>Ga0196964_10001708_pt1 | contig 10933 bp, 8 predicted proteins | sample S1_10metaG_FD_148615 | JGI IMG/M metagenome (GOLD analysis project Ga0196964, IMG submission 148615) | Soil microbial communities from Anza Borrego desert, Southern California, United States - S1_10 | ecosystem: Environmental > Terrestrial > Soil > Desert | place: USA: California | collected... | reverse complement strand
CTTGGAGTAACAGCCGCCACTCTCGGTTGTTGAGTCCGCTCAACAACATGCGCAGAAGCCAGAAGGTCGCACCTTCCACAACCGCCTGTTCATAGTAGTCAGGAGCGCCCGCAAGGGATGTGATTTTCGGCGCACCAGGCTGAGCTGCGATTCTTTGGAGCGCAAAGTTCACTGCCTCGTTGATTTCGTAATTCGTAATCATCTTCACGGCATAGCTCACATAGACCGTATCATATTCATGAATGGGGTATGGCGTGCCGTCAGTGGCATTGAGAAAATACACTCTGCCTTGATAGTCGAGCTTGTATATTAAGCCGTCTTCATAATTGTCGCTGCCCTCAATTGTGGTGTAGAGTGGCGTGTTCTCGCTCAGTGTTTTGACGGCAGAGCTATCACCGTCGTTCGAATAACCAGAGATACGCACTTGCGGGCGAGGCCAATAATTCCAGTTGTTGTAACCAACTCTAGCCCAAGTCCGATTGGTTCCTTCGAAGACAACTTCTTCATCCTGAACATAGATGCGCATGAATTGCCGCACTTGATGAATGACGCTAGCGAGTATAAGCTGTTCGTCGCCGGAGAAGGGCTGGCTCGTAGCGATTACAGTGTCGGAACTGTTGACTTCCTGAATCTTATAGTAGAAATTTGGATGCCCTTCAGCGTCAATATACTCATCCTGCGGGAATGGCACCGAGTCGATTAACTCGTACGTTCCATCAAAGTGAGTGCTGCGCAAGATGTTGTATTTGACAACGTTGGACGTATTGATTCTGTCCCAACGCACCAGCACACCATAAGACCCTTGACTATTGAAGTAAGTCTGGGCGACATCAAAATTGGAACCGTATGGCGTGTCCGACATGTGTCAATAATTCGATAGGGCGACGGTTTTCACCTATCGCCCTATCTTCTTTCCTGTAGCTGAGTTAGCTTAGAGCCGACGAATTCCGCCGCCCTGGTTGTCACCAAGGTCGTTGGCAAGGTCGATTTCCTCTGCGTAACCTGCATCGTCGCCATAGTCGTCGTCATTCAGATTGTCGAGGTCAACCATATCCTTCACAGTGTGATGCATATTTGGCATCACGTGCGGATTCAGAGGATTAAGGTAGCCCTCGGTGTCGTGCTTGAACGACGAGATATTGTGCGCCGAGCTACCCGCAATCTGCTGGTCTCGGTTATAGTTGGTCATAGGCATCTGCATAACTCCCATGCCCTCACCGATGTTGGTTGGCGCTGTAAGCACCGTCGCTCGCCCTCGATTCGGGTCACCAGAGACGGCACCCATGTCGCTGAAAATCGACTCACCATTGAGGAGCTTGCCGATGATGTCAGGGTTGCTCTGCGCAAGAGCAGCAAACGTGTGGGCATCGAGAGTGAAACCCCTGTCCTCGTACTGGAGGATTGCCTCACGGAAAGCCGTGGAATAGCTAACAGGGTCATTGATGTAGCCAGCGGTAGCAACTGCCTCTTGCGCGGCTCGTCCACCATCAGCCTTACTGAGATTCTGAATCTCGGCGTCAAAGACACGTCCATCAGCTTGCACCTGGCGGGTTCGCTGTCGGTTGCGCTCGATTCGGCGAGCATCAGCCTGAGCTTGCGCCACTTGGAAAGCCAGAATCTGGTTCCACTGCTCCTGCGAGATGCGTGCAAGGAAACCGCTAAGAATTGCTTTTCGCAAGTCATTGCTTCGCTTGACGATGTACGGGTCTTCCCAAGTCAGGTCGCGCACTTCGAGCGGACCAAAGCTCATTCCAATGTCGGAAATGTAAAGCGGGCCTTTCGTGATGTTCTGGACGATAAACGTCTCAGGCTGCGGTGGGGCAGCGTGCTGCTGAACCGGCTGAGGAACATACTGCGGCTGGGGCGCTTGCTCTACGGGACGTGGGGCGGGAGCACGTCGTGTGCTCGTGGGCGTGTTTTGCCCGGTTGCTTTTCGACCAGCGGTCGTACCACCACGCTTGGTGGGTTTCTTCTCGTTATCTGCCATGTTGTTTCTGCTCCTTTGTTTTTTTGTGAGCGTGACAAGAAATTCTCGTCATTGCGTCTCTTCTGCCTTTTATCTGCTTCCACCTGCATGGTTTGCGTCAGGACCCTTAATAACTCCGTCCTTGACTTCGTTTCCAGTCCAAAGCTCGTTTGATTGACCTTCTCGGGTGTTTGGCCCGTAGTTTTTCTTCCGCTGTTCTCGTTGCTCTTTCATGTAGTTGCCGTAATCAATCGTGCGCTTTGAAGTACCGGCTGCTTTTTGAGCTGCTGTTCGCCCGGATTGCACAGCGACACTGCCAAATACACGCTGAGACTCCTCGCCGCAGTCAGGACACGCTGGATTTGAAACGTAGTCACTGACGTTCATTTGCAGAGTGAACACATGCGGTTCCGAGCCGTGATTGGCGCAAGAGAACTCATACAGAGGCATAACTGAAGGTCGCTTATACAGATTCCTTGTATAAGCAGAGTGAAAATCCAACCACTTTGGAGTAAAAAATGCCAAACAACTCGCTGAACAACACAATCATGTATTGCGTGAAATGCCGCACCAAGGTGAACATCACGAATCCCGAAAAGGTCTCTCTCAAGAGCGACCGTAAGGCTCTGAAGGGCACTTGCCCACACTGCGGCAACAGCACGTACAAGATGATTAGCTCGAAAGAAGATTAATCAAAACCAAGCAAAAAAGCCTTGTAATTCCAACCTGCTTGTGGTAGGCTATTCCCTGACATGATGTTGCTGGGGATAGGTCATGGTGACCATAGGCGAAATTTTAAAATACAAGCAAGCAGTCAACGCATTGCCAGCTCGGGTGGCTCGGGTTCAGCTTGAACCCGACCCTCTTCGATGGGCTGAAACTGTTGAGATTGTAATTCGACGTTATCCAAAAAGTCCAAGAAAACTCTGGCGAGAGGCTTCGAATTACGTGCGGCGAAATGGCTCTATTGAGACAGATGTGCCACCCAGGTATCGAGCCATTCAAGCTCTTATCCGCCACGAGTATTCAAATTACGACGAGCTTATCGACCACATGAAGTCTGCTCAGCTAGACCCTCAGACTGAGCGCCAAGTCTACTACATCCTTAAAAGGCGCATGCTAGCTGCCATCTACGAGCGGACGTATTGGCGGCGTGGCGGAAAGTTGATTATGAACGATTCGTGGTATCGCTAGCTTGAGGCACCGTGTGAATACATGTATTGTACTCAGGCGATACGGCAGCCGGTTCCGATGTAGCCGTGTCGTCTGGCTTGGTTGGTGTTGAATCCATCACGCTCGGATTGCTTAGGCACCAGAGTCCACCTATCACCCATCCAATCACTAAAATCGGAAGAAACGGAGAACCTCCACCCCAACTTACTAGGTGCAGCAAGATAAAGAACGTTCCACCGTTCGCATAAGCGGACATCGGAATGGCAGCATGCCAGAACACACCCATAATAATCGGCATCAAGAACGCCGTTAGCTTCATCTCAGATGAGTAGTTCTGTGTAACCAACCAACTGAATCCCCTAGCTAAGCCGTACGGGACAGCGGTTAGAAGCCCGAACAGAACCAAGTCGAAAATCAACATTTGATGTCTCCCTTCAGGTTCTTCACACTATTAGAATGCGCGATTTTGAGGAATTTTAGGCGAAACAGGAGCGCAGGCAACCTTCAACGAACCTATAAATAGCCCAAGTCGGCGATTGCGGCAGGCGTATAAGGATAGCCATGAGTTCCGAATCTAAGTTCAAAAGAGTGTCTGAAGCCTACGACGACGAAGTTCGAATCGTCGTGAGCGCTAGGTTGCAGAACATCTGGGATGCCATCCGCAGGCTTAGCCCGCAGTCTAACATCCACGGCTTGAAGCCAGCCGACATCCAGAAGCTTCTCGCCGATGCACGTGCTTCTGGTTTGACGAACAGCCGCCAGCTTGAGGCGTTAGAGCAAGCTTATGGCAATGGGGCTAGCGTCCCCGGCATCCCCGCCTTCGGCAAGGGTCGTCTTCACAACTCCTGGCTAAACGACCCAAACATCGACTTTGTTATCCAGAAGTGGAAGTCGGGAACCCCGCTGACCAAGGCTGACGTGACGATTCTGTCCGGTGCTTTTGGCGACGGGCTGGGAAGGGTTGCCACAGGTTTCAACCCGCTGAACAAAATTATGGCTTGGTTCGGCAAGGACAGCAACAAAATTCTGAAGACCAAGATTCGTGGCGTAGCGCCTACGGGTCGAAATGCTGCTTTGGAAGTAACGCTCGAAGACCTGCTAAGGGGCGGCAAGAACTTTGCCATCAAAGATAAGGCGTTGATGGAGGCAGACTTGCAAGCTGCGTTTGGTCAAGCTGTAACTGATTCCAGAAAGGCTGCCGCAGCGAGAATAATGGTCGGTTCTGTTGCAGCGTTTTTGGCGGTTGCTTATGGTGGACCCGCTATCTATCGAGCGAAGACGCACGCTGAGATTTTTATGAATTCCGCTCCTCCAACCGGAGACGAGTCGAATCATATCTGGAATATGCCTGGTCAGGACGTTGACCCGACTGCGCCAAGAACTCCAACGATGACGCCTAATCAACAGCAAGCCAACCCTTATGGTGGTGTGACAAACGGTGGTTTTGGAAATCTTGGACCGGGTGTAAATCCACCTGTAAAGACAAATCCGAACGACCTGTTGCCGATGCAATCTTATGATTACTTCGATTTATTCAAGAAGAGTGCAGTTGATGAGGAGAATATCAGACTTGCTTCCGACAATTCACTCGGCAATTTAATGGAGAGAATGCCTAAGTTCACTCCTGTAGAAGAAGTAGTGTCGAATATTGACACGATTATGCGCAAGTATAATGGTGAACCCACTCAGGAAGCATTACAGGAAATTGGCACCTACATGGACTCTGTAGCCGAAGAAACCGCTAGGTTCGAACAGGCATTTTCCTTGATGCAGCGACAAGCTTTGGAAGGAGATGCTCCGAAGAAGCAAACAGATGGAGAGAAAGCAGATGGAGCGTAAGAGAAAGATTGTCGCTTTCGAGATTAACGATGTCACCAAGGTTGTCGAACAGGCAGACCAGATGCTCGACAATGCCACGAAGGACAAAACTGTCGAGCAAAAAGGCGACACGCAGTCTGTTAGCGACCTTCAGACATTGAACAAAAGAAACGTCACCGAGCAGTCGGGGCGGGAGATGTTCGCTGTATTCGGGCTTGACCCAGCCACATACGAGCAATACCGGATGCAGCTCCAGAACCTTGGAATGCCCACTCGTCAGCAGCAAGCTGAATTTCTTCAGGAAGTCGGACACTCCGCTATGGCTGCGGGAACGAGCATTCAAAAGGTATTCCCAGTTGCTTTAGCCGCCTACAACCGAAACGTAGGCTCACCCGAAAAGGCGCTCGCCATTCTCAAGCTGATTGCTGATGAGCAGGCTAAGTATCCAGGTGTAGACCTATTTGACATTGCTCTTGATTCCGCCACAGGAAACAGCACGCAAGCTGCCGCTCGTTTGCAGCCGTTATTGCTGGTCATTGCGGGGCAGACTCGCGACCATCAAGAGGCTGTCACTACGCTGCGAAAACTACAACAGGTGCTTATTGGTTTCACTTTGCCTAGCTCCGAGCTAGGACAGGTCTTGCACAAGGATAACGTGCAACTCAACAAGCTTGAGCAGCTACGAGAACTCTTGTTGACGAAGGCTGCGCTTTATCGCATCGAGGCAGACATCAAATCCAAGCAGTACGTGGCGAAAATTTGGCAGCATTGGACTAAGAACATGCCGAAGTATGTGAACAACCCGTTCTTTAGGGCAAGGCTTCAGCAACTTCAAGCAAACGCCACTTCGACATATCTATGGAAGTCTTACTCTGATGCTGTAGGCTACAACGGTGGACAAGGGCTATCTACAAATACACCAGCCAACAACACTTCGTCACCGCCAATGGGCTTTATTGACCGTCGAAGCAGCAACGACGCAGACCGAATAGTTGTGGCTGGCGAGGGTCAGCGCCCAGTGGACTTGCGCAATGTGGCCCCGCCCGCAGGTGGTCAACCAGGGCAATCCGGTCAGCCAGCGCAACAAGGACAGCCTGGGCAGCCAGCGCAACAGGGAAGCGACCCGGCGACACAATCGTTCAACACGACTGAGACAGCTAATTTCGGGCAAGACCCCAATAATCAAGCCGCTGGCTTGATGGCGGCATTCAACAAAATCAACCCGCAATTGATGGGTCAATGGCGTGCTGCTCACATGACAGCCACCAATCTTAAGAACTCTGTCGAGCAGAATTATAAGACGCTAGCGCAGCTTATCCAGTCAGGAGATGCTGAGACATTTAACACGCCGTTTCTTCAGAACGCCAACGGCTCGTCTGGCGGCAGAGCGCCATTTGCTACTCCGCAGCAGATTGAAGCGGAAGGCATCCGGCTTAGCCAGCAAGCGAAAGCCGCATACGATGCATTCGTGAAACTGGTACAGATTGTTCAGCAGCTTATGGCTGGTGCATCGTCTAAGGTTAGCCAATATGAGATGTCAGCAATTGCACAGTATCAAACCGATATTCGGAAAGATATGGCGGCAATGAGAGAAATGAGCATCCGGGCGCTCGACATGGCTGTACTTGGTCCTGTAGAGCAAGAGGTTCGAGTTCTGCTTTCCTACTACGACTATTACAAGAGCCAGATTGAATTCGGCAACGAGGCTCTGATGGGCGTCGGTGTGGATATGTACGTGTACCCGTTTATGCAGATTCTTGACCAAGTTGCCGGAGTAATGACCAAGGCTGTTCAGAAATTTAAGCAGGCTGCGATGAAATTCACTTCAATGGACGCAGCTATGGCTCAATACTTCCGTGTTCGAGCGCAACAGATTGAGAACGGTGCCACGCAAGCTCTGAATGAGGGACTTACGCAGGTCGCAAGAATGGCCAATAAGGGCAGCTTCTCGCTTGCATCTGTTGAAGACACTAAGCTTATCAAAACAGCCGTAGCTCTTGACGAGCTGGCTTCAATGGGCAAAGAGGCTGAAGATGAAGTAAAGGAAGCAAAGCCGAAATCGGTTGAGGATTACTGGAACGACCTTTACGGCAACGACCCAGAGTACGGCACTCTAATCGAAGATGCGCCAAAGCACCATACGGATACAACCGACGAAGTGCATAAGCATAGACATCTTAAGAAGCACCGTTAACTGTATAAGTGCGGGCATGGTTACCAACACTTCAAATAACGGTAGTCAAATCACATGCCCGCATTGTAATAAGCAGCTTGTAATTTGCCCATGTTGTGGTAAGGCTATTGAGCTAAAGCCCAGCATTCCTCTTAGTCCCTGGCAGCCGTGGCAACCCTGGCAACCCTGGCAACCGACATGGCCGCAATATCCAACTCACCCGTCGTACCCTCCGACGAATCCAATTTGGCAAGTCACCAGCACGACAAAACTCTGTGACCATTAATGCCGAATCGAGAGCGATTTGAGTCAGAGGCATTTTTGCTTGCAGCCGTGTTGCAGGCTGATGTCTCTGACGGGCTTGAGGAATACGCAACGTCTTCTCCGCTGCGAACCGATTCGTTGCCCGTGGGTCATTACACTGCGGGCGACACGACGTTTCAGCCTGATAAGCCGCTGAACCCGACGCCGCTTGCTGCTCTGCCTTCTAAGATTTCTCGTCGCTACAACCCAATTTCCCATGCCAATGGGGTTCTAATTCAACAGGTGCCTGACCCGATGTTTATGAAAGACGGAGCTGAGTCGAGAATGATGCTGAATAAGAACAGAATCACGTCAGTAGATGACCTTGATTCCGAAGTTGAGGAGTCGAAACACGTTCATAAGGCTTCCATGCTTCAACCAGGCGTGGACTATGCCCGAACTGATACTTATGCTGCTGAATTGATGCGTCGTTTAGGGAAGCCGGTGGCACGTGAAGCTCGATTAACAGAGGAAACTAAGAAGACCTCCAAGGACACCAGCCAACCGACAGCGAGACCTTCGTTTGAAAGTGAGCGATTACAAGTTCAGCGCCAAAACGACGTAACGTCAGCTTCCCAGCAGGCTGCTCGGCTGAGCATATCATCTGGAAAACTGTCAGGAACACCGTTCATCGGAACAGCTCCTGTACAGCAGCGTCAAGCTCCAGCCAGAATATCACTCAACAGCGTTCAAACTGATTCTCAATTTGATTTAGAGACATCTTCGTTGCCGCAAAATCTTTCGCATGTTACCGAGCAGCGAATGAATGTGACTCCTTCCTTCGGAGTTAAGCACGTGAAGCCGCCGACTGTATCCGGCGCAGAAGAAGCTGTTCAGGCTCTAGAATCTGAGCGCCAGCGTTTTCAAGAAGCAATTTCTACGCAACAAGTGGAGCGTGAACAGCAACTCAGAGCTGCTGAAAACAGGATTCGTAAAGAGATTTCGTATATAGCAGCACCCGTTATTGAAGAGCTAGAACTCAACTCTGAGTATGAGCAATTGAAGACGATTGTTCAGGAAGTAATACGGGAGCAGCATATTGTTGTCAGGGCACAAGAGGTTGCTAAAGATGAAACCATGTCCGAAGCTATGCGAGAAACCCTACTCCGCAAAGAAATTGCCGAGGAGCTTCAGCACAAGTTTGAATCCCGAATCCGAGAGAATAACAAAGCTCAGGAAGTGAAGCTGCAAGAAATGATGCAGCAGATTTTGGACCGCTTCTTGAATCCATGATATGCCTGATTCCTACCAGAATCCCCCATATAAGCCGCCCACACGCCCATATCAATGGGTGCCTAACACTACGCCAACGGGCGGCGATACACCTTTTGGCTTTTCTCCTACAACCATCGAGCGAGGGCAGTTTCGAAACGATGTCCCCGTAATGGAAGGATTTCCTGGCGGCACGCTAACTTGTACTTTCACTGGCAATCTTGAATCATCTGAGGGCAGCGAAGTCAATCCTATACTTGCTGTGTTCCGCCCAAAAGTCAATCCCGATGGTTATCGAATTCCGCCTCCAGCAGAGGGCTTTGTCGTTAAGGGGGCTGACTTAAGCTGGAAGGCAGAGATGTCTCAAGCTGCCATCATTTCTGCCATCACTATTGAATATGCGCTTTCAGTGGATATTAACGATGCATCGCTGCGAAATTACTTGTCGGCCGAAGATGCGGATTTGCTTACTGCTTACCAACAAAATCCAACTGGTGAGCCTCCAGAAATTGATTGGAGCAAATATAAGTTTGGTCAAATTCTGGGTGTAGCTTCTGATGGAGCTGAGACTGAATATCCAGCCCCTGTGAACGGCGAATCTTCCGAGTTGGAGGTGACTGGCATCACAGACGATACGAAGTCGCACACGGTAAAGCTCGCCGATGGCTTCACAAGCAGTTCATTCCCAACTCTCAAGGCGATTAAGCTAAAGAACCGTGTGGGTTTCACCGGATTAAAGCTGACTTTGAAGAAGTTCATGATATTCGAGGCAGAGCGGGTGAATTTGCGGGACGAACAGCTTCCGTGCGCTTTGCTTGAATATGCCTTCCCGGTGAGATTTGCCTTCAATCCCACTACGAACGTGAATATTCAGCGACTGCCCTTTCCCGCAGACTCTGCTAATCCGAATTTCCATTTCAAGCTGTTTACACCGGATGAAAGAATTGCCACCACAGGTATGGCACATTCGATTAACTTGCGTTTCTTTGTGGCGTCTATTCCGCTTACTTTTATTGACCCGATAGCTTTAATCGGTGGTCCAACCTCGCTTTTCATGGCAATCTTTATCGGACCAGCTCCTGGAAGAAAGACGATGGTCCACGTGTTGACTGGAGCAAAGAAAATTGGCGGCATAAGCAACGCTTTCCCAGGCATGGTGGTGCCGCTCGACAACGAAGAAATTCAAGAAGCTACAACCACTGTTCGGCTTGAGAAAATAGCTTCTGACTCGGAAATCCCGGCTCCAGACCAAAATGCCAATTGGGTGAGGGTGGAAGACTCAACTTATTCAATATCGTCTCCGCCATCGTTCGAGCCAGAAGGACCGTTCGTAAGTGAATACCTGTTTTACGACGCTGACGCAAAAAGCACACACTGGTATAGGACGGTGCAAGTTACGTCATCGCAGGCAGAATACTATAGCTCGGCATTCAAGGCACAACACTATTCAGAGAGAATGGCGTTTAAGGCTTTGCAAGAATCTGTGTCTTCCACTTCCACTTCACAAATATCTCGGCGAGTGAAGTTTGCGACTGACTACCCGCAAGGCAATCCTCTGATTGAAGACGGCATCAATCATCGCCCGCTGGCTTTCTTTGTCAGCGAGGGCGACTTTGATGTCAGCTCGCCTGTCAGCTTTAGGAAGGGTCCATTCAAGTTTAAATTCCGAGCCAAAATTAACGACGAGTCTTTCAACACGCCAACTCATCTTTTTGTGCGGTTTTGGCTGGTCCCGTCTGAGCAAAGTTTAGACCTAAACAGCATCTACCAATATCGCCCGAGCACGGAGCTTCACTTTGAAACATCGACTGAAACCACGAAGCTCGTTGTTGGCGCACCCCGTTCTATGGCGGACCTGATTGTGTCGCCGCCATTGACAACTGAATTCCAGGATATTGAACTCGTTCGCTACATAGATGAGACTTTGACTGCCACACCGCCGTTTTCGCCAAGCAAGCTTGTGGCTGCTGTTTATGTAACTTCCTACCTAAGCGAAGACGGCACTCTGGAACAAATCGACAAGAACACTCCAAACCTGCCAAAAGTGACGTTAGACCTTAACAACTCCTGGTATTTGGAGACCACTAATGAAAAGGTTGAATCGAATATCATCTTTGCACAACGGGCGAGCCGGTTTACAAGCAGTCGATACACGGAAATTGACAAGCCGCTTATCGTCACCTCGAAGAAAGTCTCAGGCGGTACGCTTCCTGATGACCAGGCTTTCCCACTGTACGAGGGCAAATTTTTGTCGAATGTCGATAATGCCTTTGCCGACCTAATCACGC
>Ga0196964_10001707_pt1 | contig 10933 bp, 11 predicted proteins | sample S1_10metaG_FD_148615 | JGI IMG/M metagenome (GOLD analysis project Ga0196964, IMG submission 148615) | Soil microbial communities from Anza Borrego desert, Southern California, United States - S1_10 | ecosystem: Environmental > Terrestrial > Soil > Desert | place: USA: California | collected... | reverse complement strand
TTATCGGGGTGGCTTTGTCTCTGGTTATCCTGAGAATAAATTTCTCCCGGAGCAGGCTATTCCCAGAGTCCAGGTACTCGTTTCCCTGGCTAGTGGTCTGAAATTACAATCCGACAATACCAGTGTGCTGTCAGTTTATACGGATGCTAGCGCTATTCCTAACTACGCCCGCACCGCTGTTGCTGGTGCAACTACAAAACAGCTGGTCTTGAACTATCCCACGCCCAACCAACTGAATCCCAACCGAAACGCCACGCGAGCAGAAGTCGCAGCCTTTGTCTATCAAGCACTTGTCAATGCAGGTCGCGCTGACGCCATTCCCTCAAATTATCTAGTCAAGAATCCTTAACAAGAGGAGTCAGGAGTGAGAATTCAGAATTCAGAAGTGGGAATTGGAGTCCGACTGGGTAGCGAGTAGGGTGAAGATTCAGCCAATTTTAATCGTGGGGAAATTCTGAATTCTGATATCAAATCCGGATTCATTACCCCCGTTTTTATTTCTGACCACCAAACTTGTACAGGACTTACGCAAATTATGAAAATCAACACCACCTGTAGGGGCAACCCCGTGTGGTTGCCCCCTATATCTAGGGTTTCTGCGTAAGTCCTATTGTAGAGACGTTGCATGCAACGTCTCTACGGGAGCGCAGAAAAAGGGGGTTGTTATGTGCATTAACTTTCACTTGAAGGGAATATATTCAACTATATTCATCCATTCATCGGGTTCTGAAGCTTTGGCAATCAATTCTAAATCTCTGACAAACTGACCAATTGTGCCTCCAAGTTGATGACCAAAGATCAGTCCAGAAAACTGCCTTCCTTCCACTTGCCAAGTTTCAGCTAAAACACGGAATCGAATGTCTTGGGTAAAAAGAACTCGATTAAGTTGAGTCACTCTCAACAAAAGTTGGTCATCAGGAAGTTCTTGAGCTTCATCATCAAACGCTGTCAATACATCTACACCTCGACGACGCAACTGATCAGTAATAGCTTGAGGAATATGGACATCCATATACAAAGCAATAGCCACTTACAGCAGCCCTCTAGCTTTCATCCTGGTGTAAAAAGGTGATCTATCTACTTGCGCTACACTATCTTGTACCTGTTCCCATTCTTGGGCAATTTCCCGATCAATTTCTTCCTGGTGGTCAAAATAGTAGCCCATTGCTGCATGAGCTTCGGCTGGTTTTAAGTAAAGGTGCTGTCGGCATATCTCCTCTACAGACCAACCATAGGCAAGATAATCCATGACAATCTGTGCGACGCGAATACGTGGCAACCGCTGTAATCGTGCAGGCTGATTCTCTGGCTTCTCAATATGTGGGTAACTCAGGGCTAGCATACTACTTCATTGTCACCTAGCTAAGTTGCCATATTCTCACAGTATAGTCTTTGCTACCACTGGCAAGTAATTTTCCGTCAGGGCTAAAGCTAACAGACGTTACGGATTTATCATGCTCAGAGAGTAGCTGACCATCTTGACTTTGACCTTTACTAATATCCCAAAGTCTTATCGATCCGTCATCTCCTGCACTAGCAAATATTTGACCATTACAGTTAAAAGCTAGAGCGGTTACTTTCACTTTTCTGCCTTTTGTTCCTATATGTGTACCGATTTCTTCTTGAAATTCCTTAGTAACACGGGTATCCTCATAAAAAACTCTTTTTATTTCTCCTTTATTGCCGCTGCAAACAAGCAATCGGGTATTGGGACTAAACGCAATAGCATCTATAGGGCTATCAAATACCTCTAATCCTCCAATAGAGTCAAAAGTGTCACAACTCCATAGACGAAGAAAGCCGCTTTCGTCCCCACTTGCAAACACATTGTTATGAGAACTTGAGGCTAAATAAGTAATTTTTTGCTTGTGTCCCCCCGATAGTAATTTCTTTCCCCCTCCTTTAATATCAAACAGTTCAGGATTTAAAGAATTACTGGTAGCGTTAATTACCCACTTGCCATCTCTTGACAGGGCAATGATTTCACCACCACCTTCATAGATCATATTTTCACTATTACTTGAAAAAGTATAAGCTTTAAGAAAACAAGGAAGAATAGAAAATCCTTGTCCTGGATGCTTTGAACCTTCATCCTTACCCATCAATCTTATATTTGAGCTAATTAGAGTATTTCTATCAAAAGACAAGTGGGTACTTTCTATAGATCGCCTTAAAAATTCACCCTTGATTAAATCTTGCGTATTTTTTGTCTGGATATTGAAAAGTACAACTTTACGATCGTGGGGAGTTACTGGACTTGCTCCGAGATAAACTAGAATCTCATCATTACTTATAAAATAACATTGATGTACTTCTTCGTTAAAATCAAAAGATTGTTCCTGATGAAGATTAGAAATGGATTCATTAAGATTGTTTGATGTTTCATTCGTATTCTTTGATAATGGATTTTTAATAGCTCCCTTGGTGCCGATAACATGGGGTGGCAAATTGATTGTGCCAAGCGTTGTGCTATTTTCAAGGGTAAGTATTCTTGCTTCTGATGGGATAGCAGGCTGAGGCGATACCCATTTCCAAAAATCACGGTAATCATCAACAAGTTGCTGGTGATTAAACTCTAGACTTTCAAGCGTTATGGCAAGAGAAGCTTGTATCCCCTTTAAGACAATTCCTTCTATGAAGGAGATCTCCCTGCCAAAAGAGTCTTTGAGTATTCCTTCTGCGTTATCGTTAATTTGCTTGGCTTGAGCTTCACGAACCCGATAAATAATGGTTAAGTCACCACTTTTTGATCCATAAATTTCTCGATAGTAAGCCAAGTTATCCGTCATAGGATCACCCTCTGCCGTCTTTGCTAAAAGACTGGCAATGTTAACTTGGCACATAAAATCGGGGGCTACGACAGTTCTGTAGTCCAGAAACTGATTTCGACTAACTAGAAATCGCCAAGCTTGAACTTCACTCATGGTACTCTTAATTCAGAGGCAGGGAAACGATAAACCAGTTGATTCTTAATTGGTACAAAACACTTTATGCAATGCGTTAGAGCAGATTCTTCATTTTTTACTCTCTTTAAAGATTCTGCCTGTTCTCGCCTTAACTCTTCAGTTCGTCTTGCGGCAAAGTCAACTTTCTGTTGTGCAGGAGTTTCTGCCCACTCGATTATAGTTTTAAGAACGTCATCTGCAAACTGGTACTTCCTTGGCAAAAGCTCTTGAACTACCTTTATTCCTCCAGCAAACAGTTGACCGAGGAAGTCAAGAAAGCCTATATCAGGTTTAACCTCTATGGGTGTTTTTAACTCGGATTCGCGCTTCTTAACCAAATCTTTTATCATCGTTTGTATCATGTCAGGCAGAATACAAGCCAGTGGAACCTCAACCTGAAATGGCATAGGCAATTCACCTGTTTTTTTCATGCTGCCATCAGCTTGTGCAATCGCAAACCCTTTGCCTACTGCACTGACGGGAATAAGACGGACAGGTGAACCCTTCTGATTTCTAATTCTGACCAAATTCTTAATTTCATCAATTTCAAGCAACCGATCTCTGATTTGCTCTAGTGTATAGCTCTGCTCAACAATATCCCACTTGCTAATGACAAAGTGAATGGGTTTATCAGAATCTTGCATTACATCACTCATGTTACGCAGATCTTTGACAGCCCAAACTGTCCCTATCTTTTCTTTTCTCATTAAGGCGCACAATTTTTGACCGTCTAGTAATCCTAGTAAAGCATCTGCTGCCTTAAATCTATCGCTAACATCTGAACTTGCGTCTTCCTCGTCGGCTTCTTCGGTAATTCTGCCTCCGGCGTAGTCAAGGTATAGCAGGAGTCAGGAGTCAGGAGTCAGGAGTCAGGAGTAAAGCCCTTACTGTGACTGGATTTGAGGTTGAGAGAATGCCCTAACAGCCTTGGCTATTGCTATATGTAAAGGAACAGGCATCATAAATTGACAAATCGCTTGGGTTTTGAACTCGACAAGTAAATGTCCATTCCGAAACTTCGCTGTATCTTGTACCAGCAGGCCATTTATCATCGACTGCGACCTGTGTATAAATATTGTTGAGCCTTTTACGCTTTTCAGCAGTATCCACCTGAAGGAAAAATCCTAGCTCACTTTGTGTTGAAAGCTTCTTATACAAGCTGGACAGGAATACAGTCTTCCCTGAACCACTGGGACCGAGCATGATGATTGAGTAATTGTTCATGGATTATGCCTTAACCGCAAAGGCGGTTTTTAGATTGCTAAAAACCGCCCCTTTGCTGATATTAATCAGATTTAATATGTTTAGGGTCTTTATATTGGCTGACCCCATTTCAACCATAATTTAGTTTTGCATCTATTCTGAGGAATCTTGAGTTTCATAATATTTTCTTTATTTTCTTAGAGCTGTATTGTTTTGTATCACGATTTGTAACTTTTTGTTGCTCAAAAGCGATCGCAACCACACCAGCAAGGGTGGCGGCTGCGATCGCTCTTTGGGCATCGAGGCTTACTTAGAGGGCCGGAAAAAGTTTAAAAGTTCTCGATTAACGGTTTGGGGAACTTCCTGCTGCATCCAGTGACCGCAGTCAGGCACCAATTTCAGCTTGAAAGGAGCAGAAATCAACCTTTCCATGCCTTCTGTGAGCTTTTGACTCAGAAGAGCATCTTCTTCACTCCACAAAATCAAGGTGGGTACGGTGACAGGTGACGGTTGGCGTCCCCAAGTGTTTAGCCAATTCTGAGGCGTCAGCAGCTGCCGATAGTAGTTCATCGCGGAAGCAATAACGCCGGGTTTTTCTAGTGCCTCTTGGTAAATCTGGTTATCTTCAGCACTAAAGGCTCCTTTGCGAACCGCTTGTCCCCTAAAGACTTCTTGGACAAAATTCTTTAAATTCTGTCGGATTAACCACTCTGGGATGCCAGGAACTTGAAATGCTAAGACATACCAACTGCGACGCAGTTGATCCAGGTTCCCCGCTAGCTCGTGCAAAAATTGCTGCGGATGAGGCGCATTTAAAACAGCTAGTCGCTCAATAACCTGGGGAAACTTCTGCGCTAGATGCCAAGCGATCGCACCACCCCAGTCGTGACCAGCAATATGGGCGCGGACATACCCTAAACGCTCTATCAAGCCCTGGATATCAGCACTTAGTGTATCCAGGTCATAACCACTCTGTGGCTTATCAGAATAGTTATAGCCCCGCAAATCTGGAACCACAACCTTGAAATGACGAGCCAGGGCTGGGATTTGATGTCGCCAGGAATACCAAAACTCTGGAAACCCGTGCAGGAGTATGACTAGCTCTCCCTGTCCTTGGGTAACACAGTGTAAGCGGATGTTGTTCGTTTCAATAAACTGATGTTGCCACCCTGAATCCAAGGATGTCATAAACGGTTGCATGCTCAAACGCCCTGACGGTAAGACTTTTATTGATGCCCTATATTTAAGATTAACACTTCGGGGATCAAATCTGGGCGTCTTGGCGCTGAGAGCTTACAGCCCGCTCAGCGGTGACGAGCAAGCTGTTGGTTTACAGGCGCTGCGTAACAGGGGGACGAGCTTCAGCGGGTTTGATTTGGTATTTGACTAAATTGGCTAGATCCTGTAGCTGACTGATAGCCTCAGCACCTTCTAACTTCATCAGTTCGCGGTCATCCCGCATTTCCGTCCAAGTAATTCCGTAATCTGACACTAAAAAGCGAATCAGATGGTTATCTCCAAGACTGACCATAAACGAGGCGCTATTCATCTGGTTACCGCAGGTATAGCACGAGGCCAGATAGCCGCGTTGCTCTAGCACAATCGCCAAGGCTTGGAGGTTCATCACCAAATCCTGGACAAATTGACGATGTTGATCTGCAAGTCGTATAAACACGTTTCTCCTCCAACCACCACACCTAATTTTATAACCTTTATACTTTCTTAAGAATTTGCCATTGACCTCAGTGAACAGATTTGTTCAAAATGTCTGGAGACCTAAGAAACAGACTGCTACCGACTTGCCACCGCTTAACTTTATCCTTGCTGACGCTCAACAGATCGGGAACAGTCAGGCTGATCCTGCTTGCATCCTAGACTCAAGCGATAGAGATCAAGGTCTACCTATCGGCTGACTTATAAGCCATTTTGTTGAGCGAAAGATAGAAATAAGCTATTTAAGAGATAACCCTAGATGGGGTCTATCTCTTAAGTGGCGAGTTGACTCTTAGCGCCTTATGTCGCTCTTGCGGGTAGCGACTATTACTCTAATCGATTTGCCACCAACCGAACAGCGGCCCAACAAATCGAATTGTCAGCCAGTAGACAATTAAGAAGCCGATACCAATCCAAGCACCTTTTGTACTCCATTTTACAAACTGTTCTCCCTGGCTTTTGGTAATTGGCAGCCAAGGAAAGATATTTCCTTCTTTACCGTAATTTTCTCCCAGTGCTTCTTTACGACGCTTTGCTTCACCCATATCAGTTGCATTGAATAGTGGCTCAATCATAACCCTCTCATAGGGAGCGGGTGCCAGATTGTTCAATAAATTACAAATATTAAAACTCAGAACTCTCCGGTAAACCAACTGGTATCTAGATAATTAATTCGTGCCAGGGGGCTAAGAGCTGCCAGCACTTGCTGCCCGTAGCTACGGTTGTTCACACGGCTATCGAGGATGGCAACGACGCCTTGGCATTCTCTCACCGGCGCGATCGCCCTTTGCAATTCGCTCAACGCAGCAGGTAGCAGATATAGGCGAAACCAATCTAAACGCCGTTGCTTGTAGTAACTTACTCGACCGGCAACCAAAGGATTTTCCAAAGAAGGAATAGGTAACGTAGCCACGATTAGCAGTTGGGGAGCCGGGATCGCACTCTGATGCTGTCGCCAGAATTCCCAGCCAGTGACAAGGATGCCAGTGTCATCCAGACGGGTTTTCTCCACTTGCACCCGCGAACCAAACTCAGCTGCCAAAACTGCACCTATCTGTGCCTTGAGCGGCACATCCCCGACAAGGAGAACAATTGGTCTTTTGATGCCAGTGTTGTGTCTTGACTTTACATGGAACGTCTCTATCAGGGCGCGGACTTGTTGAATTAAGGCGTCCTGAAATTGAGGCGTATTCGGCATTGGCAGCTTATCTGGGACATAAAGTTGAATCATTTCGCTTTGCGGATCTGGAGAGAACTTCAAGCAAGTCAATTCTCCTAATCCCAGTTGCTGCCGATAAGCAAATGCCCCCGGCTCTAAATCTAGTGCCCCACCGATTAACACTACTGGCTGCTGATGCCAGACTTTGCTTAAAGCGGTTGCAACTTCTACAGGGCCACAGTAGAGAGAAAACTGACCTTGCGATCGCGCAATTGATGCCCACAACATCTGGGAGTCTGCAAGCCACCGCTGCCAAAAATTTCTCCAAGACTCACTAAGACGGCGATCGCTTTCCTCTCCTCCACTGTGTAAAGTCTGATACAAACGCAGCAAAATATTTTGCTCTGAGTCCTCAAGCAGGCAGCACTCGTAAGGATTCGGCGGGTGCTGGAACACTGCTTTTGTTAACTGCACGCGAGCATCCCGGATGGCGTCTGAAAAGTCAGGGCGTTCTAGCATCAGTTCGTTCCAGTCACCCGGTTGGATACAAGCCGTCATCTGCTCACGCGCCCACCCTTCTAGGTCATCAGAGCCATCAATGATGGTAGGGATGCCAGTGGGAAAGCATGGTTGCTCATTAAGCTTGCCTGCTAACCAGGACGCAGGTGTTGTGAGTAACATCCCCTGAAAGTCTGAATCAGGCCAGCGATCGCCTATCTCGATAGCTTTTTCTGTCTGAAGCCACTGTTGCAATTGGGGAATTTCTACTTCTAGCAATCGCTGCTGCACTGGTGTCGATGCTACCAGCATTACTGGTTCTTTCCAGATTAGTGCTGGTGCCAGGTAACTCAACCGATACCGCCCATAGCGATCGCCTGTGGGAACCCCCGTCTGAATCAGGGCAGAACGCCCTAGTCGCAACGCTCTGGCAACCAGTCGCGCCATCGTCAAATGATGCGGCCAGCTAGGAACAAGTCCCGGCGGTAGGGAAGCAGTGTTGCTTTTAGCAAATCGCAGGAAAGCACGCAGGGAGGAATGGACTTCTGCCTCAATCACAAGCTGCGAGCGCGTTAAACGCCCGTAAAAATTAATACAAGCGTTCAGATGCCCTAGCTAATGCCTTGGACTTCAACAACGCCCTCTTAAATTATGCCAACGGCAGATTTTCTGGCTTGAACTACAAAACACCTATCCGAAAAGTCCTTATCTTCGACTAAATATCTGTGTCCATCTGTGGTTTCAAATCTCTAAAACCCATTTTTCAACCGCAAGTTGACAAAAAACTATATAAATCGTTATATTAAACGTATTCGTAATGAGTACGGTTAATCTAACTAATTCATCTGCACCTCCGTTGGATACCCCTTCCAAACATTGTTTGGGAGGGGAGGAAAACGGGGAAATTTTGTACGGTCAATCCCGTCAAAATTTCCCATCTATTGTGTGGATGAGTTACAAGAGAGCTATGACTCAAACCCTCAGCGTAAAGTGTAAGCTTCAAGTCCCTGCCAACTTGCGTCCAGAAATTGACCGCACGTTGGATAGGTTCGCTGATGCTTGTAACCAAATTCTTGAGGTAGCGAAAACAGAGAAATGCTGGAATACAACCAGGCTGCACCACAAAGTCTATAAACCTATTCGTGGATCTTCTGCTCTTAAAACTAATCACGTCTGTCAAGCTATCCGCAGAGTTGTAGGTAACGCCAAGGCTGTTAAACAAATCCACAAATTTAGACCGACATCTATAAGTTTGGATGGGCGGACATTTGAATATATTGAGGAGTCGCAGACTGTTGGCGTTACCTTGATATGTGGTCGAGTCAAGTTTAAGTTGAGCATTGGTAATTACCAATTGGCACTGCTTAGAGGTCAAACCCCAACAGCGGCCACCCTCAACAAAACTAAACACGGTGATTACTACATCAACATTTGTGTTGATATTGATACTCCGCCGACGGGTAAAACTCCCAAAGTAATTGGGGTTGATTTGGGTCGGACGGATATCGCCACAACTTCCACAGGTAAATCGTGGAGTGGAGAACAGATTCAAGCCGCTCGTGACCGATACAGCAAGGTTAGAGCCTCGATACAACGTAAACGCACTCGTTCTAGCCGTAGGCTGATGAGAAGGCTCTCTGGACGTGAGTCGAGGTTTCAAAAGTGGTTGAACCATAATATCAGTAAGCAACTTGTTCAAGAGGCAAAGCAAACTAATTCTGCGCTGGCATTTGAAGACTTGACCAATATTAGGGAGAGTCTTAATCAAAAACCACGTAGCAAAACTGAACGACGTAGAACCAACAATTGGGCGTTTTATCAACTGCGCCTTTTTGTGGGGTACAAAGCTATCATTGCTGGCATTCCAGTTGTGTTTGTGCCTCCTGCTTATACGTCCAAGACCTGTTCGCGGTGTCACCATATCCACCCTGAAACCGATAAGAAAAAGTCTTATCGGCATGGGAAGAAGTTTAAATGTGGACATTGCGGATTTGAACATGATGCTGATATAAATGCAGCTAACAATATTGCTGCCTTGGGGATTTCCGTAAATAATCCTGGAGTTTCGGTGATTACTTGTCAGCTAGAGGGGCAATTAAGTTTGTTTCCGACTGACGGTATGAACTGGGATAAAGCCTCGTCCAAACGTTAGTTTTGGCGGGGTAATTTACCTTCCCGATTTAACTAAACCTGATTAGAGGAGCTAGACCGATGGTGAAAATTGTGGGTATTGGCGGTAGTTTAAGACCAGAATCTTACAGCCAGCAGGCACTTAGGTTGGTTGCTCAACGATTAACAACGCTTGGTGCCGAGGTAGAACTTCTCGATTTGCGAACTATGAACCTACCCTTCTGCAATGGAGAAGATGAGTATCCTGGCTATCCAGATGTGGAACGGTTGCGCGATTTAGTTAAGCAAGCGGATGCCTTGATTTTGGCAACGCCAGAGTATCACGGTAGCGTCAGCGGCGTACTAAAAAATGCACTCGATCTGATGAGCTTTGAACATCTGGGCGATAAAGTTACAGGATTAATTAGTGTATTAGGTGGTCAGTCTAACAGTAATGCGCTTAATGATTTGCGGGTAATTATGCGTTGGGTTCATGCGTGGGTAATTCCCGAACAAATTGCCATTGGACAAGCCTGGAAAGCTTTTGACCCAGATGGCAAGCTACTAGATGAAAAGGTTTCTCAACGTTTCGACGAGTTTGCTCAAAGTTTGGTAGAAAATACTCGCAAAATCAAGGGAATAACTTATGTCTAATATCCTTATCGGTACGGACACCGGGGTTTTGCGACTGGATAAAGAGGGAAAAGGTGTCCAACACGAAGATGGGCCATCCACAGTGGCGTTTATGGCAACTACCCAGGAAAAAGTATTTGCGCTAACGAAGGAAAAAACTCTCTGGGTAAGGGCAGAGAAAAGTGATTGGCAACTGGTGAAGGAAAACCCTGTGGCAGAGGAGGTATGGTCTTTTGCAGCCGATCCGCGTGACGCTACCCGCCTGTATATTGGAGTATCTCCAGCCCTGTTATATCGGAGTGATGACGCGGGAAAGACTTGGATGGCGTGTGAGTCTATAAAGCGTATTCCTGGCTATGAGGACTGGACTTTTCCCCCACCGCCACATATTCCTCACGTCCGTTATATTGCTCCCGATCCCCACGTTGTAGGCGGTGTCTACATTGGTGTGGAGGAGGGCGGTGTTTATCACAGTAGTGATGGTGGGGAAACGTGGAAGAGTTTAAATGAAGGCCTGTATTGGGATGTGCATACAGTGACGCCTGGGGCTGATAATAAGCGGCTGTATGCGACAACTGGGCTAGGATTTCATCGTAGCGATGATGGCGGTGAACACTGGCGACACATTAATAATGGGCTGGATCGCCGTTATACTATCCCGTTTCTAGCATTG
>Ga0196964_10001706_pt1 | contig 10939 bp, 12 predicted proteins | sample S1_10metaG_FD_148615 | JGI IMG/M metagenome (GOLD analysis project Ga0196964, IMG submission 148615) | Soil microbial communities from Anza Borrego desert, Southern California, United States - S1_10 | ecosystem: Environmental > Terrestrial > Soil > Desert | place: USA: California | collected... | reverse complement strand
GAAGGCGCGACGGAAAGCCTGGTGCGCATCCGCACGCGCCGGCAGGGGCTGGAGCCCGACCTCGTCGCCGTCGCCGACCGGCGTGCGCCGGGCAAGGTCTGGACGCTCTTCGCCATCGCCCGGCCCACGCCCTACGACGCCGCCGTGCTCGACCGCCCGGTCCCGCGCGCGGACCTGCGCGCGGCCATCGACCGGCGCGTGCGCTTCGCCGCCGACCGCGACGAGTTCTCGGGCGTGGTGCGGGTGGTCGCCCCCGACGGCCGGGCCGTCTACCAACGCGCCTTCGGCGTCGCCGACCGGCAGCGCGGCGCCGCCGTCGCGGCGGACGACCGGTTCCAGATCGGCTCCGCCGACAAGAGCTTCACGGCCATCCTGATCGGGCGGCTGATCGAGGCTCGAAAGCTGACGCTCGACACCCGGCTGATCGAGGTGCTGCCGCTGTGGGAGAACCGCGCCGCGGCCGAGGCCATCAGCATCCGCCACCTGCTGACCCACAGCGCCGGCCTCGGCGACCTGTGGAGCCGCCCGGGCTACGACAAGCTGAAGCCCTACGCCCGCGTCGCCGAGCTGCTGCCTTCCTTCTGGGGCGCGGATCCGGCGTTCGCGCCGGGGACCCGCTCGGCCTACAGCAACGAGGGCTTCGTGGCGCTGGGCGCGGTGGTCGAGGCCGTCACCGGAGAGACCTGGTACGACCAGCTCCGCCGGCGCGTCTACCGGCCCGCCGGCATGGCCCGCAGCGGCCACTTTCTCGCGCGCAGCGATTTCGACGGCAAGGTCGTCGGCTACCGCTATCCCGACGACGACGTGCTGGGGCTGAGCGCGCGCCAGCCGAACCACGACTTCCTCGGCTACCGCGGCAACTCCTGCGGCGGCGGCTATTCGACCGTGGGCGACATGACGGCCTACCTCCGCGCCCTGCGCGGCGGAAAGCTGCTGCCGAAGGCGCGCGCCGACGCCATGACGGCGGCGGCCGAGGGCGGGCTTCCCGACTACGGCATGGGCTTCCAGTACGTGGCGGTCGGCGGCCGGACGGTGCGCGGCCACGGCGGCGGCGGCGAGAAGTCCGGGATCGACGGCGACAGCTGGATCGTCTGGGAGACCGGCTGGGCCTGCTCCGTCCTCGGCAACTACGACAGCCCCTTCGCCTCCGCCCTCAGCGCGGACCTGAAGGTCATGCTGGCGGCGCAGGCCTAGGTCAGCCCACGTCCTTCAGGTCGACGTCGATGCCTTGCTCGCGGACCTTGCGGTAGAGGGTCGAACGGCCGATGCCGAGGCGGCGGGCCACCTCGCTCATGTGGCCGGCGTAGACGTCGATGGCGTGCTGGATCAGGTCGCGCTCGATGTCCTCGAGCTTCCGCAGGTGCCCGGCGCCGTCGAGGATGCGCACCGGCGCGTCGGGCAGGGCGGGCAGGGCGGCGCCGTTGATCGCCGCCGCGACCATCATGGCCTCGGACGGGACGGCTTCCGGCATCGGCGCGGCCACGCCGGAGATGGCGGGGAAGTCGTGCGGCTGCAGGTAGGGGCCGTCGCACAGCACGATGGCGCGGTAGACCGCGTTCTCCAGCTGGCGGACGTTGCCGGCCCACTCGTAGGCCTGCAGCATGGCCAGGGTCTCGGGCGTGGCGCCCACGACCCGCTTGCCTTCCTCGACGTTGAAACGGCGCACGAAGTGTTCGACCAGGGCCGGGATGTCCTCGCGCCGCTCGCGCAGGCTCGGCGCCTCGATGGGGAACACGTTCAGGCGATAGAAAAGGTCCTCGCGGAAGCGGCCCTCGGCCACCGCCGCGGAGAGGTCGCGGTTGGTGGCGGCGATGATGCGCACGTCCACCTTCACGGCCCGCTTGGAGCCCACCGGGTCGATCTCGCGCTCCTGCAGGGCGCGCAGCAGCTTGACCTGCATCTCGAGCGGCAGCTCGCCCACCTCGTCGAGGAACAGGGAGCCGCCGTTGGCCTCCTGGAACTTGCCCAGGTGCTTGTCGGTGGCGCCGGTGAAGCTGCCCTTCTCGTGGCCGAACAGGATCGATTCCACGAGGTTTGCCGGAAGCGCGCCGCAGTTCACGGCCACGAACGGGCGGCCGGCGCGGTCGGAATCGCCGTGCACGGCGCGCGCGATCATCTCCTTGCCGACGCCGCTCTCGCCCAGGATCAGCACCGGGATGGCCGACCGCGCGGCCCGCTCGCCCAGGCGCTTGACCAGGGTCATGGCCGGGGAGGCGCCGACGAGGTCGTCGAAGCCGGTGCGATGAGTGGCGTGCTTCTTCAGCCGGTCGACCTCGGCCACCAGTTCGCCGGTCTGCAGGGCGTTGCGGATCGAGACCAGGATGCGTTCCGGGCTGGCGGGCTTGACGAAGAAGTCCTGGGCGCCGGCCTGCATGGCCTTCACCACCGTGTCGATGCCGCCGGTGGCGGTGAGCACCACGAAGGGCGAGCGCACGCCCGAGGCGCGTGCTTCCTTCAGGGTGTCCATGCCGGACAGACCCGGCATCACCAGGTCGAGCAGCACCACGTCGGCGCCGCCGCCGTGCTGCAGCCGCTCGAGCGCCTGCCGCCCGTTCTCGGCGTGCACGACCTCGTAGCCCTCGCGGTCGAGGACCGCCTGGATCAGACGACGTTGAGTCGGGTCGTCGTCGACGACCAGGACCGTCTTGGCCATTGGATACACCCGTCCACCATCGCCCGGGGTCTGACGCCCCAGGTCGTTCGGAGGGGTTTTACCGGCCGCGGGTGAAGATCGGGTTAGTGACCGCCAGGTATGGTCCGGGCATGAACAGCGCCTACGAGCTTCCGGTCTGGGACCTGTCGGGCCTCTACCGCGGCCGCGACGACCCGCGCATCGCCCGCGACCTCGAGGCTGCGGGCGCGCTGCTCGACGCCGACACGGACGCGGGATACGCCCAGGCCGTGACGCTGCTGGCGCGCCTGCACGCCTTCGGCTCGCTGTTCGACAAGGGCCGACTGGAGGCGGTGATGCACGCCCACGTCAACGCGGTGATGGCGCGGTCCCGGCGGAGGGACGAGCCGCCGGCGGCCGGCAGCCCGGCCGTCGAGCCGATGCTGGCGGCGATCAGCTGGCGCGGCGGGGAGATCGCCGCGGCGGCGCATCGCGCCGATTCCGGCGGCCTGAAACGGCGCTGGACCTGGGGCGAGGCGCGCGCCCTGGCCGTCGCCGCCGCCACCTCGCTGTCGCCGGAGGCCGGCGCGGCGGCGCAGCGTGTCTTCGACGAGGAGCGGGTGCACGCGCGCCACCCCGGCGGCGCGCTCACGCACCCGGCGGGGGTTTGCGGGCCCTACGTGCGACTGGCCTTCGACGGCTCGCTGCGCGCGGTGATGACCCTGGCGCACGAGATCGGCCACGCGGCCCACCAGATGCTGAGCCGGCCGCTCGGGGTGCTGCGCTGCGCCCCGCGGCCGGCCCTGACTGAGACCGCGGCGGCGGTCACCGAGATGGCGGCCTTCGACTGGCTGCTGCACGAGGCGGACGCCGATGAACGCAAGGCGCTGCTCGCCTACCGCCGGTCGGACCTGATGGCCGTGGTCGTGCGCCACGCGGCCCTGCACCGGTTCGAGGCCATGGCGCAGGGGGAGCTCAGCGACGCCCTGTGGCGGCGCGCCGTCGAACAGGTGGCCGGCCCGCGCGCCGCGCGGCTGGAACGCCCCGACGGCTGGCACGCCTTTCCCATCCTCGGCCGGGCGCGCGGCACGGCCTGGACCTATGCCTTCGCCCGCCTCGTCGCCATCGGGCTGCTGCAGGCCCGCGACGACGATCCGGCCGCGTTCGCGCGCCGCTGGACAGCCTTTCTCGCGGCCGGCGGCACGGTCGACGAGATGACGGCGCTGAAGCCCTTCCGCATCGATCCGACGGTCAAGGCGTTCTGGACCGACGTCATGGACGAGGCCGTGGCGCAGGCGACGGCTTGAGCCGCGCCGCGGCGTGGTATAGTTCGCCCCTCGTTCAGAGCCTTCCGCAGGAGACGCCGGCCATGGCCGAGCCCCACCACGAGTACCACCGCGGCGAGATGGATATCTCGGAGCAGAAGGCGACCTACGAGCTGTTCATGAATCTCACCAAGTGGGGCTCGCTGCTGACCGCGGCCACGATCCTGGCGCTGTGCATCTGGTTCGCCACCGACGCGGGCTTCATCCCGGGGGGCGTCGCCTTCGTGGTGGTTCTGGCGCTCGGCTGGTTCGCCCTGCGCAAGAACCCGAACGCCGGGCATTAACTCAGTCTTCTGAACGCTGGACGCCGCCCCACGGCGCGTCCTAACGTCCCCTCCTCGGACTCACTTGGAGGAGAGGGGCCGGCGTGGGGTTCACCATCGCTGTGATCAGGGAGCGGCGCGCCGGAGAGACGCGCGTCGCGGCGACCCCCGATACGGTTCGCAAGTTCATCGCCATGGGCGCCGAGGTGCTGGTCGAGGCCGGCGCCGGAAACGCCGCGTCCTATCCCGACGAGGGCTACAAGGAGGCCGGGGCCAAGGTCGTGGGCGAAGTCCTCGACAAGGCCGACCTCGTGCTCTCCGTGCGCGGACCCGAACAGGGGCAGGCCTCGGCGCTGAAGAAGGGGGCGATCGTCGTCGCCCTGCTCGACCCGTGGCGCGAGAAAGACCTCCTGCAGGCCTTGGCCAAGGCCGGGGCCTCGGCCTTCGCCATGGAGTTCGTGCCGCGCATCACCCGCGCCCAGGTCATGGACGCCCTGTCCAGCCAGGCCAACCTCGCCGGCTACCGGGCGGTGATCGAGGCCGCCCACGCCTACGGCAAGGCCTATCCGATGATGATGACCGCCGCCGGCACCGTGGCCGCGGCCAAGGTGTTCGTCATCGGGGCCGGGGTCGCGGGCCTGCAGGCGATCGCCACGGCCAGGAGGCTCGGGGCCGTGGTCAGCGCCACCGACGTCCGCCCCGCGGCCAAGGAGCAGGTCGCCTCGCTGGGCGCCAAGTTCGTCGCGGTGGAGAACGAGGAGTTCAAGCAGGCCGAGACGGCCGCCGGCTACGCCAAGGAGATGAGCGACGCCTACAAGGCCGAGCAGGCCGCCCTGGTCGCCGGCCATATCCAGAAGCAGGACGTGGTCATCACCACGGCCCTGATCCCCGGCCGCCCGGCTCCGCGCCTGGTCACCGCCGCCCACGTCGCCTCGATGAAGCCCGGGTCGGTGATCGTCGACCTGGCGGTCGAGCAGGGCGGCAACGTCGAGGGCTCCAGGCCCGGCGAGATCGTCGAGACGAAGAACGGCGTGAGGATCGTCGGCATCTCCAACCTGCCCGGCCGCATCGCGTCGGACGCCTCGGCCCTCTACGCCAAGAACCTGCTCGCCTTCTCGGGGCTGCTGGCCAAGGAGGGCAAGATCGACCCCGACTGGGAGGACGAGATCCTCAAGGCCGCCCTGGTCACCCGGGGCGGCGCCGTCGTGCACGAGGGACTGAAAGGCTGACCATGGAACACGTCGACCCGACCGTCTTCCGCCTCGCCATCTTCGTGCTGGCCATCTTCGTCGGCTACTACGTGGTGTGGAGCGTCACCCCGGCCCTGCACACGCCGCTGATGGCCGTCACCAACGCCATCTCCAGCGTCATCGTCGTCGGCGCCCTGCTCGCCGCCGCCGCCCTCACCGGCGAGACCCAGGGGGCGCAGGGCTGGATCAGCAAGGGGGCGGGCGCGGTCGCCGCGGCCCTGGCCAGCGTCAACATCTTCGGCGGCTTCCTGGTCACCCAGCGGATGCTGGGCATGTACCGGAAGAAGGGGGCCAAATGAGCGAGCTCCTGATCACGGCGATCGGCTGGACGAGCTGGATCGCCGCCCTCGCGGCCATCGCCGGCTATGTGCTGGCCTTCCTGCGCAACCGCCCCTACGCCCGCCCCTTCAACAGCCTCGGCCTGCTGCTGACCGGCGCCGCCCTGCTGGCGGTCCCGACCCTGATCGGCAACGGCGCCCACGTTCCCGCGGGGACGGCGGTCTACGTCGTCGCGTCGCTCGTCGGGGCGGTCGCCTTCCAGCTGATCGCGGCCCTGCGCCGGCGCGGGCCGCGCGCGGGCGGGGCCCGGACCTGACGTGGGCGCGGACGGTGATGGGGGCGCGGCGTGACGGCTCCGGATCCGAACGCGACGGCCTACGTCGGCGCCTGGATCGCCATGGGCCTGGGCGCGGCGATGGTGATCGCCGCCTGGACCGCCTACCGCCGTTTCGAAATCCGCCGGCATCGCCTCAACGACTGCGGCTTCGTGCTGATCTTCTCCGCCTACCTGGTGCTGACCCTGGTGCGGGGCGGGCCGCAGGGGATCCTGCAGTGGTTGATCACCATCGCCTGCCCGGTGCTGATCGCGCTGGCGCTCTGGCGCCTCTTCCATACCGGCGAGGCGCGATGACCGCCCGCCCGACGACGCTCCGAAAGGTTGCCGCATGAACGCCAGTCTCGCCGCGCTCGCCTACCTGGTCGCGGGCGTCCTGTTCATCCTCAGCCTCAGGGGCCTGTCCAGCCCGGAGACCAGCCGCAAGGGCAACGCCTACGGCATGGCCGGCATGGCCCTGGCGGTGGGCGTGACGCTGGCCACCCTGTGGAGCACCGGCGCCCTCGATCCCACCACCATCGGCATGATCGCCGCCGGCGTGGCCGTCGGCGGCGTGGTCGGGGCCGTCATCGCCCGGCGCGTGGCCATGACCGCCATGCCGCAGCTGGTGGCGGCGTTCCACAGCCTGGTCGGCCTCGCGGCCTGCCTGGTGGCGGTCGGGGCGGTCTATGCGCCGGCCGCCTTCGGCATCCTGGGCGAGGGCGGCGGCATCAAGACCCTGTCGATCATCGAGCTGTCGCTGGGCCTGGCCATCGGGGCGGTGACCTTCACCGGCTCGGTGATCGCCTTCGCCAAGCTCAACGGCAACATGAGCGGCGCGCCGATCCTGCTGCCCGCCCGCCACCTGATCAACATCGCCATCGGCGCGGCCATGATCGCCCTGATCGCGGTGCTGATCATGAGCGGCGGCGCGGCCATCTGGGCCTTCTGGGCGCTGTTCGCCCTCTCGCTGGTGCTGGGGGTTACCCTGATCATCCCCATCGGCGGGGCCGACATGCCGGTCGTGGTCTCGATGCTCAACAGCTACTCGGGCTGGGCCGCGGCGGCGCTGGGCTTCACTCTCGAGAACATCGCCCTGATCATCACCGGGGCCCTGGTCGGCTCGTCCGGCGCCATTCTCAGCTACATCATGTGCAAGGGGATGAACCGGAACTTCTTCAGCGTGATCATGGGCGGCTTCGGGGGCGAGACCGCCGCCGCCGGCGGCCAGGTCGAGACGCGGCCGGTGAAGCAGGGCTCGGCCGAGGACGCCGCCTTCATCATGAAGAACGCGTCCAAGGTGATCATCGTCCCCGGCTACGGCATGGCCGTCAGCCAGGCCCAGCACGCCCTTCGCGAGATGGCCGACACGCTGAAGGAGGAGGGCGTGGAGGTGAAGTACGCCATCCACCCTGTCGCCGGACGCATGCCCGGGCACATGAACGTGCTGCTGGCCGAGGCCAACGTCCCCTACGACGAGGTGTTCGAGCTCGAGGACATCAATTCGGAGTTCTCCAGCGCCGACGTCGCCTTCGTCATCGGCGCCAACGACGTCACCAACCCCTCGGCCAAGACCGACCCGCAGAGCCCGATCTACGGCATGCCGGTGCTGGATGTGGAGAAGGCCGGCACGGTGCTGTTCGTGAAGCGCGGCATGGGCTCCGGCTACGCCGGGGTCGAGAACGAACTCTTCTTCCGCGACAACACCATGATGCTGTTCGGCGACGCCAAGAAGATGGTCGAGGGCATACTGAAGGGACTCTGACTCGACCGGCTCGATAGCTCGGGGCAGTATTCTCCCTTCCGGGGGGAGAAGCCGCATGGCCCGCAGCGTCGCCAGGCCCGCCGCGTCCAGGGCGAAGACCGTCACGCCGGCCAGGCCGGCCTTGAAGCCGTCCGCCAAGTCCGCCGCCGTGACTCAGGCCAAGAAGCGGCCGGCCAGGAAGACCGCGGTGCTCGTCGTCCACGGCATGGGCGAGCAGCGGCCGATGCAGACCCTGTGGGGCCTGGTCAAGGCGCTGTGGGTGGACGATCCGGACCACTGCCGCGGCGACGACGAGGTCTACTCCAAGCCCGATCGCCTCGCCGGCAGTCACGAGCTGCGCCGCATCACCACCCGCGAGAGCAAGTCGATGCCGGACCGGCGGGTGGACTTCTTCGAGCTCTACTGGGCCCACCAGATGCAGGGCAACACCGTCGCCGGCGTGTTCAAGGCGGTGAAGAACCTCCTGATCCGCAACCCCGACCGCGTGCCCGAGCACCTGTTCGGGGTGTGGATCGTGGCCTGGCTGGTGCTGGTCCTGATCGTCGTGCAGAGCCTGGCGCTGTCGCTCGGGCTGAAGGCGCTGCTCGGCCTGTTCGGGGTGGAGGTGGACGACGGCGCCGTGTGGACCCTGGCGGCGCTGCTGTTCGCCGGCCTCAACTGGGCCTTCGGCGGCCTCTTGAACAACTGGGTCGGCCCCGTGGCCGGCGACGCCGCCCGCTACCTCAGCCCCGACCCGCCCAACATCGCCGCCCGCCAGGCCATCCGCAACCAGGCCGTCGACCTGCTGGAGGCCCTGCACGCCAGCAAGCGGTACGACCGCATCGTGGTCGTCGGCCACAGCCTGGGCACCGTCGTCGCCTACGACGCCATCGCCATCGCCTACGGCCGCATCTTCCACAACGACCTTCTGGCCGCCCACCGCCGCCCGGGGGCCATGGCCGCGCTGGAGGAGCTGGAGAGCCTCACCCGCCGCATGCGCACGGCCGAGGAGGAGAAGGACGGCCCCGGGCTGGCCCGCCTCAGGCTCCGTTACCGCACGGCCCAGCGCGCCTACTTCGAGATCCTGCGGACCGCGACCCGCGGCGACGCGGACGCCACGCCGCTGTGGCTGGTGTCCGACTTCGTCTCCACCGGCTCGCCGCTGAGCAAGGCGGATGTCCTGCTGTCGACCGACAGGAAGGGCTTCGACCGGCGTGTGGCGCTGCGCGACCTCATCACCTGCCCGCCATTCCTCGAGCCGGTGGTCGAGCCGACCGAAGAGGAGAAAAAGGCGCTCAGGAAGAAGGGCGAAAAGCCGCCGAAACCCCCGCCGGCCCGCTTCTCCTTCCCCGAGGCGGATGTCCGCGGACCCCACCATGGCGCGGCCTTCGCGCCGACGGTGTGGACCAATCTCTACTTCGTCACCGAGAAGATCGTGCTGGGCGACGTCATCGCCGGGCGCTGCGGCCCGCTGTTCGGGGGCGGCGTGCTCGACATCCGCATGGATCGCGACCGCAAGGGCTTCCGCCACCTCGACTACTGGGACGTGAAGCGGGACGGCGGCCTGGACCAGCCGTGGATCCGCGCCCTGCGCAAGGCGGTGAACCTGCGGCTGCTGGACGAGCAGAGCCTCTGGGGCGACCAGGCGGCGGCGCCGGAGATCGACGCCAACGGGGTCTGACGGCTAGCATCGGCCCATGAGCAGCGAACCCAAGACCAGGCCCACCGGCGCCAGCGTGGAGGCCTTCATCGAGGCGGTCGAGCCTCGGGGCCGCCGGGAGGACGCCCGCGCCATCTGCGCCATGCTGGCCGAAATCTCTGGCGAGGCGCCGGAGATGTGGGGCCCCGGAATCGTCGGTTTCGGCCGCTACCGCTACACGGGATCGAACGGCAAGCCGGCGGAGTGGCCGCGGATCGGCTTCTCGCCCCGCAAGGCCAACATGGTCCTCTACCTGATGCCCGGATTCCAGGAGCAGGAGGCCCTGCTGCAGCGGCTCGGCCCGCACAAGACCGGAGTCTCGTGCCTCTATCTCGGCCGCCTCGCGGACGTGGACGGACAGGCCCTGCGCCAAATGGCCGAGCGTTCCTGGGCCGAAATGGCCCGGCGCTATCCGGCCTGAGCGGCAAAAGCCTATCAGTTTAATAGGCTTGTCCAAACAGTCACACTGCGCGGCCGATGAGCAACAACGAGCCGCCCAAGGGCGCCGCTTCAGATCAATTGAACAACGTGATGGATGCGACCACGCGCCACCTTTTGACTCTCGGTATTTTCCCGCATATACGGCCCCGCATCCCCGCTTTGCGTATGGCTCGCGACCGGTACATCAACCGGCCGGCCTGGGGGTTTGTGACTGAATTAACCTGAAGAAAAACAGTACTGATGCAGTCTTTCACGTTACTGGCGCACGAATTCGGCCGTTTTGCTGCTATGGGCATGGCCGGCGTGCTGTTGACAGCCGGCGCGATCAATTCGGCCGTCGCCGACGCGCCGACCACCAACGCCCAGGCCGCCGCCGCGGTCCAGGCCGCCGCCGACGCCGCGAAGGCCGCGGCTGCGGCCAGCGCCGCCGAACAGGCCCACATCGTCTTCAACTCGCCGCTGCCGGGCTTCTCGATCAACTCGCGGTTCGGCCTGCGCAAGCTGCCCGGCCAGGCGCGCCGCATGCACGAGGGCGTCGACTACGCCGCCCCGGTCGGCTCGCCGATCCTCGCCTCGGCCGAAGGCGTGGTGCTGCATGCGGGCACGAGCCCCACCTACGGCAACTACATCGAGGTCGACCACGGCGAGGGCGTCACCACCTTCTACGCCCACATGACCCGTCGGGCCCCCGGCCTCGGCCTCGGCGACCGCGTCGCCGCCGGTCAGACCCTCGGCTTCGTCGGCTCGACCGGTCGTTCGACGGGCCCGCACCTCCATTTCGAGATCCGCAAGGACGAGCGCCAGTTCGATCCGATGAAGGTCCTGGGCCGAACCTTCGCCAGCCTCACCGACCTGCCCTTCGGCCGCGGCGCCAGGGGCCTGACCACTGTGTCGTCTTCCGGGCCCGGCAAGCCCGTGCCCTACACCATCATCCGCGGCCGCGTCCGCAGCTGACGGCGGCGAGCTTTCGATCGATCAGGAAACCCCCGCGCGTCCGCCGCGGGGGTTTTTCGT
>Ga0196964_10001705_pt1 | contig 10947 bp, 14 predicted proteins | sample S1_10metaG_FD_148615 | JGI IMG/M metagenome (GOLD analysis project Ga0196964, IMG submission 148615) | Soil microbial communities from Anza Borrego desert, Southern California, United States - S1_10 | ecosystem: Environmental > Terrestrial > Soil > Desert | place: USA: California | collected... | reverse complement strand
GCGAAAAAAGAGTAGCCCAAGTAGAATAGTTTATGGCTACATTGCAAAGAGCAATCGAAATCGCAGTCAAGGCACACGCTGAACAAGTGGACAAAGCCGGGCTGCCGTACATTCTCCACCCGCTGAGGATGATGGAGAAGCAAACCACGCTGAAGGGCAAAATCGTTGCCGTGCTTCACGACGTGGTTGAAGACACCGACCTTGAACTGGACGACTTGAGAACCGCAGGGTTTGACGAAGAGATTGTTCTCTGTGTCGATAACCTCACTCGAAGGAAGAAGCCTGACGGCACGAAAGAGGTTTATCTCACGGAATTCATCCCGAGAGCCAAGTCGCATCCGATTTCACGTCAAGTGAAGCTTGACGACATCGCCGACAATATGGATATCACCCGCATTGACAGTCTCTCCGAAGACGACTTGGGGCGATTGCGGAGATATCACAGGGCGAGGAAGATTCTTCTGGAGGATTAATGGAAGTACCGGAAACCGTCCTTTTGGAATTGCAAAGCTCGGCTTACAGGCTCAAGAAGAACCTGGAAGATAAGCGAATCATCGAAAAGCAGCAAGAAACTGCACTGGAACGTGCAAGGATAGAAGTTCGGGGCGCTGAAAACGAGCTGTATGAAGTGGCTCAATTTCTTCAAGAGCACAACCCCGGTGCTTGTAAGTCCGACGAAACTTGGTACGACAAGCTGGGTATTCCAAACCCAGAAGGAGTTAAGAATGGCTGAAGAAAGAGAAGTATGGGTGCCCTTCGGTAGAGACGAAGAGTTGTTCGATGGCGGGCATGAATTTCGGTCGATATTGGGCGGCGTGGCGGTGTCGTGTCTGCAATGCGGGTTGCTTCGACACGCCTGGGACGAGAAAAGCATATGCCGCAAGGGATATCTGACTCCTCCGGCTGGTCGTCGCCCAAGGCAAAAGGAGAATCAGGGTGCTTGACCTAATCCCGAGCTTTCTCACGGGCGTCTATGTGGGTCTGATGATGCTTTACGCCATTACACGCAACACGCTTGTCAAGCGTTGTCTGGTGGTCATGGTCGGAATGTTCATCGGGCTTTGGATGATGGCGTGGTCCTGGGCGGAGATAGGCACTGAAGCTCAATTCACGAGGCTTTTCCTGTCAATGACTGCTGGCACTCTGTTGACCGGAGGATTGCTGGCGTACATTATCGACAAAAAGCAGAATTCAAAAGGGTAAAATCCTCACATTCTTGGGAATGGCAGGATAAAGCTTACATGGGACACATCATCAAGTCGGCGCTTGACAACGACCTTTACAAATTTACGATGCAGCAAGCCGTGCTGCACAACTATCCCGAGGTCGATGTCAAATACCGCTTCAAGTGCCGCACTAAGGGCGTGGACCTTCGCCCCTTCCGTGATGAAATCCAGCACGAAATCAATGCTCTCGAAGGCATCGTCTTCACGGACGCCGACCTAACATATCTGGATGCTGAGCCGTGGTCGAAGACGAGCTACATTGATTCCCTGCGCTCGTTCCGTTTTGACCCCAATTACGTTCGGCTTGGCGAAGATAAAACACAGCTCACACTCGAAATCGAGGGCAACTGGTACAAGACCATCCTTTTCGAAGTGTTGCTTCTGTCCATCATCAACGAAGTTTACACTCGCAATACCTATCCTTTCACTACAGAGCGAGAAGATGAAGGCATTGCGATTCTGAAAAAGAAGATTGCCTATCTCAAAGAGCAACTGGCGGCAATGAATTGCCCGAACGCCTGCACTCCTTTTCAACTTACGGAGATGGGAACTCGTCGGCGCTACAGCCGGACCTGGCAAGAGTCTGTCGTTCGACGCCTAATCGAACATCTCGACGGCATCCTTATCGGCACGAGCAATGTCTATCTGGCTCGTGAATACAAGATTCGAGCTGTCGGAACAATGGCGCACGAGTGGCTTCAAGCTCACCAGGCGCTTGCACCGCTGCGGAATTTCCAGGTTAAGGCTCTCGAAACGTGGATGCACGAGTATCGTGGCTGGCTTGGCATTGCGCTATCGGATGTTGTGGGGCTAAAGGCATTTCTTCGAGACTTCGACATGTTGCTTTCAAAGGCGTATGACGGCACTCGGCAAGATTCTGGCGACCCGATTGAATACGGCTGGACAATGAAGAAGCACTACGAGGACATGTGGATTGACAGTCGCTCGAAGACGGTGGTGTTTAGCGACAGCCTGAACTTCCAGCGAGCCATCGAAATCTATGTAACGTTCTGCGAAATCTTCCGCATGTTCTTCGGCATCGGCACCGACCTGACGAATGACCTTGGCGTTCCTGCTCTCTCGATTGTTATCAAGATGGTGGAGTGTCTAGGGCGACCCGTGGCGAAACTCAGTGACAGCCCCGGTAAGGAAATGTGCGACAACAACGAATTTCTCGCATATCTACGACAAGAAACTCGGTGCAGATTGAATGCATAGCGGTTGATAACGCTATGTGAGTAGAGTTCTGGTGATTGGCGGAGCGGGCTTCATCGGTTCGCATGTCGTTGACGAGCTTCTTAGACACCGATATGAAGTAACTGTCGCTGACGCTCTACATCTGCCTGAGTATGAGGGCGACTGGCCAACCTATCTTTCTGAGAATTGCGAGCGCATTCTTGTCGATATAGCCAACCCATCTCGTCATCTTAAAGGCACAAATCAGCTCGACAGCGCAATTTCTAAGGCAGATTATGTTATTCATCTAGCAGCAGGGCTTGGTGTGTCGTACAGCATGGATGAGCCAGAGTTGTTTGTTCACAACAATTCTGTTGGAACTGCTGCTCTATTCCATCGGGAGTCTCGGTGGTCGAATGTCAAGAAGGTTGTAGTGGCTTCGAGCGCATCTATCTACGGTGAAGGGGCTTACTCGGTCAAAGGGCGACTCTACTTTCCTGAAAAGCCACGCAGCGAGGCTGACATGGCTGCTGGTGTCTGGGATTATCCTGGATTGTTACCTGTTCCAATTCCAGAATCTGCTCCTGTCAACTGCCGCAGCGTGTATGGCTTGACCAAATACGACCAAGAAATTCTAACTCTACTGCTGGCAGAAAAGAATGGTGTCAAGGCACAGGCTCTGCGCCTGGCAAATGTCTATGGACCCAGACAGTCTCTCCATAACGTCTACACAGGCGTCTTGTCCATTTTCTCGCAAGCATTGTCACAAAACGAGTCACCAACGATTTATGAAGACGGAAATCAAACGAGAGACTTTGTATACGTAAAAGATGTCGCTCGGGCATTTCGGCTAGCGATGGAGTCTGACTCGACAGTTCCGGCTCTGAATATTGGAAGCGGAGAGTTTGCGTCAGTAATGGAAGTTGCCAAGACTTTAAGAAGTAAACTCGGGAAAGAAAATGTTGAGTTGAAAGCCTCTGGAAAATACCGCATCGGCGATGTGCGGCATTTCTGTCTATCCATCGAAAAGGCTAAAAGCGTTTTAGGATACACGCCAGAATATTCGCTTGAGCAAGGGATGTCTGAATTGCTTGAATGGGTTAAGAGTCCGAAGACATGAGCCTTGATTTGGATTTTCGGCTGTTTAGGTTTGATGCCTTTGCTAAAAATCTTGCTCTGCACGAGCCAGAATTAATCGGCTTGTTCAAATGTCCATTCTGCTTCGATGTCTTTACTTCAGAGCATTTACGACACAGGAACGGACATAACACCGTGTGTGACGCTCATGTTGTGCCAAGGTCGTTGATGAATGCCGGGACGACCCTTTGCTGCATCCAGTGCGATAGCAAATTCGGCCGCACCATCAATAGCTCCGAGCGACGAAGACATGTCTTGAGAAGACTCAAGTGGGATGGGCGGGTAGCAACCTGTCGCACAGAAGCGCCAACTGAGACAGGACCAAATCTAATTCGAACTGAGCTTAGGTGGGACCAGGCTGGCGAACCCACGCCGACATTTCACTGGGCAGAACATAAGCTCGCCATTTCCGAAGCAGAATTCGAGGAGATGTGGCGCTCTTTCCCGAGCAGAGATAGAAACGGCAAGCCGGATGATTTTATTTTGTGGAAGCCATTTCTGTACGAGCTGAAAGAAAAGTTGGCCGATTTGTCCTGGTGGCATTCACTCTACTTGTTCATGTTTCACCACTTTGGCTATTCTTGGACACACGAAGACCCTCGTTCGGCACTCATTCGTGAACAATTGCTCAAACCAGAGAAAGATATTATTCCTGAGCAGTTCATTCAGCCTAGGGTCTATGAGGAGATTGTTGCGGTGCCAGATAGAGACACGGCGCATGCTGTTCGCCCGGTACTGAGATTCGGATATGACAAGTCGGGAGCCATCATCGACAGCGGATACTTCATTCTGTTTCCAAAACTGCATACCACGATGAACAATATCAGCTTGTTCTTGCCGTGGGAGTTCGATGCATCCATGCCTCGCCCGGAGCCGTATAGCTTCTCGGAGAGGTTAAGATATGGGCATTCGATTTTGCGGCATCGAATCCCAGACCCTATTGTGCCCGCAGACGTTTCGCGTTATACTTATCAGGTAGCCCAATGAACAATCAGAGTTCCTTCGATGCTTTCTTCAACAACGCCCTCAATGCTGTTGGAAGCATTATCCTTGGTCTGTTTATGTTGGCAATGCTTTGGAGTATCTTTGGTGACTCAATCAAAGATTTCCTCAAAGACGTGTTCGGCTGGGTGGTACCATTCTTCGAGCGCATTTCGAGCAAGCGTAGAGCGAAGGAGGCTCAGCCAAAGTTGAGTCCCGAGCTTCAGGCAAAGGCGAAGGAAGAAGCTGTGCGACGACTTTACGAAGAGACTGTAGAGAAAGAGAAAGTCGCTGCGAAGGAGAGACTAGGACTCAATGACCCGACCGACGAGCATCAGGGAATCACTAGCTGAACTGCTAACGCAGGCTGTTCAGAGCTATCTTGCCGACAAGGGCATCGACCAGAAGTTCGAAGTAAAGGTCTCTAGAACCCGGTCAATCCAGCACGGCGATTACACGTCGCCTATCGCGTGGAAGATTGCCAGCGCCATTAAGGGAAATCCGATGTTGGTTGCGGACGAGATAGCAAGCCGCATCCCAACAGGAGCAATCGTAGAATCCGCTGTTGTCTCAGCTCCTGGGCATATCAATTTGAAGTTGAATCCGGTCTGTTTCTACACCATGCTCGGCTACTTGCGCCGAGATAGCCACCGATTTGGCGGAAGCGATAAACATCTCGGAAAGCATAGCGCTGTTGAGTTTGTTAGTGCTAACCCGACAGGACCATTAAGTGTCGTTAATGGGCGAGCTGCTGTTCTGGGCGACTGCATCGCCCGGCTCTTCGATGCTTATGGGGCTTATGTCCGAAGAGACTACTACGTGAACAATCATGTGGAGTCTACTCAGATTCAGAAATTTGCAGAAAGCGTCCTCTACCACTACAAGAAGTTGCGGAAGCAAGATGCTGAGTTCCCTGAAGATGGCTATAAGGGTGCTTATGTAGCTGAAATAGCCAAGCAATTCGAAATCAGCGAAGTAATGTCGTATGTCTGCGACACCGACGAAGCCAAGCTCAAGCATCTCATGGAAGCTGCGCCCAAGATAATGGCGGAAAACCACGTAATGCAGCTTCAACGGCTCGGCGTTGGAAAGATGACACTGACCTACGAGTCCGACTTGCATGCGCCCTCGGACAACGGAGAAGTCTACGTCACGAAGATGCTGAATTGGCTGAAAGAGAAAGGGCACACATACGAGCAGGATGGTGCCGTTTTCCTTCGCACGACCGAGCATGGCGACGACAAAGACCGTGTATTAGTCCGAGAAGATGGACGACCGACTTATTTCCTCGCAGACCTTGCCTATCACCACTGCAAAGCCAATGGTGTGGGTCCGCTATCGAAGGACAGAAATGGCTGGGCGTGGGTGATTGACATCTATGGAGCCGACCACCACGGATACATACCTCGACTGCTGGCTGGCACCAAGATGATTGGCACCGGCTGTGTTCCGAGGGTGATTCTGACGCAGATGTCCACCATCAAGTTACCTCACTGGTATTACGAGGGTAAGTCAATCGAGATGATGGGCAGCAAGCGTGATGGCGCTGTTGTCGAGCTGGATAAGGATTTTGTGGACATCATAGGAGCTGATGCCGCCCGGTGGTTCTTCTTGATGTCTGAACCATCCAATCACGCCACTATCGACTTGGCTCTTGCGGTGCAGCGAAACAAGAAGAATCCGGTCTTCTATGTTCAGTATGCTCACGCACGTCTGTGGACAATGCTGGAAAAGCTGGATGTCGAATATCTTTCCGAAGAGTTCACAGAGAAGTACGTGCTGTATCAGTTGCTCACTGACTATCGGGAAGAGGCTCTTATTCGGAAAATCTGCGAATTTCCTGAAGTTGTCGAAGACGCCGTTGAGGAGCTTTCGCCCTCGAAGGTTAGACAATACTGCACCGACTTGGCGACACTCATTCACGACTGGTACGAGCATTGCCCGGTTCAGTATGCGCAATTCAATCTCAAAGAGGCGAGAATCGTGCTTGCCTACTGTGCAGCCCACACGCTGATGAATGCGCTTCGACTGCTTGGAATCGAGCCGTTGCATCGACTAGAATCCTCAGAAGAAAGCGAGGAGCAGGAAAAAGCGGCTATGGAGCGATTAAAGAAGTTGTCAGAAGAGGCAGGAAAACCGCTGATTTCTGACACCCAGGCAGTGTTCCCGGTTCACGTGGCAAAAGACATGGGGTTGGTTGAATAATGGCAGTTGATGTCTACAAGCGCAGTATCGTTGTGAACGGCGTCACCATTACCCTCACGAAGGGAAGCGTTCTTGAACAGAAGGTGGACGTAATCGTGAATGCCGCTAATGAAGAACTCCGTGGCGGCGGCGGTATCGACGGGGCAATTCATCAAGCGGCTGGTCATGGTCTGCTTCATGAGCTGATTGAGAAATATCCTAATGGCATCAAAACCGGGGATGTCGCCATCACGGGCGCTCATAACCTGCCGCTTCGATACATCTTCCACACTGCTGGTCCGGTTTGGCGAGGCGGAAGGCACGGTGAGCCGGAGCTTTTACGGCAATGTTACCAGTGGTCTGTGGACTCGGCAATCGCCAGAAGGGTCCGCAGCCTTGGCTTCTGCTCGATTTCGACAGGCATTTACGGCTACCCAATCGAGGAAGCGAGACATGTCGCTCTCAAGGCTGTCGTGGATTATCTTGTCGAGATGCGCAATCGAGGCGATTTCTGCGACCTAAAGGAAATCGTCTTCGCAATGTACACGGATAATGAATATGGCGCATTTGCCCAGGTCTTCGGCGAGTACGAGAAGTACGACGACAAGAAGCTTCCCCTCTTGACGAAGATTAAGCGGTTTTTCCTTCTCGGGATGGTGGCAAGAGGGCACGAGGAGCTTGTTGACGGAAAATGACCGACCAGGAATTTGATGCCCTGGACGCCCGGAAAGACGAGCTTCAAGTAGCTCTTGCGCAAGCGGAACTTGCTAATGACGCCGCCAAGGTTAAGGAAATCACGGCTGAGCTTGCTCAGGTGTTCAGAGCACTAACGGACGAATATGTCACCGACATGCCTGTGGGCGGCGGGAGCGCACGTGCGTTTCTTTACTGGCATGCCGTTATCTACACCCATCGAGCAGGCGACGCCAAACTTGCTTTGGAGTACGCTAAGAGGGCGCTCGACTATTCCCCCAGCGAAGAAGAAAAAGCAGAGGTCGTCTATCACTTCGAGACGGAAAAGATTGAGAGTTTCGTAAAGAAGCACTCCCAGAACACACAATCCTCATAATATCTGCTGATAGGTATACTGCCTGTTATGCGAATCATTGACGGAGTGCCTGTATGGGGTGACCCGGTGGATACGGGTGCGCTTTCCCAAATCAAGAATTGTGCGCAGGAAGCAGAAGCTGTGGCATTGATGGGCGACCATCACTTGGGCTACAGTGCGCCTATCGGTGGCGTCATCGGCTACCGAAACAAAGTTTCCCCGGATGGCGTGGGCTATGACATCGCCTGTGGAAACAAGGCTGTCCTTCTGGATATTCCCGGATACGAGGTTAAGAACCATATCCACAAAATTATGGATGAAATCTTCAAGAAGATTTCGTTTGGCGTCGGACGTGACAACCAGGAAGAGGTTGACCACGAATTGTTTGATGACGACGCCTGGAAGCTCGAAGTCGCCGCTAAGCTGAAGGACAAGGCAAGAGACCAGCTTGGCACAGTCGGCGCTGGCAACCACTACGTGGACCTGTTTGTTGACGAGCAGGACAGAGCATGGATTGGTGTTCACTTCGGAAGCCGCGGGCTTGGACACGGGCTTGCCACTTACTTCATTAAGGAAGGGCAGGCGTCAGGTTTGGGTAAGGGTGGTCCTGTGGTGTTCGACGCCGATAGCTTAATCGGCGAAGATTACATCCGCTGTATGAACCTGGCAGGTCGGTATGCCTATGCCGGACGAGACTGGGTGTGCCAGCGTGTCGCCCGAATTCTCAAGGCGAATATCGTGGAGGAAATTCACAACCATCACAACTTCGCCTGGCTGGAAGAGCATGGAGGTGAAAAGCTCTGGGTGGTGCGAAAGGGCGCAACTCCTGCGTTCCCTGGTCAAAAGGGCTTCGTAGGCGGTAGCATGGGCGATATCTCCGTCATCCTCGAAGGCGTTGACTCTCCTGACTCAGTACAAGCCCTGTACTCGACTGTGCATGGAGCTGGTCGCATCATGTCTCGCACCGAAGCCAAAGGCAAGAGCAAGTGGGGCAAGAACAAGGGCGAAGGAAAAGTTAGTCAAGAGATGATGCGAAACTGGCTAAGAAAGAGGAACATTGTTTTACGGGGCGGCGATGTTGACGAATCTCCTCATGTCTACAAGCGCATCGAGGAAGTTCTTCAACACCACGACGGCACGATTCGCATCTTGCATACGCTGACACCTATCGGTGTAGCTATGGCAGGACCAGATGTGAGAGACCCCTACAAAGATTAACATGGCAAAACTAACTGGCATCAAGATTTTTGGCGGGAACGCTCACAAGGTGTTGGCGCAGCAGGTGTGCGACTATTTGGACTTGCCGCTTGGCAAGTCCACTTCGACTCGTTTTGCGGATGGTGAAATCCGAGTCGAAGTTAACGAGAGCGCAAGAGGCGATGACGTTTATATCATTCAGCCGACTTGTGCGCCGACGAACGACACCTTGATGGAGCTGCTCATCATGCTTGATGCCTTTCGCAGGGCGTCCGCGGGGCAAATCACGGTTGTGATGCCGTATTACGGCTATGCACGGCAGGACAAGAAAGTAAAGCCGAGAGAGCCTATCAGCGGTCGGTTGGTCGCCGATTTGATTCAGGCTGCCGGTGCGCATCGAGTCGTGGCTGTTGACCTGCATGCCGAGCAGATTCAGGGCTTCTTCAACATTCCTGTTGACCACCTTTACGCCGGACCCATCATTGGCAAATTCTATGAAGAGGCTGGATACGTCGGAAAGGAAGATGTCGTCGTCGTCAGCCCGGATGTCTCGGGTGTCGGACGTGCGAGAAATCTAGCTGAGAAGCTGAAATGTCCTATCACGCTGATTGCAAAACGTCGTCCTGAGCCGAACAAGGTGGACATCGTTGAGATTATCGGCGCAGTCGAAGGAAAAAAATGCGTCATAATAGACGACATGGTGGACACGGGCGGTTCCGTCATCATCGGAGCGGAAGCTCTGCTGAAGATGGGAGCGACGAGCGTCGAGGTTGCCTGCACGCATCCAGTTTTGAGTGCAAACGCCTCGCAGCGCATTCAAGACAGCGTGCTCGACCGTTTCATCTGTCTGGATACTTTGCCGATTCCGAGCGAGCGGGTCGTGCCCAAGATGCAAGTCCTTCCAGTGGCTCCTCTTATCGCTGAGGCAATCAAGCGACACCACATGAATGAGTCAGTGAGTGAATTGTTCTCGACTTGGCGTAGTGGTGGATAAGAACCCTACATAAATGGCATACGTAAACCCAAAGACAGTTAAAAGCGCTATGCAGCGGTGTTTGGAAGTGATTGAATCCACGCCGCAGCATCTGTACGGCGATAGCCATAAAGAAGCTTCTGAGCTGGCGAAACAAATTTTGGCTCGTCTTGATGCCCCAAGTAAACAGATTAGGGCAAAGGGCTACTGGACAATTGAAAACCTTCAGAAAGAGCTTGAAGCGTACATAGAAGGCCACGGCACCAGGGGGTTAATGCCCACAAGCTCAGAACTCGAAGAAACGGGACAAGTCGCCCTCAAATCTGCGATTGAAAAGCACGGCGGGTTCATTGCTGTGGCTGAGCGTTTTGGACTGCAACTCAACACGCAGTCTCAAAATATCGTTGTGCCTCGCCCAAGAGGATTTTGGCAAGACGACGACAACCTCGTGCATACGCTTCGAGTGATAGCGCAGATGAACGGAACGCCTCATGTCATGCCAACCGCCCAGGAAATCAAAGACGCCGGATATCCCGGCTTGAACAAAGTCATAGCACGTAGAGGCGGCTATGCAGTGGTCGCTGGTCTTGCTGGCTTGCATTACGGCTACGGCTCGGGGAAGACCGACATTTTCCTCAAGCAGCAGGTTCATGGACAGCTAGCATGAAGCCATGCCTTCTGCCGACCTGCTATCCAGAGATGACTTCAGAGAGTCCGTCTTCGCACGGGACGGATATCGCTGCGTTATCTGCGGCGCTTTAGGCGTCCAGAAGGGCGGTGAACACAAGCTCGATGCACACCACATTATCGAGCGTCGTCTTTGGAGCGATGGCGGCTACTACATAGACAACGGCGCAACGCTTTGCAGCGAACACCACATTGCCGCCGAAATGACTACCCTGTCATGCGACGAGATTCGACGGGCGGCCGGAATTTCTCGCATCGTACTCCCCGAGCATCTTTATGATGACTTGGAATACGACAAGTGGGGCAATATCATTCTAGCCAACGGAACAAGGCTGAAA
>Ga0196964_10001704_pt1 | contig 10955 bp, 5 predicted proteins | sample S1_10metaG_FD_148615 | JGI IMG/M metagenome (GOLD analysis project Ga0196964, IMG submission 148615) | Soil microbial communities from Anza Borrego desert, Southern California, United States - S1_10 | ecosystem: Environmental > Terrestrial > Soil > Desert | place: USA: California | collected... | reverse complement strand
TAGTTGCTCAAGTCTCAACTCCTTAGATCCATCATATTCAAACTCTTCTTTCAACTCATGCCAAGCTTTGATTCCATCTAGGCTCTGTTGATATTTGATGATAGTTTTGTGCTGTATCAAGCTTGTTGCTGTCAATAGAATTCCATATAGATATTCCTTGTCATGGAGAGCTTGTGCCATTGATACCTTGTATAATGTCCAAAATTCTTTTGATGTAAGATATTCAATACCTTCTTCTCTGTATGCATCAATGAATGTAGGCTTGATCATGTATCCTGCACCAACTTGTACTAGATGCCCTTCCAATGATGTTTTGAAAGACCTAAATGAATTACTCATTCCATCCCATTTAAGTGTATCCAATTTGGCTCTGTTTTTGGCAGGTTTGTTCCTTTTGCTCCTGTCTGACATTACTGAGTCTGAGCTTTTGTATTTCATTTTTGACAATCTTTTGGCCATATCCAAATCACATTTGTCAGGTAGTGGATCTCCATACAATTCAAAGTTTTCAAGTGCTTCTGCCATTCTGGATGCTGTACTCCTTCTCTTTGGTCTCCTTTTACTCGAGTATTCTGATGAAGAAGAAGATGAAGAAGAAGATGATGACATATCACCTGGATCCTCCGGGTTGCCTCCTTTGATAATGAAGGGGATGCCTTGACTGTCAACTGGATTAGGTGCTGTAGACATATATGCCTTGGGTGTCCTTGCAGAACCTTTAGATTTGGCATCAACCTTTGTATACTTCTGAACAGTAGGGGATGTTTTGGTGTATTTTGGTGGATCCTCCACTTCAACATATAAAGCAAAATCTTCAAGGAATGTCTCATAGCAATTCTCTCTGTCATCAGCATATTCTTGATACAAGATAGGTTCATGTATAGTCAAGGTGTGACTTATGATGATTAAGAGTGTAACAATTGTCTTCAAATTCAGCTTATATGTTTCTGGACCTAGCATATCCTTCCATTCTTGAGGGCTAAGTTCTGAACATGCCTGGACTTGTGCAAATGACTTCAATTTCAAAATGTTATTGACAAAGAAGATATCTCTTGATGTTATATGCTCAGGAAAGTTCATCTTGAGCCATGTTGAATAGCATGAATAGGCATCAACTGGATTGATTACTCTTGCTGGCATGTCATCCTTTTGTATGTAAGGTGGTGTAGTACTTGTTCCACCTAACATATTTGGACTTGGCAAGTTGGCAAATAAACTTGATGGCTGTCCAAAAAAGAATGGTTGTGCTGTTGGCTTGATTTTATGTCCATATGAGGGAACTGTCTCAATGGAACTTATTTTGCTCTTTATTGATAGTGAATCTTTAGATCTACCATGAGCTCTGCTTGTATTTGCTGCTGCTAATGGTGTGTCTTCCTCCATTGCAGGTGATGGTAACTGTGTTGATAAAGGTGTTTGTCCTTGATCCCATACAGGTTTCTTGTGCTTTGATGATTTTGTTGATGTACTTTTGCTGGAATGTGGCTTTGCAGCAGGCTTCTTGTCAAGGTTGCTTTGCTCCATTTTTTCTTCCAAAAGGTTTAAAATTAAATTATTTTTATAAAATTTTACGTTCTGTTATACTTGCTTCTCTTCCTATGAGTCCAATTTTTCTTGTAAGACCTCTTCTTCTTATAGGTAGAAAATTTCTTGTAAAAATTTATCTTGTAATTTAAGGGTACCTCTTCTTCCAGGTCTTCCACCTTACTATCCCAAGGTAGGTCCCAATAATCAACAAAAATATTCTCTGACACAATTTTCTTGATTTCAATTCCAATTTTTCTTGCTTCAATTTCCCAGTTCAACTGTACTTCACTCTTCCACATGAATTTTCAAATAAAAAAATAAATTTAAATATTAAATATGTAGTACACTAATACCTGGTATACTGATATCTGAATCCTCTTCTACTGGTGCTTCTTGGGGATTACAGCCGTCAAATTGATTAGAAAAAACAGAATTCTCTTCTCCTTCCAGTAGATCTTGCAGTACTCTTTGATTTCTTGAGTGTTCTCTATCAAGGTCTAAGTAAATATTCCTTTCTTCTACTGCTCTGTTGTAGTACCTACTAACTCTACTTTCTTGTCTTCTTAGAGCTCTTTCTTGTTCGGCTAGAAGGGCTACTTGTTGTTCAATATAGTCTTGGGGAAATACTTGGCCTTGGGGAACTTCTGAGTCTTCAATTTTGATCCTAACTGGGTAAATAATTTCTTGATTTCCAGGGTTCATATATATCGTAATATCCGTAGAATCGAGTCGAAATTTTAAAGATGAATACTTTAAATATAGTAGTACTTGATTCCCAAATTATACTGAAATCTTGGAAGTCGTTCTTGAGGAATAATTTTTGAAAATTCCCAAAAAATTAGTGAGTAAAAAAGAGCTAATGTTGCTTTTCGTTATTTAACGATTTCGAAGTTCGTTCGATGCGCGATTCGCTTGTTAATTATCGCACCGGATGACGTGTTGACGTGGCGCGATTCGGTCGTTCGAAATTTTTCCGAAGAATAAGTCCGTGAGCTCCGAAAAGAATAAATATTAAAAAAATATTAAATAACTTTGAAACTTGATAACTCTTTTGATTTAAGGAATTTAAAAGAAATTCCAAGTAGTGACTTGATTAATATTGCCTCAGCTTCTGTGTCACGTAGGATTGGGCGGTAGCCTGTATATCTGGGGGTTGACAATCACCTAGACAGCACTAGATTCACCTCCACTTATGTAACTCTGAGATGGAACCCAGAGAAACAAAAGGTCTGATAAACTAATAGAGTTATGATAATTGTGAGCTTATTTTAGGGATTATATTCGGTCTTAGTCGTAATAGAAGCTCCAACAGTCATATTTACTGTTAGTACCAGGCTTACAGGGAATATGATTCTCCTTTGTACTGATTTTAACATGATCCTACATATCAGTCATCCAAGACTTCTCCAATTCCCACAGAGGTTCTCATGGCCAATTGTACACTCCAATTAGTCTCCTGAGACGTAGGTATAGGTTCTTTATGATATTCTCCAACCTTCTCATAAAGGAACCATAATTATGATATGACTTCTGACTCCCACTGATCCCTGCTATAGATTTAGCTTGGGTGATAATATGACTTAGAATATGCGTAGTGTGCATATGGATGTGGATGCCTAATATAGTTCCATTACTCCCCTTCACCCAATCTCAATCTATCTGTTCTCCCCTTAATGTATATTCCCTTATCAATATAAAAATGTAGTCTCCAACCAAATATGTATACATGAGTGAAAAACCTCAGTGAGGAAAACTCATTACAAATGTTTCTGTCTTTTTGTGGAGTAAATTAAACTCCTTTTTCTTCGTTTTTCCTTTATATACCCCTTATTTCATGTAATATGTAAATATATATCATATATATATATGTATCTTGTCTCAAAACAATATACTCATTCCTCACATGTCTCTTGATCTTCCCTAGGCTGTGGTAAATGATACACCATACTTGCTTGCACTGTCTGATTTTCAGTCACTGTCTTAGGTCTTCTGAACAAGTATTGTGAAGTCAATCTTTCAAACTTTATCCTTGATAATGGTTTAGTCAAGATGTCAGCCATGTTGTCTTCACTCTTAATGTGTCCATATCTGATAAAACCTCCTGCAATACTTTCTCTGACTTTGTGATAGTTACATGCTTGATGCTTCTTCTTCAGTGTTGATGATGGTATTGTTGTATTCAAAACAACTGCCATGTTATCTCCTAATAATACAGAACATGGTTCAAGGTTGCATCCAAGCATACTGATGAAGTATCTTAATGAGATGAGCTTCTCAACTGCAATCCTTGATGCCACTAGTTCAGATCCATAAGTTGCAGATTCCACAGTCTTTTGTCTCTTGGAATACCATGAGATAGGAGTATTGTTTAGCAAAACCAATATTCCTGTAACTGATCTTCTAGTTGCCATATCTCTTGCATGATCTGCATCCACATAACAAGTTAATGTACATAATTCTCCCCTTGCCTTTGGTCTGTCTTTAGGTAAGTCTTCTGTAGCATCAGGGTAGAATTCTATCCAGTCATGTACCTTTCCAGTGTCTGCTATTCTTCTGATTGGTGGATCGTTGACATCTATCAAAATCTTCCCTTTTGGAAAGCTTCTCAGGTACCCAAAAACCTTTTTCATTGCCTGTAGATGTCCTTCTCTTGGTGCCATAGAGTATCTTGATAGAGTGTTGATAGCATATGCTATATCAAACCTTCCTAGTGTGATGATCCAATTAGCACTTCCAATCAAGGATTGATAGATAGATATCTGTTGTGGTGGAAGAAGCTCACTCTCATCTAATTCAGGATGATATTCTTCACCAAATGGGATATTACTTTTCTTGAAGCTATCCAACCCACATATCTTTGCCAGTTTGGGTAATGCATTGCTGATATAGGTTTCAGCTGACAAGGCTTCAGAAATTCCTTCTTTCTCCCATTCATCTCCTAACTGCACAACATCTCCTCCTAAGTAATACTGTGGTCTTCCAACATCTTTCATGGTGTAGGTCTTCTTCAACTCAATGATAACATCCATAGGTTGTTTGGAAAATACAATGACATCATCCACATATCTTGCTATGTACTCATAATGATCGTCTACTTTCTTGATCCATAAGTCAGCATCTGCTTTAGAAGGTCTGAATCCTAACTTCTTGAGAGCAGCTGATAAATGTTCATGGAATCTTGCTGAGCTTGACTTCAATCCATAGATAGCCTTGATTGCTATTAATATCCTCCCTTCTAATTCAGGTCCAAACTCTGGTCCAGCTCTAAAGTATACCTTTTCTTTAGTCCAACCATTCAAGAAAGCATTTCCTACATCTCCTGCAACAACTTCTAGTCCATTGCGCCGTGCTATCACAAAAGTTGTTCTCACTGTTTCCATGCTAACAACTCCAGAAAATATCTCTTCAGTACTTGGTTCAGTCATATGACCTCCAGCCACTAGTCTGCATTTCCTTCTGCCATCAAATTTGACATCATAGATGCAATGATATGGTATAAACTTGTATCCCTCTGGGGCTGGTTCCTTCTCTCCTAGTACTTTGAAGGTTCCATATTCCATAAGTTGATTTATTTCAGTTTGCATAGCTTTCTTCCATAATCCTTTGCCATCTTCTGCATCTATTTTCAGAGCATGTCTTGTACTTTGTGGTACTTCTACTCCAAATTTGATGTTCTTCAGAAACCTTGATGTCTTGTAAGCATGTACCATGTTATCCAACTTCTTATGAGACTTAAGGTAATAACTTGTCCATTCCCATCCTGGTTTATCTGTCAAATTGTTCCTCAGAGCATAGTTAATGATCACATGTGGATCATGCAATCTCATGTCATTGACTGATATCCACTGTTTATTTCCTCCAATCCAAGTGACCTTTAGAAAGATTTGGTCCACTTCTGCATGACGTTTTACAGTCCAGTCTGTGATTGCCTCTACTTGCCATTCAAAATCTGACTGATCTGGATTCAAAATACTCTCCATTAAATCTAACCTTGCATGATAGGCTCTCAACTCTTCATGTTGTTTGTTCAATGTCAAAGGAATAGGCTTAGTATGCACTAAAGGAATATCCTTCAATCCTTTTGATGGCAATGCATGAATTGATGTTGGTAAAAGCCTTTTTCCATTCACTGTCAATGATTGTCTTGTGCCTGTCCATGAAGTGTTTTTGATCCTTTCTGATCTCCTTGGTTCTTGGATATCATTGTCAAACTTCTTTGGAATAACTGCTTCCTTATACTTGATTTCCTTGTAAGGTTTCTTCTTGGATCTAGGAAATGATTTAATGCTTTCATCAATGTTCATGCTTTGGTTGTCCAACTTGAGTTTCCCTTTGGATCTTGTTGTAGGTCCATTATATGGTACAACGAAAGTAGCAGTATTTAATCCAGGATTTTCCATTTCTGGTTTCAAGATGGATTCCTCTCTGATTCCAATGGGCTTGTCTTGAACTTTATGATCTTCCAAAACAGCTTCATTCAAGGTATCAATCTTTTCATAATTGATAGGCATTTTGTCATCAGCTATCTTTGCTGTGTTCCTATCTCCACCTATTAGATCTGGATCCCATTTTACTCTCACATTATCCTTGAATGGTCTAACCACACTTCTTGCTAAAAGGTGCTTTGATTGATCATCAAGTATCCAGAAGGTCAATAGGTCTCCTATACCTTGTGCTAGACCAACCCATCTTCCTGATCTTTCTTTTGATGATGGCCATTCTGCTTCATGATCCAAATATAAGACTGGTTGCCAAAATGTAAACTGAAGATATGCTGATATGTCAGGTGTTACACCTTTCAAGTATTGCAACGGGGTCATTTCATTTGGTAGACTTGAATCTGAACAAATGTTATGTATACCTGCCACATACTGTGCTGCCATATACCATAATGAATCTGGTGCTCCTGTAATGTCAAGAAGTGCACTGATTTGTCCTTTTATATACCTAATTGCCATAGCTTCAACTGGATTCTGTTGAGGGTGATATGGTTCAGTATATTGATCCTTGATCAGGAACTCTCTGTTGATTTCCTTCACTTCTTCACTTTGCTCTTCTTTGGCATTATCTCTTCTCAAAGCAGATGGTGCTCCTTGTTCTCTTATGAAATCCTTGTAGACTTTGGGAAATACTCCTTTATTTTTCAATCCATACACAAAGATAGTATGTGATCTTGTACCATAGAATACTTGTGCTGCAATGTAACCATGATAGATACTTCTGCAATTTGAAAACATAGGGTCTGTGGATACAGGTTCATCAATCCTTGAAACATTAAGGTGTGGAAACCTGGATTTCACGTGTCTTCTCAATGGTTGCCTGATAATCATCCTTGCCAACTGAGTTGTTTTCTCTAAAGTCTTCTTGATCACATCTATAGGCCTGTATCCCAAATATGGTCTCAATAGAATAGGGTTGATGTTCTGATAAATCACTCTATGCCATTTGGTGGTTGCATATACTTGAGTATCAACCAAAGGGCATGTAGGACCCGGAAGTAACTCAAAAATCTCCCCTGAATCAGTATTTGGCTTCAATTTGGTGGTATGATTCAACATGATAGGATAATCACTTATCTCTTGGTTCAAATCTGTTGGATCATAAGGCTGTATATCATTGTTTGCCTTCTTGTACTTGTATGGTAGCCATCTCTCTGGACTTGTTATTTTGATGATCTCAAACAGTTCTTCATCTCCTTGCTCAAATGGTAGGATTTCAAAACCCATTAATCCCCCCCTGTCCTCAAAATCAATGTATAGACCATCTTTGATTTGAAAATGTTGCTTGCCTCTAACATTTGGAGCAGAAAAGTGCTTCTTTGCTACTGAATCAATGATTAATCCATATTCCCTGATCTGATATTCAGATAATAAAGTAATAGAACTTGTTGGATTGTATGGGGCTTCATTGATTTCGAGGAGAACTGGTACATTACCATTTGTAGCAGTTTTGACCTTGATTAAGGCATTTACAATAGGAACCTTGTCTTTCCTTGTGTTCTCAGGATCATATCCAACCAAATTTGCAAATCTTCCTGTATATGACAGAACTTTGGCATTTTGTCCAATTATACATGAGTCTGCACCTCCATCAGATATAGCAAATATTTTGCCATCTTCAAAGTTGTAGTCAATATACTCAAAATGGGCCTTGACATCAATGACATCTGATGGTGGATCCATTGGTATTGTCCTTCTGACCATGTTGATTGAGTGATCCAAGATTTCATCATCAGTAGAATCACTGTCCATATCCTCACCAAGGTCAATGTTATTCATTGAATTCATCAAATTTACCATTGCAGTCTTGGGTTTGACATTAGGATACTGATTTGGAATGTCCATATGCTTCTTTTTGGGTGTCTTGGCTGAAGTATCATCTTTTGACTTGAAAGAACCACGTTTTTCTTTGACTCTTTTCCTAGCTTCCTCAATCTTTTTTCTAATTTCTGGCTCAAGTTCCATCCAAATTGGGGTAGGTATCCTCAATGAATCTCTGAAAGACTTTGTATTGAATATGTTGTATGTTTTTTCATATCCTTCCTCCACTGCCATTGTGTGAAAAAGCTTTATAACCTGTTCTTCAGTCTTCATTGAATTATCCTCTCTTCTTGAAGGGGCTTCTTCAACTTTCATTAGTCTTGAAGGTGGTTTAATAGAGTTGTGGTTGTCAATCAAGATAGAATTTGATCTTAGGTACCTTGCAGTTTCTTCATAGGTCATGGATGAACTGTCTCTGCATTTTTGGATCAAATGTGCTACTCCAGATGCAGTCTTCATACTAGCCAACAGGAGCCTCTTCTTCCTTGTATTGAGGTATTCATCAGGACTGATGGCTTCAATCTCTGCCATGTAGGACTGGAATTTGTCAATGAACCTTGCCATGGTCTCAGAATTTGAGTAGGGCGTCTGTATAAGCATTTCCAATTGTTCCAATCTAAGTTCTTTGGAGCCATCATATTCAAATTCTTCTTTCAACTCATGCCATGCACTGATTCCATCAAGATTCTGTTGATATTTGATTATGGTCTTGTGTTGAATCAAGCTTGTTGCTGTCAGTAAGATACCATATAAGTATTCTCTGTCATGTAAAGCCTGCGCCATTGACACCTTGTATAAGCTCCAAAATTCCTTTGATTTGAGATATTCAATGCCTTCTTCCCTGTAGGTTTCAATGAATTTAGGTTTTATCATGTAACCTGCACCAACTTGAACCAGATGTCCTTCCAATGATGTTTTAAATGATCTAAATGAGTTGCTCATTCCATCCCATTTGAGTGTATCCAACTTGGCTCTGTTCTTGGCAGGTTTGTTCCTCTTACTTCTGTCTGACATCACTGAGTCTGAGTCATTAAGTTTGATTTTCATCTTTTTCATATTCTTGGCCATGTCCAAATCATCTTTATCTGGTAGTGGATCTCCATAATGTTCATAGTTGTATATAGCCTCAGCCATTCTTGATGCTGTGCTCCTCCTTTTTGGTCTCCTGCTCCTGCTACCAGAAGTTTCTGATGAAGATGAAGATGATGAAGATGACATATCACCTGGATCATCTGGTTTACCACCTTTGATAATGTAAGGGATGCCTTGGCTGTCAATTTGTTTTGGTTCTGTAGACATATAAGCCTTGGGTGTTCTACCAGATTTATTGGATCTGTTGCTTCTTACAGACTTTTCATACTTTTTGACAGTAGGTGACATTTTGGTGTATTTTGGTGGTTTATCTTCGTCAACATATAAACCAAAATCTTGAAGAAATGCCTCATAACAGATGTCCCTTTCTTCAGCATATACCTTATATGGGATGGGTTCTCCTATATTTAAGGTATGGTTCATGATGATCATAAGTGTAACAATTGTCTCTAAGTGCAATTTGTAGGTTCCTGAGCCTAGCATATTCTTCCATTCTTGGGGGCTATAATCTGAGTACTGTTTGGCCTGTGAATATGACTTCAATTTCAATATATTATTGATAAATAATATATCATATGTATTGATATGCTCTGGGAAGTTCATCTTCAACCATGTTGAGTAAGTTGAATAACTATCCACTGGATTGATCACTCTTTCTGGTAATTCATCCATAGATTTACTGGATGATGTACTCTTCTTTATTCCATCAAACATACTTGGGTTTGAATTGAAGGTAGTGAACATACTTGAAGGTTGCCCTTGTCCAAAATAAAATTGTTTTGGTGTTGGCTTGTTTGAATGTTCAATTGATGATGGTACTACTGCTGTTTCAATAGAACTAATCTTGCTTCTTGTAGATGGTGAATCATGTCTTGTTATATTTGCTGTTGCCAATGGTGTGTCCTCTTCCATTGTAGGTGATGGTAACTGTGTTGTTAAAGGAGTATATCCTTGTTGCCAACTTGGTTTCTTTGATCCCTTTGAAGATGAACTTTTGCTGGATGATGATCTTGCAGCAGGTTTCTTTCCAGGATTGATTTGCTCCATGTTGATTCACAAGATATTAAATATTAAATTATATTATAAAATTTTTATTTTCTGGCGTACTTGCTTTTCTTCTTATGAGTCCACCTTTTCTTATGGGATCTCCTTTTCTTATTTTTAGGCCACCTTTTGTAAAAATTTAGCTTGAAATTTAATGGTACCTCCTCTTCCAAGTCTTCTACCTTACTATCCCAATGTAATTCCCAATAATCAATAAAAAGATTTACTGACCAGTCTGTCTTGATTTTAATGCCAATTTTCTTTGCTGCTTCTTCCCAGATTATCTGTGCTTCACTTGCCCACATGGATTTTCAAAAAAAATTAAAGTTTAAATTAATCTAAATATGTAAAATTCCAGGTTGTTCTAAAATTGGTGCTTCTTGAGGGTTGCTGCCGTCAAATTGGATGTCTGGAGGGTGGGAGTATCCTTGTACAAATAGGTCTACCAATACTTCTTCACTGTCTCTGAGTCTTCCTTGAAGTTCTATTAAAAATTCCTTTTCTTCTTCAACTATTTCCCAATCAGCTGTCCTGTATAAGCGGTTATATTTGTCCTGCTGGGTGTCTACGGCTCTTTGGTTTATAGATATGATGAAGTACTGTAGTTCTATTAAGTCAATTTCTTCTTCAGAAACTTCTTCCTCCTCAATCTTGATATTTACTGGGTGAATAATTTGTTGATTTCCAGGGCTCATAAATACAGTAGTACCGGTATAAAAAATTCCAAAATTGATTTTCGAGCGCTTCTTGTATAAAATAATTATTCTCCCGATTTTCAGGTCGATCTTGAAGGTCCTTGAATTAATAGTTCCTTGAGAAATTAGTGAGGAAAAAAGGAGCTATTGTCGCTTATCGTTATTTAACGATTTCGTAGTTCGCGTTCGATGCGCGATTCGCTTGTTATTTATCGCACCGGATACGATTCGACGTGGCGCGATTTGTCGGACTAAAACTTTTTCGAAAAAAAATAAA
>Ga0196964_10001703_pt1 | contig 10962 bp, 12 predicted proteins | sample S1_10metaG_FD_148615 | JGI IMG/M metagenome (GOLD analysis project Ga0196964, IMG submission 148615) | Soil microbial communities from Anza Borrego desert, Southern California, United States - S1_10 | ecosystem: Environmental > Terrestrial > Soil > Desert | place: USA: California | collected... | reverse complement strand
CGCCGAGGATCGAGCGCATCATGTCGAAGTGGTGGATACACATGTCGTTCAGGAACATGTACGGCTCGGTGACATAGTGGCTGCCGGCCAGATCGGCCCAAGGCATATAGAAGGTGACATCGAGCTGCCCCGGCTTCCCGACGATGCCTTCCTTCACCAGGCGGCGCGTCGTGCGCGGAACGGCTCCGAAGCGGTAGTTCTGCGTGATCATGTGGCGGCGGCCGGCGCGCTTAGACGCTTCGATCATGCGCCGCGCGGCTGCGACGGAACTGGAGATCGGTTTCTCGCCGAGCACATGCAATCCATTCTCGAAGGCAGACAGCGCGACGGCTTCGTGCACGGCCGGAGGCGTCACGTCGATCACGAAATCCGCCTTGTGGGCCTTGATCGCCTCGGTGAGCGAGCCGTAGATGGCATTTTCCGCGATGCCGAGCTCCGTCACGGCGAGCTTCTTGATGTTCGCGGCCGGCTCGACGAACGCTACGAGTTCCACGCTCCCGAAGTCACGGCACACACGAACCCAATGCCTGCCGCGCCCGCCCAACCCGACCACGATCGCTTTCATCGAATGCGCCCTCAGGTTCCGATTGCAGATCACGCGAGACGCCGCACATCATAGGACGCGCCATCGCGGCAACAAACGCGAAAACGTGGCGAGAAGACAGAAGACAGAATGCAAAGATTTCTCTGAGCTGTAAGCTACCGCCATGAAATACGCATTTTCCAAACCAGCGAAAGACGAGGCGGATCGTCGTCTCATTTTCGAGAGATGCCGCGCGTGCGGTTACGACGGGTTGCAGCTCAAGGGCAATGATTACCAGCCATTTCTTGATCGTCCGGTTGGGCTTCTTGAGACATGGCCGCAACTGCGCGGCGGCGTCTCTGGCCTGATTCTCGGCGCGGCACTCGATGACGCCGGTATTGCCCGCATCCGCAAGACATTTGCCGTGGCGCGCGAGGCTTCGGCAGATCTCGTGATACTTTGCGACAGCTCCGGGCGCAGCGCATCGACGAATCTCAAGCGGACTGCGGCGCTGCTTTCAGAGCTCGGGGCGGAAGCTAAACGCCTCGGAACGAAGCTTTCGCTGCACCACCATCACAACCATCCAGTGATGACGCGCGATGAGATGCGGACCTTCTTTAAGGCCGTGAAGCCGGGAACTGTGGGGCTCACGATCGACACCGCACATCTGATCAAGTCCGGCATCGATGACGTAGCCGGCGTGATCCGCGAGTTCGCCGGCGTGGTCGACAACTTCCACATCAAGGATTACGCGAACGGCGAGTTCGTGCCGCTCGGCACGGGCGTGCTGGATTTGAAAGCGGTCGCGAGCGCGATCAGGGACATCGGCTACCACGGCTGGCTCTGCGCGGACGAAGAGAGCGGGCAAGACAGCGAACGGTCGATGCGGACGTGCCTGGAGGCAATGCGTAATTCGTAGTTCAGTATTCGGAATTGCGATCGGTCATAGAAGCGAGCTGAAAAAGAATTCCGAATTGCGAATTCTGCATTCCGAATTGCCGTCAGTGCGTGTGCGCGGGAACGTCCGCATCCACAATCTTATTCACGCCGTCGCGGGCATCCTGCACCGACTCTGAACCTGACTGGAGCAGGATGAGCAGTTCGCCGCAGATGCAGCGCGGGGGTGCAAGCTGCAGCGGCGGGAACTGGGAACCTTCGAGCACCTGGATCCGCAGCGAACACTGCCGGCATTCGTAGATTTCGCCTTTGCGCATCATGGAAACAATCTTTCAAATGGAAGTCTAAGGAAAGAACGTCGCGCGGGCAGCACAGCCCGCGCGACGCGATGACTCACACGCGAATGTTCGTCAGCGGCGCCAGCACGCCGAAGACCTGCAGCAGCCACAGGCAGACGACAATGATCACGACAACGTTCAGGATCTGCTTAATCTTCCCGTCCATCGGGATCATTGTGTTCGCCAGCCACAGCAGCACGCCCACAACGATCAGTGTCACTACGATGCTGATCAGCGGCACAGTCTGCCTCCTTTCAAAATGAAACGACTCCGAACTTCGGAGTCGTACCGAGGCAAAGTCTGTGCCGCTGGTTTTTCGGTTTGGCACGAAACAGGTGGGGCAGACATTCCTGTCTGGCCTTTAATAGGAGCGAAGCTCACCTCTATTTCAAAGCTTCACCGCGCGCCGGCGTACGCCTCGAGCGTCAGTTCGGGCAGGATATGCCGCCGTTCTGGCCGGAGGAGCGGCCGAAGTTCATCATGCCACTTCAGCATCTTGTCCATGATCGCCATGTTCGCGCGGATCGGGTAACCCTTCGGAATGAAGGGCATGAAGATCACTTTTCGGTCTAACGTTCCGATGTTCACTGACGCGCCGTGAATGTTTGCGGTCGTGCAGACGGTGATTTGCCCGGCCTTCGCCAGCAGCGCGTGCGGATTGCCGTAGTTCAGGTGTGGCAGGTCGTGAAACGCCTGCGGGTTGTCGATGTACTGCGGATTCTTGTCCATGTGTTTCGCCAGAACGCGGAAGCTGCCTGGACGGTACATCATCGGCGCGCGGTCCATCGTCACATCGGTGAGCCATAAGAGGATGCTGCAGATCATTCTCCGCGGTGAGGCGTCAATGTCGCACGTGCGATACTTGATATCCACGTGCTCCCAGAAGCTGAACGACTTTCCAGGTTCGGGATAAGTCTTCGCGATCGCGGCGGTGAAGAAATTGGCTTCATCAGCGCGCAATGCCTTTTGCGCGATCTGTTCGAGCGCCGGATGCTGGATGATGTCGAGCAACTCCGGGTCATGGAAATCGGCTGTGCGCTGCAGGCGATAGCCGAGGTCCGGCCCGCCGTCGCGCCGGCAACGATCGAGCAGCTGGTCGACGCAGTCCGCAGCTGCTGCGATCTGCTCTCCCGAAAACGGCCCATCGATGGTGACAGCCCCGTCGCGGTCGAACGCTTCCAACTGTTTCTCATTGATCATGGAATATCACTCCAGACACTTTTCCGTGGCTCCTAATGCACTCTACCCTCCGCCGCTCCTGTACAATCCGGTCAGTTTGCCTCAAAATATGGACAAAACAGGGAGTCACGTTGCGATGGCAGACAATGACGGGGGCGGGCCTTGTACTCCCGAACTGCTTGTGGTCGTCCACAACTTGCGTGACATCCCTGCACCCAATCGGGCGTGGCGGCATGAGTGCCACTTCCTGACGATCCTGCTCAAAGGGGAGGGCTGCTACCGCAATGGCGAGCTCGAACTTCCGGCGCATCGCCCCATCATCAGTCTCCTCCCGCGCGGCGATGAAGATTACGACGCCATCTCGGGCAAAGTCGAATCCTGGTATGCAGGGTTTCACTGGCCGGGAATGACATTTCGCTGGGCCGGAAAGACGGAGCTCGACATCAGTTGGAACGGTCGCTCGCAGCGCGTGCCCCGTGTGAAGTGCCTCGACGCCGCCGCGGTTCTGCCGCTGATCGATGGATACCGCGCGATGCGTGAGGCGCTCGCACGCCAGGATCTTTCGGGAAAGATCCTGGCTAACGCGCTGCTGATGCAGCAGTTTACGCGCTTCACGGATCAGCCCGGCGGGCCCGACACGCCGCCCTCGCACCGTGCGCTGGCGAAGTTCCATGACAAGCTGCAGCGCCACGCGTGCGAGGACATCAGCATCGAGCAGCTCGCCGAAGAATCCGGCGCAACTGCCGATCATCTGCGCGAGCTCTTCCGCGAGCGCTTCGGGATGCGGCCGGTCGAGTACAGGACGGGGTTGCGCCTGGCCAAAGCGCGCGAACTGCTTTCATCGACAAACATGAATGTGAAAGAGGTCGCGCACAAGGCGGGCTTCGCCGACCCGCTTTACTTCTCGCGTGTCTTCCGTCAGCAGTTCGGAATTTCGCCGCGCGAAATGATCCGGCGGTTCCGACTGTGAGACGACAGTAACGCACGTCGCGCAGGCATCATCTTTACAATTTTTCAAAACCTGTGCAGTTCTCTGCCGCGTTTCCGGAGGTTAGATATGGACATGTACGGAGACGAGCATGGTTGATTACGCCCGGCCTGATGCGCTGCTGATCGCGGAGTTCCTCCATAAGAAGTCGGAGGCCGCGTTCGAAGCGCTGGTTCGCCGCCACAGCCGCATGGTCTTCAACGTCTGCTACCGCATTCTGCAGAATGCGCATGACGCAGAGGATGCGGCACAGGCGACGTTCCTGACGCTTGCTCACAAGGCCGCGTCGCTGGCAGAGCGTGAGTCGATTGCCGGCTGGCTGCATCAGGTGGCTTGGAACATTGCCACGCGCGCCCGCGAAGCGCGAATGGCGCGTTCAAGCCACGAGCAAGCGGGCGTCGAAGAAGCCACGCTCGACACACGCGTCGAACGCAGCGCGGACTGGGACCGGTTGATTCCGGTGCTCGACCGTGCGCTGGCGTCACTACCGGAGAAATACCGGCTCCCGATCCTGCTGCATCACCTGCAAGGGCAGACGCAGGAGCAGACCGCGCGATCCTGGGCTGCAAGACGAGCACCGTCTCGTCGCAACTCACGCGCGGGCGGGAAATGCTGCGCAACAGGCTCGAGCGTTCCGGTGTGCTGTTCTCCAGCGGTGCGCTTGTCGTGCTGATGGATCAGCACGGTTCGATCCTGCCCGTGAACGAAGCTCTGATCGTGTCCACGTCAAAGGCCGCGACGTTGATGGCGGCTGGAAATTCCGCGGCAACGGAAGGGATCTCTTCCCGAGCCGCGGAACTGGCGAACCGCACAATCAGAGGAATGAAGATGAGACAAATTGGGAAAGCTGCCGCAGTGGTGCTCGCAGTCTTGTTGCTGGGCGGGGGCGCAGGCCTGGCATTAGACGCCAACGCGCACGACGGACTTTCAGCGGCAAGAAAAGCGATCGCGCCACAGCCGGCGCCCGCGCCGAAGGCCGAGCCTGCACCCGTGGCGACGCAGCCGGCACCTGCGCCGATTCCGAAGCCGCCGGAGGATCCGTATGCCGGTTACGTCGAGAAACTCGGCGACGCGCTCGAAGAAACGCGTGAGTCGGCAGAGAGCGAACTGCGCAAGGCCGGCGAGCAGGCCAAACCGGCGCTCGAAGCTGGCTTGAAAAGTGACGACCCGGAGGTGAAGAGCCGTTGCGAGAAACTGCTTGGCGTATTGAAGACCAAGCCGGTGCTCGACAAGCTCCTGGCGCAGATGAAGGAGATGAAGACCTTCGACGCCGACATCGAGATGAAGATCAAGATGATGGGACAGGACATGCTTCAGAAGGGGCATCTCATCGCCACGGGCGACGACAAGCAGTTCGCGCTCGACGTGAATGTGAAGCTGGGTGAGATGGAGGTGAAAAGCCGCATCTTCTGTGATGGAGAGACGATGTGGGTAGACGGCGCGGCGGGTGGACAGAAGTTCGTGCAGAAAATGTCGCTTGCCTCAATGGATAAAATGATGCCGGGGGTGCGCCGCCAGAACGCGACGCTCTCCAGCATCAAGGACATGGCGCAATCGATGGATTTTACCGATATCAGTGACGGCACCGTCGACGGTTTCGACGTCCTCGTGCTCGAAGGCCACGTGCGCGATTTCCTGGACGCCGAAACCAAGCAGGAAATCAAGAAACAGGCCGGCGATTCCGTGCTCGACCAGTTCAAAGGCATGAAGCGGGCCAAGCTCCAACTCGACAAGAGCAAGCTCTTTCTGCGCAAGTCCGAGATCTTCGACGCGGCAGGCAACGTCATGGTGATGATGCACTTCACCAACGTCACCCTCGACAAGCCTGTCACCCCAGAGACGTTCAAGTTCACGCCGCCCGAAGGTGTCGCCGTGATGGACATGGATGCCATGTTCAAGGCGCAGGAAGCTGCAAAACAAGCGCCGGCGAATCAGGACGCCGCCACGCCACCGGCACCCCCTCCGGCGAACTCACAGTTCTAAGGAGTCTCGTTCACCTTCTACGAAACGCGCCGCGCAACGCGGCGCGTTCTCAATTGAGATTTCTTCAAGCGTTTCTTCCTTGACAGAGCCGTGAAAATACCGAAGATTCGCCCTATTCGGCATATATTCATATAGCAGACTCAGGCGGGTCGGCCTGAAGCTGGCGTCGGAGGGGTAACGATGCGTTCTTTTGGCCAGATTGTGGCGGTGGCTCTTGTGCTGCTCATGGGCAGCGCGATGGCGGAGTCTTCGTCGTCTTCAAGCAGCGGCGGCAGCATGAGCTCGAGCTCGTCCGGCACGCGCGCCGGTGAACTCGAGCGCCAGGCCGGGCGCAGTTCCAGCGACCCCAACGCGGGAGGCCGGAGCATCGGCGCGCAGGCGGGGCACTACTTCCTCAGCCGCTGGTACGACCTCATCGACATCGTCGACTTCTCCGTGGGCGGCGGACCCGGCTTCCTGGTTAACGTCCGCGCGACGAAGCTGGCTCAGGCGATCGGTGGTTACTCGGACGCCTATCGCGTTGGCTTCCGCGGCCGCAGCGCGGGCCTGTGGCGTGAGAAGCGCAAAGAAATCGGTGTCAGCCTCCTCTATTACCAAAAGGTCGAGCGCGAGTGCGTGACGGGCTGGGTCGAGTCCTTCCGCAGCGAATCGATGGACCTCGACACGGCGCAAGTGTACGCCAATAACAACGACCGCTCGTTCCTCGGTATCGGCGTGACGGTGCACGCGTTGGTCCTGGTTGATGTGAACATTCGCCCGATGCAGGCGGCGGACTTTGCCCTTGGCTGGCTGACCATCGACGTGCTCGAAGACGACACGGGCAAGCCGCGCCGCAACAAAGATCTCTAAGTGTAAGTCAAAACCTTTCCGCAAAACGCCCGGCGAACGCCGGGCGTTTTTGTTGGGCTGTCGGCTCTTGGCTCTTGGCTCTTGGCTCTTGGCTCTTGGCAAAGTTCGCGGAAAGCGCGACAATCAAGACAAGAGACTTCGAAGCTAAGCATGCTCACTTTTTGCGGCGTTGCACAGGACACCAAGAGCTAAGAGCCAAGAGCCATCCATGCAGATTTCGTTCTACTGCACTTGCGGCGAGTCCCTCACCGTTCCGCAGTCTCTGCGCGGACGGAAGGCGTTCTGTCTCGTCTGCAGGCGTAGCGTGGCCGTTCCCGCTCAGATTATCCGCGCACACCAGTTGGATCTGGTCGGCGTTCCCGGCGTGCATGAAGGAACGACGGGCGATCTTCCCGTGCTGGCCAGGGAGGAGTTCGAAAGGCCGCAACGCTCTGGCGACACGACATTACACGCACCCATCGTTGCCGCCGATCCCGATTCGGTTCCGCTGAAGGAAAAGATCAAGGCCGAGCTGAAGAAGAGCCATTCGAAGCTCAAAGCCGCGCCGTCTGAACCAGGCGAGCCTTTGCCGCAGACGCTGGCGGCGGGCGGAACGAACACGAGCGCGTCCACCGCTGCAACCGTCCGCAAAAGCCCCAGTACAACCGGGGATATTGCCTCCGCGGACAATGGGAAGAAGAACGGCGATCACCACACCATCGACATTCAGGCGCCCGTCAAGACAGAACTGGTCAAGAACGCCGACGGGAAGGAGCACTGGAAACTCACCTGCGCCTGCGGCAAGCGCATGCTTTCGCCGCTGAAGTCTGCCCAGCCGTACGGCCGCTGTCCGAAGTGCGGGCAACGGTTGCCACTCCCCGGCTATGACGTCCCGAAGGAGGACAGTGCAAAGCAGCCGCAGGTCGTCCGGGTGTCGGCCGTCAACGTTCCGCCACCGCCCGTGTTGAAGCGCGTGGGCGAACCGCTTCCCGCCAGCGTCGCCGAAGTCCGTGAGGACAGAACGACGACGTTCGCCGCGGCGTCGCCGAGAAAGACAGATTCGAATACAAACGTCGATGCGTCGAAGAAAGCCGCGGACAGACTGCGTCCTTCGCGCGGGAGCATGGAGGCCGCGGCGAGGACAGTCTCCGGCAGGATCAGCGCGTGGCCCATCGCCGGAGTGACGCGGCGGCTGCTGGGTGAGTTCATCGATATCACGATCGCACTCGCGGCCGCGGGCGGGATGCTCGCGTGGCACCTGCAGGAGCAGGGCGGCGACGAGGATGCGCTGTACCTGCTTTTTTCGACGATGCTGCTGGTGTTGTGGTTCAACGATGGCGTCATCCCGCTGATCTGGGGCGGCAGCGTTGGCAAGCTGCTGGTCGTGACGGCCGTTCACACGGAAGAAGGGGTGCCGCCCGGCGTCGGCAGGACTCTCCTGCGAGCGACGCTGAAATGGCTGATGTTCCCTGGCTGGCTGATCGGCGCGTTCGACGCTCAACAGCGCACGCTGCACGACCTTCTTTGTGGAACGACGGTGCTCAAATCGCGGCGGCGCGCGCCACCGAAGGCCGCGCCGCAAGTTCCTCCTGCCGGGGACCCTTCCAATGCGCCACCGCGTGAAAGTACTTGAGGTCGACATCACAACGCTCGACGTCGATGCGATCGTGAACGCGGCCAACAGCACGCTGCGCGGTGGCGGCGGCGTGGACGGAGCGATCCATCGCGCCGCGGGCCCGGAACTGGTGCAGGAATGCATCACCATCGGCGACTGTCCCACCGGCGAGGCCCGCATCACCAAGGGTTACCGCCTGAAAGCGCGGCACGTCATCCACACTGTCGGGCCGATCTACAACGATGGCAGGTCGGGCGAGCCGGAGTTGCTCGCGAACTGCTATCGGAATTCCTTCGCACTGCTGCTGAAACACGATCTGAAGAGCATCGCATTTCCAGCGATCAGTTGCGGGGTGTACGGTTACCCGCTCGAAGACGCGACGAGGATCGCGGTGCCTGAGATGAAAGCGGCGCTCGGAAATCATCCGCAAATCGAAAGCGTGATCTGCGCCTGCTTCGGCAAACGAACGGTGGAAACTTACGAGAAGACCGTGGCGGAACTCTTCGGAGTCTAAAGTTCGAAACTTCTACGTGTCTTTGTGCCTTAGCGTCTTCGTGTTGGCCGTTGGGAGGGAGACGCTACTCCAGCAGGCTGCGCTTGATCACTCCTGAGGCCGCGTCGAACTCGGGAACCCACGGTATCTCCGGTTTCATGTCACGCAGACAATCGCGCACTTTCTCGAGCGTGTTTTTCGCCATGTGTGGGCACGCGTTGCAGGCGCAGGCGATGCCGGGGACTGGCATGAACTTGTGCTGTGGGAAGCGGCGCTCGAATTGCCAGATCATGTTCACTTCTGTCGCGACGAGGAACGTCTTCGGTTCCGTCTGCTTGCCGACGAACTTCAGCATGCCTTCCGTACCGCCGGTGTAATCGGCCTGCTCGAGCATGTTCTGCGGGCATTCAGGATGCGCGATGGTGATCGCGTGCGGATACTGCTTCTTCAGCTTGATCAGGTCCACGACGCTGAAGACCTCGTGGACCATGCACGAGCCTTTCCAGAGGATGAAATCGCGGCCGGTCTCCTGCTGCAGGTAGCGGCCGAGGTGCTGGTCGGGCGTGAAGAGGATCGTGTACTCTTTCGGCACTCGGGCGATGATGTCCTTCGCATTGCCGCTGGTGACGATCCAATCGGAGAGCGCCTTCACCGCTGCGGTCGAGTTGATGTACGTCACAGTCTGGAACTTGACGCCTTGTGAACGCAGCGTGTCCTGAAATTTCTTAAGCTCCGGAGCTGGACACGAATCCGCCAGACTGCAGCCCGCGGCGAGATCGGGAAGCAGGACCTTCTTTTCTGGATTCAGGATCTTCGCGGTTTCGGCCATGAAATGCACGCCGCAGAAGACGATGACGGGGTTCGTCACCTTGGCAGCTTCGCGCGCAAGCTTGAGCGAGTCGCCGGTGACATCGGCGATCTCCTGGATCGCGCCGTCCTGGTAGTAGTGCGCAAGCATGATGGCATTGCGCTGTTTTTTCAGCTCGGAAATTTCTTCAACGAGCTGCAGGACGTTGAACGGATTGCTCTGAACTGCGGTCGTAGCCATCGCCATAGTGTTCCCCCGACACTATGTATACCACATTGATAGACGGATTTCAAGAAGTCTCGCGCAAAGTCGCAAAGACGCTAAGAAACATCCGGTACTTTGCGTCTTCGCGTCTTGGCGCGATCTCTACTCGCACCACTCCGGTGACACCTTCTTAGTGATCACGCCGAGCTTCTGGCCTTCTTCCAGGAAAAGCCGCACGGACTCGCGGCCCTTCTCGCCATAGTCGAGCGTGTAGTGATTGACGTACATGCCGACGAACTTGTCGGCCTTGTCCTTGCCCATGTCACGCGCGTACTTTAGCGCGTACCCAAGCGCCTCGTCGCGGTGGTCGAGCCCCCACTTGATCGAGTCATGCAGATGTTTGCTCACGCGCCTGATGCGCTCAGGCCCAAGATCGCGGCGGATGCCGTTCCCGCCGAGCGGCAGTGGCAGGCCGGTCTTGTCCATCCACCATTCGCCGAGATCCACGACTTTCTTCAGCTTGCCGCTGGCCTCTTCGTGATACGTGAGCTGGCCTTCGTGAATGATCAGGCCGCCATCGAAGTCACCCTTCGCCACCGCGCCGATGATCTGATCGAACGGAATCACATGCGTCGTAAAGCCAAGCTTCTGGCCTTCAGCGAAGAGGTTCAGCGCGAGAAAGGCGCTCGTCCGGGTGCCGGGCACGGCGATCTTCTTTCCTTTGAGCCACTCGCGCGCGGCGGAGTAGTCCTTTCCACTCCCCGGCGCTGACTTTGCCACGATCATCGGGCCGTAGTTGTCCCCGAAGCTCGCGCCGTGCGGCAGAAGAATGTACTTATCCGCGACGTAGCAGTACGCGTGAAACGAGAGCGCCGTTACCTCGTACTCGCCGCGCTCAGCCTTACGGTTGAGCGTTTCGATGTCGATGAGGCGGTGTTCGTAGCTCTCCGGCGCGGTGTCGAACTTGTTGAACGTCAGCACGTAGAACATGAACGCGTCATCGGGATCGGGGGAATGTCCGACGTTGATGGTGGCGACGCTCGCCATCAGGCAATGCTCCTTCTGAATTGGGTGACGATTATCGTATCAACGAGACGCGGGGACGC
>Ga0196964_10001702_pt1 | contig 10963 bp, 8 predicted proteins | sample S1_10metaG_FD_148615 | JGI IMG/M metagenome (GOLD analysis project Ga0196964, IMG submission 148615) | Soil microbial communities from Anza Borrego desert, Southern California, United States - S1_10 | ecosystem: Environmental > Terrestrial > Soil > Desert | place: USA: California | collected... | reverse complement strand
GGCGTGGTACGAACAGCGGCCGGACGAGAAGCCGCCGCTCGCCGACACCGTCGGCACGACCCGGCTGGCGCGGTTGGAGCTGGACTATCCCTTCACCGCCTCGCTGGACCTGCTGGTGGTCGGCCGCGTCGGCTTCGAGGCGGTGGAGCAGGAGGTCACCCTGCTGGGCGGGCCGAAGTCCTCCGACGATTCCGTCCGCATCGCCTACGCCGGCGTGCGCGCCGAGCGCCGCGACGGCGACACCACCCAGACCTTCGATGTCAGCGTGCGCCAGGGGGTGGAGCTGCTGGGCGGCAGCCGCCGGGGCGACGCCCTGCTCAGCCGGCCCGAGGCCGATCCCGAGGCGACCGTGCTGCGCGGCGAGGCCTCGTTCGGCACGCCCCTGGCGGGCGGGCGGCTGCAGGGCGTGGTGCGCGGCCAGTACGCCAGCGAACCGCTGCTGGCGTACGAGGAGTTCACCTTCGGCGGCGGCCCCGGCGGCCGCGGCCTGGATCCCGGCGCCCTCTACGGCGACCGCGGCGTCGCCGTCACCGTCGAGTGGATCGGTCCGCCGCGCGATCTGGGGCGCATCGACCTCAGCCCGCTGGCGTTCGTCGAGGCCGCCAAGGCCTGGAACGAGGATATGGCCTACGGCCCGCGCGAGGGGCACGTGGTGCTGGGCGGCGCCGGGCTTCGCTTCCGCATCGACGAGCGGACGGTCATCGACGTGGTCTACGCCCACGGCTTCGACTTCGAGGGCGTCGACGAGGACCGCTTCGGCCGGCGCGTGCTGGTCACGGTCCGCACCTCCTTCCCGGTGCGCTGAACCGGCGTGACCCGTGGAAGACCTGCTGACCATGAGTGGCGACGCGGCCGAGGCCGCCGGCGCCTGGGTTGACGCCGCCTGGGCGGGCCTGAGCGCCTGGGCGCAGGGCGGCGGCCCCTACGAACTGCTGCTCGCCTACTGGGTGGTGCTGCAGGTCACCCTGATCGTGACGGCGATCATCATCGCCCTGTCCTCGCTGGACGACCTTTTCGTCGACCTGTGCTGGTGGCGGCTGGTGATCGGCGGCGGCTTCCGCCGGCTGTTCCGCAAGCCGCCGGACCAGCTGCGCATGCGCCGTCATCCGGAGAAGCGCGTCGCCCTGATGGTGCCCGCCTGGAAGGAGGCCGAGGTCATCGCCTCGATGGTGGCAAACACGCTCTCGACCTTCGACTACGAGCGCTACCACATCTTCGTCGGGGTCTACGCCAACGACCCCGACACCCGCCGCGAGGTCGAGCGCGTGCAGTCGCGCTTTCCCAACGTGCACATGGCCGTGGTCCCGCGCGAGGGCCCGACCAGCAAGGCCGACTGCCTCAACATCATCGTCCAGAACGTGCTGGCCAAGGAGGACGAGCTCGGCGAGGCCTTCGACGTCTTCCTGATGCACGACGCCGAGGACGTGGTGCACCCGTGGGGCCTGAAGACCGTCAACTGGTTCATCGAGGGCCACGGCATGATCCAGCTGCCGGTGCTGTCCATGAACCGGCGGTGGTACCGGATGGTCGCCTGCCACTACATGGACGAGTTCGCCGAGTTCCACACCAAGGACCTGCCGGTCCGCACCTGGCTGGCGAAGATGACGCCGTCGGCGGGGGTGGCCACGGCCTTCTCGCGTGAGGCCATGCTGGCCCTCCGCGCCGAGAACGACGAGCAGCCGTTCAACACCGACAGCCTGACCGAGGACTACGACGTCGCCCACCGGCTGCGGGCGCTGGGCTTCACCTCCCAGTTCGTGCGCTACCACGCCAAGGTGCTGCGCTGGAGGAAGGCCAGGCTGCGCAAGGGCCACGTCCACGTGCTGCGGCGCGAGCTCGTGGCGACCAAGGAGTTCTTCCCCGACCGCTTCGGCGCCGCCGTGCGCCAGAAGGCGCGGTGGATGCTGGGCATCTCCTACATGGGCTGGCGCCAGCTCGGCTGGTTCGGCGACGCCGCCAACCGCTACTTCCTGTTCCGCGACCGCAAGGCGCTGATCACCGCCCCGACCGGCGCCATCGCCTACCTGATCGTGCTCCAGTACCTCGGCTGGGCGGGCGTCACCTGGCTCGTGCCCCAGGCGCCCACCCTGCCGCCCCTGATCGAGCACGACTGGGTGTGGTGGATCATCGGCGTCAACTTCCTCTTCCTGCTGAACCGGCTGGCGCACCGGGCCCTGTTCACCTGGCTGAACCACGGCAAGCGCCACGTCTGGCTGACGCCGGTGCGGGTGGTGGTGTCGAACCTGATCGGCTTCCTCGCCTTTGCCCGGGCGCTGCGCCTGTTCCTCACTCACCTCCTGACCGGCAAGAAGATCGGCTGGGACAAGACCACCCACGACTTCCCCTCCTTCGCCGACATGCAGCGCATGCGCGGGCGGATCGGCGACCTGCTCAGGTTCTGGAACCACGTGGACGTCGAGGCCCTGGACCACGCCATCGCCGAGCAGAAGCGGCGCTACCGGCCGCTGGGCCTGCTGCTGGTCGATCGCGGCGCCCTCGACGACGAGCACCTGGCCGAAGCCTTCGCCGCGCGCGACGAGACCGCCGCCACCCTCATCGACGCCTGGGCCGTGGGGCCGGACCTGTGCCGGCTGGTGACCGAGCGGCTGTCGGCGATCTGCGGCGTCATGCCGGTGGCGCTCGAGGACGGCCGCCTCGACCTCGCCGCCGCCGAGCCGCTCAGCCGCGAGCGCCGCGCCCTCATCGAACGGGCCGCCGACCCGCTCGGCTTCAAGTCCATCCGCTGGCTCTACGCGCCGCTCAGCGACGTGGCCTTCGCCCTCAGGTTCGCCTGCCGTGACGGCCGCTTCTCACGCCAGCGCGCGGAGGTCGGCGCCATGCGCGCGGCGGGCATGATCGACGGCGCGGCCGAGGCGCGGCTCTGGCGGGCGGTGCGCAGGCAGTACGCCCGCATCGGCGACCTCCTCGTGCGCATGGGCGCGATTGAGCACCGGGCGCTGCAGACGGCGCTCGACGAGCACATCCGCACCCCCAGCCGCCTGGGCGACCAGCTCGTCGCCGCCGGGCTGGTGACGCCGGCGCAGGTCCAGGAGGCCCTGCGCCGCCAGCACGTGGAGGAGATCGACATGGTCCAGCTCGCCCGCGCGCTCGACCTCATCGACGACGGCCAGGTGCGCCTGATGCGCCGCGCCGTCGCCGAGGCTTCGCAACCGGAGCCGGCGACCTAGAACGCGCTTTCGCCCGTGATGGCGCGGCCCAGGATCAGGGCGTGGACGTCGTGGGCGCCCTCGTAGGTGTTCACCGTCTCGAGGTTCATGGCGTGGCGCATGACGTGGTGCTCGCCGGTGATGCCGGCGCCGCCGTGCATGTCGCGGGCCTCGCGGGCGATGGCCAGCGCCTTGCCGCAGTTGTTGCGCTTCATCATCGAGATCGCCTCCGGAACGAAGGCCCCGGTGTCGAGCAGCCGGCCGAGCGCATAGGCGCCCTCGAAGCCGAGCGCGATCTCGGTCGACATGTCGGCCAGCTTCTTCTGCACCAGCTGGCGCGAAGACAACGGCCGGCCGAACAGGATGCGCTCGGCGACGTAGTCGCGCGCGGCATGCATGCAGAACTCCGCCGCCCCCATGGCGCCCCAGGCGATGCCGTACCGCGCCTTGTTCAGGCAGGAGAACGGTCCGCGCAGGCCGCGCACGCCCGGCAGGATGTTCTCCTCCGGCACGAACACGTCGTTCAGGCCGATGTCGCCGGTGATCGAGGCGCGCAGCGACAGCTTGTCGCCGATCTTGGTGGTGGTGAAGCCGTCCATGCCGCGCTCGACGATGAAGCCGCGGATCTCGCCGTCGAGCTTGGCCCAGACCACCGCCAGGTGGGCGATCGGCGAGTTGGTGATCCAGAACTTCGCCCCGTTCAGGCGATAGCCGCCGTCGACCTTCTCGGCGCGCGTCTTCATCGAGCCGGGATCGGAGCCGCCGTCCGCCTCGGTCAGGCCGAAGCAGCCGATCATCTCGCCCCGCGCCATGGCCGGCAGGAAGCGCATCTTCTGCTCCTCCGAACCGAAGGCGTAGATCGGATACATCGCCAGGGACGACTGAACGCTCATGGCCGAGCGGTAGCCAGAGTCGATCGCCTCGATCTCGCGCGCGATCAGGCCGTAGGCCACGTGGCTCACGCCCGAGCCGCCGTACTGCTCCGGCAGCATGGCGCCCAGGAAGCCCATCTCGCCGAGCTCGGTCATGATCTCGGGGTCGAAGCGCTCGTCGGCGAAGGCGGAGATGACGCGCGGCAGCAGTTTGTCGCGGGCGTAGGACCGCGCCGCCTCCCAGATCATGCGCTCGTCGTCGGTCAGGCGCGACGTGAGGTCGAAGGGATCGTCCCAGCGGTAGGTCTTCGCCGGGGTGTGGCCGGAATCGGCAGGCATCTCGATGTCTCTCCGCGCGGCGCCGCGATTTTCGAAGCGGCCGACCCGTGCTATGCGATGGGTGTTTCGGGGAGGCTGTAGCCCAAAGCGGCCCGCCGAAACAGGGGGCGGGGACAAGGGGTAGTCCAGTGAGCGCGACCGAACGCACCGAATCGCTTCCCATGCATGGCGCCCGGCCGGGCGCCTTCGACCGCCTTTTCCTCGAGCACCCGCGCGACGTGGGCGAGACCTACTGGCAGCACATGGCCCACTCGGCGGGCTACGGCTTCCGCATCATGGGCATCGCCTTCTACGCCTTCGTCCACGCCCTGATCCCGGGCGTGTTCAAGACCCACGCCTCGCAGCGCATCTGCGCCCTGGCCGACGAACTCGACGACCGCGCCCAGGAAGCCCGCGAGGAACGCTGTCGCCGCTCGGGAAGCTACGACCCGGGGCTGTAGGGTCCGGCGAGGTTCCCTGTGAGACCTCTTCTGACTACCCTCGCGCTCGTCCTGTCCCTTACGGCAGGCTGTTCGCAGACGCTCACTGCTCCCGCCCCGCCGCCGGACAGTGTGCGCGTCGACCCGCCGAAGCTGCAGCCGGGCGCGACGCAGATGGATGCTCTCGTCGAGTACCGGCTGGCGAACAAGGGCTGGGTATACACCGTCACCGCGACGAACCGGGACCCATCGCAGGATCTCTGCGTGATGGAAGGGTCCTTCGACAAGGATCTCGCATACACGCCTTTCAGTATCGTCGGACCCAAGGGCAAAGCTCGCGAGACCTATCCTCTGGCCTCCATAATCTCGGCGGGTCCCCCGCTCCGCCTGAAGCCCGGTCAATCCGTCACCCAGACGTGGGACTTGGCCGCAACCCACGACCTGAGGGGCATAGGCTCGCCGGTGACCGTGACCTTCTCAGCGCCGTTCAACCCATGCGAGGCGGACGAATAGCTACCGCGAGCGTGAGGGGCTGCGGGGCCTCCTTCGAGAAGGCGGCGGGGTTGGGCTAAGGTCTCCCCATGACCGACTCGTCCGCCGCCGCCGGCCCGCTCGCCGGAACCCTTGTCCTCGACCTCAGCCGTGTGCTCGCAGGTCCCTGGGCGACGCAGGTCCTGGCCGACCTGGGCGCGGAGGTGATCAAGGTCGAGCGGCCGGGCGCCGGGGACGACACCCGCGCCTGGGGCCCGCCGTTCACGACAACGCCCGAAGGCGAGCGGTCCGACGCCGCCTACTACTTCGCCGCCAACCGCAACAAGCGCTCGGTCACGGTCGACATGGCCCGTCCCGAGGGGGCCGAGCTGCTGCGGAAGCTGGCGGCCAGAGCCGACGTGGTGGTGGAGAACTTCAAGACCGGCGGCCTGAAGAAGTACGGCCTCGACTGGCCCGCGCTGAAGGCGATCAACCCTCGCCTCGTCTACTGCTCCATCACCGGCTTCGGCCAGGACGGGCCCGACGCGGGCAAGGCCGGCTACGACTACATGATCCAGGCCATGGGCGGGCTGATGTCCATCACCGGCCAGGCCGACGGCCAGCCCGGCGCCGAACCGATGAAGGTAGGCGTGGCGGTGGTCGACCTGTTCACCGGCCTCTACGCCTCCAACGCCATCCTCGCCGCCCTGCTGCACGTCCGCGCCACCGGCGTGGGCCAGCACATCGACATGGCCCTGTTCGATGTCCAGGCGGCCATGCTGGCCAACCAGGCGACCAACTACTTCGTCTCCGGCAAGGCGCCCGGCCGCATGGGCAACGCCCACCCCAACCTCGCGCCCTACCAGCCCTTCCCTACCGCCGACGGCGCCATCGTCATCGCGGTGGGCAACGACGCCCAGTTCCGCAGCCTGTGCCGGACCCTGGGCGAGGAGGGCATGGCCGACGACCCGCGGTTCCTCACCAACGCCCTGCGTGTCCAGCACCGCGCCGAGCTGATCCCCGCCCTGTCCGCCCTGACCGCCAAGCGCACCACCGCCGCCTGGCAGGAAGCCTTCGAGCCCGCCGGCGTCCCCTGCGGCCCGATCAACACCGTCGACCGCGTGTTCGAGGAAGCCCAGGCGAAGCACCGCGGCCTCGTTGTCGAGCAGACCCGCGAAGACCTCGGCCAGCCGGTGAAGACGGTGGCCAGTCCGTTTCGGCTGTCCGAAACGCCGGTCGCCTACCGCCACGCCCCACCGGCGCTGGGGGCGGATACGGACGCGGTGCTGGCGGAGGTGCTGGGGCTGGGCCGGGACGAGGTGGAGCGGCTGCGCGGGCAGGGCGTGGTCTGACCACCCCTCCTCCTCGATGGAGGAGGGGCAGGGGTGGTGGTGTGGCAGTCTGGGCGAAGGATGGTCCGGAGAGACCGCGCGCCATCCCTGCGCGACCGTCGGCGCGGGCGACACACCACCACCCCCGACCCCTCCTCCATCGAGGAGGAGGGGAGAGTGCATTCATCTCTTGGATGCGAGGGTGCGCCCTTGGGGAAGGCAGTCAAGGACGGCGAAGCCGCCCGAAGGGCCTTGTCCTTGACAGCCTTCCCCAAGGGCGCTGCGATCCCGGCAAGAGATGAATGGCGCAGGGTGAGCGGGGCTCAGCCTCCCATCATCACCCCATCCCCGTCATTCCGGCCGTAGCCCGCAGGGCGGAGAGCCGGAACCCAGCAAGCTCACCCTCGATGAAGGCGGACAGCGGACCCAAGCGGCGCCGTCGCGCTTGCTGGGTTCCGGATAGGCCCTGCGGGCCTTCCGGAATGGCGTCCGAAGAGGGGAACCCGCTCTAGTAAGCCCGCCGGCCGATCCTAGCGAATGCGCCCACCGCCGCGGCGGCGAAGGCGCCGTAGCGTTCGGCGGTGTTGCGGTCGGGGGCGGAGCCCTGGGCGGCGATGCGGTCGCCGTCGACGATGGCCCAGGTCCAGGCGGAGCCTTCCGTGGCGACGACGACGCGGTGCGTGGCGGCGTTGGTGGTCATGGCGTGCCTCCTCCCGACTGCACCCTGTACGGGGGTCGCGCACGCGGCGCCGCGGTCGGTGTGGAGATTTCGTGCAGGCCGCCTATGCCGTTTCGGCCACCGGCAGGATCAGCTCGAAGGCCGCGCCCTTCGCCGGCTTCAGCGCCTCGATCCGGGCGCCGGAGGCGTTCAGCAGCGACCGCGCGATGGACAGGCCCAGCCCCGTGCCGCCTTCGGCGCGGCGGGTGGTGAAGAACGGCTCGAACAGGCGCGCGCGGTCGGCCTCGGCCATGCCGGGCCCGTCGTCGCTGACGGTCAGGCGCACCGTCCCGTCCTCCTGCCGCGCGGCGATCACGACCGTCCGCGCGCCGGCCTGGCGGCTGTTCTCCACCAGCGAGGTCAGCACCGCCTCGAGCGTGCGCTCGGGCACCGCCACCGGCGGGACCGGCGGCAGGTCGAGCTTCACCTCCACTCCGCCTACTCCGTCGGCCACCCGCCTGGCCGGGTCGGCGAGGTCGGCGGCGACGCCCGCTTCGGGCCGGGCCATATCGGCGCGGGCGAGGTCGAGCAGTCGGGTCACCAGCTGGGTCAGCCGGCCGGTGTCGGCCTCGATGTTGTCCAGGAAGCGCGCGCGCTCCTCCGGCGTCATGGTCTCGCCGTGGTCCTTCAGCAGCTCGACCGCCCCGCCGATGCCGGCCAGCGGCGTCTTGAACTCGTGGCTCACCGCCGCGGCAAAGTCCTTCAGGTAGTTGGAGCGCCGGTCCACCGCCTCGGACATGGCGCGGAAGTCCTCGTAGAGCTGGCGGATCTCGATGGCAGCGGTGACCGGCGTCTCGGGCACGTCGCCGCGCCCCGCAGCCACCTCCTGCGAGGCCTTCGACAGCCGCTCGATCGGCCGCGTCACGCCGCGCGACGCCAGGCCGGACAGGAACACCAGCGCGCCCAGGATCACCGCCGCGCCGAGCGCGATCTTGCCCCGGTCCTCGTAGATGCCGCGGAACAGCGCCCGCGGCGAGCGCGACAGGAGGAGCACGCCCCTGACCCGTCCGTCGACCACGACCGGCCGGGCGTGGTGGATGCGCAGGGCCGAGGCGCGGCTCAGGAACTCGAAGGCGTAGCGCGGCTCGTAGGCGCCGCGGCGGCGAAGCGTGGTCATCGACCGCCCCTTCAGCGCCGAGCGGACCTCTGGCAGGAACGACAGGCTGCCGCCCGTCCCGTAGCCGCGGACAATGACGCCCCGCCGGTCGAGCACCACGGCCGAGGCCAGGGTGGTCTGCAGCGTCCGGTCGATGGCGGGCCCGGCCGCGCGCGCGGCTTCCACCGCCGCCGGATCGGCCGGCACGGCGGTGCGCACCGGCGGGGCGCGCTCGCCCAAGATATCGGATGAACCGAGGTCGATGGAGGTCGGCTCCGGGCGGTAGGCCTCGGGGGGCAGGCGGCTGGCCGCCGGGCGGTCGGGACGGCGCACGGCGCCCGGCCATTCCAGCGCGATGACGGCCGACAGGGCCGCGCCCTGGGCCACCAGCTCGGCCTCGGTCTGGCGCACCAGGGCGTTCTCGTAGACGCGCAGGAAGACGCCGCCCAGCAGCGGCATGGCGGCCGCGAACAGCAGCACGGCGAGCAGGATGGTCCGCAGCCGCACCGGCGGCCAGTGACGCTTCAGCAGTTCCTTCGCGGCGCGGATCACGCGGTGGTTCCGGAAGGGCTGGAACCACGAACCTCACGAACCACACGAACGGCGCGGTGCGGAACCAGGGCCCCACCGTCTTCCGACGCGTTTCCCGCGTCCTTCATTATGGGGGAAAGGCGCAGCCGGTCAGAGCTCGGCCGCCCCGTTCGTGTGGTTCGTGAGGTTCGTGATTCCCCCAACGCCCTACTCGCCCGCACAAGGCCCCAGCCGGTAACCCACGCCGGCCTTGGTCTCGATCACGTCGTGGGCGCCGAGGGCGGCGAACTTGCCCCGCAGGTTGCGCACGTGGCTGTCGATGGTCCGGTCGGTGATGGCGAAGCCCGGGCCGTGCAGCCGGTCGATGATGGCGTCGCGGGTGAACACCCGGCTGGGCGCCGAGGCCAGCGCCTTCAGGATGCCGAACTCGGTCACCGTCAGGTCCACCTCCTGCTCGCCCCAGCGCGCCGACCAGGCGTCGGGGTCGAGGCTCAGCTTGCCGCGGGTGATGGCGCCCTCGGGCTGGGCGGCGGCGCCGGCCTTGCCGCCGGAGCGGCGCAGGATCGCCTGCACCCGCGCCGTCACCTCGCGCGGGCTGAACGGCTTGGTGACGTAGTCGTCCCCGCCGAGTTCAATGCCGAGGATGCGGTCGATCTCGTCGTCGCGGGAGGACAGGAACAGAATCGGCAGGTCGCCCTGGGAGCGGATCGAGCGGCAGACGTCCAGCCCGCTCATCTTCGGCATGTTGATGTCCAGCACCACCAGGTCCGGCGCCTGGGCGTCGATCGACGCCAGCGCCTGCTCCCCGTCCGACGCCTCGCGCACCTTCAGCCCCGCCTTGGTCAGGGCGAAGACAAGGAGCTGGCGGATGTGCGGGTCGTCGTCGACCACCAGGATGGTTCGGCTCATCACATGCATCATCGGCTTTGCGGCTCCGCGGTCAACGGAGCGCAGGATGGAGGGGCGAGGTCGAACGGGCGCGCGGCCGGCGTGGAGCGGGGGAACTGTGGCTGTGCAGTTTCTGTGCAGGGCCCGCTGCGGTGGACTTCACTGCCGCGCTGGGACTAAGACCCACGCTTTCCCAACCTCGCAGAGCACCTCCATGGCCAAGCGCTTCGGCAACCTCATCGGCGGCGAATGGGTCGAGGCCGCGGACGTGTCGGAAAACCGCAACCCGTCGGACCTCGACGAGCTCGTGGGCGAGTTCAGCCAGGGCTCCGCCGCCGATGTTGACGCCGCCGTGGACGCGGCGCGGGCGGCGGCGCCCGGGTGGCGCGCGGCCAACGCGCAGCAGCGCGGCGACGTGCTGGACAAGGTCTGCGACCTGCTGATGGCCCGCTCAGGCGAACTCGGCGAGCTCCTGGCGCGCGAGGAGGGCAAGACGCTGGCCGAGGCCACCGGCGAGGTTCAGCGCGCGGCGCGGATCTTCCGGTTCTATGCCGGCGAGTGCTACCGCGCGATCGGCGACGTGCTGCCGTCCATGCGCTCGGGCGTCACCGTCGAGGCCCGGCGCGAGCCGCTGGGCGTGGTCGGGCTCATCACGCCCTGGAACTTCCCCATCGCCATCCCCGCCTGGAAGGCTGCGCCGGCGCTGGCCTACGGCAACACGGTGGTCATGAAGCCCGCCGACATCGTCCCGGCCTCGGCCTGGCGGCTGGCGGAGATCATCCAGGAGGCCGGCGCGCCCGCGGGCGTCTTCAACCTGGTCATGGGCAAGGGCTCGGTGGTCGGCGAGGCGATGCTGAACCACAGGGGCGTGGACGCCATCTCCTTCACGGGCTCGCAAGGGGTGGGCGCGCGCGTGGCCGAGGCCTGCGCCAGGGGCTTCAAGCGCTTCCAGCTGGAGATGGGCGGCAAGAACCCGCTCGTCGTGCTGGACGACGCCGACCTCGACATGGCGGTCGAGGGCGCGCTGAACGGCGCCTTCTTCGCCACCGGCCAGCGCTGCACGGCGTCGTCGCGGCTCGTCGTGACCAAGGGGGTCTACAAGGCTTTCGTCGACAAGCTGGCCGCACGGCT
>Ga0196964_10001701_pt1 | contig 10966 bp, 11 predicted proteins | sample S1_10metaG_FD_148615 | JGI IMG/M metagenome (GOLD analysis project Ga0196964, IMG submission 148615) | Soil microbial communities from Anza Borrego desert, Southern California, United States - S1_10 | ecosystem: Environmental > Terrestrial > Soil > Desert | place: USA: California | collected... | reverse complement strand
ATGGGCGAGATCCACGTTATCAATGGGCAGATGGATACCTTCCCTTACCTCTTTAAGATTTGGCTTGAAAATATTGACATTGCGGTAAGCCAGGAAGTTCTTCTTCTTCGGGTCTACGGCCGTGACCGTGCCTGTTTCCCGGCAATGATCGGTGATCCTGCCAATGACATTCTCTTTCAGCAGTCCTTTGTTGTAATCCTCGAAGATCAAGACATCCGGCTTCTGTATCTGCAGGAAACGGAGTACGGAATCTATGAAAGGATGCTCTTCTTCAACATAAAGGTCATCGGATACTTCATCATCCAGCCGCAGCATCTGCTGGCTTCTGCAGATGACCCTTGTTTTTGTGGTCGTTGGACGCTTTGTGCTGTACATCAGCAGGGATGTATCGATACCTGCACCCTTGGCCAGCTCGCATAGCAGGGCGCCATCCTTATCATCACCTACGATACTGGCCAGTGTTACCCTGGCGCCAAGCGCGACGCAATTTAACGCCACGTTGGCTGCCCCGCCGAGACGGCTTTCCCGTTTCCGAAGAGCAACCACAGGAACGGGGGCTTCCGGCGAAATCCGGTCAACATCTCCCCACCAATAGTTATCCAGCATTACATCACCGACTACAACGACGTGCAAGCCGGACATTCCATCAAATAGTTGCCGCAGCTCTTCTCTATTGACCACCTGGAGTACTTCTTTTTTGAATTAAATAGTAAAGCGGAATGCCTATCAGCACGATAATCAGACCCGGCCAGGTAAATTCCGGCTTAAAGATGATGAGCAGGGTGCAGAATGTCAGTCCGAGTATTATATAAAGTGCGGGCAGCACCGGATAACCAAATGCTTTATAAGGCCGCTCCGCATCAGGTCTTTTCCTTCGCAGGATGAAGATGCCGGCTATTGTAAGCACATAAAAGATGACCACCACGAACGAGATCATGTCGAGCAGGTCGCCATACCGGCCGCTAAGGCAAAGTATGGATGCGACAATACACTGTGACCAGAGCGCCCATTGAGGAACGCCATTCCTGTTAAGGGTCCCGGCCTTCCGGAAGAACAATCCATCCTGAGCCATTGTATAATAGACCCTGGCGCCGGCAAGGATAAGCCCGTTATTGCAACCAAAAGTGGACACCATGATCAGGGCAGCGATCGCAAACCTGCCGTTCTCTCCAAATATTTGGTTGGCAGCCGCAACAGCCAGCCTGTCCTCTTCAGGAAAGGCTATATCGCGCAGAGGCAGCACATTGAGATACATCAGATTGGTAGTTACGTAAAGAAGGGTAACGATGAACGTTCCGAGGAAAAGACTCAGTCCGATGTTTCTCTGGGGATTCCTGATTTCACCGGCAATAAACGTAACATTATTCCATGCATCGCTGCTGAAGACCGAGCCGACCATCGCCGCCGCGATGGCGCCAAGCAAAGCAATGCCGGAGATTTCCGCCCAGGACCCGGGCACCTTCTGTCCATTCTCATTGACCGAGCCGAAATCCTGCATCGCATTGAATCCGGTAGCCAGGTTTTCAGCAAAGAAGCTTTGCCTGACCAGCATAAACCCAAACACGATCAATCCAAATAACGCAATGAGCTTTGAGAGCGTAAAGATCAGCTGAATATATTTCCCCTCTTTAACACCTCTGGAATTGATATAGGTAAGCAATATGATTACACCTATCGCAACAAGGTGGGCCGGGTAGATCGTCACACTGGCAAAGGTCAGCAGGATGTTATCGTTAGTCAGGTTCAGGACCGGAAAGAAATAACCGGAAAACTTGGCGAAAGCAATGGCCACGGCGGCGATCGTCGCAGTCTGGATAACGGCAAAAAAACTCCAGCCATACAGGAAGCCGATCAGCTTATTATAAGATTCCTTGAGGTAAACATATTGCCCGCCGGCCCGGGGGAACATACCGCTCAGCTCTCCATAGCTTACAGCGGCCGTAATTGTCATGATTCCGGTGATCACCCAGACCGCGATGATCCACCCGGCGCTGCCGACATTGCGGGCAATATCGGCACTGACGATAAAAATGCCTGATCCGATCATGGACCCCATTACGAGCAGCGCCCCGTCCATTAACGTCAGGGAGCGGTTAAACTGGGATTTATTCTCTTCCAAAGGATGTGTTTAGAAAAGTAAAATACTACTTTTTCTTTTTGGTAGAATCTGCTGCTCCGGGCCTGCGTTCATTCATTCCCCTGATGACGTCAGCGGTGATATTATATGCTTCGTTCGTCAGCAGGATCGGGCTTCCCACCCTCGTGTAGGAAAGGATATAATCGTAATTCTTATCCTTGTTGTACTCTTTCAGGAATTTGTCCAGGTCTGTGTGCAGCTGCTCGTTGAATTCGTCCTTTTCCTTCAGCAGCTGCTCGGTGAGCGACTGCTCCCGCGCCTGCAGGCTCTGCTGCATCTGCAAAAGCTTACGCTGTGTAGCTTCACCCTCCGATTGGGAAATGTTGCCGCTCTGCACTTTTTGCTGAAACGCTTCAGCGTTGGACTGAAGCTGCTGCGCTGAACGCTGCAGCTCAGATTGCATAGCCAGCTGGCGCTTATTAAATTCCTCTCTTTTTGATTTCAGGTACTGGTAGCTGTTCTCAAAAGAATCAATATCAACATATGCGATCCTCATCCCGCCCCCGGGGTTTGTTGCAACCATACCCCTGTTTCCCGTACCGGACGATTTCTTACCGGTGAATGTTAGAACGGAAAGGATCAGTACGCCGGCAAGGGCAAGAATGCTCAGCAAAAGGGAAGCGTTTTTCATTAGATGTCTGTTTTATTTCGAACGGAAATTTCCGTGCGTGATTTTAAGCTGTCCGGGAGGACAAGGACAAGTCTTCCGGGGTCTTTTGCCGCAAAAATAATACCTGTCCAGCTACTTATATCGTGGTAATGCTAAAAAGGTTACAACGGTCAAAAAAAAAGCTATCCCGTGGGATAGCTTTCAACAATGATATTCTTCGGATTACTCGAGCCTGAAAGTGATGGGCAGGGTAAAGTACACCTTCACCGGGCGCCCGTTCTGTTTACCAGGCTTCCATTTCGGCATTTTCTGAACCACTCTTTTAGCTTCCTCGTCGCAACCTCCGCCAATACCTTTTACCACCTGCACATCAGAGACTTCACCATCTTCATTCACAACGAATTTTACGGTAACACGGCCCTGAATGTTGTTTTCCTTCGCCATCTCAGGATACCTGAGGTTCTTGCTGAGGAATTCATTCGGGTTAACAGTCGGCTCCGGCATCTGTTCCACATAAGTAAAGATCTGAGGTGGCGGTGGCGGCGCCTCAACAACCCCGGTTCCTTCGCCCGGCTTATCCACGATACCGGGATCAATACCTTCAACATCGCCCGCCTTTGTCTCAAGACCAGCGGCTGCCTCTTTCAGCTCCTCAACTGCTGCCGGCTTTTCTTCTTCACGAACCTCTTCATCCTTTTTGATGACAGGCGGTGTAAACTTCACCGTCGGCTTTACCGGCGGAGGTGGTTCAGCAGGGGGAGGCGGCGGCGGCGGCTTCTTCGGATCGATTGGCGGGGGCTCCGCCAGCGTTACCTCCTTCATCATAGCAACCGGCTTGGTAGTCTCCTTCGGCTTTATATTCGCCACGACCGCATAAGCGCCGACTGCCACTCCAATACCTAAGATCACAAGCATGGAACGTACGGCACGCTTCGGGTAGTTTTTCCGAAGTTCGTATCCTCCATAACTCTTATTGCGTCCCTCAAACAGAATGTCGAGGTAGTCGCTCTTGAGTATTTTATTGATATCCATCATTAATGTTTTTTAGTCAGAAACGGTAGCACCCGTATTTTAAAGACGCCGGCCGGAGAAATATCCATAAACCATTGTCCTGCCGACCATTTATTACTGCGCTCCGGCGTTAGCCTGCTCAGTTAACTGAATAAATTCTTTGTCTACCGGTGTGATATCAACGATCGCATATACCCTCACATCATTGATGCTCATTTCATCCAGGATATTCACCAGGTCATCATAAGTACTGTTATCATCAGGCTTGATCAATACGGTAAGCTGGTCCTTTCCTACGAGCTGCCCCGATTGCTTCATCTGATCCACCCTCTTCTTTTTATCGATAATAGCATCGCGAATCCCGTCCTTCGGCTTAAAGGTAGTTACCTGAAGCTGCGGCGGATTATTAGGGTCATCACCCAGTCCTTCGTAGTAATATACCCGGTGGTTCTTGCTCAGGAGGATCGTCAGGGCCGTACTCGCCTTGATCTTGCTCTGATCATCCTGCTTCATGTTTTCATCCTTATACGGCATGTTGATCTCCATCGTCTTCGGCTTGGACATGGTAGTTGTATACATAAAGAATGTAATCAACAGGAATCCAAGATCCACCATTGGAGTCAGATCGACACGTGTAGACAGCTTTTTCCCTTTCTTGACCCCCGGGCCTTTCTTATGCCCACCGCCACTCGACACATCCATTTCTGCCATGGTACTATACTTTTAAAAGGTTATTGAATTTGTTGTAAAAGGCGACTACTTAGCTGCAGTACCTTTCATCTGCTGGTCATAAGCCGCTGTACCCGGAGGCACGGCTTTCAGACCGGTGATCAGGTTGAACTTAAATATCTTCCAGCCTTCCAGTGTCTTAATGACCTTCTGGATATTAGGGTAGGATGCATCCGCGTCCGCCTTGATCGTGATCCGGAGCTTCGGATTGTTATTCCGGGCGATCCTGATCCAGGTACCCAGCTCATTCGTCTCAGAATTCGCTACCGAGTCAACAGGTACGCCGGTGGAAGATTTGTCAAAATCTTTCTGAGCTGCAGGGTCTGCTGCCAGGTAAGACTTCAGCTGGTTAAATGGTACGCCTATAGAGGAGCCGTATTTGAACGAGCGCTTTTCAGCCTCTGTAAGGTTCAGCCCTTTATATTCGTTTACATCTTCAATGATGTTCTGCCTGACGTTCTGGTTGTCTACCGAGAAGAATATTCGTCCGTTCGGGTCTACCGTGATCATCATGATGTCCACATCGGGCAGGGGAATATCAGAGATGGAATTGGGCGTCACAACCGTGACAGGCTCATCCGGTTTGAATTTGGTTGCCAGCATGAAGAAAGTGAGCAGCAGGAACGCCACATCGCACATCGCCGTCATATCGACGTTCGTGCTCTTTCTCGGCATTTTTACTTTTGGCATCTTAGCTTGTTTTTCAACTGTTTACAGTAATAAGATTCAATTTCATCCTTTTTCCATAAGCGCAATTTCCAGCCGCACAGGATCTGTCTTTATTACTTGTAATTGGCAGCAAAGCTTTGTGTCAGTGTAAAACCGCTTTCATCGATACCGAAGGTGATACCGTCGATGATAGTCGTAAAGAAGTTATAGAAAATGATTGCAAAGAAAGAAGTACCGATACCGAGTGCCGTATTATACAGGGCTTCAGAGATACCGGCCGCCAGTGCCGCTGCATCAGGAGCACCTGCCTGTCCCATTGCCTGGAAGGAACGGATCATACCAAGTACCGTTCCGAGCAGACCGAGAAGGGTGGCTACAGAAGCGATCGTGGAAAGGAAGACCAGGTTTTTCTCCAGCATAGGCAGTTCCAGCGCAGTAGCCTCCTCGATCTCTTTCTGAATGCTCAGCACTTTCTGATCTGTATCCAGCTCATTATTGTTGATCATTTCGCGGTATTTGATGAGACCGGCACGCATTACGTTACCTACAGAACCGGAGTTCCTGTCACACTCAGCGAGCGCTGCATCAATATTCTTATTAGCCAGGTGATACTGCACTTTACGCACAAACTCACCATTATCCATTTTACCTTTTGCACGGGTGATGGTCAGTGCTCGCTCGATCACGAATGCGAGCATAGTGAGAAAGGTTGCCATCAGGAAGGGTACGATAAAACCACCCAGGTACATATTACCTGCGAAGTTCTTCGGCTTGTGCCTTTCCGCATCCGCGAAGTTAGATGGGCTACCCAGTACGAAAAGATATATGATCCAGCCGATAGCGATGCAAATTGCTACAATACCGAAGTTCAGCCAGAAGTTGTTGGCATTCCTCGGCTTACCTGCACGATGTCCTTGTGATGATGGTTTTGCTGCGGCTGTTTTTACGTCTGCCATAATTCTGATTTTTTTTATTGTGTTTTTACGGTTTAATTACTGTCAAAACGCTTTTTGTGTGCTTGCAAAGATAGAAGTACACTTTAAAAAAACAATTTGAGCTCTTCTTTTTTATCCAAATGGTAATACTAGTTACAAAGCCGTGACGTTTCAACTGTTTGAGCCAGTTGACAGTATGTTCCGGCTAAAACGATCCCGGTGCATTTTTATTGCAGGAACCGGGAGTCCTGATGCCCTGCAAAGCCTTTTTAACATTTACCTTTGCGCCGTCTTCGAAGAACGGAGACGCCCAAGTACGGCAATCATTAAATACAACTAAAAATAAGATGCATTTCCACCCCTGGCATTCGGTAAGCTACGGCGATGATGTCCCTAATAAGGTAAACGCGGTCATTGAAATTCCCAGAAACTCCAGAGCGAAATACGAACTGGACAAGGAAACGGGGCTGTTGAAGCTTGACCGTGTCCTTTACTCTTCCGTTTACTATCCCGCCAACTATGGCTTTATCCCCAGAACTTATTGCGATGATAAGGACCCGCTCGATATCCTGGTGCTGTCGCAGATCGAAATGCAGCCGCTGTGCCTGGTAGAGGCGAAGATTATCGGCGTGATGCGCATGCTGGACCAGGGCGAAGCCGACGACAAACTGATAGCGGTCTGTGCCAACGATATGAGCGTGGCCCATATTAATGATATCAGTGAACTGCCTTCACATTTTATCGAAGAGCTGCGGCACTTTTTCGAAGAATACAAAAAGCTGGAAAATAAGGTTGTGAAGATCGAGGAATTCCAGGGAGAGCGGCTGGCAAAGAAAATTCTCCAGCATAGCATCAACGATTATATCTCACATTTTAAACAATGAAATACATGAGCATCGGCTTTATCCTGGGCATCATGCTGGTGGGCATCCTTGCCGGCTTTATGAGCAGCCTCGTCGGCATAGGTGGCGGACTTGTCATTGTCCCCGCGCTGGTCCTTTTCTTCGGACTGAACCAGAAAGAAGCCCAGGGCACCTCCCTGCTGATGCTTTCCCTGCCGGTAGCCATCGTCGGCGCCTTTAATTACTATAAGGCCGGGTATGCCAACTGGAAGATCGCGCTCCTGCTGGCCAGCACATTTATGATCGGCGGTCTCCTGGGAAGCAAACTGGCAATCGGACTGGAAATGGGCGTGATCAAGAAGGTTTTTGCCATTTTCATGATTATCATTGCAATCAAATACCTCTTTTTCGATAAATAAAGCAATTCTTAAAAGGAACTTACCTGCTGTATATGGCACGCACTAAAATCAAAGAAATACTAAAGCACGAGGAAACAGGGTATGAAGTAGTGGTCAAAGGATGGGTGCGCTCGTTCAGAAATAACCAGTTTATTGCACTCAACGACGGTTCCTGCCTGGGCAACCTGCAGGTGGTGGTTGACCTGGAGACAGATCCGGCAATCATAAGAAATATTACCTCCGGAGCGTCGCTCAGCGTTACCGGTACTGTAGTGCCTTCGCAGGGCAAAGGGCAGCGTGTGGAAGTAAAGGCGGCTGCTGTAGAGATACTGGGTACCTGCGACCCGGAACAGTTTCCGCTTCAGCTGAAGAACCGCCCTAGCCTGGAATACCTCCGGGAGATCGCGCACCTCAGGTTCCGCACCAATACATTCGGCGCTGTGTTCCGGGTCCGTCATTCACTGGCCTTCGCCATCCACAAGTTTTTTAACGACAGGGGATTCTTTTATCTCCACACACCTATTGTTACGGCCTCTGATGCGGAAGGCGCCGGCGAGATGTTCCGGGTAACTACCCTGCCGTTCGACAATCCGCCCCGCAACGAGGACGGAAGTATTGATTTCCGGGAAGATTTTTTCGGAAAAAGTACCAATCTGACCGTAAGCGGACAATTGGAAGGCGAGCTTGGTGCTACTGCCCTGGGAGAGATCTATACCTTCGGACCAACGTTCCGGGCGGAGAACTCAAATACGGCACGACATCTTGCCGAATTCTGGATGATAGAACCGGAGGTCGCGTTCAATGATCTTACCGATAATATGGACCTGGCTGAGGACTTCATCAGGTATATTATCAGCTACGCACTCGAAAACAACCGGGAAGACCTTGAATTCCTGGCGCAGCGCCTGGCAGAAGAGGAAAAGCAGAAGCCCCAGCAGGAGCGCAGCGAAATGGGACTTATCGAGAAGCTGGAGTTTGTGGTAAATAACCGGTTTGAAAGAATCACCTATACCGAGGCTATTGACATCCTGCTTCAATCGCCCGCATATAAAAAGAAGAAATTCCAGTACGAGGTAAAATGGGGCATTGACATGCAGAGCGAACATGAACGTTACCTGGTGGAGAAACACTTTAAGAAGCCGGTGATCGTTACGGACTATCCGAAAGAGATAAAAGCATTCTATATGAGGCTTAACGATGACGATAAGACGGTTGCCGCGATGGACATCCTGGCACCGGGCATCGGTGAGATCGTCGGAGGCTCGCAGCGCGAAGAGCGCCTGGACCTTCTGATGGCCCGTATGGAGGAGATGCATGTGCCCGCACAGGAACTGTACTGGTACCTGGATACCCGCAGGTTCGGCACCGTACCCCATGCAGGGTTCGGCTTAGGCTTCGAGCGAATGGTACTGTTTGTAACAGGCATGACCAATATCCGCGACGTAATCCCGTTCCCCCGTACGCCGAAGAACGCCGAGTTCTGACAATTGAATAAACTTCGGGAAAAAGCTGCCTGTTATATTCAGGCAGCTTTTTTATTTTTAAGATATATACACCTCCCCATGAAACGTACCTGGTGGCAAGCCTACCTGAGCTTTCCCGCGTCCCAGAGGAAAGGCATTGTAGCCTTATCCCTTCTATGCTTCCTTCTCTGTCTCATCAGGCTTGCCCTTCCTTTTTTAATCCAGCCGCCATCCGAAAAACCCGACCCGGCACTGCTTGCTGCCGTAACGCAATACCTGAAGACACATCCTGCCGCAGATGACAGCGGCGATGAAGAAAGGACCGGGTATGCGACCGCTCCGGCAACCCTGTTTCCCTTCGATCCCAATACACTGGACAGTACCGGTTTTATAACACTGGGATTAAAGCCCAAAACAGTAAGGATGCTGCTGAACTGGAGAAGAAAAGGGAAAGTATTTTATGAGAAAGAAGACCTTCGCCCGCTTTACACCCTGAAAGCAGAAGAATACGAACGGCTGGCGCCTTATATCCGCATTGCCAGCGCACCTGAACGATTCGCTACACATTTCAGGAAAGAGCCACCTCTCCCCGCCACGATCGATCTGAACGAAACTGATTCTGCCACGCTTGTGAGGCTAAATGGCATCGGACCTACCCTCGCGCACCGTATCATTGAAAGAAGGAATGCCCTCGGGGGATTCCTGAAGCATGAGCAGCTGCATGAGGTTTTCAGGTTTCCCGATACCGTCTTTGCCATGCTCCGTGAGCGGCTGATCATAAAGCCAGGCTCGGTCCGGCTGCTCGGCCTGAACACTGCCGGTTTTGACGAGCTGAAGCAACATCCTTATATCGGTGAAAAGGTGGCGCGGAACATCCTTGTGTACCGGGAAGGACTCAAAAGATTCACAGAGATCAGCCAGCTGCGGCAGGTTCCGTTGATGAATGAAGAAATTTATCGTAAAATTGCGCCGTATTTTACCTTACAATAAGTTTATTACATGGATTTTAAATATACTGATACCCAGGTACAGATCGCCGAGATGATCCGCGATTTCTCCAACAAGCACATCCGTCCGCAGATGATGGAGTGGGATGAATCACAGAAATTCCCGGTTGACCTGTTCCATAAGATGGGAGAGCTGGGACTCATGGGTGTTCTGGTCCCGGCGGAGTACGGAGGGTCTGGCTTGAGCTATTTCGAATACGTGACTGTGGTGAGCGAGATCGCAAAAGTGTGTGGTTCGATCGGGCTGTCCGTAGCGGCGCACAACTCTCTGTGCACCGGACATATTCTTTACTTCGGCAACGAGGAGCAGAAGAAAAAATATCTTCCTAAGCTGGCTTCGGGCGAATGGATCGGCGCCTGGGGACTGACCGAAGCCAATACCGGAAGCGACGCCGGAAATATGCGCTGTACGGCAACGAGGGACGGTGACGGCTGGATCCTTAACGGCACAAAGAACTGGATCACCCATGGTATCAGCGGGAACGTGGCGGTAGTACTGGCGCGTACCGGGGAGCCAAGGACGAAAAACAACGCCACCGCATTTATTGTTGAAAGAGGCACCCCGGGTTTCTCGGCGGGCAAAAAGGAAAACAAGCTGGGAATGAGAGCCTCAGAGACGGCAGAGCTGGTATTCGATAACTGCAGGATCTCCGATGCGCAAAGGATGGGTGAAGTTGGCGATGGCTTCAGGCAGGCGATGAAAGTGCTGGATGGCGGAAGGATCTCTATCGCTGCGCTTTCGCTGGGTATTGCCGAAGGTGCCTATGAAGCTTCCCTCAAGTACGCGAAAGAGCGTCACCAGTTCGATCAGCCGATCGCCAACTTCCAGGCTATCGGTTTTAAGCTCGCCGATATGGCTACCAAGATCGAAGTGTCGAAGATGCTGATCTACCAGGCAGCAGATAAAAAGAACCGGAATGAGCCTATGACCAAAGAATCGGCCATGGCAAAATACTATGCGTCGGAAGTGGCGGTGCAGGTGTCAACGGACGCCGTACAGATTTTCGGTGGTTATGGATACACCAAGGATTTCCCGGTCGAGAAATATTACCGTGACAGCAAGCTTTGCACCATCGGCGAAGGTACCAGTGAGATCCAGAAACTGGTTATTTCCCGTGAGGTCCTGCGCTGAATATTCAATTGCAAAATGAGAAAGCCCCGCCAC
>Ga0196964_10001700_pt1 | contig 10968 bp, 11 predicted proteins | sample S1_10metaG_FD_148615 | JGI IMG/M metagenome (GOLD analysis project Ga0196964, IMG submission 148615) | Soil microbial communities from Anza Borrego desert, Southern California, United States - S1_10 | ecosystem: Environmental > Terrestrial > Soil > Desert | place: USA: California | collected... | reverse complement strand
TGGTGTTCTCCATCCGCACCCGCGGCGCCCTGCTCGACGTGCTGAGCGGCGGCGGCGTCCACACGGTGATCGCCGAAGACCGGGCCGAACAGGACTGAGAAGAAGAAAAGATCATGGCCACAGCCGAAAAACCCGACCTGAAGAAGTACCGCGACCGCATGGACAAGGCCGTGCAGGCGCTGAAGGAGGAGTTCGGAGGCCTGCGCACCGGCCGCGCCTCCGCGGGCCTGCTGGAGCCCGTCCACGTGGACGCCTACGGCTCGTCGGTGCCGCTGATCCAGGTGGCGGCGATCAGCGTGCCGGAGCCGCGGATGATCACCGTCAGCGTCTGGGACAAGAGCATGGTCGGCGCGGTGGAGAAGGCGATCCGGGCCGCGGGCCTCGGCCTGAATCCGGTGACCGACGGGACCACCCTGCGGGTGCCGATCCCGCCGCTGACCGAGGAACGCCGCAAGGACTTGGCCAAGCTGGCCGGCAAGTACGCCGAACAGCAGCGCGTGGCGGTGCGCAACATCCGCCGCGACGCCAACGACGACCTGAAGAAGGCCGAGAAGGACCACGCGATCAGCCAGGACGAGCACAAGCGCCTGAACGACGAGGTCCAGAAGGACACCGACGCGGCGATCAAGCGGATCGACGAGGCCTTGAAAACTAAAGAACAAGAGATCATGCAGGTTTGACGGCGCACCCGCTGTCCGACGCGCCTTAGGAGAGGACGCCGCATGGCGCCTGCGCCCGCTCAAGATCCCGGCGGCCGGCCTCTCCCCGAGGGGCCGAAGCACGTCGCCGTCATCATGGACGGCAACGGCCGCTGGGCGAAGGCCCGCGGCATGCCGCGCACCCTGGGCCACCGGGCCGGGGTCGCCGCCCTGAAACGCACCGTCGAAGGCGCCCCGGCCCTGGGGGTCGAGTGCCTGACCGTGTTCGGCTTCTCGACCGAGAACTGGCGTCGCCCGGTGCAGGAGGTCTCGGAACTGATGGGGCTGGTGAAGCTCTACGTGCAGACCGACCTGGACCGGCTGGCGCGCGAGGGGGTGCGGGTGCGGATCCTGGGTCGGCGCGAGGGGCTGCCGTCCGACATCGCCGAGATCGTCGAGCGGTCGGAGGCCAAGACCGCCCACAACGACCGCTTCCTGCTGCAGGTGGCCTTCAACTACGGCGGCCGGGCCGATCTGGTCGACGCGGCGCGCCGGTTCGCGGTCGCGGTCCGCGACGGAAACGCCGATCCCGAATCCCTCGACGAGGCGACCTTCGGCGGCCTGCTGTCCAGCGCGGCGGGGCCGCCGGTGGATCTGGTGGTGCGCACCAGCGGCGAGCGGCGGCTGTCCAACTTCCTGCTGTGGGAGGCGGCCTACGCCGAGTTCGTGTTCCAGGACGTGCTGTGGCCCGACTACGGGCCCGAGGCCCTGGCCGAAGCCGTCGAAGAATTCAGGCGGCGCGAACGGCGCTTCGGCGGTATCGAGGCCCATGACGTCCTCGCCGCGGGCTAAACGCTTCAACTGGAACGACCTGGGCGTCCGCGTGCTGTCGGCCGTGGTGCTGATTCCGGCCGCGGTGCTGGCGGTGGCGCAGGGCGGCTGGCTGTTCCTGCTGCTGATCTCGGTGGGCGCGGCGCTGCTGTCGATCGAGTGGGGCCTGATGAGCGCGCCCAAGGCGCCGTCGCGCATCGCGATCGCGGTGACGCTGGGGGTGCTGACCGCGGTGTTCGCCGGCTACCTCGGCGATTTCTCCGCCGCCTTCGTGCTGCTGGTGTTCGGGGCGGCGGCGGCGGGGCTGTACGCGCGCAGGCTCGGCGCCTCGGCGATCGATGCGGCCTACGGGGTGCTCTACATCGGCTGGCCGTGCGTGGTGCTGGTGTGGCTGCGCGGGCAGGAGCCGGACGGGCGGGCCTGGACCATCCTGCTGTTCACCGTGGCCTGGGCGTCGGACATCGCCGCCTACGTGGTCGGCAACACCTTCAAGGGACCCAAGCTGTGGCCCCGGTTCTCGCCCAACAAGACCTGGTCCGGCTTCGTCGGCGGGCTGCTGGCCGGAATGGCGGCGGCGGCCGTGACCGTCACCTTCGTGGACACGGGCCTGTCGCCTGCGCTGGCGGCGGTGATCGGCCTGGCCGGGGCGCTGGCGACCATGGGCGGGGACCTGTGGGAATCGGCGCTGAAGCGACGGTTCGGGGTCAAGGACGCCGGCCACCTGATTCCCGGCCACGGCGGGCTGATGGACCGGGTTGACGGGCTGATGTTCGCGGTGGTCGCCCTTGCCGCCGCGCGCCTGATCGTGACCTTCGGAGGCCTGGCGTGACCCTGTCGCGGCGTGTGACGGTGCTGGGCTCGACCGGGTCGGTCGGGGTCTCGACCCTGGACCTGATGGCCCAGGCGCAGGCCGCGGGCACGGCCGCCTTCCAGGTCGAGGCGCTGGTCGCCGGCCGCAATCTCGAGCTGCTGGCCGAACAGGCGCGCCGCTGGCGGCCGAAGGTGGTGGTCGCCGCCGACGAGTCCTCGCGTGCCGAGTTGGCCGCGCGCCTGACCGGGCTCGACGTCGCCGTCGAGGCGGGGGAGGGCGCGGTGCTGGAGGCCGCCTCGCGCCCGGTCGACTGGGTGATGGCGGCGATCGTGGGCTCCGCGGGGCTTCGCCCGACCTGGGCGGCGGCGCGCACCGGGGCGGTGATCGGCCTGGCCAACAAGGAGAGCCTGGTCTGCTGCGGCCCGGCCCTGCTGGAGACCGCGCGGGCGGCGGGCGGGACGGTGATCCCGGTCGATTCCGAGCACTCGGCCGTCTTCCAGGTGCTGGACCCCGCCTGCGCCGGGCAGGTGTCGCGCATCGTGCTGACCGCTTCGGGCGGGCCGTTCCGGACCTGGACCCGCGAGGCCATGGCGCCGGTGACGCCGGAACAGGCGGTGGCGCACCCGAACTGGTCGATGGGCGCCAAGATCTCGATCGACTCCGCAACCATGGCCAACAAGGGCCTGGAGATGATCGAGGCCTCCTACCTGTTCGGCGTGCCCGAGGACCGGATCGGGGTGCTGGTCCACCCGCAGTCCATCGTCCACAGCCTGGTGGAGTACGCCGACGGCTCGACCCTGGCGCAGATGGGACCGCCGGACATGCGCACGCCGATCGCCTGCGCGCTCGCCTGGCCCGCCCGGCTGGCCTGGCCGGCGCCGAAGCTGGACCTGGCGGCGCTGGGAACCCTGACCTTCGAGCAGCCCGACGAGCGGCGCTTCCCGGCCATGGGGCTGGCGCGCGCGGCGCTCCGGACGGGCGGCTGGGCGCCTGCGGCATTTAACGCGGCCAACGAGATCGCCGTGCAGGCCTTTCTTGACCGTCGTATAGGCTTTCTCGATATTGCCTCGGCTGCGTCGGAGACCCTGGACCGCATGAGCGGACAGAACCTGGCGCCCGGGGCGGACGGCGATCCTTTGGAGGTCGCCTTGCAGATCGACGGCACGGCGCGCCGGACGGCCCTGGAGGTCGTCTCGCGGATGAGGTCGGCGGCCTGATCTTGGAGAGGTGAGTTCGGCCCCATGCTGGCGTTCCTTCAGTCGGCGGCGATCTACATCGTCCCGTTCCTCCTGGTGCTGACCCTGATCGTGACCGTGCACGAGCTCGGCCACTACTGGATGGCGCGGGCGCTGGGCACCAAGGTGGACAGCTTCTCCATCGGCTTCGGCAAGGCGATCGCCAAGATCCGCGACAAGTCGGGCGTGGAGTGGAAGATCGGCTGGATCCCGCTGGGCGGCTACGTGAAGTTCGCCGGCGACGACAACGCCGCCTCGGTGCCCGACCGCGAGGAGGTCGAGGCCTTCCGCCGCGAGGTGATCGCCAACGAGGGCGAGGGCGCCGCGGCGAAGTATTTCCACCTGAAGCCGGTGTGGCAGCGCGCCCTGATCGTGGCCGCCGGGCCGATGATGAACTTCATCCTGGCGATCGCGATCTTCACCCTTCTGTTCGCCGCTATCGGCGAGCAGACGATCGCGGCGCGCATCCAGTCGGTCGCCGAAGGGCCCGCGAAAGAGGCCGGCTTCCTGCCCGGCGACGTGATCGTCGGCGCCAACGGCCGTGCGACCCCCGACGTCGGCGACGTGCGCCGAGTGATCGCGCTGAACGCCGACACGCCGGTCAAGTTTCAGGTGAAGCGCGGCGACCAACTCATCGTTCTTACGGCCACGCCGGTTCGCGGCGTCGTCCAGGACGAGATCGCCGGCGCCCAGAAGATCGGCGTCCTGCGGGTTTCGCTGGGGCCGAGCAGCCAGGCCGACATCGCCTTCAAGCGCCACAACGTCGTGGACGCCGCCGGGCGCGCGGTGCGCCAGACCTGGGACGTGCTGGAGACCACCGTCACCTACCTCGGCCGGGTGATCACCGGGCGCGAGTCCGGCGACCAGCTGGGCGGGCCGCTCAGGATCGCCCAGACCTCCGGTGCGGTGGCCCAGGAGGCGACCAAGATCGAGGGCGGCTGGGAGCTGAAAGCGCTCAACCTCGCCATACAACTGCTTTCTTTGGCCGCTCTGCTCTCCATAGGCGTCGGATTCCTGAACCTGCTTCCGGTTCCGGTGCTGGACGGGGGCCACCTGCTGTTCTACGCCTACGAAGCCGTTGCACGGCAACCGCTAGGGGCTGAAATTCAAGCGGTCGGCTACCGTGTCGGTCTTGCTTTGCTGTTGGGATTGATGTTGTTCGTGACTTGGAACGATCTGCAGCAACTGCGCGTGTTTCAAATCCTCGGCGGGCTCTTTTCGTGAGCGTCCGCCCTCCGCCGATGGTCGAACCCATGTTCAAGTCTGACTCCACCGCCCGCGCCGACCGCCTCGCCCTGGCGTCCAGCTTGGCCGTTCTGATCGCCTGCGGAGCGCTGGCCGCGCCTGCGGCGGCCCAGGACGCCTCTGCCGCTCCCGCCGAAACGGTAACCGCGGCGCCGGTCCAGGAGACCGGAGTGGTCGCGCGCATCATCGTGCAGGGCAACGAGCGCATCGACCAGTCGACCGTGCTGTCCTACCTGCCGATCCAGGTGGGCGACACCATCGATCCCGAGCGGATCGACCTGGCGGTGAAGACCCTGTTCCGTACCGATCTGTTCGCGGACGTGGAGATCGGCCTGGTCGGGACCGACCTGATCGTGAAGGTCGTCGAGAACCCGATCATCAACCAGGTGGTGTTCGAAGGGAACGACTCGCTGGCCGAGGACAAGCTGCGCGACGAGGTCAGCGTACGTCCCAGAGGCGTGTTCACCCGCTCCCGCGTCCAGCAGGATGTTCAGCGCATCGTCGAACTCTACCGTCGCTCGGGCCGCATCTCGGCGACCATTTCTCCCAAGATCGTCGAACTGCCTCAAAAGCGGGTGGATCTCGTCTTTGAAATCGACGAGGGACCGAAAACGGGCGTCCGTCGGATCAACATCATCGGGAACAAGGAGTTCTCCGACGGCGATCTGCGCGAGGAGATGGTCACCAAGGAATCGCAGTGGTGGCGCTTCTTGTCGTCAAACACGAACTACGACCCCGATCGGATCGAATACGACCGCGAGCAGCTGCGGAAGTTCTACACCAACCGCGGTTACTATGATTTCCGGGTCGTCTCGGCGGTGGCCGAACTGACGCCGGATCGTGAGGACTTCGCCGTCACCATCACGGTGGACGAAGGCGACAAGTACCGGTTCGGCGACGTCAAGGTCGAAACCGACAACAACCAGAAGCTGGATCCCGCCTTCCTCCAGGCCATCCTGCCGATCCGTACGGGCGAGCTCTACCAGAGCGACCGCATCGAGGATGCGACCGACGCCCTGACCTTCGCCGCCGGTTCGGCCGGGTACGCTTTCGTCGATATCCGCCCGCGTTACCGCGCGAATCGCGAGACCGACACCGTCGACGTGACCTTCCAGGTGCGCGAGGGGCCCCGGGTCTACGTCGAACGCATCGACGTGGTCGGCAACGTGCGCACCATAGACCCGGTGATCCGGCGCGAGATGCTGCTGGCCGAAGGCGACGCCTACAACAAGGTGCTGCTGGACCGGTCGCGCAACAACGTGCGCCGCCTCGGCTTCTTCAAGGACGTCACCGTCGAGGAGCAGCCCGGCAGCGCTCCCGACAAGACCGTCGTCCAGGTGAAGGTCGAGGAGCAGCCGACCGGCGAACTGTCGTTCGGCGCCGGTTTCAGCTCGGTCGATCAGTTCATCGTCGACCTGGGGATCACCGAGCGCAACTTCCGCGGCCGCGGCCAGGACCTCCGCCTGCGCCTGTCGCTCGGCTCCCTGCGCCAGCAGATCGACTTCGGCTTCACCGAACCCCGGTTCCTCGGGCGTGATCTCCGCGCCGGCGTGGACCTGTATTCCTACCGGTTCGACTTCTCGAACGAGTCGTCGTTCGAGACGCAATCGACGGGGGGCAGCGTCCGGCTGACCTTCCCGCTGAACGCCTGGACCTACCTGCAGACCCGCTACGACCTGCGCAACGACGAGATCGTCGTCGACGACTCGTTCTGCGGCGGCGGCGGAACGTCCAGCCTTTGCGAGCAGCGGGGCTCGTTTCTGACCTCGCTCGCCGGTTACACCCTGAACGTCGATCGGCGGAACGATCCGATCAACCCGACCCGCGGCTGGCGCGGGTTCCTGAGGCAGGGCGTCGCCGGCCTCGGCGGCGACGTGAACTACCTCAAGACGGAGATGGAAGGCGCCGCCTACTACGGCATCCGTCCCAAGTGGGTCGTCAGCGGGTTCGTCAGCGCCGGCTATGTGGCCGGCTGGAACGGCGACGACGTGCGGATCAGCGACCGCTTCTTCAAGGGCGGCAACAGCTTCCGCGGCTTCGAGACCGCCGGCATCGGTCCGCGCGACCTTGATCGAGAGGACGCTCTGGGCGGCAACGCCTTCGCGATCGGCACGCTCGAACTGGCGTTCCCGACCGGCCTGCCGGAGGAGTACGGCATCAACGCCGCCCTGTTCGCCGACGTCGGTACGCTGGGCATTCTGGACGACCGGTTCGTCACCTCCACCGTTCGCGACGACCTGTCGTTGCGTGCGGCGGCTGGTCTCAGCATCAAATGGCGCTCCCCCATGGGGCCGATCCGGTTCGACTTTAGCCAGATTTTGGCCAAAGAAGACTACGACAAGACGGAGACGTTCCGTTTTTCAACCTCCACGCAGTTCTGATCCCATGACCCTGAAGCTCACCGTCGCCACCGGCGCCCTGCTCGCGCTGACGCTCGCCACCGCTTCCGCCACCGCTCAAACCGCGGCCAAGCCTTCTGCGGGTCAACCCACCGGCCCGGTGATCCCCGGGGTGTGCACCTACAGCAACGAACGCGCGATCGGCTCCTCCGCCGTCGGCAAGGCGGTCGGCACCCGCATGCAGGCGCTCCAGGCCGCCGTCACCGCCGAGCTGAAGCCGGAAGGCGAGGCCATCCAGGCCGAGACCAAGACGGTCGAGGGCCTCCGCACCGCCCAGCCGCAACAGTACCAACAACGCGGCCAGGCCCTGATCCAGCGCGCCCAGGCGTTCGAGCAGAAGCGCAACCTGCGCGTCGCCGAACTGCAGGCGACCGAGCAGGAGCAGATCCAGCGCATCGCCGCCGAACTGGACCCGATCCTGAAGCAGGTCTACGCCGAGCGTAACTGCGGCCTGATGCTGGACCGCAACTCGCTCTACGGCGCGAATCCGGCGATGGACGTGACCGATCTGGTGCTGCAAAAGCTGAACGCCAAGATCACCACCCTGTCCTTCGACCGCAAGCGTCTGGACACCCAGCAGCAGGCGGCGGCCGCGCCGAAGCCCGCGACTCCGGCCAAGACGCCCGCCAAGAAGTAAGCCGCTCACGGAGACCGGATGCCCGACGCACGCTTTTTCGAGCACACGGGCCCGGTTTCTCTGACGGAACTGCTGCGCGCCTCCGGCGTCGAAGCCGAGGCGCGCGACATCCTGATCGACAAGGCCGCTCCGCTCGTCTCCGCCGACGAGCGGAGCGTTTCATTTTTCTCGGACCGCCGCTACCTGGCCGACCTGCAGGCGACCCGGGCCGGGGCGGTGTTCCTGCCGCCCGCCTTCGCCGACAAGGTCCCCGCCGGCGCGGTCGCGATCGTGACCCGCGAGCCGCAGGCGGCGTGGTCGCGTGCGGCCGAGCGGCTGCATCCCCCTAAGCTGCTGGGCGCTCAGGACGGCCGGGTGCATCCGGGCGCCAGACTGGAGGAGGGGGTGACCCTCGCGCCGGGCGTGGTGATCGGCGACGGCGCCCAGATCGGCGCCGGCACGACGGTGGGCGCCAACACCGTGATCGGCCCGGGCGTCGCCGTCGGCCGCAGCTGCCGGATCGGCGCCAACGTCTCCATAGGCTTCGCCCTGATCGGTGATCGGGTGAAGATCTCCTCCGGCGTGGTGATCGGCGAGCCGGGGTTCGGCGTGGCGGGCTCCTCCACAGGCGCGGTGGACGTGCCGCAGCTCGGCCGAGTGATCATCCAGGACGGCGTCACCATCGGCTCGAACAGCTGCGTCGACCGCGGCGCCTACGACGACACGGTGATCGGCGAGAACGCCAAGCTCGACAACATGGTCCAGATCGCCCACGGGGTGCGGATCGGGCGCAGCTGCGCGATCGCCGCCCACGTGGGGGTCTCCGGCTCGTCCGTCGTGGGCGACGGCGTGATGTTCGGCGGCCAGGTCGGAGTGGCCGACCACCTGAACATCGGCGCGGGAGCGCGGATCGCGGGCGGCGCGGGGCTGATGCGCGACGTGCCGGCCGGCGAGACCTGGGCCGGTTTCCCGGCCAAGCCGATCAGAGAGTGGTTGCGCGAAAGCGCCTGGCTCGCCAAACAGGCGCAGGCGCGAACCGGGACCAAGAGCGATGACTGATACGGGGGCGGCCGGGGGCGGCACGCCGATCGAGCACCTGGAGATCCTGCGGCGCATCCCGCACCGCTATCCCTTCCTGCTGATCGACCGGGCGGAGGACTATCGCCCGAACGAATCGATCGTCGGGATCAAGAACGTCACCGCCAACGAGCCGTTCTTCCAAGGTCACTTCCCGGAGTTCCCGGTGATGCCCGGCGTGCTGATCGTCGAAGCCATCGCCCAGACCGGGGCGTTGCTGATGTCCAAGACCCTGGACGTCGATACGGCCGGCAAGACCATCTACTTCATGTCGGTGGACGAGTGCCGGTTCCGCAGCCCGGTGAAGCCCGGCGACACCCTGCGCATGCCGGTCCATGTCACCAAGCAGCGCGGCATGATCTTCAAGTTCAAGGGCCAAGCGTTCGTGGGCGAGCGGCTGGCCGCCGAGTGCGAATTCGCCGCCATGGCGGCCGACAAGGATCAATGAGCAAAATCCATCCCACCGCCGTCGTTCACGACGGCGCCGTGCTCGGCGCGGACGTCGAGATCGGCCCCTACAGCATCGTCGGTCCCAAGGTGCGCCTGGGCGACAGCGTGCGCCTGCTGTCCCACGTGGTGATCGACGGGGCGACCGAGATCGGGCGCGAGACGGTCGTCCACCCGTTCGCCTTCCTCGGCGGCGCGCCCCAGCACCTGGCCCACAAGGGCGAGGACACCCAGCTGGTCCTGGGCGCGCGCAACATCGTGCGCGAGCACGTGACCATGCACACCGGCACCGTCCAGGGCGGCGGCGTCACCCGCGTCGGCGACGAGGGCCTGTTCATGGTCGGCAGCCACGTCGCCCACGACTGCACGGTCGGAAACAAGGTGGTGTTCGCCAACAACGCCACCCTCGGCGGCCACGTGAAGCTCGGCGACTTCGTGTTCATGGGCGGCCTGAGCGCGGTACACCAGCACACGCGGGTGGGGCGCTACACCTTCGTCGGGGGCCTGGCCGCGGTGACCAAGGACGTGATCCCGTTCGGGTCGGTGTGGGGCAACCACGCGCACCTGGAGGGGCTGAACCTGGTCGGGCTGAAGCGGCGCGGCTTCTCGCGCGAGGCGATCTCCAATCTGCGCTCGTCCTATCGCCAGCTTTTCGGCCCGGAAGGCACCTTCCAGGAGCGGCTGGAAGACACCGCGCGGGTGTTCGCCAATTCGCCCGAGGTGATGGAGATCGTCGACTTCATCCGCGCCGACGGCGCGCGGCCGCTCTGCCTGCCGTCGGACTGAGATGCGGAAACTGGGCTTGATCGCGGGCGGCGGACGCCTGCCCTTCGAGGTCGCCGGCTGGTGCGAGAAAGCCGGTAGGCCTTTCCATGTGGCGCGCCTGCGGGGCTTCGCCAATCCCGACCTGGCCCGCTTCCCCGGGCTGGAGGTCGGCATCGCCGAATTCGGCAAGTGCGTGGACGCGCTGAAGAAGGCGGGCTGCGAGGCGGTCTGCTTCGCCGGGATCGTCACCCGTCCCGACTTCGGCGCGCTGAAGCCGGACCTGAAGGGCCTGACCATCCTGCCGGGCGCGATCGCCGCGGCGCGGAACGGCGACGACGCTCTGCTGCGCTTCCTGCTCCAGCAGTTCGAGAAGGAAGGCTTCAAGGTCGAGGGCGCCACCGACGTGATGCACGGCCTGGCGGTCGGGCCCGGCACGCTGGGCCACGTGCGCCCGTCACGCTCCCAGCACGCCGACCTCGGCAAGGCGCTGGAGATCGCCGCCGCGGTCGGCCGGATGGACGCGGGGCAGGGGGCGGTGGTCTGCGACGGTCTGGTGCTGGCGATCGAGGCGCAGGAGGGCACCGACGCCATGCTGCGCCGGGTCGCCGAACTGCCGGCCGAAATCCGCGGCACGCCCGAGGCCCGGCGCGGCGTGCTGGCCAAGGTGCCCAAGCCGATCCAGGAGCGGCGGGTGGACCTGCCGACCATCGGGCCTAGGACGGTGGAGCTGGCCGCCGCCGCCGGCCTGGCCGGGATCGCCGGCGAGTCGGACGGGCTGATCGTGCTGGACCGCGAGGCGGTGATCGAGACCGCCGACCGGCTGGGCCTGTTCGTCTGGGGCGCCTCGGTGCGCGGCCCCGACCCGGAATGAAGCCGCTGACCGTCATGCTGGTGGCCGCGGAGG
>Ga0196964_10001699_pt1 | contig 10972 bp, 6 predicted proteins | sample S1_10metaG_FD_148615 | JGI IMG/M metagenome (GOLD analysis project Ga0196964, IMG submission 148615) | Soil microbial communities from Anza Borrego desert, Southern California, United States - S1_10 | ecosystem: Environmental > Terrestrial > Soil > Desert | place: USA: California | collected... | reverse complement strand
ACCAGCAGCCTCCTGCGCCTCGTGGATCGCGCCGCCCGGACCTGGGAATTCTCGCCTGATCGGAATATTGCAAAATCACACTCATGTGCAACCCAGACCCGGCAGAAATGCCGGGTCTTTCATTGTTTCCATTGCAAAATGCCACGGGTGTTATGTCGTTGATTTTTGAGGGTTTAAAGGATTAATGCGCTCTGATCACAGATCTTCTGACTTGTACTCAGCCGAAATTCGATGACAATCTGTGGATGGAAACTCCGTCCGTGGCCGTCGCGATGACGCCCGCAGGGTTTCCGCTTTTCCGAAAGGCAGTTCCAATGAGTGAAATGATTCGTCTCCAGAAAATTCTGGCATCCGCCGGGTGTGGTTCACGCCGCGCCTGCGAAACCCTGATCGAAGAAGGCCGCGTCACCGTCGATGGCGTTGTCGTGCGCCAGCTGGGATCGAAAGCCGATCCCGAAACGCAAAGCATCGAACTTGATGGCCAGAAAGTCGCAGGCCCCGGACGCAAATCAAAAAGCATCAAAGAAGCCGGCGACAAAGTGTATTACATGCTGAACAAACCGCGTGGCGTACTGTCTACAAACGAAGACCCGTCCGGCCGTCCGCTGGCCATTCAGCTCGTTCCAGAGAAGCGCCGCATCTACTGCGTTGGGCGATTGGATCTCGATACCGAAGGTCTGCTGCTGCTGACCAATGACGGCGAGCTCACCAATCAGCTGACTCATCCAAAGTTCGGCGTGGATAAGACCTACATCGCAAAAGTCGACGGAACCGTTTCCAGCGATCAAGTCCGCAAGCTTGAACGCGGCGTGCACCTGGCCGAAGGCCGCACGCAGGGCTCGCAGGTTCGTGTGCGCAAGCGAGGTGAGCGCTCCAGTACGCTTGAGATCCAGATTTCCGAGGGCATGAACCGGCAGGTTCGCCGCATGCTTGCGGCAGTTGGACTCTATGTTCGCGAACTGCGCCGCATTTCCATTGGACCTCTCAAGCTGGGTGATCTTCCGGTCGGCCAGTCGCGGCGTTTGACGATCGAGGAAGTTGGACGGTTGAAGAACGCGATCGCGAAGGCTAAAGACGTCGCCACGCAGAAGCGCACGACCGAGCCTCATGAACCGGGTGGTGAGGATACCGATGACGAAGTGCTTGCGTCCAGCGAGCGCAGCGATGAGCGTGACCGCAACCGCCCGTGGCTGAAAAAAGAATCCGCCGGGCACTACGACCAAGAGCCGCAGCACGAGGAAGAAGACGAAGACGTTTTGGAAGAACTCACGTCTTTGGACGCTGACGACGAGGACGACGCAGAAGAATCTGACGCGGGCACGACGACGACGCCCGCTGCTGCAAGTGCGTCTCAGGAAGACAGCGACGAAGACGAATCGGAAGAGGCTGCAGAAGAAGAGGACAGCGATGAGACTCTTGAGTCGCTCACTGAGGAGGACGACGAGGCAGACGAAGAGGAACTCAGTGCTGATGACTCTGCAGAGGAGACAGAGGACTCCGACGAAGCTGAGAAAGCAGTTGATGCCGAAGCCGAAGAGGACGAAGACGACGAAGAAGAGCCTGGCGAAGCGGCGGTTGAGCTGGCCGCCGGGGAGATTGATCCGCGCCTGACCCGTGACCGCGGCAGTGAAAGCGAACTGGACGAAGAAGACGAAGACAAAGCGGACGTTTCTCCGGTGAAGCGTCAGGCCCAGGGCCCCGCCCGCACCGACCGGAGCGATCGCGGTGGAAATCGCGGCCGGCGGGATGATCGCGGCGATAAGCGCGGCGGTGGAAAACCGTGGCAGCGCGAGGGTGCTGCACGCGGCGAACGCAAGCCCTGGCAACGCGAAGATCGCGGCAACCGGGGACCACGAACTGGCGGAAAACCATGGGAACGCGGCGAGCGGCGCGAGGGCGCTGGCGAACGTAAGCCCTGGCAGCGTGAAGGCGCAGGCGAGCGCGGTAATCGCGGACCACGAGCCGGTGGAAAACCATGGGAACGCGGCGAGCGGCGCGAGGGTGCCGGCGAGCGCAAGCCCTGGCAGCGTGAAGGCGCAGGCGAGCGCGGCAATCGCGCGCCGCGCGCTGGCGGAAAGCCATGGGAACGCGGCGAACGGCGCGAGGGTGCCGGCGAACGTAAGCCGTGGCAGCGTGAAGGCGCAGGCGAGCGCGGCAATCGCGCGCCGCGCGCTGGCGGAAAGCCATGGGAACGCGGCGAGCGGCGCGAGGGTGCCGGCGAACGCAAGCCCTGGCAGCGTGAAGGCGCAGGTGAGCGCGGCAATCGCGCGCCGCGCGCTGGCGGAAAGCCTTGGGAACGGGGCGAACGGCGCGAGGGTGCCGGCGAACGCAAGCCGTGGCAGCGTGAAGGCGGTGGCGAGCGCGGAAATCGCGGACCACGAGCAGGCGGAAAGCCGTGGGAACGCGGCGAACGGCGCGAAGGCGCCGGCCAGCGTAAGCCCTGGCAGCGCGAAGGCGCCGGCCGCGAAGGTGGCGGAGCGCGTGGTGGGCAGGGCGGAGCACGCGCAGGACAAGGTGGAGGGCGTGGTGGCCATGGCGGCGAGCGCCGCGATTTCAAGCAATCCCGTCCGTGGGAAACGCGCGACCGCGGCGAGCGGTCAGCGCCGTCAGCTGGCAGCAGGCCATGGGAAAAGCGAGCTCCAAGGAAGCGTGAGCGCGACGAAGAATGAAGCTGCCGTCCCGCGAAACGATTGTCGCGGTTTCCACGCCGCTGATCGGCGCCGGTGCAGCAGTCGAAGCAGCGCCGCTGGCGCAGGCGATTGTTCGGCTCTCAGGCCCGCAGTCTCTTGAGATTGCGGGCCGTGTTTTTAAATCGCCCGCCATCGCGCTAACGGCCGTTAAAGGCTGGCGGCGTGTGGCTGGTGAGGTGACCTGGCGCGAGCACACCTTTGCCGCGTACGCGTATGTCATGCGCTCGCCACGCAGCTACACGCGAGAAACTATTGTCGAGCTTCACATACCGTCGCTGCCATGGCTGATTGCTGCACTGCTTGAAGAACTCGTCAGTGGCGGAGCGCGTCCGGCTGAGCCTGGTGAATTTACGCGCCGAGCGTTCGAGAACGGCCGGATTTCACTTGAGCAGGCTGAGGCGATCAGTGCCTTGATCGCCAGCCGCCGCGCCGACGAGGCGCGCGTTCAGGCCGGTCGTCTTCAGGGGCATCAGCAGATCGAACGCCAGGCTTTGCGCGCTGAGCTGGAAGAACTGCTCTCCCTGGTTGAGCTGGGTCTCGATTTTTCGCAGGAAGATGTCGTTATTCTCTCCACCGAGGAGATGCTCAAGCGCCTTGACGACCTGCAGCAGCGGGTGAGTGCCTTTGCCGGAACCGATTCGCGAGGGCCACAATCTATTCTCGATTCGGCAGTGCTTACCGCCGGCCTGCCCCGAATTCTTTTGCTCGGGCCCACGAACGCCGGCAAAAGCAGCCTCTTTAATGCGCTGCTCGGGCGCGATGCAGCCATTGTCAGTCCGCAACGGCACACCACGCGTGACACGGTTGAAGCCGTGCTCGAACTTCCCGGCGCCGGTCCCGCGCTGCTGATCGACAGCGCCGGCTTTGGCGCGGATCTGAGCGCCTGCGGTCCGGCGTTGCCTTCGGATTTCCTGCGGCACGCTGCGTGGCAGGCCGCCGCGGCCGCGGTACGCACTGCTGATATCATTCTGCTCGCGTTTGACGGTTCTGTGCCGCTAACCGAGGCTGTCGACGCTGCAAGCCGCGGCATTGAATCAGGAATTCCGCCCACAATATTTCAGTTCAGCGACCTTCTGAACTCCGCGCGCCCGGCCGCAACGGCGCTGCTCTGGAACAAGTCTGATCTTCCGCCTGCTGCAAGCCGGCCGCAGGTTTTGCCTGAATCTTTCCGCAATGCGAAGGAACTATATGTCTCCGCAAAATCTGGAGATGGCTTAGGTGATCTGAAAACATTCCTGTCTACTGAACTTTCTCAGCTGCAGGGCCGTCCGCGCGATGCATCTCTGGCAGCCGCGGTGATCGCACGCAATGCTGCGCGCACGGCCGCGGAAGCGCTTCAGCGCGCGCGCGAAGGACTGGCAGCCGGACATGGCGAAGATATTGTCGCCGTGGAACTGCGCGAAGCGATTCATGCGTTCTGGCAGGCGGAGGGGGTGCTGATCCGGCATGATGCGGTGACTGAATCGGCGCTCGACCGCATCTTTTCACGCTTCTGCATCGGTAAGTAGGCAGCGCCGGCGGCTGCAGCTTTTCCGAAACGCGAGCGGCCTTGCAAGCATCTGCGGTTTGATTGCCTCACTGCCACGCTGCTTCTGCGCCGCTGTCCGACTCCCAGTACGGCGCCCATGCGAGCGTCAGCATATTCACTGTGATGTCGGTTTTCTTCGGACGTATGATGGTTTTTTCAAACGTCTCCGTCGCCGGATCGATGCGCATGGCCAGCGCGTCCGTCTCGGCCTTAAACTGTGCATCCAGTTCGGCGATCTGGGATTCGACGGCGCCAATCGTCTCCTCGGCGCGCGCCACATCGGAGCGTTCCTTCCACGTCCGGCCCATGCCGCGTGCTGCCGTGGCTGCCCGGCCGATGTTTGCAGCACTGACGGTTTTACGTCCCATGAAGGCGCCAAGGATGCTCGCGCCGACCGTCATGGCCGCCTGCCATGTCGACTGCGAAGCCTGTTCCTGTTCGCGCTGCGCGGCTTGCTTCGCCCGGCGCAGTCTCTCTTCCAGCACGGCAATCTTCGGCGCGTATTTCTTGCGGAGGGTCTCCGCGAAAGCATCGCGTTCTTCGCGCGCGCGCTGCTGCAGGCGCACGCGGAAATCACGCTCGCTTTCGCCGGCACGCGACACCTCACCCAGGCTGGGACTGCGGTAGAGCTCGATCTTCTGCGTGCGGAAGAGCACATCCGCAAAGGACTTTTTCCAGGCATCGTAATTCTTCGGTTGAGCCGCCGCGGACGGCAACTCTGAAAAAGACGCATTGGGTGCCGGCGATGTCTCCAAATCGTCAATATTCAAGTCAACAGACTCCGCTTTTTCGAAGTTCACCGGGGCCGGACCGCTGACTAGCGGCGCTATCGAACAGACTTCCTGTGCAGTGTCGGTGTTCGTTTTTGTGTCGCGGAAATAAACCTTGCCGCAACCCAGCAGCGCCGGCCGGTAAACGAGCGCCGCGCCGTCCGGCTGTGTGCTGCGCAGCGGCAGGAAGCTCTCGCGGATCTGCGGCGGCAGAACCGGACGCGCGCCGCTTTTTGCGGAGGTGTTCGCCTCCATCTTAGCGCCGGCTTGCGAGGAAACCGCGGACGACGCATTTTTCCGCGGCTCCATCAGTGTTTTGATCTGTTGCTTTGTCAGCGGGCCGCGAAGGTACGACAGCGCCCAGCGGGACTCGAAAATTTCCGGCTCGTCATCATGGACGTTGTTCATCAAAAAGACACGTTGTTGCAGGCTCGAGAGCATGCGATCAAATTGCTGCCGGTCGAACAGCTTTCCGGCTCCCGATGAGGCCCCCTCCAGACCATCAATGAGCCGCGCTTTGTCGCGTTCTGTCTGCAGCCGGCCGATGAACCACGTTCCGGCGTTGGCCAGGCCCTTGTAATCGAGATCGACGGGGTTCTGCGTTGCCAGCATCACACCAAATCCAAACGCGCGCGCCTGCTTGAGCAGGGTCAGTAGCGGCTGTTTTGACGGTGGGTTGGCGACGGGCGGGAAGTATCCGAAGATTTCATCCATATAAAGGAGAGCGCGCAGGCTGGTGGTGCCCGGCTGAGCGCGAACCCAGCCGAGAATTTCATTCAACAGCAGCGAGACGAAGAACATGCGCTCGGCGTCACTTAAATGCGCGATTGAAACAATGGCAATGCGCGGTTTGCCGGCAGGCGTGTAGAGCATGGACGCGACATCGAGCGGCTCGCCGGTCATCCAGCTTTCAAAACCGGGTGACGCGAGAAGATTGTTCAGCCGCATCGCGAGCGCGAAACGATCCTTTGAGGGAAAGAACGACTCAATATCCATCACTCCCACGCGCGTCATTGGTGGCGATTGGATCTGCTGGATCATTGCCCCAAGATCGAGATCTTTACCGTCTTTCCAGGCCGCGCCGAGAATCGCAGAGAGAAGGATGTGTTCGCGGCTCTGAACCGGATCGCCTTCGATGCCCAGCAGTCCGAGAAGGCTCGTGGCGGTCGTTGCAATGCGCTCGCGAAAGAGCTCTGCGTCTTCGCGGATCGTCTCACTGGGCGCATCGAAGGATTTGAGGATCGACAGCGAAATGCCGGCGTTGCTTCCCGGTGTGTAGACCGCGAAGTCGGCAGCATCTTTAAGGCGCTGAATGCGTGTGCCGTCCTGGCCCCAGTCGGCCAGCCCGCGTTTCCATTTTTCCGCCTGCTGACTGGCAAAGTCACTCACCGAAACGCCGGCGCGCTGCGCGTCGGACTCATTGACCCACGGCGCGAAGTCTTCACCGCGCAGTTGTGGAAAAGTAAGCAGCAGGTTGCTGATGTCGCCCTTTGGATCGATGGCTATGCAGGGGATGCCATCGATCGCCGCTTCCTCTAAGATGGACAGACAAAGGCCTGTCTTTCCGCTGCCGGTCATTCCGACGCAGACGGCGTGCGTGACCAAGTCCTTGGATTCATACAGCACGAGCCGGTCGGTTCGTTTACGCGCCGGGAGATCAAAACTTTTACCAAGGTAGAATACGCCGAGTTTCTCGAAGTCCTGCATTGTGGCTCTTAGCTCCTGGCTCTTAGCTCTTAACGGCCAATACCGTTCGGATCTTTTCTTTATTATGCATAAGCAGCTTAGCAAAAACTTCTTCTGCAGAATACGCATTCCAAGAGCCAAGAGCCTAGAAGAGCCGAACGTTCGCCATTTACCTGCGCGGCGCCTTGTGATATAGATGCGCTCACAGCCGGCGCCGGAGGACAGGTCAAGCGACTCTGCGCAAAACAGAGGCTGCGGGGCTACCCCGCGGACGCACGCATGAGGCTCATTCGAGGATGAACTAGACGTCGATGGCTGTTGCAAGCCGTCGCGCTAGTCCCGTACAGGTCTGAGTTGTCTGTTTCCGGCGCCGGCTGAATATCTTTGATCATGTCAAAAACGCCCACTATCCTTCGCGCCATCTTCAATTTTCTCGGAGCGATAGCTTTTCTGCTGCTGCTTCCGATTGCCATTCCATTCATTCTCATCGGGCTCATTATTGGCGGCATCGTGATGCTGCTGCAGGCGGTTGGACTCATGAAAAAGCCCGTGCCGCGCACGCCCGGCGTGCTCCGGGCCGATGCGTGGAAGCCTGTGAAGCCCTATCACCGCGCGTGGAGCACGCGGCCGTGCAAGCTGCGCCATCACAACCGTCTCGTGAAGCAGAAGCCGTATGTACTCGCGCGCGCGGTAAAGCCGGAAGGTGCTTACGAGACCTTCTATTTCGACGGTCGTGTCGGCGGCAATGACGAGCGACTGCGGGGTTATGGCCTGCCGCTCCTTGAAACGCCCGAAGACATTGCGAAGTGGCTTAACGTTCCCGTTCGCACTCTGGCGTGGCTGGGTGATTACCACCGCTTGAACGCCAGCGAGAAAGTGAAGAAGAAACAGCATTATCATTACACGTGGGTGAAGAAAAGACGTGCCAATAACTACCGACTGATCGAAGCGCCGAAGCCTATTATGAAAACCGTGCAGCAACGCATCCTGCGCGAGATCCTCGATCGTGTGCCGGCTCATCCGGCGTCGCATGGTTTTGTGAAGGGCAGATCGATTCAAAGCAACGCTGCAGCGCATGTAAAGAAATACGCGCTGCTGAAGTGCGATCTGGAAAACTTCTATCCGAAGATCCGCTTCAAGCGCGTCGTCGCGCTGTTTGGCGGCATGGGCTACAACATCGAGGCCTCGCATTGGCTCGCGCGACTCTGTACCAACCGGATTCCAGACGGCCTGAAACAGCCCGGCGTATTTGAGAATTTCTATCAGGAGCGCCATCTGCCGCAGGGCGCCCCGACCTCACCGGCGATCGCGAATCTCTGCGCGTACCCGCTTGACGTGCGCCTTAGCGGGCTGGCGAAAAAGTTCGGCGTAACTTATACGCGCTACGCCGATGACCTGACGTTCTCGTGCGACGAAAATTTTTTGCGCGGGAAGTCGATGAACTGGCTGATCCGTTATGTGCGCGGCATCGTGCGCGACGAAAGGTTCACCTGGAACAACAAGAAGAAAAAGATCATCCGCCATGGACACCGCCATGTTGTGACGGGCCTGGTCGTAAACGAGAAGCCGAACATCCAGCGCGACCAGTACGATCGCCTCAAGGCGATTCTGCACAACTGCGCCAGGAAGGGGCCAGGCACGCAGAACCGCGATAATCATCCGAACTTCCGGGCTCATCTGCAGGGCCGCGTGGCCTTTGTCGAGAGCGTCAATCCTGAGAAGGGCCGAAAGCTAAGGCAACTATTTCAGGCGATCCGATGGTGAGGCCGTAGGTTACTCATCTTCCTCGATGTGCCGACCCAGTATCAGCATCTCGTGTTCATCGCACGGCAGCGGCTCAAAGCCGGTGACGTGAATGGTCGGCGTGACGATCTCCGCCAGCGGCCTCAGCGGCAAAGTCATATCGGCACGGTAGGGCTCGATCAGAGCGCACATGTCGTCTTTGAAGCGCGGAATGTCGAGACCCATGTAAATGCTCGCGGGTATAGCGGCCGCTTTCAGCTTAAAGGTATGCTGCAGCGAGAGCACGCCTTTACGGTTGCCGTTTTCCCAATGAACGAACGCCACGGCCGCGTGAATGATCATCTGGTAAAACGTCTTCTCGATACCTGCTGAGTCCATCCACTGCTCTTCGAGGATTTCATGACATTCAAAGAAGTGCCTGTTATTAAAGAGCCAGATACCCTTCTTGTAACGCTCGGGATATTCGCTGATTTCAGGTTCGCCGTGGAGCATTTCAGGTTGATACCTCTTTTTGGGGACGAATGGAGTCAAAAAAATCTCGCCGACTTCAACTTGACTCTACGCTGAACTTAAGCATACTTCCCCGTCTGGACTTTTGAAGATGTTGGATCCGCGCAAGCATCGTCGCAATCCAAAATCGACATTCCAACGTTTCTGTCCCTGTCGTCTAGAGGCCTAGGACAGAGGCCTTTCAAGCCTCCGACCGGGGTTCGAATCCCCGCAGGGACGCCATTTTTGAGGCCCGTCGATCCTCCCACTTCGGGATTGATCGCGGAAACAGATCGGGTAGTATGGTTCCCGTCCGCTGGAGCGGACGTAGAGATTTTTGTGCTGGGGGTTTTTGTGGTCAGAGTCGAAGCTCGTGCTGGTGAAGGTCTTGAGAAGGTTCTGCGGCGTTTCAAGAAGGCCTGCGAAAAAGAAGGTTTGACCAAGCAGCTGCGTCAGAACCAGCATTTCGAGAAACCCAGCGACAAGAAACGCCGCAAGAAAGTCGCGGCCGAACGTGCGCAGCGTAAAGAGCTGCTGGCCGGCAGCAGCGGCATGCGTCGCAAGTAAAATCGCGGCCACGCGCCAATTCTGATAGTTCAACAATAGAAACCGGAGCAGTGGCAAGCTGCCCGGTTTCGTCGTTTTAACAGGCAAGACACCCCCTCTTTTCGATGCACGCGTGCATTCTTTTCCAGCTTTTCTAGCTCTATTTACCACGCCTCACTGTTGACGCCGCTTCGGTTTGCCCGACACTAAACTCTCTATCACCTTCAAGGCTATTACACCTTTGAGTGGTGCTATTGAACACGGAGGCGGACTATGCGGTATTTCCTGTTTTTATGTGCGCTGTTTTCAGGCGTGCTCGGCGCGGCCGATTTTACATCTGTCGATATTAATACCGACCTGCAAGGCAAAACCGTAAAGTCCGGACTCACCGGCTATGACATCAGCGGCGGGGGCGAGGACATCTGGTTCAGCAAGGATAGTTTTCGCTTCGTATACATTCCCTGCAGCGGCGACTTCGATATCAAAGTCCGCATCGCGTCGATTCAACGCCAGCACGAATGGACGAAGGCCGGCCTGATGGTGCGCCAGAGCACCGATCCGGGAAGCGCGCACGCGATGATGGTCTTCGCGGCTTCGGGCCAGTTTGCTTTTCAGCACCGTTCTTCAAGTAAAGGAGAGATGTCGCATCATGGCGGCAGCCAGAATGTCAACGGTCCAGTCTGGGTCCGCCTGATCCGCGCCGGAGATTGCGTCACCGGATACGAGGCAACGAACGATGATGGTTCCAACTGGAGGGAAGTGGGCGTTAAGCGGATGGGCTTCACGGGGGAAGTCCTGCTGGGCATGTGCGTCACTGCTCATAAAAAGGAAACTCTCAGCAAGGTCGAATTCCGCGAGCTTGAAGTCGAGTTGGACGTAAAAGGCACGCGCGGCCGCGGCAACGGTCTCAAAGGAACTTACTTCGATAATGACAAACTGACCGGCAACGGCACTTCGCGTTTGGACCCACTAATCCTATTCGACTGGGATCAGAGCGCTCCGCTCAATGGTTTGCCGGCAGACAATTACAGCATCCGCTGGGAAGGAATGGTCGAAGCAGCGTTCGACGAAGAGTACGTATTCTACGCAAAAAGTGATGATGGCGTGAGGCTATGGCTGAATCATCAGCTGATCATCGACAATTGGCGTGGCCAGTCGGCCACGGAAGTCCGCAGCGCGCCGGTCGCCATGAAGGCCGGGGAAAAAGTTCCGTTGCGCGTTGAATATTTTGATTACATCGGTGAAGCGCAGATGAGTTTGCGCTGGAGCAGCAAATCCACTCTCAAGCAGATCATTCCTACGCGGCGTCTATATGCAGATGACGGGCTTGTTGCCACAGCTGATGCCGCTCCCGCTGCCTCCGGAACCCGCGTAATCGCTTCGACACCCCGACCGGAAGATCCGGCGCCGGCGCAGCGTTCAGCAGCCTCGCGCGGTCAACAGGAAGAATATGTGCCGCTCGATAAGAATCTCGCTGCGGCGCTGGCGGCAGGCGCAGCAAAGCTGGCAGCAGATAACAA
>Ga0196964_10001698_pt1 | contig 10981 bp, 8 predicted proteins | sample S1_10metaG_FD_148615 | JGI IMG/M metagenome (GOLD analysis project Ga0196964, IMG submission 148615) | Soil microbial communities from Anza Borrego desert, Southern California, United States - S1_10 | ecosystem: Environmental > Terrestrial > Soil > Desert | place: USA: California | collected... | reverse complement strand
TGTAACGCACGGCCTGCGCCCAAAAGGAAGCAAAGCCGGGCCAGGCGACCCAGTCGCGTCCCCAGCGGCCGGTGGCGTCGGAGGTGAAGGCCACGGCGCGGCCCAGGCCATACTGCCACGAAGACAGGACGGGGTCGTCCTTGCCGGATTTCAGGATGACTTGCGCCAGGTCCTTGGCGCTGGCGCCCACGTAGCCGTGCAACTGCGGAATAGAGTCGATGCCCGCCAGGATCGGCGAGGGGTTGACGAGCACCGGGAAGAAGCTTTCTTCGACGATGTACGAACGCGCGGCCAGCGTGGTCTCCTGGGTGAAGATGCTGGGGATGCTGGATGCGTCGGCGGTGAAGTGGTAGCGGCCCTGGCCCGCTACGGCCAGGTCCTTGAGGAAGGGCGCAGCGTCACGTCCCACAGCCACAGTGGAAAGGGTGATGGCGTTTTGAGTGTTGAGCTGCGTGACAAGTTCGATGATGCCGGTCTCGTCGGCCATGCCGTCAGTAAGCAGGATGACGTGTTTGGCCTTGGCCGGGTCGCCGGGCAGCACTTCGGACATGGCCTGCACCCCGGCCAGGATGTCGGTGCCGCCGCCGGACTGGATGCCGCCGATGGCGCTGGTGACGGCCCCGGGGTTGGATAGTTCGGTCATGGGGACAACCCAGGTGGCGCTGTCGTCGAAGGCGATCACGCCCACGCGGTCGGTTGGGAAGAGCAGTTCCACCGAGCGGGCGGCAGCTTCCTTGGCAAGCTCCAGTTTGGTGACACCGCCGCTGCTCTCTTCCATACTACCGGAATGATCGATGATGAAGACCATGCCGAGCGTTGGGCGGCGCTTTTCATCCTTGATCTGCATATCGACCGGCAGGGTAGCTTCGAGCGGCGTTTCATAATAACCGCCAACGCCAAAGCTGGTCGGACCGCCGACGGCCACCAGGCCGCCACCCAGGTCACGCACGTAGATTTGCAGGTTTTCCATCTGGCGCAGGCCGAACGCAGTGGCTGGGACGTTGACAAGCACCACGGCGTTGTACTGCGCCAGACCAGGCAGGGTGGAAGGCATCAGGGCTGGGGTGGCGACTTCGATATCGAAATCGGCGGCGCGCAGCGCCCCCAGGAGCGCGGCCGTTTCGTCGGGGCGGGGGCGGCCATCGGGCTGGACCTCCCCGGCAGCGGGGGCCACGACCAGGACACGGGGATTACCCTCGACCTGCGAGAAGGCGTCGAGGCGGTTGTTCTGGTAGAAGCCGTCCTGATGCGGATCGACCTGCACGTGGTAATTGACGAAGCCCGGCTCCTCGCCGGCGGTCAGCGGCAGGCTGAAGGTCTGCGAGCCGCGGCGCAGGGTGTGCGGCTGCTCGTAGATGGTCTGGCCGCCGCTCAGGATGCGCACTGTAGCCTCCCCTGCCTCGGCGGCCTGGATCGAGACACCCAGGTCGAACTTTTCGCCGGGACGCAGGCGCGAGGGCGCGTCTACGTTGCTGACGAGGGTTTCGCTGCCTGCTTCCTTGAGGAATGGAACGCTGACGATCTGGATGCCGGAGGCCGCCGCGAAACGGGCTGCGGCCAGGGCGTCGCCGCTGGTCTGTTCGCCGTCGGAGAGGATGACCAGGCGCCGGGCTGCGCCGGATGGGAAGAGCGCCATCCCCAGACGCATGGCCCCGGCCAGATCGGTCTGGTTGGTGATTGGGACCGAGGCCACGGCGTCCAGTTCACGCACTGCGGACATGGAGCGCTCGACGAGTGCATCTGCACCGAAGAGCACCACGGCAGACTGGTCGTCTGGACCCATGGCGCGGATGGCGGCACGTACATAGTCCATTTCGGCGGAGATGGCCTGGCGTGACATCGAGTCGGAGACGTCGATCAGGAAGACCACGGCCAGGTTGTTGCCGCTGCGCAGGAGGCTGAGTCCCGCCAGGGCGAACACCAGGCACAGGACAAGCAGCAGCCGCAGGGCGAGTGAAAACATCTCGCGGCGGCGCGAAGGGCCGGGAGGAGGCCAGCCCATCCAGGCGAAGAGCGGGATAAGCAGGAGGAGGAGCAGGGCAAGGGAGGATGTGAAAGTCAAGGCGGCCCCCCTCCCGGCCTACCCTGCCGTATTCCCCTCCCCCTAAATCCGCTGTTTGGATTTGGGGGGAGGGGAATACGGCGGCGGTGGTAGGCCTGCCATTCGATCAGCAGGACAAGCAGGGCCAGGGCGGCGAGCCAGGGCCAAAGTTCCAACTGACCGGCCTGTTCGGCAGCGGCAGGCTGGATGGCAGCGCGCCCAACCTGGACGGTTTCGCGCACGCGGATGTCGGATTCGGATGGGTCGAACAGGTTGACGGCAAAGTATTCGACCTTTTTGACTTCACCCCCGGCGATGAAGTTAACGGCGTAATAGCCCAGTTCACCGGTTTCGGCGAAAGTGTAACCGTTGGGACCAGGCGAAATTTCAAATCCCTGTTGGGATGGCGAGACCACGGTCGCCCGCTCGATGCCAGGCTGGAGCGCAATAGCGAGCGTTTCACCCGGCCTGAGCGGGCGCATGGCGTCGAACGCGCCGGGTGGGACGAGGTCGTTGATCAGGTTGCTGAACAGGATCGGGAACGTGACTTGCAGCGGCAGGTCGCTTTCGCGCAGGTCAAAGGTCAGGGCGGCCACACGGCGGTTGCCCGCGGCCCCGGCGAAGACCAGCGGCCCGGCGTCGACGGAGACCAGCGCTTCGGCCCAGGCCGGCAGCGGGACGTTTTTGGCCTGCAAGACGTGGACGTTGGTCCAGTCGACGGAGCGGGTCAGGGGGTGGTCGTGTACCTGGACGTTTTCCATTTCCTTGAACGGCGCGCCGACCTGGAAAAGGTCGTTGCCGCCGAGGGGCGGGTTGACGAACAGCAGGTTCCCGGCGGGCAGCTCGGCGGGGGCAATGCCATCAAGGATGGTCAGGTCGAAAGGTTCATTGGGGATTTGCAGCGCGCCGTTGGCATCGGGCAGGGCGCGGAAAGGCTGGATGCCCGGCAGCGCGGCCAGGAGCTGTTCGAGGAACAGGTTGCCTTTCGAGACAAGCAGCACGCGCCGGGCGGCGGAGGCCTGGTAGACGGCAAAGGCCGTATCGTCAAGGGGGAAGGCATCGAGCACGGCGTCGGCGGGGCTGGAGATGCGCGCCCGGTAGATCCCCGGTGTGGTGGACAGGTTGTCGAGCGTCAGGCTCTGGTTCTCGCCGGGCCCCAGGTTGAACTGTCGGGCGTCGATCAACTGCTCACCCAGGTAGACCGAGAGCAGGGCCGTGCGGCTGTCAGCAGAGTAATTCGTCACTTCTGCAAATAGCTGCGGGTTTTGGGCGGTGGGCCGCAGGGCCATGGCGGTGACGGCCAGGTTGCCGGAGGACATTCCGACTGGCACGTAGCGCACCTGGCCGGGAAGGGCAGGCAGCCCCTTGGGCAGGCCACCGTCGGAGACGATCAGGGTGGTGTCCGGGCTGCCGCGCGAGGCCCCGGCCGCCAGGGCAAAGGCCGATTCCCAGTCGGCGCTGCCGAGGGTGGGCTGCGCCCCGGCCAGGGCCTGTTTCAGGGCAGCGCGGTCGGTTTCAGCGGAGGCGATGGCGTTGGGCGTGGCGTTGACCAGGATAAGCGTCATGCGCGAGCCGCCCGGAAGTCCGTCGATGAGTGTCCCAACGACCTGACGCGCGGACTCGAAACGCGAAGGCTCGACGTCGGCGGCGTTCATTGAGGCCGAGGCATCCAGCAAGACGACAACCGACCCCGAGGCGACGACCGGCATCAAGAGGGCGGGACGCGCGAAAGCCAGAACAAGCGCGGCCAGGATGAGCAGCTGCAGGAAGAGCAGCAGGTTGCGTTTGAGTTTCTGCCAGGGGGCGTTGGCCTGCCGGTCACGCAGCAACCGTTCCCACAGCAGCGTCGAAGAGACCTGCACCGGCTTGCGGCGCAGTTTGAGCATGTAAAGGAGGATGATTGGCACGGCCAGGGCGGCAAGCAGGAGGCCGAGGGGGGTGAGGAACTGCATAGCGGGGAGCGGTTGAAGGTTAGGAGTTGAAGGTTGAAGCTTGGAAGGTCAAAGTCGGGGTCAAAAGTCTGACGTCGAATATCTAATCTCTGCCCTTCTCACTTCACAATCCCCGCCCGGCGCATTTCGAGCAACAGCGCCTGGTCCCAGGGCAGGTTGGTGAGCAGGTCCAGGTAGCGGATGCCGCGTTTGCGGCAGTCAGCGCGGGTAGCCTGGACCCAGGCTTGGGCGCGTTCGCGGTACAGGCTGCGCAGGCCGCCATCGAGCGAGACATCCTGCTCATAGCCGGTCTCCATGTCGACGAGCTGCAGGTCGCCAGCCAGGGGCGGGTTGAGTTCGTCGGGCGCGAGCACGTGGACAAGGGTCGCTTCGTGGCTGCGGCCCATCCACTCACGCAGGCCGGATTCGCAGCCTTCGGGCGAGAGCAGGTCCGAGATCAGGACGACCAGCCCAGCGCGGCGCGGTTTGACGAGCGCCTGGCGCAGCGCGGCGTTCAGGTCGGTCAGACCATCGGGCCGCAGCCCATCGAGGAAGCCGAACAGGCGCGAGAGCGCCGCCTGCCCACGCGAGGGACCGTATTCGGCGGCGACACGCCCGCCTTGCAGGAAAAGCACCGAGAGCGGGTCGCCCGAGGCCAGGGCCACGGCCCCCAGCCCGGCGGCCAGGCGTCGGGCGTAGGTAAACTTATGCAGCCCATCCTGGCTGCCCGGTTCGGGCCAGTCCATCGAGCGCGAGCCGTCGAGCAGGATCGTGACCGAAAGGTCTTCTTCCTCCTCGAAGAGCTTGATGAAGGGGCGCTCGAGGCGGGCGTAGATGTTCCAGTCCAGTCGGCGCAGGTCGTCGCCGGGGGCGTAGTTGCGGTAATCGGCAAACTCCACGCTGCTGCCCCGGCGCGTGGAGCGCCTGTCGCCCTGCAAACCACCGGCGCGGATACGCGAGGCGGCCAGGGTCAGTTGGTTGAGCTTGCGTAATGTAGATTCGTCAAAAAGCATGGGGAAAGGGATTAGGACTCAGGGCTTAGGGATTGGGGATGTGTGTATGTCAAAAATTATTTGCCAGAAGACGCGGTGGGGCTGAGGAAGTTTCTCTTCACCAAACTGCCGCACCCAAGCAACAATCTGATCCCGAGGGTAAATGCTAAAAAGCCAGCGCAGTTCGGCACGATTGCCAAATTGCAGGGCGCGTTCGATGATGGTGTGTGCATCCTTTTGCGAGTCCAGAGCCGCGAGGTCGTATTCCTGGAAGAAGGGAGTGAGGGTGGTGGGGATGAATGACATACAGGCAGATATTAGATATAAGAGAATCGTAGTAGGAAATATAGATGTTTCTTTTAGAATGTACGAGCAGTGTTATTACTTTATGTGCTGTTGTACGAATGCTTCTAAAGGCAAGAAAGAAGCGCATCTTCTTACATTTACAATCTCTAACTGAGATGCAATTTTTTGATTATGCACACTATTTACATATCTCTTTGTTTTGCCGGATCGCGAGTAGACAATTTCGCCAAGTTTTCTCTTCGGATCAATTATTGCCTGAGGATTTGTAATGCGATCAACATTCTCGCTTAAATTCATAGCACGTTGAATTGCTAAGTGGTCACTCAATAACCATGCTTCAATCTCGCGTATTGGGATTATTACAATATAGTTAGGTATTACACACCTATTCAGTGCTTGACACAACTGAGAGTTTAATTCGGTGTGGGTTTTGTCATCCAAATCATGAAGTAAGATTAACGTTGAACAACCTTTCATTTTCAGAGCATTAGCCCATTGAAAGCATTTTCCTTGAATTTTTCCGCAACCATGCCCTACAAAAGAATTTATCGAGAACTTTTTGCCCGGGACAATTTTCTTGATAAGTTCTTTTACAACTTCAACGTCACTATCATCTTCCGCAATTACACCAACATGATTACTCATTTTTCTAGTTCTCCATGTCGCCAATACTCGCCGAGATTTCCGGATGTATTTAGATATTCTTTAAGCGCCTTATAGTCTTTTGCCGATAAAGCATCGGGTATATGTTTTATCGTTGTTCCTTTTTTTGCATCATTTTTTACAACAAAGACATTTTCGGGATCTAACCCATCTAAAATATAATCAGAGTGCGTTGAAATAATGATTTGCTTCTTATGTGCAAATTCTTTTACTAATTCCAAGATACTAGTTAATAAGCCATGATGAATACAAACTTCTGGTTCTTCTAAAATTAAAAGTCGGCTTGTGTCAGTTACTAAATAAAATACTATCGCTAAAGTTTTAAAAGTACCTTCTGATAACTGGTTAGGAGACAATTTAGATGAGTTGATAATGAAATTTGGGACAACGAGTAACTTCTTTACTTCTTTGCTAATTACTTTCCCTCCTATTTTTACCTGATATACGTTTGAAGGCACATCGATTTCATCATATTGAATTGTGCCTATTAGGCCTATACCTTCGCTACCAACAATAGATAAAAATTCTTGGAATTTGCTCTTCGGCTCCTTATAAGCAAAATATAAGTCATGCATGAATTGAATATGCTCGTTCCAGTTACGACCGGTTCGTCGTATCACCCGGTCGTTTTCTATTTCAAAATATGTGGGACATTTTGACGGATCAGTAAATTGTGATGCACTATAATAGCTTATGCCTGTAACAAAGTTACTAATTTTCTCAAAAACACCTGCAATAATTTTTAGCTGCTTTAGATCAATCGGCTCACTAGAGCCAGAAATTAATTGATAACTTCTTGCAAGCAAAAAACGCCATTGTTCCTCGCCCATACCTTTTGGTTTTTCTTCAAGGTTTTCAACATCAAAAAGTGAGAGTTGTTTTGAGAAAGAGAAAGACAAGGGGATTTTTAAGCGCTTATCAATTCCGGTAAATTCTTTAAAATTCCAAGTTTGTTCAGCGTTGATCACTTCATCAATATTTCTTTCGTTTGTTGTGTACCTTATTACTGCTTCAAACGGTAGTGTTTTTTGTTCAACAATAAAAGTAACTTTCATCTTACAAGTAGACTCGAAAAATTCTTCATCAAAAGCATGAGAAGATATTCGAGCAATTTTTTTCAGAAGAAGAATCCCATTTAAAAAATTACTTTTGCCTGAGCCATTTATGCCAATTAATGCGGACAAATCGTTCTGTAAGTCCACCGCAGTCTTTTTGCATGAGCGATAATTCTTTAATTCGATATTAGAGATATATGTATTCATTTTTTGCTGCCTTATGGACTAGGGACATCCTTGATTTTGATTTTCTGTGTTTCTTCGTGGTCAAAAACTCTTTTGTATGACAAGTCATCATTAATTATCGAAAACAAAACGACGGCTTATCGATACATACCAGCGGATAGCCTAACTCCAGGGCCACGATCCAGTAAAACAACATGGCAAGCAGCGCGGCGGTATTCAGGAAGATACCCAACCAGGGGAAAAGGTGTTTGCGGTCGTCTTTACGCAGTTCGAGGAAGGGGATGATCCAGCCGGCCAGCACGGCGATTGGCGAGATGCCGTACACGAACGTCATGCCCAACGGCGTGGTGAGCAGTGAAAGCCCCGGGATATCCCGGACCAACATAAAGGCGTTCACAATCGGCAACAAGCAGGAGAAGACGCCCCAAAACGTGTGCCTGCGATTTACAAATCGTCGCTGCGATTCGACAGTGACGGGCGCGGCGCGCTCAGGCGTTGAAGGGGTACGAGGGGTATGCCTGTTGGGTCGTTTCCTGCTCATCGATGATATCTTCCGGATGTTTTTATCTCGCCAATTCCTTCAACAACTCCTCGATCACATCATCCACACTGATGCCTTCGGCCAGGCCATCGAAGTTCAACAACATCCTGTGGCGCAGCGCCGCCGAGGCCACGGCATGGACGTCTTCGAACGAGACGTTGTAGCGCCCGGCCAGCAGGGCGGTGACTTTTGCACCCAGCATCAGGGCCTGTCCACCGCGCGGGGAGACGCCATAGCGCACGTACTTTTTGACCAGCGGCGAGGCGTTGGCGTCCTCGGGGTGTGTGGCCAGCACCAGCCCGGCGATATATTCCTTGACGTGCGAGGCCACCGGGACGGCGCGCACCAGTTCGCGCATGCGCACAATCTCGGCCCCGCTGGCGGCTCGCCCGGCGGCCGATGTGGCGCTGCCGGTGGTGCGTTCGAGGATTTCGGCCATCTCCTGCACGCCGGGCAGCGGCACGTTGACCTTGAAGAAAAAGCGGTCGAGCTGCGCTTCGGGCAGCGGGTAGGTCCCTTCCATTTCGAGCGGGTTCTGCGTGGCCATGACGAAGAATGGCTCCTCCAACCGGTAGGTGCGCTGTGCAACCGTCACCGAGCCTTCCTGCATCGCTTCCAGCAGCGCGGACTGGGTCTTGGGCGTGGCGCGGTTGATCTCGTCGGCCAGTACCAAATTCGCAAAGATCGGGCCGGGGCGGAAGCTGAACTCGCGCCGCCCGTCCTGGTCGGCCAGGATTTCGGTGCCAAGGATGTCGGCGGGCATCAAGTCGGGGGTGAACTGGACGCGCGAGAACTTCAAGTCGAGTGCCTGGCCGAGGGTGCGGATCAGCATGGTCTTGCCCAGGCCGGGCACGCCTTCGAGCAGCACGTGTCCACCGGCCAGGATGCTGACCAGCACGTGGCGCACCACGTCCGCCTGGCCGACGATCACACGGCCCACTTCGTTCTCGATGCGGCTGGCAATTTCACGGAATTCTTCGGGGGAAAGGGGTTCGGGCATGGATGTCTCCTAAAAACAAGAGAACGCGGATCACGCGAATGACACAGATTTGTACGGATAAAAAACCTAAAAATCCGCGTTGATCCGCAGAATCCGCATAAATCATCGTTCTTGTTGGCTCTACGGTTTCAATGAATCAAAATAATTCCGGATCGTTTCCAAAAACTCGAACGGGATCGTCCCGCTCTCGATGGCCTGGTGGTAGCCCTGGTCGTACTGCGAGTAGACTTCCTGATAGGGCACCAGGCTTTCAGCGGGTTGACCCGGCGTGGTCGGGCCCTGGCCGACGGCCTCACCATCCTGACCGGTGCCCGGCAGGGTGACAGTCTGGCCATCTTCCCCACCCAGAAGGGACGGCGCGTAAATCTGCTCGTAGGCGACGGAGCCACTTCCCGCGCCCGTGCCGCCGGTGCCATTCTGCGGGATCGGGGAACTGCCCGACTGGCCCTGGCCGGACCCCTGGGGCTGCCCCTGGCCGTTGGACTGGCCTGTACCCGGCATTTGCCCGGCCTGCCCTGGGATTTGTCCCTGGCCCTGTTGGCCCTGCTGCTGCCCCTGGGCAGGTTGCCCGGCCTGGGGCTGCGCGCCGCCACCCGCGGCCATCACCTGTCCCGCGCCCTGTTGCAACTGCTGGGCCGCCTGGCTGGCCGCCTGCGAAAGGGCTGTTTGCTGCCCGGCCTGGTTCATCGACTGCGCGGCCTGGTCAAGGGCCTGCTGCGCCTGAGCCATGTCGCCGTTCTGGAGCGCCTGCGCGGCGGACTGCAAATCGGCAGCCAACTGCGGGTTGCTGGCGGACAACGATTGCGCCATGGACTCCAACTGCCCGGCAAGTTCCTGGGCCTGCGCCTGGCTCAACTGGCTGGTATCGATATTCCCCAACGCTGAAGCGGCGGCGGCTGTATTGCCTTCGGCCAGCTTCTGCCCCACCGACTGCAGCGGACTCCCCTCCTGGGCCGCGGCCTGGCCCCCAGCCTGGGCCAACGCCTCGGACATGCGCCCGGCCTCCTGAGCAGATAACGCCTCGAGCTTTTCCCCGGCGCCGGTCAGCGTGGAGACTGCGCCCTCGAGCGAGGGGTTGTCCTTTAAACCATTCAAGGCCTGCTCGAGCGGAGCGGAGAGCGCGGCCTTTTGTTCGTCGGTGAGGGTGGGGTTGTTCTCGACCTCGGTCAGGAGTTGCTCGATGCGGGCCGCCTGGGCAGCTGCGGCCTGTTCCACTGCGCGCGCCTGTTCGGCAGCCTGGAACAATTCATCGCCACGAAACCAGGATAGGGCCAGTAAAAGCACCAGGATGAGCGCCAAAAGCCCTTCGCGGGCGGGAAGGCGCAGGGGCAGCATCCGCCGCGGTTGCACGGCCCGGGCCGCACGCACGGCGTCGTCAAGCTGCTTTTGGGCCAGTCCGGCAGGTGTACCGGGTTTTCCAAGATTCAGTTCCAGCGCCGTGCTGACGCGTTCGTTCAGGCGGAAGACCCGGTCGAAATAACGGGCAGCCTTCAAAGGTTGGACGGGCCACAGGTACGCGGTCAGGGCAGCAATGATGGGCAGGAGCAAAGCCAGGGCCGCGACCAGCAGGACAAATTCCGCGCGCAGCAGTTGGGCATCGAACATACCGATCAGTCCTGCGACCAGCCCAAGGGCCAGTCCCAAAACCAGGCCGCGCAGGACCCACGCGACAGCACGCTGGAGACGCAGCCAGCGTACCCAGCCATCCATTGTTCGGGAGAGATCTGTGATTGTCGTCATTCTTGGCCAATCCTAACGGTCGGGTCGTTTCACGAACAGGATCGCTGCCAGGATCATCAGGGCTGTCAGCACAAGATAGAGCGCGATGTGTATGATCCAGGGCGAGAGCAAATAGATGGTGTTCGAACCCGCTAAAGGTACCTTTACAATGAAGAGCGCCTGGTCTTGGATAAGGAAGGCTTCACTCACAAAGGCCGCCGAAATGGGATTGGTGGAAGACATCAGCCAAACCAGGGCCAGGAGAATGTTCATGTACAGGGATGAAGGATTGGGTGTCAGATTGGTCGTTGCAGAAATTCCGAGCACAAAAGTAGCCAGTCCAAGCGCCAGCATCGAGAGCAGGATAATGGAATAAGAAGTCACGGTGGCAGTCAACGTACGCTTCGTAAAACTAGAGCAAAAAAGCCCCAGGCTGCAAAAGAAAAGCGTATTGACCACCAGCATCAGGCTTGAAACGAGCAGTTCTTCGATGCCCACACCGCCCAGCAGGAAAGCGAGCGCCTCAATCGGCAGGGCGGTGAAGATC
>Ga0196964_10001697_pt1 | contig 10984 bp, 6 predicted proteins | sample S1_10metaG_FD_148615 | JGI IMG/M metagenome (GOLD analysis project Ga0196964, IMG submission 148615) | Soil microbial communities from Anza Borrego desert, Southern California, United States - S1_10 | ecosystem: Environmental > Terrestrial > Soil > Desert | place: USA: California | collected... | reverse complement strand
CTGCTGGACCAGATCGAATGCATGCCGGGGAAGCCCCGATGAAAAATAGGTTTTGGCGAGCTCGAAGAAACCCGTGGCGCGGACTTTCTGCGCGCTTTTGCGTCGCGCTGCCAGATCTTTCTTCTTCGTTTCGTCGAGCGGCGTATCGGAAGTGATCGCGTCGATGCTCTTTTTCAGCCCTGCCAGGCTCGCGTGCTTGTCATCGATGAGCTCAATTTCAGTCATCACCACCGCTGCGTCCGTCTTGGCCTGATGGGTGATCAACCACTGGCAGATGGCGGCCTGAGCGGTGAGGAAGGCAGACTGTCCCTTGCGAATCGAATCCGGCAGACTCTTGATCAGTTTCGCGCGTGTCTCGCGGTCGGCAATGCGCCGCTGCAGTTCACGGCTGACTTCGCCTGCTTCGAGCGCTCCTGAAAGCAGCACGGCCAGACAGAGCGCCCCACAGATGTTTCGCATAACCTGTCTCCTGAAGCGGCGGCGTGCCGGAGAAACCTACGCCGGCGACACGGCCGCGCCGGATTGTCCGACACTTTGCGGCTTGCTGCTCTGTTCTGAATCCAGCAATGCGAAAGGCCGGCCAGTTGCAGATAGCAGCTTTCTTAAGATTCTGCAACAGAACTGGCCGCAAGCGCCTGCTGAATTAAGATCACAGTGCTCACACAAGCGGACATAGCATTGTTGATCGTTGCGCGAGAATAGCCAACTGGAGAAGCATTACATGGGAAATGCGGACGAAAAACGCCTCAAACAACCCTCACAGCGCCTGGCACGCATCTCGGCCCGGACCGGCAAGCCGCTGCAGGATGACCTTCCCGCCGTTGCGGTGCCGAAGAAAAAATCCGAACGCAGTGAAAGCGTCTTCAACGCCGCCGAACGCGCCGCGGAATTCTACGACCATTTGCGCGCGCACTACCGCAAGGCCAAACGCGTGCCGGTCGCGATCGATGCGGATCTGAAAATCCTTCTGGCCGACGGAACCGTCGTCGACAGCGGCAGTGCGGTCGTGATGAACGTCTCACCGTCCGGCGCGCTTTTGGGAAAGGTGAAGCTCGGCAAGAACAGCTATCCAGTTCGGCCGTTTAAAATCGAGCTAGTAATGAAAGGCGGCGACTACGAAGGTATCGGCATTGAAGCCCGGCCGATCCGCTTTGAGCACGAGCACGAAGGCATCGGTGTGCGTTTTGTGGAGATCTTCGTCGCCGTTTAGCTCAAGCGCTTGCCCTGGAGAGGACCATGTTTGTAAAAATTATCATCGCCCTTCTGCTGCCGCCGCTCGCCGTTTTCATGCATGAGGGCACGTCGAAGAATTTCATCATCAATATTGTGTTGACGATCCTTGGCTTCTGGATCGTGGGCATTGTGCACGCGATCTACATCATCACGCACGGCAAATGAGCGAGAAGGCGTCAGCTACTCTGAGATCTTTGAGACCTTGATGCCGTCTTTGGTGACAATGCCGACCACCGTTACTTCTGCGCCTTTCTTGCGTGTCTCTTCGATCAGCGTGGCCATTTCGCCTGTGCCCAGCAGATTGAACAGACGGGTGCGCGGTTCGCCGGCGCGCTGCGCCATCAGGCGGCAGACAACATCGCTGGCAGACTCTGGCAGTCGGACGGCCATCGTGCCGCGCAGCGTTTCTTCTTTGTCGGTATAGACATACTCCGGCTCCGGCAGCGGCTCACCGGGCTTGAGCGCCTTGATCTTTGGCCCCATCGCCGTGTTGAACGCTTCCTGGATTTTTTCGAGTGATGCAATTTTAGGATCGAAAACCATCGTCACCATGCCGTTTTCGATGTTGCCGTAGCACTCCTGCACGCCTTCGATTTTCTTGAACGCGGCCGTCACCGGCGGAACGCCTGTCTCAAGGCCGATCACGCCGAACATCACACGCTCGGGGCCCTCTTTCTTTTCAGGCTCAGCCATTCTGCCGCCCGGCCGCTTGGTTGCCATGGGCGTTGCCATCGGAGGCGGCTCCCTCGGCGGCGGCGGCGCTTTGGGACCGACGCCCGAGGCCGCGATCGCTGAAATCGCCGGCCCGTTCATGCTCTTGACCTGCGCCATGCGCTCGGCGATCTGCGCGGAAAGGTTCTTATCGAGGGACGCGGCGAGCACGAGAGCTTCGTCGGCCTTGCCTTTCTGTTCGGTCGCGATGCAGTAATCGGCAAGAGCCAGCGCACGCTTGCCGTCATTCAACACACAGGCCTTACCGACGCCGGCCAGCTGCTCAGGCGAAATCTTGTCCCAGGAATGCGGGAACGGGTTGTTCTGAAGTTTGATGGTCAGGAATTTGGCGTCGCTGCGTAGGATTTCAACTTTCTGCGGCGAGCCGAGCAGGGTGAGCCACACTTCGACTTTTTTGCCCGACTTTAAAGCCTCAGCGACCGAGGCCTTAATGCCTTCGAGTGCGCGTGCCTTGTCCGGAGCGCCGTCGGCTGCGCACACACAAGAAGCGACAAACGCGAGGACGAAAACGGAGGCGACTTTACGCATGGCGAATACACTCCCGCACCCAACGAGCGACTTGTCCGCACAGAATACGGCCTCAGTACTGAAGACGCATGGCGAGGCACGAATGTTAGACGAAATCAGTAAAACGAAAGCGGCAGGGAATTAGGATTTTCTGTAAAAAAGTGCACATGTTCACGAATGAAAAGCCAGAAAGCTGAAACCTAACAAGCTCGATACCGCGTTGAAATCAAAAGCAACGTCACGTTACAAACGTAACGTGACAATTTGAGCGCATTTTGTGTTCACAGGACGCACGCGTGCACAGGAATAATGGTTCTCCTTTTTCATAAGTATTGCAACCTTTTTCCAAGTATGTAGACTCAGCGTCGATTCCTCTATCGAACTCATATAATGGAGATGCTCAGCTTGAATCGCCTGCATGCGGCTGCGTGGTTAATTCTGCTTTTTATGACTCCGGTTTTTGCCACGGAAATCGTTTCGTTATCCTCAAGTTTCCAGACGCTGGATGAAACGAACACCTTCGGCACTTCATTCAACGTCCATAGGAATATAGAGAAAACACCCGGTCTGCTTACACCTTCGGACGCCGGGGACCTGAACGTTAACTATTTAATCGAGGGCACCGCGTCGAATGGCGTTGATTACAAACTCCTCTCAGGAACCGTCACCATTGGCTCAGGTTTTTCGTCGGCAACGGTCTCGATTATTCCGATCAACGATTCTCTTCCCGAAGGCTTCGAAACCATCGTCATCACTCTGACGCCCGGAAATTACACCATCGATACCAGCACTGCGAACAGAACCCGCACGTTCAAGCTGTACGACGATGAAATCCCCCACATCTCCATTCAAAAACCGTTGGCCGCCCCACGCGAAAGGGGCAGCGTGCCGAGTGCGTTCAAAATCATCCGCGCGAGTGCCAATCGCAGTACGGTGGTGAAATTCACAGTCGCCGGATCGGCTACGCCGGATGTCGACTACACGGCACTTCCGAGCGAAGCGACCATAGCAAAAGACCAGACCAGCGTCGCCTTGAACATCCCGCCGCTTGATGACGCTTTGCGCGAGAACGACGAGAGCATCGTTGTCACGCTGCTGCCTGATCCGGCGTATGAAATCGACAGCGATGTCGGCAGCGCCAGCACGTACATCGAAGACGATGAAAGCCAGGAAGCGTACGTCGTGTCCAACGTCGCGGGACTCGGCCCGACGTCCTTTTCGGGAGACGGCAAGCTGGCGCTTGAAAGTACACTGGCTTTTCCCTACGGCCTGGCGCTGGACTCGGCCGGTAATCTGTACATCGCGGAGGCAGGCACGTCCCGGGTCCGCGTTATCGACGTCGCGACGGGCCTGCTCAATACAGTTGCGGGCTCCGGAGTGCGAGGATTTTCCGGCGATGGTGCGAGCGCGACCGCGGCTCAGCTAAAGTCGCCAAACGATGTCGCTTTTGATGCCAGCGGCGTGCTCTATATTTCAGACACAGGCAACCACCGCATACGCCGTGTGGATCTTTCGACACAGACGATCACGACTGTCGCGGGCAATGGATTGGTCGATGCCTCGGGAGTTGGCCTGTTCGGCGGAGACGGCGGCCCGGCGATTGAGGCCTCACTGAGTTCGCCCGGAGGCATCTCATTTGACAGAAACGGCAACCTGCTGATTGCCGACTCCGGCAACCATCGCGTGCGGCGAGTCGACGCGGCAACAGGCATCATCACCACCGTCGCAGGCACAGGAACTCCGGCCCAGGTTCTCCCGACCCTCGTGGGCAGCACGCCGGCAAGCATCACGGGTGAAAACGGGCCGGCAACGGCCGCCGATTTGAATACACCTCTGGACGCCGTGGCCGACGCGAGTGGAAATCTTTACATCGCCGACAGCCGCACCTCGCGCCTATGCAAAGTGGATCCGGCCGGAACGTTGACTACTGTTGCATCGGTTACCTCGCCGCGCGCACTGGCCTTCGATCGCTCCGGCAATCTGCTGATCGTGTCCAATTCGCGCATCATGAAATTCAATCTGAGCGACCCTGTCTTGAGCGTCTTCGCCGGTGGCGGAGTGGCCCTGGGCGAAGGCGCACCGGCCGTTTCGACGCTTTTTCCCCAGCCGATCTCCCTGGCGGTGAGCGCAAACGGCGACGTCTACGTTTCCGAGCAGCGTCCTTTCGACCGCATTCGCAAGGTTGCATCGGGAACCATCATCCAGGCCGACAGCGACCTGGACGGCTTTCCCGACGCATTTGAGTCCGCGGCCGGAACCGACCCGAACAGTTCACTGTCCTCGTCAACGAACGGGCAGGCTATTTCTCAATTCCGCTCGCTTCGAACCGATCCACTCTCCACTTCTTCGCTGACAGTAAATGGGATCAAGATTTTTCTGGCGCTCGGTATCGATCTGAATTTCGCAAAGCCGGGTACCGATAAAGTCACTCTTAAAGGAGCGTTCAGCGTGGGCGGTTCAGGGCTGAAAGAGGGAGATGTCACCGTCATCAATATCGGTGGCATGATCAAGACGTTCACTCTGCGAGACGGCTATATCGAAATGGGCGATCCCGCCGATAAAGTAACGATCACAACGTCCTCGAGCGCCGTGAAAATCAATGCGGCGTACAAGGGCAACTATGCGGCAGCTTTCTCCGATGAGCGACTCCTCGACGAAACAGTCAAGAAAGAGCGGCGTATTGTTCCCATTGTCATCGTCTCCAAAACACGCGTGTACTCCGGTGTGTTTGGTAATGGCTACTACTACACGGCCACGAGCGGCCGCTCAGGAAAGCTGAAATCGTCCAAGTCTGGCGGACGGAACGTCGGCTCTTCCAGCGTCCTCGAGCCGCTAACCAAGATTGCCGATCTCGACTGACAATCCGTTCGATGGCGTTCGCAGCCGTCTGCTTCCCATCGATTATTTGTTAAACCAGGGACATACATGCATCTATTCATCGTTATTTTGTGCGCGATCTCCATGTCGTCACTGGCCGGAGATGCGCAGCCGGTTCCGCCTGAGGCGGCTCACGAGAAACCAAGCCCCCTCAGCAAGGAAATGCTCGAAGAGCTCCTCGACGAGGCCAACAATGGCAGCCGCGTCGCGCAGCACATCCTGGGTTCGCTCGCTCTTGAGCGCAAAGAATTCGCCGTAGCAGTTGAGTGGCTGCGCAAGGCCGCGGACGCGAACTTCCGTCCGTCCCAGCGCCTGATGGCCTTCCTTTACATGAGCGGCCTAGGCGTCAAGCACGATGACGCGGAGGCCCAAAAATGGATTGCCCGCGCCACCGAGAAACGGCCGCTCGAGAAAGATGAAGAGCTTCTGGTCGAATTGCTGAAGTCAAAGGAGGTTCTCAGCGCTTCGGCCGAAACACTGTCGAAACTCGCCGAAGCCGGCGACGCTTTCGGCCAATACGTTCTAGGCATACAGATGCTTGAAGGGACGCGCGGAAAAACGGATGTCGCTGGCGGACTGAAATGGCTGCGCAAAGCGGCGGATCAGAATTTTACGATGGCGCAGTTCTATCTCGCGACGATCTACCAGGAAGGGCGTTATGGAGTGGAAAAAGACAAAGACGCCGCGCTCAAACTGTTCGAAGCCGCCGCTGAGAACGGACAAGCGACGGCGGCGATGGCCCTTTACGCATGGCATATCAACGGCGGGCACGGCCTTGAGGTCGACTACAAAGGCGCGTTCAAATGGGCCTTGTTCGCCGCAGACCGTTTCAAGGACTCAAATGCCGAGGCCTTCGTTGGTCAGTGTTACCTCGAAGAGTCCTCTACCATTGTGCCATCCGATTTCAAAAAAGGCTTCACCTACGTGCGGCGATCGGCTACGCAACGCGATCCGCTTGGCATGTTTCTGCTTGGCGTGTCGCTGTTGAACAAAAAGCTGGGCGAGTTCAACCCCGAGGATGGCGAGCGCTGGCTTGCCGAGGCCGAAGCCGCGGGAAGCGAACTGGCGCGCAGCGAGCTGGCTATTCAATACGAGCGCGGCGATGTTATTCCAAAAAATCTGGATAAAGCACGAGCTCTTCTCGTGAAGGCCGCTCACGCCGGCGACTATGGCGCAGGCTGGAGCCTGCGGCGGCTGAATCGGGGAACGATCCCCGCGCGCGAAGTATGCGAACTGGATGCGCGTTTGTGCGCTCCGGAATCCGCAGCGACCCTCGAAATCGAAGCGCTCAGTCCAGATGGCACCGCCTTGATGGGACAGATCATCAGCGTCCACCTGCGCAAAGACCGCAGCGCGGGGGATCTGCTGCATACCATCCTATGTACGGATCAGAACGGCGTCGCACGCATCCGCAACGTGATGCCGGACCAATACGAGCTTTCGCTCTATTTTTTTGCCGCCCATTCCTACAAAAAAGCGGGCGCGGGCAGACCGCCGCATGTAGTCATGGTGGGAGGCGGCAAAGACAGACCGAGCGGCGATATCGATCTGCTCGCGGGAACATCGCGATTCCGTTACTTCGTACAGCCCGAAGCCGAGCTGTCGGCGAAAGTCATCGACGCCAGCGGCAAGCCCGTGGCGAAGGCTCGCGTGAGCCTGCTGCCATGGAATGGCGCGCCGCGCGAGTTTGCGACGGCCACCGACGAAGGCGCAGTCGATCTTGCATCCTCGGACAACGAGGGGCGAATTCACCTCTACGGCACGCCGGGGAAACATCAGATCCTGGTGGAACACGATGAAACAGCGGCGCTGTCCGAACCGGTTACTCTCACGCTCGAGCATGAAACCGTGCTGCCTGAACCGCTGCGGCTAATGCCCCGCAAAGCGCCGCCACCGCCGGATATTCGCACCGGCCGGCGGCTGATGGTCAAGCGCAGCGCAAAGAAAAACGAGCTGACCGACGAGCAGAAGAAAGCCAATAGCGATGCCTTCAAGTTTCTTTACCGCATCAAAGTCCATGCAGCGGGAAAAGACGTGCCGCAGCATTCGGTGACTGTTCATTTTCAAAGCGGCTACGAATTTGGCATACGGCGGAAGGGATTGGAAGAATTGCCGATTGCAGACCGGATGGAAGAGCCTATTCGTAACGTTGTCTTCGAGGCCCCGGGCTACCAGACGCAGGAACTTGTTCTCCCTGCGGACGCCAGCCAGTGGGAAAAGCTGCAGGTCGAGCTTAAGCCTCTGCGACAAATGCGCGTGACCTTCCAGGCGCAGTTGCCAGACGGGAAGCCGTGTCCTGAAGCGTGGATCATGCTCGACACGGAAAACACCGGAGAATACGCGGATGAGTCCGGGACGCTTTCGCGCGTGATTCCTGTGGCGCCAACGAAAGTAAGCTGCAGTTGGACGGACGCGAAACAGAGAAGGTTTCATCTTCCCGATGATAAGCCGGTCGATTTTGACGCCGCCGGACCGATTGTTCTCACTCTCGTCCCCTTCCCCTCAGTGAGTGGACGCGTGAAGCTAAAGGATTCGGAACTCAGCCGCGTGCGTTTGTACCTTGAGGGAGGCATGGGCATGCGCGAAGTCCCCGTTCAACCCGACGGCACGTTTTTCTCCGATAACCTGATGCCCGCGCAATACACGCTGCACGCTCAGCACCCGACGCTCTGTAGCCGCTTCTCGCGTTTTGATCTGAAGGCGCCGGGCGCGACGGTGGATATTGAATTTTATGAGCCCGGTATGCTCAAAGCGGACTTCGGACCTACTCTGGCAAACGCAAGGCTGCGGCTGCTGAAACGCAATAAAGATTTCAACCGGCCGGAAGATTCTGGCGGCGAGCTGGACGCGCTCGGCAGAGGCGAAATCAGCGATGCCTCGGAGGGCGACTACCTGTACATCGCCGCATTGGATAATCCGTTCAGGCCGGCCGACGTTGTGCGCGCAAGCGTAGGCCGCGTGCGCATCAAAGCTGGGAACGTAAGTGCAGTCGGCGCGTCCGATCCAGCGGCGGCAACGCTGAAAGGCCGTCTGAAATTCGAAGAAATCGGCGGCGAAACAGGCGGCTCGTTCTTTGGAGGTGACCTCTGGCTGGAAGGCCCGGATGGCACATTCAATATTGCCTTGCCGGACGACCACGAGAATGCGGGCTGTTCGCAGCGCTTCGAAATTCAGAATCTCAAGAGCGGCACGTGGCGCCTGCATTGGCTCGGACGCGTTTTAGATAATCGATCGCTTAAATCACAGACACGCCGATTCATCTCTGAATTCAAGCTGGCTAAGGGTGAAACGCTGGATTGCGGGACGCTGATCGTGAAAGCGGCCACTAAGCAATGTCCCAAAAGTGCAACAAAGGGCCGGAGCTTCCGGCTTGAGAACTGACGCGTTTGCCGCATTCTTTTGATCGGTACACTCGTCCGCTTGAGGGACAAAGTCCATGCCGATTCAGACGCGCACTCTTCAGAAAGAACACCTTTCTCGTCGTGAATTCTGTGCGGGCCTGCTCGGCGCTGCGGCTCTTGCGGGCGCGGCTTCGAGCGTGCGGGCTGAAGCGTGGAAGCCGAACTACATTCTGGCATCGGCGCTCTACGGTACCTTTCCGCTGGCGGACATACTTCCTGAAATTGCAAAAACCGGCTCGGCCTGCCTGGATGTATGGTGCCTTAAACATGGCAATCAGCGCGAGCAGATTGAGGAGATGGGGCACGATGCTTTTTCGGAGCTGCTAAAAAAGCACGGCGCGAAAGTGGGATCGTTCACAAACTACCCGCTCGGACCGTTCGGCCTGCAGCCGGAAATAAAAATCCTCGCGAAGTTCGGCGGTTCGATTCTCGTGACCGGATCCGGCGGGCCAAAGGGACTCAGTGGCGCGGCGGCGAAAGCAGAGATGGCGAAGTTTCTCGAGAAAATGAAGCCGCACGCGGATGCGGCCGGCGCCGCGGGAGTAAAGATCGCGATCGAAAACCACAGCGCGTCACTGCTGCATCATCCTGATTCACTGCGTGCGTTTGTTGAGCTTAATAAGCACTCAAGCCTGGGCGTGGCGCTGGCGCCGCATCACCTGCACACCTTCGCCGAGCAGATCCCGCAGCTCATTGAGGACCTCGGATCACATCTGATTTTCTTTTATGCGCAGGAGCACGGGCGCGGCTATACGGAGAAGCTGCCCAAGAACGAAGAGCTGATGCAACTCCCCGGGTTTGGCGGCGGGCTCGATTACAAGCCGGTGCTGCGCGCGCTGAGGAAAATTAATTACCCTGGCTGGATTGAAATATTCATGCACCCCACGCCGCGGGGAATTCCGATCCTGCCGAGGGTGGCGGAAGTGAGCGCCGCAGTCAACAAATCGCGCGCGTACCTGGAGCAATGCCTGCCGTGATTGTGGTGCGAACTTTAGTTCGCACGTCGCGCGTTTTCGCGAACTAAAGTTCGCGCCACATGCCCGATTGCGTGATGCGATTCACTTCTTCTCAGCGGTTTTCCCGGGCTCAGCGGTTTTTCCGGGTGGATCGAACGTGCGGACGACTTTGCCGCCAGCGTTGTCGTAAATGGTCAGCACACCCGAATCGCCGCCGGCGACGACGACGGATGCGTCGGGCGTCACGGCGGCGCTCTGGACGTAGTCGCCGTTCGTTTTGTAGCTCTTCACTTTGCTGCCGTCGTCCTTCATGGTGCGGACCTGGCCATCACCGGACGCGAGCAGCACTTCATTTGTTGCGTCCATGAAACGTGCGGCCGTCACTTCCTTTTTAAAATCCTGCACCGATTTTTTCTGTTCCCCGGTGATCAAGTCCCAGATCTTCACCGATTTGTCGGCGCCGCTGCTGACCAGCGTCCGTCCGTCGCGCCTCCAGGTAATGCTCAGCACGTGCTGCGTGTGTCCTTCCAGCGTTCTGACGGGCTTGCCCGTGGCCGTGTCAAAAATTTTGATCAGCTTGTCGGCACCGCACGTGGCCAGGCGCGTGCCGTCGCGCGAGAAGCTGACGCAGAAGACGCTATCGCTGTGGCTCTCGGGATGCTCGCGGACAAGAGTCCCGTCGGCAACGTTCCAGATTTTTACTTCACCGCTGCGCGAGGGCACGCCGCCGCCAGAGACCAGCCACTTGCCGTCGGGGCTGAATTCCAGCGCCAGCACGCGGTCGACGAGAATCGACTTTTCATTGCCTGTGCCAATCGTGCGTTCGTGTTTCCAGCGGCTGCCGTTCCAGATCAGCACCTTTCCGTTAGCGGCAGAAACGATGCGGCCGTTGGGCAGCGCGGCCAGCGCCACAGGCGGCTCGCTGTGTCCGGAAAGCTGCTCGCCGCCCTTGCCTGTTTCGAGCACCCAGGTGTGGATCAGTTTGTCGTCCGCCGCGGCGGCAAGCATCGCGCCGTCGCCCACCAGCGTCAGCGCGCGAACAGGCTTCTCGGATTCGGCGGCAGTCTTCTTTGCCGCTTCAAGCGCCGCATCGTTCTTCTTCTGCTCGCTTTCGATGCGCGCGAAATGTACCTTCGCGTCCGCCAGCAGCTCTTCCGATTTCTTCAGCACCGCGGTCGTGCGTTCGACCTGCTGATCAGCGACTGACTTGGCAAAAGCAGCCTGCTCGCGGGCCTGCTCGGCGTCGGCGGCGGCCTTTTCAGCGGCTTTGAATTTCGT
>Ga0196964_10001696_pt1 | contig 10989 bp, 11 predicted proteins | sample S1_10metaG_FD_148615 | JGI IMG/M metagenome (GOLD analysis project Ga0196964, IMG submission 148615) | Soil microbial communities from Anza Borrego desert, Southern California, United States - S1_10 | ecosystem: Environmental > Terrestrial > Soil > Desert | place: USA: California | collected... | reverse complement strand
GCAGGGCCTCGACCAGGCGACGCGCCTGGGTCGACTTGCCGGCGCCTTCGCCGCCTTCGAGGGTGATGAAACGCCCGCGCACGGGCCGAACAATGGCGAGTCCGCGCCCCCTTGCAAGAGCGGCGGTTCAGAAAACCGCGGGCGTCAGGCGGGCTTGCGCGAATCCCTTGTGGACGGCGCGTTCCAGGGCGGCCTGCGCCTCCTCCCGGTTCTTCCAGGGGCCCAGCCGGACGCGGTACGCCTCGGCCCCGGCGGCCTCCACCGCGGCGGACTCCTCCGCCAGCCGGTCGGCCGCCAGCTCCGCCGCCTCGCGGGCCGGATATTCGCCGGCGTCCACGGTGTAGAACGGCTCGGCGCCTTGGGCCCCGAGCACCCGCACCGCGACCTTGGCGGTGCCGCTGCCCACGAAGCCCAGCTTCTCGGCCGCCGCATGCGACAGGTCCAGGATGCGCCCGCCGGAGAACGGGCCCCGGTCGTTGACGCGAACCGTCACCGTGCGGCCGTTCGCCAGATTGGTGACCTCCAGCAGCGTGCCGAACGGCAGGGTCCGGTGCGCGGCGGTCATCCGGCGCATGTCGAAGCGCTCGCCGCTGGCGGTCTTGCGGCCGTGGAACGCCTGGCCGTACCAGGAGGCGGCGCCGGAGGTCTCGGAGGGCTTGCTCTGGGCCGCCGCGGTCGAGGCGAAGGCGCTCACGACGGCGAAGGACAGGATCGCGGAAAGGCGGAGGACTCGGCCGGCGAGCAGGCCCTGGGAAGCGCTCGGCATACGCCTTCGCTCCTTGCGGCGTCCGCCTCGGCGGACCGGATAAGGCGAAGCTACCAGCTGAGCCGTGATCGGGCAAATCAGCCGAACGCCGTTCGCCTCCCCTCCCCTGTCCGCGCGGGTCGTCCCCTGCTATCTGCCGGGACGAGGACGGGTGGCCGAGTGGTTTAAGGCAGCGGTCTTGAAAACCGCCGTAGGCGAGAGCCTACCGTGGGTTCGAATCCCACCCCGTCCGCCATCCTGAGATGGCTGGAGCTCACCCGACGGCGCGGCGCGGCACGCCCACCTCACCCGCCCCGCATCGCCGCCAGGGCCTCGCCGTGCTTGGCGAACTCCATGCGGGCGATGGTGCGGTTGTGGACCTCGTCGGGGCCGTCGGCGATGCGCAGGGTGCGGATCATGGCGTACATGGCCGCGAGGTCGGTGTCGCCCGACACGCCCGCCCCGCCGAACGCCTGGATGGCGTCGTCGATCACCTTCAGAGCCATGGCCGGCGCCGCGACCTTGATCTGGGCGATCTCGGAACGGGCGTTCTTGGCCCCGGCCTGGTCCATCATCCAGGCGGCCTTCAACACCAGCAGGCGGCACATCTCGATGTTGGTGCGCGCCTCGCCCACCCGCTGTTCCCACACGGAATGCTCGGCCACGGCCTTGCCGAACGCCTTGCGGGTCAGCAGGCGCTTGCACATCAGCTCCAGCGCGCGCTCGGCGCAGCCGATGGTGCGCATGCAGTGGTGGATGCGGCCGGGACCCAGGCGCCCTTGGGCGATCTCGAAGCCCCTGCCCTCGCCCAGGATCAGGTTCTCGGCCGGGACGCGCACGTTCTCCAGCACCACCTCGGCGTGGCCGATCGGCCGCTCGTCGTAGCCGAACACCGTCAGGAATCGGTCCACCCGGAAGCCGGGCGTGTCCACCGGCACGATCACCATCGACTGCTGGGCGTGCGGGCCCGCGTCGGGGTCGGTCTTGCCCATGACGATGGTCACCGCGACGTTGGGGTGGCCCATGTTGGTGGACCACCACTTGCGCCCGTTGATCACGTAGTCGTCGCCGTCGCGCTCGATGCGCGTGCGGATGTTGGTGGCGTCGGAGGAGGCCACCTCCGGCTCGGTCATCAGAAAGGCCGAGCGGATCTCGCCGGCCAGCAGCGGCTTAAGCCACCGGTCCTGCTGCGCCTCGTTCCCGTAGAGGTGCAGCACCTCCATGTTGCCGGTGTCGGGGGCGTTGCAGTTGAACGCCTCGGCCGACCACAGCGCCCGGCCCATGATCTCGGCCAGGGGCGCGTACTCCAGCGTGGTCAGCCCCGCGCCGTGGTGGGGATCGGGCAGGAACAGGTTCCACAGGCCCTGGCGCTTGGCCTCGGCCTTCAGCGCCTCCATCGCCGGCGGCTGGCGGGCCGGATTCTCGCGCACCTGCGCCCAGTAGTCGGCCTCGGCCGGATAGGCGTGCTCGTCCATGAACCGGGCCACCCGCCCGATCCAGTCCTGCGCCCGCTCGGAATGCCGGAAGTCCATGCTCGCCCCGCCCTCTTCGTCCGCGTACCGACTCCCTCCTCCCTCGATGGGAGGAGGGCGGGGTGGAGGGTGAGGCCCGCGGCGGGATGGAAGTTCCGCACAAGAGGCGGGACCGCCTCATGCGCCAACTCGTCAGCGTCGCGCGCGCACCCCCGTCCCCGACCCTTCCCCCATCGAGGGGGAAGGGAGGATTCACCCCTTCAGCATCGGGGCCAGGCGCTGGGCCACCATCATGTCGCCCTGGATGCGCATCTTGCCCTGCATGAAGGCCATCATCGGGTCCAGCCGCCCCTCGCCCATGGCCAGGAAGTCGTCCTTCGAAATCTGGATGGTGGCGTCGGCCGGGTTGTCGTCGTTGTTCACTTGATTCGGCACGCTGGCGCCGTCGATGAAGATCTTGCCGTCCTGGCCGAAGTCGAACTTCACAGTCTTGCCGAGGCCGGAGTTCTCGCCCACCCGGGCGCGCAGCTGTTCGGTGATCTGGGCCAGGTCCGCCATGGTTCGCTCCTGAAAGTCGAGGCGCCGCCCGTCGCGGACGCCGCCGCACCGTTTCCAGAGAAAACGGGGGCGGTGTCAAGGGACGACGGTCGATGATCGCCTCCGCTGGGAAACGTCGCGCCCCTGACGTAACTTCATGCGCCTCAGGATCGGAGCATCACATGCTGAAGGCGCTGCTTTTCTCCACGGCCGTCTCGCTCGTCGCTGGATTCGGTGTCTCCGCGCAGGCGGAGCCCGCGTCCAAGACTTGCGCCGCGGCCGCGAACGAGCTCGGTTTCCTGGTCGGGCGCTGGTCTGCGTCGGCGCAATACCCGGACAGCGGAAAGGTCGAGCAACTGGATTACAGGGTCGAACCCGGCGCTGGCTGCGCGTGGCTCGCCGGCGCCGGTTCCGCGCCCGACGGTTCGTTCGACGCGCGCGACATGTGGGGACGAGACCCGCGCACGAACGAAGTCGTGCGGGTGCTCTTCGACAGCAGCGGCGCGCTCGGCACGTTCCGCTCTCCCGGATGGAACGGAGACACGCTCGTACTCGAAGGCGAAGTGCTGTCCGGGAACGGCGCCGCCCGATTCCGGCAGACGATCACGCGACTGAACTCCGACACGTTCAAGGCTGTCTGGGAGGCGCACCGGGACGGCGCGTGGAAAGCCTACCTGGTCGAAACCGTGACCCGGAAGACCTAGGCAGCTTACGACGCTCTTAGCCGCCCGGTTTCGAAGGCGCCCCCGATAGCATTGCTTTCGCCCGCCGCCTCGCGCGGCCGGCCTGGGTCGTAGTTGAGGATCGGCGACAGCCAGCGCTCAGCCGTCTCCACGCTCCAGCCCTTGCGGCGGGCGTAGTCCTCGACCTGGTCGCGCTCGATCTTGCCGACGCCGAAGTAGTGGGCTTCGGGATGGCTGAAATACAGGCCCGACACCGAGGCGGGCGGCGTCATCGCCAGGCTCTCGGTCAGGCCCATGCCGGTGTTCCGCTCGGCCTGCAGCAGCCGGAAAAGGGTCGTCTTCTCGGTGTGGTCCGGCTGGGCGGGATAGCCGGGCGCGGGGCGGATGCCGCGATACTTCTCCGCGATCAGGTCTCCCACCGACAGCGTCTCGTCGGGCGCGTAGCCCCAGAACTCGCGCCGTACCCGCTTGTGCATGACCTCGGCGAAGGCCTCGGCCAGGCGATCGGCCAGGGCGCTGGCGAGGATGGCGGAGAAGTCGTCCCCCGCCGCCCGGAACCTGGCGGCGGCGTCGTCGGCGAAATGTCCGGCCGTCACCGCGAAGGCGCCGACCCAGTCAGGCCCGGCTTCCACCGGCGCCACGAAGTCCGAAAGCGCCGTGTTCGCCTTGCCCTCCCCCTTTGCCATCTGCTGACGCAGGGTGTGCAGGCGGGTCAGTTCCTCGCTACGGCTGTCGTCGGTCCACAGCACCAGGTCGTCGCCGTCGGCGTTGCCCGGCCAGAAGCCGACCACGCCCCGCGCCTCGAACCAGCGCTCCTCGACGATGCGGTCCAGCATGGCGCAGGCGTCGGCGTACAGGCCCCGCGCCGCCTCCCCGACCACGTCGTCCTCCAGGATCTGCGGAAAGCGCCCGACCAGGTCCCAGCTGGCGAAAAACGGCGTCCAATCGATGTGTTGCGCCAGTTCCTTCAAGTCGTAGGCCTGGAACGCCCGCACCCCGGTGAAGGCCGGGCGCGGCGGCGCATAGGCGCTCCAGTCGATCGCGAACCGGTTGCCCCGCGCCTCGGACAGGCTCGCGCGCGGACGCGAAGGACCGCGGGCGTAGGTCTCGCGCGTGCGCCGGTACTCGTCGCGCACCTCGCGCACCACCCGGTCCTTCTCGGTCGGCGACAGCAGGTTGGAGACCACGCCCACCGCCCGGCTGGCGTCCAGCACGTAGACGGTCGGGCCGCCGCGGTAGGCGGGCTCGATCTTCACCGCGGTGTGGGTGCGGCTGGTGGTGGCGCCGCCGATCAGCAGCGGGATGGACAGGCCGCGCCGCTGCATCTCCGACGCCACGAACACCATCTCGTCCAGCGACGGGGTGATCAGGCCCGACAGCCCGATCATGTCGGCCCCGTGCTCCACGGCCGCGTCGATGATCCGGTCGGCCGGGACCATCACGCCCAGGTCGATCACCTCGTAGTTGTTGCACTGGAGAACCACGCCGACGATGTTCTTGCCGATGTCGTGGACGTCGCCCTTCACCGTGGCCATCACCACCTTGCCGGCGGCGCGGCGGGCCTGGCCGGCCTTCTCCGCCTCCATGTAGGGCGTCAGCCAGGCCACGGCCTGCTTCATCACCCGCGCCGACTTCACCACCTGGGGCAGGAACATCTTGCCGGCGCCGAACAGGTCGCCGACGACGTTCATGCCGTCCATCAGCGGTCCTTCGATCACGTGCAACGGGCGCGCGGCCTGGAGACGCGCCTCCTCGGTGTCCACGTCGATGAACTCGGTGATCCCGTGCACCAGGGCGTGCTTCAGCCGCTCGGCGACGGGCTGTTCGCGCCATTTCAGGTCCACGACCCGCACGGCGCCCTTCTCGCCCTTGTACTTCGGGGCGAGATCGACCAGCCGCTCGGTGGCGTCGGCGCGGCGGTTCAGGATCACGTCCTCGACCGCCGCGCGCAGCTCCGGATCGATCTCGTCGTAGACCGGCAGGTCCCCGGCGTTGACGATGCCCAGGTCCATGCCCGCCGCAATCGCGTGGTACAGGAACACGCTGTGCATGGCCCGGCGCACGGGCTCGTTGCCGCGGAACGAGAAGCTGACGTTCGACACCCCGCCCGACACCCGCGCGTAGGGCAGCATCTGCTTGATCCGCCGGGTCGCCTCGATGAAGTCGACCGCGTAGTTGTCGTGCTCGGCGATGCCGGTGGCGACGGCGAAAATGTTCGGGTCGAAGATGATCTCCTCCGGCGGGAAGCCGACGTTCCCGGTCAGCAGCCGGTAGGCCCGCTCGCAGATCTCGACCTTGCGCCCGGCGGTGTCGGCCTGGCCCTGCTCGTCGAAGGCCATCACCACCACCGCCGCGCCGTAGCGCAGGCACCGGGTCGCCTGCTGCAGGAACGGCCCCTCGCCTTCCTTCAGGCTGATGGAGTTGACGATCGCCTTGCCCTGCACGCACTGCAGCCCGGCCTCGATCACCTCCCATTTGGAGGAGTCGATCATGATCGGCACCCGCGCGATGTCGGGCTCGGAAGCGATCAGGTTCAGGAAGGTCCGCATCGCCTGGACGGAGTCCAGCAGACCCTCGTCCATGTTCACGTCGATGACCTGGGCGCCCGCCTCGACCTGCTGGCGCGCGACCGACAGCGCTTCGGCGTACAGGCCCTCGGCGACCAGCTTCCTGAACTTGGCGGAACCGGTGACGTTGGTCCGCTCACCGACGTTGACGAAGATCGGCCTCACGTGCCGCCCCTCTCACGACCGCCCAGCACCAGACGGCGGGTGACGACGGCTTGCAGCAGGCCCTCGTCGAACGACCGCCTGAACGCCGGCGGCTGCGCCTCCTTCAGGGCGTGCAGCGCGGTCACCGCTCGGCGCAGGCCGCCCATGTCCGCCTCGGCGACGGCCTTGATCGCCGGGACGCCGGCAGCGGACGCCTCTTCCAACCTCGAAAGGCCCACCCGCGCGGCGAGGTCGAAGAAGCCGCGGCTGAGGGGGGCCACGGACTTGTCGCCCAGGGAGCCTTTGGGCACGCGGTTCAGCCGGGCGCGAAGGTCGCGCAGCTGTTCGGTTTCGACGGCGCTGAGGACGAGGGTCATGCCAACTCGAACGCTTCCAGGCCCGACAGCCGCATCGCGCGCGGCCGTTCCGGCACGGCGCGGGGCGGCACCCCCTCGACCGCCTCGGCGATCAGCCGGACGTGCTCGGGGGTGGTGCCGCAGCAGCCGCCGAGGATGTTGACCAGGCCGCTTTGCGCCCACTCCCGCAGGAAGGCGGAGGTCTGCTCCGGCGTCTCGTCGTACTCGCCCATGGCGTTGGGCAGGCCGGCGTTCGGATAGGCGGCGACCAGGGTGTCGGCGATCCGGGACAGCTCCGCCAAATGCGGACGCATCAGCTCCGCCCCCAGAGCGCAGTTCAGCCCCACGGCGAACGGTCGGGCGTGGCGCACGCTGTTCCAGAACGCCTCCACCGTCTGGCCCGACAGGGTGCGGCCGGAGCGGTCAGTGATGGTGCCGGAGATCCAGATCGGCAGCGGCTCCAGCCCCTCGTCTTCAAGGTCCAGGATCGCCTTGATCGCCGCCTTGGCGTTCAGGGTGTCGAAGACGGTCTCGATCAGGAACAGGTCGATCCCGCCCCGATGCAGGGCCAGCGCCTGCTCGCGGTAGGCGGCGTAAACCTGGTCCCAGGTCACGCCCCGCGCGGCCGGGTCGTTCACGTCGGGTGACAGCGACAGGGTGCGGTTCAGCGGCCCGATCGCGCCTGCGACGAAGCGCGGGCGCTCCGGCGTGCTCCACCGCTCCGCGCTTTCGCGCGCCAGCCGGGCGGCGGCCAGGTTGATGTCGGTCACCGCGCCTTCCAGCGCGTAGTCCGCCTGGCTGATCGAGGTGGCGTTGAAGGTGTTGGTCGAGGCGATGTCCGCCCCCGCCTCGAAGTAGGCGTCGTGCAGGCCCGCCACCGCGTCCGGCCGCGTCAAGCACAACAGGTCGTTGTCGCCCTTCAGCGGATGCGGGTGGTCGGCGAACCGCTCGGCGCGGAAATCCGCTTCCGACAGCCCCATCCGCTGGATCATCACGCCCCAGGATCCGTCGAGGATCAGGATGCGCTCACGCGCGGTTGCCCTCAGGGCTCCGATACGCTCGGACCTGGTCACGCGCCCGCTCCCGCCCGCTCCTTCACCCCCAGCACCCGGCAGATGGCGTAGACCAGGTCAGCCCGGTTCAGGGTGTAGAAGTGGAAGTCGGAGAAGCCCTCCTCCTCCAGCCGCGCGCAGGTTTCCGCCGCCACGGAGCCGGCGATCAGCCGCCGGGTGTCGGGGTCGTCGTCCAGCCCGTCGAACAGGTTGGCCAGCCAGTCCGGCACCGCCGTACCGCAGGTCCCGGCCATCCGACGCAGGCCCTTGAAGTTGGTCACCGGCATGATCCCCGGCACGATCGGGATGGTCACGCCGGCCCGAAGCACTCGATCCACGAACCGCAGGAAAGCGTCGATATCGAAGAAGAACTGGCTGATCGCGCGGGTGGCCCCGGCGTCGATCTTGGCCTTCAGCACCTCGATGTCGTGGTCGATGGAGGGGCTCTCGGGGTGCTTCTCGGGATAGACGCCGACGCTGATCTCGAAAGGCGCCACGCGGGCGACCGCAGCGGCCAGTTCGGTGGCGTTGGCGTAGCCGTCGGGACGCGGCGTGTAGCTGCCGCCGATGCCGCCCGGCGGGTCGCCGCGCAGGGTCACCAGGTGGCGCACGCCCGCGTCCCAGTACTCGCGCACCACCTCGTCCACCTCGGCGCGCGAGGCCTCCACGCAGGTCAGGTGGGCGGCGGGCTGCAAGGTCGTCTCGTCCAGGATGCGCCGCACCGTCCGGTGGGTCCGCTCGCGGGTCGATCCGCCGGCGCCGTAGGTCACCGATACGAACGACGGGTTCAGCGGCGCCAGTCTGCGGATGCAGGTCCAGAGCTTCTCCTCGGCCTCGTCGGTGGCGGGCGGGAAGAACTCGAAGGAGACGTTGATCGGGCGCTCGCTGCGCCCGCCCGCCCGGGCCACGGGGCCGAGCGGCGACAGCAGAAGCGCGCGGGCGGCGGCCAGGCTCATGCGACCTTCCTCGCCGTCTCGCGCTCGCGACGGCCGGTCCAGATCTTCACCGTCAGGCCTTCCCTGTCCGGCGCCAGGGTCACCGGCGCCGCTCCGGTCAGGCCGGCCTCGGCCAGCCAGCGGGCGATCTCCTCGTCGGCGAAGCCCAGCCGTCGGTGCTGGTGCTCGGCGCGCAGGAACTCCAGCGCGTGCGGGGCGAAGTCGACGATCAGCAGCTTGCCGCCCGGCGCCACCACCCGCGCCGCTTCAGCCACGGCGGTGGCGGGATCGGACAGGTAGTGCAGCACCTGGTGCACCACGACCAGGTCGGCGCTGGCGTCGGGCAGGCGGGTGCCGAAGATGTCGCCGTGGCGCAGCTCGACCTTCTCCAGGCCCGCCTGGGCGACGTTGGAGCGGGCGATGTTCAGCATCTGCTGCGACAGGTCCAGGCCGATCGAGCACTTGGCCCGGCGGCCCAGCAGGGTCAGCATGCGACCCGAGCCGGTGCCGAGATCCACCACCCGCTCGAACGGCCCCGGGCCGGCCGCGCGGTCGATCGCCTGCTCCACCGCCGTCTCGGCGACATACAGCGACCGGATCTCGTCCCAGCGCGGCGCGATGCGCTCGAAGTACTGGGCGGCCTCGGCCGCGCGCTCGGCGCGCACCTGCTCCAGCCGCTGGAAGTCGCGCTCGGCGCCCTGCCCCGCCTCGCCCAGCAGGTCCAGCACCGAGTCCGCCAGCCTTCGACGCGGCCCGTCGACGGCGAGGCGGTAGAACACCCACGCCCCGTCGGGGAAACGCTCGATCAGCCCGGCCTCGGACAGCAGCTTCAGGTGTCGCGACACGCGCGGCTGGCTCTGCTCCAGGATGCGCGCCAACTCCATGACCGACAGCTCCTCGGCCGCCAGCAGGGCGAGGATTCGCAGCCGCGTCGGCTCACCGGCCGCGCGCAGGGCTTCGACGACGTCGTCCGGGCTCAGGCTCATGGGCCATATAAAGATATCCTTATATGCTTATGGCAAGCCCGAACTGCGGCTCAGCTACAACGGGTCGCCCAGCGGCTGCCACAGCTCGACCTTCACCCCGGCCGGATCCATCAGCCAGGCGAAGCGGCCGTAGTCCTGGTCGTCGCGGCCCAGCGGCTCGACGCCCTCGCCCTTCGCCCGCGCCAGCACGCCGTCCATGTCGTCGACGATCAGGTTGACCATGAACAGGTGGGGTGAGGGCTCGAAGTACCTGGTGTCCGCCGCGAACGGGCTGAACACCGTTCCGCCGGTCTTGGGGTGAGAGAAGTCGGCGCTGCCCCACTCGCTGAAGCGCACGCCCAGCACCCGCGCATACCAGTCGCGCACCGCCGCGGGATCCTCGGCCTTGAAGAACACCCCGCCCAGCCCCAGCACCTGCCCCATCGCCGCCTCCCCTGTTCAGTCCCTGACCGGCGTCTTCAGCGGTTCGCCCGCGAAGAAGGCGGCGAGGTTGCCCATCAGCAGCATCAGCATGCCCTGGACCGCCTCGTTGGTCGCGCCGCCCGTGTGCGGCGTCAGCAGCGTGTTCGGGACCCCGGTCCAGCGCTCCGCCGGCGTCGGCTCCTCCACGAACACGTCCAGCGCCGCCGAGCCCAGCCGCCCCTCCTTCAGCGCCGCGATCAGGGCGTCCTCGTCCACCACCTGCCCGCGGGAGACGTTGACCAGCAGACCGTCGGGGCCTAGCGCCTCGATCACCTCGCGCGAGATCAAGCCCCGGTTGCTCTCGTCCGCCTTGGCGCAGACCGCCAGCACGTCGCTGCCCCTCGCCAACTCCAGAAGCGACTCCGCGCGCGGCCACGGCTGGTCCGGCTTGGGGTTCGGCCCCCACCAGGAGACCCGCATCCGGCAGGCCTCGGCCCTGCGCGCCAGCGCCCGGCCGATCAGGCCGAGGCCTACGACCCCGAGCCGAGCGTCCTTCAGCGACGGCGTGATGGTCTTGGCGTTCACCGTCCAGCCGCCCGCGCGCAGCGCCCGGTCGCCGGAAACGATCTGGCGGCGAGCGCTGATGATCAGCCCCAGCGCATGATCGGCCACGTCCTCATGGTTCACCGCCGGCGCGTGGGTGACCTGCAGCCCCCGCGCCTTGGCCCAGCCCACGTCGATCCCGTCGTAGCCGGAGGTGAAGCAGGCGATCAGGCCCAGATTCGGCAGCCGCTCGATCAGCGCCTTGTCCAGCTCGAACTCGCCCGCGACCACCAGTGCGCGGATCGCCTGCTCGGCGTCGACCGGCGGGTGCTCCCAGAAGCGGTGCACCGTGTAGGCGGACTCCAGGAAGGCGGTCAGCGGCGCCAGGTGGCGCTGCATGATCAGGACGGCGGGACGTTCGCTCATGGCCGCATCGCGTCGGCCATGAGCGTCGCCTCGTCAAGCCCGCCCTAGGTTCTGAACCCATAAAGCTTGCGGTGATGAGCTCGCGCTGATTCAAGGATTCCGGAAGGAGCCTTGGCATGGCGCGATACGATCTGAGCGAGG
>Ga0196964_10001695_pt1 | contig 10998 bp, 10 predicted proteins | sample S1_10metaG_FD_148615 | JGI IMG/M metagenome (GOLD analysis project Ga0196964, IMG submission 148615) | Soil microbial communities from Anza Borrego desert, Southern California, United States - S1_10 | ecosystem: Environmental > Terrestrial > Soil > Desert | place: USA: California | collected... | reverse complement strand
TCCGGCGAACCTCGGCTATACCGGTCCGCAGACCCCCATCGATTTTGACGGCCGCCGTTATTTAACCAGTGCCTTCAACACGAATCCCACAAACGGCGCGAGCACCGTCGGCATCTGGATATTGCGCGATCAGGTCGCCGTACCTGCCACAGCGTTCGGTGACGCGCGCAATTGGCCGCTGCTCTCGAAAGAACCGTTCTCGTCGTTGCGGCCTGCCACAGACAAGCGCGAGAAGCGTGATAAGCCTGTGCTTTTCCTGTGGTGCGATGCCAATGAAGATGGCGGCGTGCAGCCAGACGAACTCTCCTTTAAGGAGGTAAATGGCTACAGTTCCGGAACGACCTACGTCACGCGCGACCTGATGCTGATTAATTCCTTTACCGAGCAGCTCAAGCCCGTGCGCTTCACACCCAAAGGCGTTCCCATATACGATCTGCAACAATTCAAAGCGCTCATACCCGGTCTGACGCACCGCTTCACGTCCGGCGGAGGCGAAGCCTTCCCTGCCGAGAATGGTTGGACGATTGTTACTGGCGGCCCCATGCGTGGGTACCGGAATGGAGAACTCGCCTGGACGTATCAAAGCCGGTGGCCGGGCCTGCATCCAAGTCACGAAGCGCCGCAGCGCGCGCAGGCGCCCGGAGAGATGATCGGCACGACGCGGCTGCTCGGGCACACGGTCAAGCCCAAGGCCGGTGAGGCCGGCGAACTCTGGGCGGTGAACGGTAATGCCGGCGTGATCTACCTGATGACAACTGACGGCCTGTTCGTCAGCACCCTCGGACGAGACCGCTTCACCGGCACACCTTGGCCGCAAACTGCCGAACGCGGAGCGGATCTCTCGAACGTCTGGTTCAATGACGAGCATTTCTGGCCGACGATCAATCAGTGCAGCGACGGCAGCATCTATCTGGTGATCGGCAAAAATCACAGCAGCATCGTGCGTGTGGATGGGCTCGATTCTATTCGGCGACTCCCGGAACAGGCACTGAACGTCACGCCGGAGCTGCTGGCGCAGGCCGAATCGTACCGCCTTGCGCAGGAAAAACTGCGGCAGCAGAACAAAGGCAGGCAGAGCCTGTCGATAACGCTGCGGGATTCAGCGCCTGTTGTGGATGGAAATCTCAACGAGTGGGACCCGGCGAGGTTCGTCACTATTTACAGCGACAAATATGACAGGAAACCCGTTAAAATTGAGGGAGCCCTGGCGGTGAGCGGCGACAGGCTTTTCGCGGCATTCAATGCTTTCGACAAGGATCTGCTGAACAACGGCGGCGACACCTTGAACATGCTTTTCAAAACGGGCGGTGCGCTGGATCTGATGCTTGCGGCTAACGGCAACGAGCGCCTCCTGGTTACGCGCATGAAAAACAAAACGGCTGCCGTGCTCTATCGCCAGAAAGTCGAGGGAACCAGCGCCGACAAACGCGTGCCCTTTGCGTCGCCGACACGAAGCGTTTATTTTGACCGTGTCGACGACGTCAGCGATTCAGTGCAGTTGGCATCAAGTCCGGGAGCTTACGAATTCTCGATCCCGCTCAGCATTCTTGGAATCACGGCACGCGAAGGTGAAACACTTTTCGGGGACATCGGAGTGCTGCGAGGCCAGAACGGCGCGACCACGCAGCGGTTGTACTGGCACAACAAAGCTACCAGCATCACCGCCGACGTGCCCAGTGAAGCGATGCTTACGCCGCAGCTGTGGGGCGAGATGAAAGTCGTGAAGTAGCGAATCCGGCCGTGACGTCGATGAAACGCCGGTCGCCTTACTCGCCCGGAATTGTCTCCGGACGTTTGACCGGTTCGATAATGCCTTCCCATGGGCTGCTCGCCGTCGCATACAATTTCTTGCCAATACGGCCGGAGCGTGCAGCGAGGTAACCGGCTTCGCAGGCCAGCCCCATGGCACGCGCCATCGCAACCGGATCTTTAGCGTGCGCGATGCCGGTATTCAGTAGCACGCCTTCTGCGCCCAGTTCCATCGCCAGACACACGTCGCTGGCGGTGCCGACACCCGCATCGATGATCACCGGACACTTCACGGTTTCGAGGATGATCCGGATATTGTTGGGATTCAGAATTCCCTGGCCCGAGCCGATCGGCGAACCAGCGGGCATCACGCTGGTCACTCCCGCGTCTTCAAGCCTGCGCGCCATCACCGGGTCGTCATTGGTGTAGCAAAGAACCTGGAAGCCTTCTTTTACCAGAATTTGAGTCGCTTCGAGCGTTCCCAGCGGATCAGGAAGAAGTGTCTTCTTATCGGCGAGCACTTCCAGCTTCACCCAATCCACCCCAAGACCTTCGCGTGCCAGGCGCGCGGCGCGGACGGCATCCTGAGCAGTAAAACAACCAGCCGTGTTGGGCAGGATAATGTATTTCTTGGGGTCGATGTAATCGAGAATGCCAGCGGCATCCTTCTGACCCATTTCGACACGCCGCACGGCAACGGTCACGACCTGGCAGCCTGAAGCGCCGAGTGCTTCGCGCATGATTTCGAGCGATGGGTATTTACCGGTTCCGACAAACAGGCGGGAACGGAGCGTGTACTTGCCGAGCTTGAAAGATCCGGCACGATCAAACAGAGGACTGGGCATTGTTCGGTTTCCTGTATGTATGGCTTTGGGCAGCTCGCGCTACATAAGTTGCAGGCCAGCGGCAGGGCGGTGACTTTTTCTGCGCCCTGCACTGAACATGGTTATAATATGGAACGTACGATTTAAAAGGAACGGCGCGTGGTTGTGTTCGTCAATTCAAAACAGCAGACACTCGAGGATGGCGCGACTGTGGCCCGTCTGATAGAGGCGCTTGGCATGGGCCAGAAGCGGGTGGCCGTCGAAGTGAATACGGAGCTTGTGACGAAGGGCGAGTGGCAGCAATTCAAGCTTAAAGAAGGCGACCGGATCGAGATTGTCAGTTTTGTAGGCGGCGGCTGAACGCAGGCTCTCGAGATCATTCCATGCTGCGCTGGACCATTCTGATCGGCACCTTTGTCGTCTGGCTTGCCTGCATGGGCCTCGTTTACGTTCATTGCAAGCCGGTTGCGCGCAAAGACGCGCTGCCCAGCGCACAGGCAAGCCTGGAAGCACTGTTTGAAGAAGATGCCGAACTGGAGCGCGCCTGGCGCGTGTTCGTTGATCCACGGGAACTGCAGACAATCGGCAAAACGGATGGAAGCGCTCCGGTGCGGCCGCCCTGGAGCGGCGTGGATGAAAAGCGCCTTCAGGAAGTGGGCTGGTTTAAAACCATTTACAAGAAGCGCGCCGGCGATACCTCACGCCTGGAGCAACTGACTGAAGCCGAGATAACCATCCCAGCCGAAGCCAACATGCCCGTCCTGCAGATGCTCGGCACGCTGAAGTACCGAAACCGCTCGGACATCAGCCTCGACACAGGGTTGGAAAGCTTCAATTCCGAATTCAACATGGGTCTTGGCTTCAAAGTCATCTCCCTGGGCGTTCGTGACGGCGAATACCTGACCGTCACCCAGCAGATCTTTCAGAACCAGAACAAGCTCCACGACCAGAAGCAGAAAATCATGGTGGGAACCAAGGGCACGCCGACGTTGGAATTGATGCCCTTCCAACCCAATCCCAACATTCGCAAGGATGTGACCTGGGAGATCGCCATGCTTGATACCAACACAATCGACATCGCCGGTTCATCGCCCCCGCAGTTGCAGATGCTGAAGGTCAAGTGCGTCGGCAAGCGCGCGATTTCGTACAACAATGCTCCGACCATGTCCTATGAAGTGAAAACATCCGACGGCAAAACGCGGGCGTGGTACTCGGCAGACGGCGTAGTCCTGAAGCAGGCATTCCGCCTGGCGGATCTGATCGAAATTGTCGTAGTGCGCGCTGATGCTAAAACATTCAACACCTCCGGCAGCCCTCAGATCATCAAAACACCGCGCTAAGGCTTGAACTCATGATCGAAATAAAAAACCTCCGAAAAACGTACGGCGAAAAGGTCGCGGTGAAAAACCTGAGCCTTTCGGTGAAGGAAGGCGAAGTCTTTGCTTTTCTCGGACCGAATGGCGCCGGAAAAACGACGACGATCAAAGTTTTAACGGGACTGCTGCGGCCGACCTCAGGAAGCGCAAGCGTCGGCGGCTTCGACCTGGCGACCGACGGCTTGAAAGCGCGCGCGCTGATGAGCTACGTGCCTGACGAGCCGTACCTGTATGAGAAACTGACCGCACGCGAATTTCTGCGCATGACCGGCGACCTGTACGGCATGCCGCGGCAGCTCACGGAAGAGCGCATCGCTGAAGTCGTGGATGCGTTCGAGCTCAAAGACTTTCTCGATAATCTGACTGAAAGCTACAGCCACGGCATGAAGCAGCGCGCGGTGATCGCGGCAGCCCTGCTTCACAAACCGCGTCTGCTGGTTGTGGACGAACCAATGGTCGGACTGGATCCCAAGAGCGCGCGCAAGGTTAAAGACACCTTGAAAGAACTCTCGCGCAAGGAAGGCATGACGGTTTTCATGTCAACCCACACGCTGTCGGTGGCTGAGGAAGTCGCCGACCGCATCGGCATCCTGCGCAAAGGCGAACTGGTCGCGCTCGGCACGCTCTCCGAAATCAAACAGATGCGCTCCAGCAGCACCGGCGAACAGCACGAACGGCTTGAAGACCTGTTCCTGGATCTGACGGCCACAGAATAGGAAACTAGCAATGCCAACCCTTATCCCCTCCCCCACCCGCATTGAAGCAGCAGGAAATAAACCCAAGCTCATCGATGAGTTCATCGGCCGCGTCAATTCGCGGGACGATCGCCTCAGCGTTGCGCGGATGCAGAGTCCCGGCGGCTGGATCGAGCCGGGTCAGACGCCGGAATTCGATGAGTTCACGGTCGTTCTCAAAGGACTGCTGCGCGTAAAACACATAAGCGGCACGCTGGATGTCCGCGCCGGACAGGCTGTGATCGCGCATAAAGGTGAATGGGTGCAGTACAGCACGCCCGAAGCGGACGGCGCTGAATACATCGCCATCTGCCTGCCCGCATTCTCGATGGCCACCGTTCACCGGGATGCATAGACGCATAATGAGGCGGTGTTGACACCTCTGCCTGCCATGTTAGCGTTTGAATAGCTTTTGTGGAATAAGTGCAGACGCAGGATACATTCAGATAAAAGAGCAGAGCACACGCTTCTGCGACTGGAGGTCTTAATAGACATGGGTGCTGCAACGGTAGCTGTTTCCGACACGAACTTTGAAACTGAAATTGAAAAGCATAATGGCATAGCTGTGGTTGATTTCTGGGCAACCTGGTGCGGTCCATGCCGCATGATTGCGCCCGCGCTGGATGAACTGGCCACTGAACTGAGCGGCAAGGTCAAGATTGCCAAGGTCGACGTGGACGAAAGCCCCGAAGTCGCTTCACGCTTCGGCATTCGCTCGATTCCCTGCCTGGTACTTTTCAAGAACGGACAGGAAGTCGACCGCGTGGTGGGCGCGCAGAGCAAAGCACAGCTGAAGAGCTGGATGGAAAACCAGGCGAAGTAAAGATTACCTGCGGCGCCCAGGCCGGCGCCGCCTGACCGAACACACCAAGACACGAAGACACAAAAGCATTACACTTTTGTGTCTTCTTTTTTTGGTAGCGCCATGGTCGATGTCGAATCTATCCTGGAGTCACACCTCGCGCCGTACGCCATGCGTGCAAGCCAGTCGCGCGGACGGCCGCATCCGGACCACGGAACTGCGTACCGGGGCATTTATCAGCGCGACCGCGATCGCATCGTTCACTCCTCCGCTTTCCGGCGCCTGCAATACAAGACACAGGTCTTCGTCAGCGTCATGGAAGGCGACTACTTCCGCAACCGGCTGACGCACACGCTGGAAGTCACTCAGATCGCGCGCACGATTGCCCGCGCGCTGCGGCTGAATGAAGACCTCACCGAAGCGCTGGCCCTGGCGCATGATCTTGGCCACGGGCCCTTTGGACATTCGGGGGAGAATGCGCTCGATGATGTCATGAGCGGCAAGGGCGGCTTCGATCACAATGCCCAGGGCCTGCGCGTGGTCGATTTCCTGGAACAGCGGTATCCGCGTTTTCCCGGGCTGAACCTCACCTACGAAACGCGCGAGGGTTACGTGAAAAACTATGTCCAGGATGGTCGCCCGGGCCGTCCGCGCTCAGCGTTGGGCTTTGCCGGCAACGAGATGCCCTCTCTTGAGGTGCAGCTGGTCGGTCACGCCGATGAAATTGCATACGACACCCATGACTGTGATGACGGGCTGGTCTCCGGAGCGCTCGACGAAGACTCCATACGCTCGGTCACACTTTGGCGGCGCGTGGAAGAGGAAGTGCTCCGCGAACACGCGGTATTTAAGAGTGACCACCGCATGCGCTGGCGGGCCGTTGTACGGCGGCTGATCGGCACGCTGGTCAGCGACCTGCTTGAGGAAACGCGCAGGCGCCTGAAAGAGCATGCGATCGGCAGCATCCAGGATGTCCGGCAGTGCGAACACGAGCTGGTGGGGTTCTCTCCTGAGCTTGCGCCGCAGAAGCTGGAGCTTGAAACGTTCCTGATGGAGAACTTCTACAAGGGGGCGAGGGTGCGAGAACGCACGAACATGTGGCAAACGCGGCTTAAAACGCTGTTCAGCACGTTCCTCAATGATCCTGCGCGCCTTCCGGAAGAGCAACGCAAGCGGGCTGAAGCGAGTGGCGATCTGGACCGGGTAATCTGCGATTACCTGGCAGGCATGACAGACAGGTTTGCGAGCAAACAATGGGAGGCGCTTGGGGTGCAAGGGTAAGCTCCGAATTCCCGGCAGTTCAAAAGCCGCCGCCTTCTGGTTGACACTTATTGTCAGCCAAAAATTGGCACTTTTTTAAATCATCTTAATTTTCATTATTTTTACCGTTTGTGACTCATCAACTTACATGACGATGCGCGAGCCAGACACAATTGGTTCCATCTTTGCTATTCCTTAGTCGGATCAACAGTAACGCTCTCCGAACAAACAGGAGTTCCTAGGTGTCTAGGATGCGGGGACGTGCACTGTCAACAGGTTCTTAAGGAGAACGGGTATGAAAAAGGGCTTTACGCTGATCGAGCTGATGATCGTCGTCGCGATCATCGCCATCATCGCAGCTATCGCCATTCCGAGCTTGCTGCGCTCGAGAATGGCCGCCAATCAGACGGCTGCGGCGGCTGCCTGCAAGGCATTCGCTGAAGCAGAAGAAATCTATCATCGCACGGACTATGACCAGGACGGCGTGCTCGAATACTCCAGCCGCATGAAGGGCGCTAACAGCCTGCTGGAAAAGGTCAGCGGCGCGGGCGATCTGGCCCTGGTTGACCGCTCCTTCGCGGGTGCTGAAGGTCCTCCGACCACGGCAGCGCCGAAGGCCGGTTACGTGTTCACCGTGCTGACCTCGCAGGGCGCGGCGGGCACGGGCGGTGCGCGCAGCTACATGACCGGAACGAACATGACCCTCGGCTACGGCCTCTGCGCCATGCCGGGCGCTTATGACGGCACCGGCCGCGATACGTTCGTCATCAACAACAACGGCACGATCTTCCAGGCCGACCGCGGCACCGGCACGACGACGTTCGAAGACGTCTTCAACCCGGTCAGTGGCACCTGGACTCCGACCGAATAAGCAAGTCCCCGCGACAAAACAAAAGGGCGGCCTTCGGGCCGCCTTTTTTGTTTGTCCCGAAACGAGCAGATGTGCCGTCCGCCGCGCTTTAAACTCATTGCAAACTGCTTCAACACAAAGACTCTAAAACTAAAAGACACCAAATGGATTTGCGTGCGTGTCCTGGTACTCTCGCGCGACTGCTTTGTGTTTGTGCGTGCTGATGCAGAGAGCGCGCTGTTTCGTGCGTCGCGCCCGTTCATCAACTTAATACGGCGGAAAGAGTTCGCAGAAACGCGTTCGACCAAAAAGCGAGCTACTTCTTCTCGCTCTTCTTCCTATCAGCTTTGCGGTCTTCTGCCTTAGGCTCAGCAATGACGGGCTCATCAAAGATGAGTTCCTCGTCCTTCGGCGTGCGGATGACCGCCGGGCGGTCGGCGGTAGTTCTTTCCTCGTTGGGGTCCTTGAAAATCGCCTTTTTGTCAGGCGAGAGCGGCTGAATGTTCAATTCGCCTGCCAGACGCAGACCTTCGGGCTGCGGTGCTTTGATGTCTTTGACCACCAATTCCAATTCAGTCGGCCGCACGCGGAAATTATCAGCTCCGGCAATGGGTGATTGCGATTCGTCATCAGGCTTGAACTCTGATTTCGGCGCCTCCCGCTTGAGCGCCACCTGGTATTGCTGACCCGTCTTGGGATGCGTTACTGTTCCGGCACGCGCCAATTCAGCCCGCTCGATCAGCGCGTCTCGGTCAGACAGCGCCTGCTTGTCGCCGCTTTCATCCTGCGGCTTAAGCACGTAATGCAGATACACTTCATCATTCAGGCGGGCGGGAACCAGGTTGTCAGCGGCCAGGGCCATCGGATCATAGCCATAAACCGGCGGCTTGATCGGTTCCTCTCGCACTAGAACCTGATGCTTTTCCTTGCGCAATTCGATGCGGTACGTGCCGTAATGCGTAAAACCCACTCGAATGGGAGTGACGCCCACAACACGGCGGTTAATGGAAACTTCAGCGCCCGGGGGCACACTCGTAATGGTCAGGCCACGGCTGGTGCAGCCGCTGACAAAAAGAACCGTCAGCAACAGTCCACACGCAGTGATCTGCTTCATTCCTGTATTATCGGCTCGACTCACTTCGCACTCCTTAAACCATGCCGTAACAGCCTCAAGCATGCAGCTTATTGGATTTCCAGGATCTCCGCCTGCATCGTCTCAAGGTTGAGCACTGCAAGGCTTGGTTTTCCCGTCAGCCACCCGCATGCTTCACCGGGATTCAGTTCCAGCGGGCGGGTTCCGTCCGCAGGAATGTGCACGCGCGTATGCGAATGCCCATAAAAAACTCCGTCGCAGCTCGTCCTGAATTCGGCCGGAATTTCCTCGACCGAATGAGCCACGCCAAGCTTCCGGCCTCCCAGTTCAAAGACCGTCGGTCCGTCGCGCAACTCGGAAAATAATTTCTTCAGGCCTTTCTTTTCCCCATCGTTGTTACCGTAAATGGCGTAGAGCGGCCCATTGAACTTCAAAACTCCCTTGAGTGCGAAGGGAGCGACAAAATCACCCAGATGCAGCAGTCCATCGACACGTTGCCGATGTAACAACTCAACGGCCAGCGCTATACGGTCCAGGTGATCATGAGTATCGGAAATAATGCCCAGTCGCTTCATTGATTGTGATTAGACGCATGAGCCCGGCAAAAGTCAAAAAGGATTTACACCCAATCTCCAGCCCAGACTAAACAAAGAAGCGGCAGGGACTTATACTCCAGTCCCTGCCGCTTGAAACCCTTTACTGAGTCCAGCTCTCACTTCAGACTGGCTTTACCTGAATCACCGATCTGCCGATATTCGAGTTGGAACGTCATCGCGACAAACACATCCGTCCCGACCTGCAGCGTCGCTGGCAGCAGCACCAGCACCGGCGTGCGCGTCCGCGTACCGCGGAGCCAGTTGGCGCCGATCGACTCAGCGAGATCCGTCAGTCCGGCACGGTTGTTCACCCTAAAGCGGATGCGGCTCTTGAGCAGGTTGACCTCGATCTTCGGGAGAGACGTCGCCTTGCCTTTGCCGCGTGCATCCAGCGAGAAGACGAATGACTGGGCGAGCGGACCTTTGCCCAGAGTCAGTATGCCTGCCTTGCCTGCCAGCGCCGTCTGCGTGAGCGTGGCGGGGAACTTGATGCCGGCCAGCGTACCCGATGCGGTCGAGCGATTGCGGTGGATGAAATTGCATTTCAACTTGCCGCTTCCGCCTACCGTGTTGTTGACCAGGATTCCGGTCGCCCCCGGTGGCAGAGCCGCATTGCCCTGCGACCCGCTGCTCAGGTTCATACCGACGAACACTTCCACCTGCTGCGTCGAGGTGACGCCTTCAGGCGAGGTGGCCGTGACGGTGACAACGTAGATTCCCGGCTGCGTGTAGATGTGCTGAACGTTCGGGCCGGTGCCCTGCGTGCCATCGCCGAAGTTCCAGACGAAGGTCGAAGCACCCGACGTGCCGGCGCTGAACAGAACAGTCTGCCCAGCCAGCGCCGTATCAGGTGTGATCGTTGGCGTGCCGCTGAAATTCGGTGCGGGCGTCACGGTGATCGTCACGGTTGCCGCAGCGGAAGTCAGCGTGCCGTCGCTGACTGTAAAGGTGAAGCTGTCCGTACCGATGAAATTGAGGGACGGAGTGTACGTCACCACCGCGCCGGAGCCGGAAAGAACACCGTTGACTGGCTGAGTGCCGATCGTGTAGGTCAGCACTGTATTGTCCGTATCCTGGCCCACCAGAGTGATGATGACCGGCTTACCCGTTCCGGTGACCACATTCTGGGAAACAGCTACGGGAGCGTCATTGGCGGCCCCGACAGTGATCGATACCGTTGCATTGACGCTCGTGAGGTTGGTCACGTTACCGGCCAGAGTGTCATCGGTCACGGTAAAGGTGAACGAGTCTGCTCCCTGGTAATTCAGGGCCGGCGTATAGGTGACCTGCCCCGTCGCGGCATTGAACCCGGACAGGGTGCCGTGTGCAGGCTGAGACGTGATCGTGAAAGATAGTGTCTGAGCGACTTCCGGATCACTGTCGACTCCGGCAAGCGTGATGAGAACTGCCGTGTCTTCGGTGGTTGTCACCGTCTGAGCCGTGCCGACAGGCACATCGTTGACGGGCGTGACGGTCAGATTCACCGTCGCAGGCGCCGACGTGTAGAAGGCATCGCTGACCGTAAAGGTGAAGCTGTCAGGACCGTTGTAATCGGCATTAGGCGTGTAGTTTACCGACGCGCCATTAATCGTTAGCGTACCGTTCGCCGGCAGCGACGTCACGATGAAGTTGAGCACGTCGCTGTCGGGGTCAACTCCCGTAAGCGTAATTGGCAGAGCGATGTCTTCGGCCGTGGTGAGGAACTGGGCCGTAG
>Ga0196964_10001693_pt1 | contig 11005 bp, 19 predicted proteins | sample S1_10metaG_FD_148615 | JGI IMG/M metagenome (GOLD analysis project Ga0196964, IMG submission 148615) | Soil microbial communities from Anza Borrego desert, Southern California, United States - S1_10 | ecosystem: Environmental > Terrestrial > Soil > Desert | place: USA: California | collected... | reverse complement strand
GGGCGGCGCTGCGCGAGGCGATGACGTGGATGGGATCGCACACGCCGGAGGCCCCCCGTCGTGGTTCCGCGCCGGTCCTGTCCGAAGGGGCGCTAGACGATCGACGCCGCGCCTTGCACCACGGGTGGTCCGTGCTCGGAGAGTCCACATGACCCGCCCCACCTGGGACGCCTACTTCCTAGACGTCGCCCGCGTCGTCTCCACCCGCGCGACGTGCCCGAGGAAGTCGGTTGGCGCCGTCGTCGTCGACGTGTCGAATCACATCGTCGGGACCGGCTACAACGGCGCGAAGTCCGGCGCGGAGCAGTGCGACGAGGTCGGGTGTCTCATCGTGAAGGAGTCGTGCAAGCGGGTCGTGCACGCCGAGCTCAACGCGATATCGCAAGCTCAAGCCCGCGGGTCAATGCGAAGCGTCGATTGGCATTACTCGACGATCTACGTCACGACGAGTCCGTGCGTGGAGTGCTACTCGGCAATCGTCAGGCGAGGCATCGCGAGGATCGTATTCCCGGAGTGGTTTTATCGAGACCGCGACGTGATTGCGATGAAGGCGTTGGCGGATGGCGTTGAACTTGTGGGGCCTCAATGAGAGATCGCGAGGCAGGAGACGACGACGACGTGCACATGCAGTGCGTTGACTGCGGCACGAGGTTCGGCGTGGAGATGCGCAGGTACGGGGTGAGGCTGTACCCGCGGTGCGCGTCGTGCGGAAGGACGAGCGCAGCCATTGCCCAAGCTCGCGACGAAGGTGCCGTCGAGGAGCGTGCGAAAGTGGTGGCGTGGCATCGAAGCGAGGCGGCGCGGTTCCGGGCGGAGGCGGCGAAGTACGGACCTGGCAAGTCGCCGACCTGGCTCAGTTCGATCATCACGACTCACGACGATTCGGTTACGTGCATCGAACGCGGGGAGCATCTCAAGTGACCACCGTCCTCGTCGACCTCCCCGAGCTCCTCACGCTCGACGACGCCGCGGCGTTCCTCCGCACGACGAGGAAGGGCGCGAAGATGATGGTCGACCGCGGCAAGATGCCCGGCGTCGTTCGCGTCGGGCGGCGCATCCTCATCCGGCGCGACGACTTGCGCAGGTCCGTCGGACTGCTACCGTCCGCGCCGACCAATGTTTCGCCGCCACGAAAAGGCGCGTGATTCATGGTCAAGGTACGTCCTCGGGGCAACGGCTGGCAGTACGACATCATCTTTCGATGGCCTGACGGCGCGAGGTTTCGCGAGCGCGCGAAGGCTCCGGTCGCGAGCAAGTCGGGAGCGCAGCGATGGGCGGAGGCTCGCGAGCGTGAGATTCTTTCCGCCGGGCGCGAGGCGTACGAGATGGCGAAGTCTCCGCCCGCGGCACCGCCCGCCGCGACGCCGACACTCGACGAGTTTTGGCCCTCGGTCGTGCAGGACCATTACCGCGCGAACCGCAAAAAGCCGTCGACGATCGAGTCGGTCGAGTCGATCTATCGGATGCACTTGAAAGAGCGGCTCGGCGCGCTCGCGCTCGACGCGATCACGGCCGCGCATGTCGCATCGCTGAAGGGTCGCCTCTCCGAGAAGAGTCCGAAGACGGTCAACAACGTCCTGACCGTGCTCTCGCGCGCGCTCCGATGCGCCGTTGAGTGGGGCCAGCTCGCGGCGATGCCTCGGATCGGATTCTTCAAGAACGCTACGCCCGAGATGGCCTGGTACGAGCGCGAGGACTACCTCCGCCTTGTCGACGCTGCAGCTCGACGCGCGACGCGACTGCTCATCCTGCTCGCCGGCGACGCGGGCCTGCGCCGCGGAGAGATCCGCGCGCTGCGATGGTCCGACGTCGACCTCGAGCGACGCATCATCCACGTCCGGCGCGGCCTATGGCGCGACCACGAGGCGACGCCGAAGGGCGGGCGCGGTCGGATCGTCCCCATGACCCCGGCGCTGCACGACGTCCTGCGCGCGCACCGTCACCTCGGCGATCGCGTGCTCTACAGCGACAAGGGTCGCGAGCTGTCGAACCGCACGATCCGCAATTGGCTCGCCGCCGCGCAGCGCCGCGCAGCCCTCGTGGACAACGACGCCGCTGGCGCGATCCACAAGCTCCGCCACACGTTCTGCAGCCACCTCGCCGCCGCGGGTGTCCCGGCGCGCGCCATTCAGGAGCTCGCCGGGCACGCCGACCTCGCGACGACGCAGCGGTACATGCACCTTTCGCCGGCGAATCGCTCGACGGCGATGGCGTCGCTCGCCGCGTACCACGCCAGTTCCGCCGTGGTACAGGGGTGGAACGAGCCCCTTGCGCTGCCTGCCCGCTCTGCTATTCCCTCGTCTTCTCGCACGGTTGCATGAGTGGAGGCGCCGGGAATCGAACCCTCTCCCACGGCGGCGAAAACATTGGTCATTTCGAGATTCCCGGCGGATTCACTCTCTCGCAACACCTCTCACGGACTCGCCCGGGCGCCAGCGTGCGCCCCGGGCGTGGTACCGCGGTGGAACAAAGACCCATGACCCGTGCTACTCGCGGGCGGGGCGCTCTATCGTCCCACCCGCCGCCGCCTGCACGTTGGGCGAGTAGTCGCGCAACAGCGGCGCACGCTCCTCACGCACCGTCGTCAGCCCTCGCAGCGCGAGGTCGTACCGCGCGCGGCACCGCGGGACCGCCTTGGTAAGCAGCGCCTCGGTGAGCTCGTCGCGCGTGATGACCCCGTTGCCGTCGAGGTCCAACCAGCGGTTCGCGCGGTACTGCGCCGGGTGTTCAAGCTCGGAGTACACGACGCGGTCGAGCCGCTTCGAGTGCGCGGGCGCGAGGTTCGCCGCCCACAAGTGCCCGGCTGACTCCCATCGCTCGAAGGCCAGCCGTCGACGCCAGCCCTCGAAATACCGCCCCGTGTACTCGACCTGCACGTCCGGCGGCGCGAGACAGAACGGCCCCCACGAGTCGCGCCAGCCGAGCGCGCGGAGCTCGGAGCGGCCGATCTGCGTGAGCCCCTGGTAGCCGTGCGAGTTGGGCGTGCGCATCAGGATCAAGTCGCACTCGCCGGCGATGAGCGTGATCACGTCCTCCGCGCGCCAGCGGTGCGAGTCCTCGCGGTCGAGTAGCGCCTCGTAGAAGGCTTGGGCGGCGGGCAGTTCGAGCCAGTCTGATTTGCTCATGTTTACAGCCTCTTACGAACAATCGACATGGCCTTGCTTGCACGCTGGTAGACCAGCGCTATTATCTACTCTGTCGCGAGGGCGCGGCGAGGAGGGTGCGGGGATGGTGGTGGACGCGAGCAAGCTTGGAACGTTCGAAGAGATCGACGCTGCCCGGACCGCAAACCGCGACGCCGACGGCCGCATCAGGAACCTTGCTCTTTCTCGACGACTTGACCGTCGCGATCGATCGATTGCGCTCGCGGTTCTCGGATACGAAGACGAGACTGTCGGCGGCCGGTTGGCGGCAACCACTGGCGAACTGCGACAGTGGGCAGTTGCCGCGCTGCGCGCCTGACTCCCGTCTCGCCTCCTGCCCCGCCATCGCGGGGCAGCGGGCGACGCTGGAGTCGCAGAGGAGGGTGCTGAAATGGTTTTCGCGGTTGTCGGTACGGACGGAACGCGCGCGGTGGTGTGGGGCCTCGGCGACACGGCGGACGCGGCGCGAACGGACGCCAGGCGCTGGCTCGCGGACGCGAACGCGGTGCACGAGGCGGACTCGCTCGACGTCGAGGAGATCACCGCCGAGCAGGCCGCGATCGTGCGCGCGGGCGACGTGTCGTGGCCGATCGTCGTGCGCTGATGCCCCGCCCGCCCAAGCGCAAGCCAGGCCGCTCACTCTCCGAGGAGGAGCGAGCGGCGGCGGGTCGAGAGCGGCTGCAGCTACGGCCGCGGGTCGGCGCGAGAGCGCTACTCGACGAGCTCGCCGACCGCTGGCGCCTATCGCCGAGCGACGCCGCGACGCGCGCGTTCGAACTCGCGCTCGAGCGCGACTGATCACGGCGCCCCGCTACAGCGCACGCCCAGCGCCCTGAGCTCCTCGCGACTCGCCCGCGCGACGAGCTCCGGCCGGTACCACCCGAGCGCCGTCGCCCGCTCGCACGCCGACACGCACTGGGTGGCGAGAGCCGGCTCGAGGCACCCGAGCTCGGCGCGGTGAGAGCACGCCGCCACGCACGCGTCGAGCCGCGGCGTCGTAGGCGCAGGCGGGACGCACGCGGCGAGGGCGAGGCAGAGGGCGGCGAGCCTCACCACACACCTCGCGGCGCGGCCGTCACGACCTGCACGTCATAGACATTCGGCCCAGCAAAAAACGACCACGCGATCCACGCCAGCCCGTCGTCGGCCCAATCCGTTCCCCAGCTACCAGCGACGCCGACCGCATCAGGCCGATAGGCGACGATGCATTGCGCGTGGGCGCCCGCTACGTCCCCCGAGAGTCCGCCCCACACGCCAGGCCCGCGCAGCCGCATATACGCGGCGTCGACGTCCTGCGCGTAGGTCATCGGGTAGCCCGACGAGACGACGCGGCGGATCGTGTGCTGCAGCGCCTCGCCCTGGTCCCACACGCGATAGTCCGCCGTGTCGACGGCGAGCGAGCCGGCCTCGATTACGTCCTGCGTGACGCGTTCGGTGGGGTCGCTCGAGTCTGGCCAGCGGTCTTCGGAGACGAGACCGAAGCCGCTCGACGCCTCGACGATCTTGTGCGTGTACGCGCCGATGTCAGCGAGGCGCGCGACGTAGCCGCCCTCGAGCTGGCGAGCGACGGCGTAGAGCGCCTTCGCGGACGGCTTGATGCGGCCCTTGCTGACGGTACGGATCGCCTGCGCGCGCGCGAAGCCCTGACACGCGTTGCTCGCGCCCTGGTCGCGGTACTCCGTCCACGGCCCGCGCAGGTCGAAGGCGTCCGGCAGCGTCGCGCGCGTGGCGGAGACGAGGCGCTGTATCGGCTGACCGCGCGCGGTGCCGGGCTCGTCGCGGAGGGCCCCGGTGGGTCTCATGCTGGATCCGGCGCGAGCATGTCGTCGGTGACGTGCATCAGGTCGAGGATCGCGAACCCATTGAGCGGGTCGTAACTCGCCTGGACGCAAGGCGTAGCGTCCTCGCTCATCGGGCCAAGGGTGACGCCATTCGCAGCGAGCAGCGTCACTAGTTCGTGCGCACGCTGCACGAGTAGCGCTGGCTCGACGACTGAGACCACGTACGCGTGATCGCGGTCGCACGCGTAGTCGTGCGTCGCGCCGTCGCCGCTGTCCGTCGTGCGGAAGCCGTTTTCGTTCAGAAGTGCGACGAGCTTTCGGATGTTCGGGTTGAGGTTCACTTCCCACCGTCCCGCGCCGCCCCGACCTCCGAACGCGGCCGGCACGGCATGTCCGGCCACCCCGTGCGGCTGCACTCCTGATGGTAGCCGCAGCACACCGCCGCGCCCTCGTAGTGCCCGCAGAGCACGGGACACGCGGGCGGCTGCGTCGCCGGGCCGTAGAGTGCGGCGCACGCGGCGAACGGGATGCCGATCAGCGCCACCGCGGCGATGCGCAGCCCGCGGGGCGGCTCCTCGCGCCGGCGCCTCATCGCGCGCCCGCCTCGGCGGCGCCGCCGTCCGCGCCGACGATGCGCACGCACGTCTCGACCTCGCGCCATCCGAGCGCGGCGCAGGCGGTGAGCGATGCGCACGCAATCCAGATTGCAACGGCGATGATGTTCGAGATTCGCATCACTTCGTCCCCTTCTTTGCCAATATGCTTGGCCCAATTGCCTGCACGAGTGCGACCAAAACGGCCACCTCGACCCGATTCGTGTAGAGCGCAAGGCCCACTCCGATTACGAGAATCGCGAGCGCGGCAACTTGCGGCCAGGTGAAGTCAGCCATTCGATCTACCTCAGAGAGTGGATATCCACGGCACGTCCGTTCCGTCGATCTTTTTGCAGTCTGTAAACGTCGCGATGGCGTCGTCTAGCTTCGTTGCCGAGTTGTAATAGTTCGTATTCATCGTGACGCCAATCATGCGGACGTCGCCGAGCGTGTAGATTCCGAGATCCATCTGCCCGCCCGTGAAAGTGACTGCCGCGCCGCGCCCGTCGAACAGCATCGTCCCCTCGTAGAACAGGCACCCCGAGAACGCGTGCCCGTTGACGATCCCGCTCGCGACGCGAAGCGCGGTCGTGTTGTGCAAGAATTGGAAGCTCGAAAAGCTGCCGTGCGTGTCATTGCCGCCGGCGCGGATCCAGGCGCCCGTCGGGCAGTTGCGCGCAATCCCGCCAGCAATATTCACATTGCCGGCGAGCACGTCGACGCCGAGCGTGCAGCCGATCGCCTTGATGTTCGTCGCCGTGGCCTGCTGCAATGCAAATCCGGTCGTGCAGTTATATGCCTCGCAGCAATCAAGCATTTGCCCGCTCGCAACGTCCTCGCTGAACGCCATCGCGAAGCCAATACCGCCGAGATGGTGGCACGTGACGTTCGACACCTTCACGTGCGATGAGCCGTCGGAGCCGAGGTAGCCGACTTTGATTCCGTTCTGCGACGCGCCGGTTGAATTACCCTTTACGCGGAAGTTGGCGAATAAGGTCTGCGACTCGGATCGCTTCGTCGAGCTCGTGTCACGGATAAGGAACGCGCTCGCGTTGCTCGTGATGTTGATGACCGACGCGCCGCCGCAGCCGATCACCGATACGCCCATTGGCCACGGCGTGCCGATCGTCGGGCTGATGACATAGGTCTTCGCGCCGAGGATGAGCGCGCCGTACTCGCCCGCCGCGCACGCGGCGGCGGCGCTCGAATACGCCGCTTGGTCGCTCGTCACGCCGTCCCCGACCGCCCCGAATTGCTCGAGCGTGCATGCGCCAGCGGGGACGAGCATCAGAGCGAAGCCTGGTGCGTGGCGCCCGCGCCGCCGTTGCCCTTCGTCGTCCCGCTCGCGGCGGTGCCCGCGCTGCCGGCGGAGCCGAACGTCTCGACTAGCGCGCTAGTCGTCGTGTTGATGACCGTGATTCGACCTCCCGCGCCGCCCGCGCCGCCGTCGCCGCCCGTCCCCGTCCCGGTACCGTCGCCGCCGTTGCCGCCCGCGCCGCCGTTGGCCTGCAGAGCGTTGGTGGCGGTCGCGCCCGTGAGCGATTCGTAAACGAGGTAGATCACGCCACCACCGCCGCCGCCGCCACCGCCGCCGCCGCCGCGGTTGCCCGCGGCCGGAGTGCCGCCGACTCCGCCCGCGCCGCCGTTCGCTTGGATCGCGCCGGCCGCCGTCGACGCCCCGCGGCTGATCGTCCGCGCGTGGATTACGAGATATCCGCCGCCCGACCCGCCCCCGCCCCCGCCGGGGCCTGCCGTCGCGCCGTCGCCACCGCCCGCGCCACCGCCCGATCCGCCGACGCCGCCAGCGATGAGCGTGACGCCCCTCGCGTGCACGTCGAGCAGCCGGCCGAACGGGAAGGCAGGGGCCGCGCCGCCTGCGCGCAGCGCGCCGCCGGCATTGCCTCCGCCATTCGCGCCGCCCGCGGATCCTTGTCCGCCGGCGCCGCCATTGAGCGGATTTCCGGCCGACGTCGAGCTCGCAGCGCCTTGGTTGCCTGCCGTCGTCGTTCCCGCGCCGCCTGCCCCCGCGTTGCCGCCAAAGCCGACGCTGCCGCTAAGTCCGACTTGCGTCCCCGCGGCGCCTGCCGTGGTCGCCGCGGCGCCGTTGCCGCCCGTGTTGCCATTGAGGCGAATCGCGCCCGCGGGGGCGTTGTCGAGATTGAGCGTCCCCGTGGCGTACATCCGAAAGCCGTTGAGCGTGTGCGTGTCGCCCGCGCCGAGCGTGAGGTCGGTCCAGTACATGTCGCGCGTGTACGAGACGGCGCCTGCCCCCGAGGCCCGCGCGCCGTCGCGCCCGTCCCCGTAGGTCCGAACGAAGTCCGCGCCGATGATCGACGAGATAACGCCCGCTGCCGTCGTACGAAGGAATCCCGCGGACGCGAAGCCGAGCGCCGCTTCGATGCTAGCTTTCAGCGCCTCCAGCACCTTCCCTGCGCCCGATCCGAAGTCCGCCGCGAGGGAACGATCCGCGGCGAGCGAACCGCCGCCCGTGAGGCCCGTTCCCGCCGAGATCGTCCGCGACGAGGGGACGTCGCCGCCACCGCTCGCGTTCCCGCCGATATCTGCGAAGCCGCTCACGAGTCCCCCTTCCCGTTCACGCGAATGTTCAGCGTGCCGGACCCGGCCGTTCGCGTGTAAACGACGCGCGCCCAGCGGTAATTCTGATTGGAGAGATTGAGCATCCAGACTCCGTCGCCCGTGACAGTGAGCGTGGCGCTCGTGACGTCGACCCAATTCGTTAGGCCCGTCGCCGTCGCAGGGTCCGTTCCCGTGTACGCACCATGATCATTGCATGCTTGCACCTTGAGCGTTCCCGTCCCGCCGCCAGCCGTCACGCACGCGAACGCGAAGCCGATATCGAGCTGATCAACGAGTACCGGGTTGGACGTAACCGTCGCCTGGCTTATGTCGCCCGCGGCCATCAACTCGAAATTCTTCCAGATGGTCATAGCGCCTCTCCGTCTTTCAGATCCGCCGCGTACGCGCCTCACCACGTCGTGTGGCTCGAATTTCGTCGAATGTTGCCCTCGTCGACGAGACGTACGTCGAATACGCCACCTCTTCGATCAGTCCGCAGAAGTGCGTATTACCCGACGGCGGCGCGCCTGTCGACGTATTGAATATCGAATACTTCATATTCGCTCCGGTGTAGTCGATATTATTGGCTACGTACGTCGTCGTGCTCGGATCTACCTGCTGTCCGTCGACAAGGAGGTAAACCTGCGTCCCGTTTACGATGCCCTTGAGCCGGTACGATCGGCACTTCGTGAGAGCGAACGAGCCGGCGGCCGTTTTTGCGCCGACTCCGCCCGCGATTCGCGCCGTCATGTACGGGAGCCCCGCGCTCGTGACGCCCAATTCAAGGACGGTACCGCTATCCGTGTAACAGCCGGTAATGATCCCATTGCCGACGCTCCAATCGCGCGGCGTAATCCACGCCGACACCTCGAGGGCCGAGGCGTGAACCTGCGTTGTGCTCGCGAGGACGTAATAAGCGCCGGCTACGGTTTTCCCGGCCGCGTAGGCGGTACCGCGACCGCATATCGAGCCCTCCGGCCCCATCTGATAGAGGTTCGTCCCCTGGATTAGCATCGTCGCGGTACCGCCTGATCCGACATTGAAGCTGTCGGTACAGAGTCCGTCGACCGGACCCTCGGAGAGGCCCCATCGAAAGACATCCGTCGAGATCGACGGTCGCCGCTCCGGCGCGTTGACGGACCATGACTGCGACGTCGTTCCGATCGTGATCGTGCCCGTCGTGTCGAGTCGCCACTCCCGGCCGCCGTACGCCGTCCCCTCCGTCACCGCCACGCGCGAGCCAGCGAGGAGCTTGCCGGTCGTGTCCGAGTCGGAGCGACGCGTAAGTTTCCACGGAGCGCTGCCCGATCCAACCTGCGTCAGAGTATAAATTCCGTTCTGCAACCCAGCGGCTTGGAAGGGAACAAGTAGCGAGTCGCCGAGTACCAGCGTGACGCCGTCCTGCGCGGCGATCGCGCCGTTCACGTTCGCGGTGAGGACGCCCGACGCGTACGTCGACGCAGGTAGCGCCGCCGTCGAGCTCGCGCGGACCGGGTCCTTCCACGCGGCCGAACCTCCGATCGTGATGCGTGTGAGGTCCTCATCGGGGACGTCGACGACGGAAGCGCCAGCGCCGACGATGTCGATCTGCGGACGTTGCGGGAGGAGGACGCCGCCGACGCTCGTTCGAAGAGCGACGAAAAACCGATCCAGCCAGGGAACGACGCTCACGAGTAACCTCCGTAGATGATGCGCAGGACGCCGGTACTGCCCACTCCGCCATTGCCGCCCGCGCCGCCCGACGCCGAGCCACATCCGCCGCCGCCGCCGCCGCCGCCGCCCGATCCGGTATTCGGATTGATGCCCGCACTGCCTCCGGCCGCTCCGGGAGCTCCCGCGCCCGCGTTGTTGCCGTTGCCGCCCGCGCCGCCGGCCGCGTTCGGACCGAACGGACCCGCGCCGCCGCCGCCGCCCGCGCCGCCCGGGAAGTAGGCGCCGCTCGCCGTGCCGCCGGCGCCGCCCGCGCCGCCCGCGCCCGTCTCGCAATCCCCGCCCGCGCGCCCGTCGGTGCCGTACGCGCCGCCACATCCGCCGCCGCTCGGAGGAGCGACCGTGTCCGTCGTCCCGAGGCCGGTAGGCGAGGCCGCCGCGCCTCCGCCCATGGTCATGACCGCCGTATTGGCTACGAGCGTGTTCCCGTAGCCTCCGCGGCCTCCGACGAAGGTCACGAGCGCGCCGAACGCGGTGTTTCCTCCGTTGCCGCCGTTCGTCGGTGCTGCGCCGCCCGCGCCGGCCGTGCCGCCCGCGCCGATTGTCACCGCGTAGACGGTGCCGGGCGTGACGGCGACGGATACGGCCCTCGAGCGCGCCGCGGCGCCGCCTCCGCCCCCGCGCGGGAGCTCGCCGGTGTTCGTCGTGCCGTCGCGGCCCCCTCCGCCGCCGCCGCCACCACCACATCCCTCGAGGAGGACGCTCGTGCATCCGGCCGGACACGTCCAGTTGCCGGACGCGGTGATTATGTCGACCTTGAGAGTCGCCTTCGCCTTGAGGTACGCAGTGCGGTCCGCGAGCGCTTCGAAAGCGACGTTCACCGACGCCGCGTTTTTCGGATCTCCGTCGTCCGGAATCGTGAAATCGACGGGATAACTCGTCGGGTCGCCAGCTTCTTGATGTCCCATGTTAGAGCTCCCAATATCGACAGACGGTTAGGTCGCGATCGCTCGCGACGCGCGAGCCACTTCCCGTGATGCCCCACGCGCCCCACTCGCCATTCGGCAGCGACGCCGGCGTCGACGGGTCAAAGAGTGTCGCGTCGCTCGTCCAGATGATCGCGCGCACCTTCGAATGCGCGCTTTTCCACTGCGCGACGATGCTCTTTACGGCGTCCAGCTCGACGCGGCTCACGTCGTGGCCGATGCCGAAACCGTCGCCCGCGCCCCACGTCTCGCCGTCGCCATACGTGCTCGTGTCG
>Ga0196964_10001692_pt1 | contig 11013 bp, 10 predicted proteins | sample S1_10metaG_FD_148615 | JGI IMG/M metagenome (GOLD analysis project Ga0196964, IMG submission 148615) | Soil microbial communities from Anza Borrego desert, Southern California, United States - S1_10 | ecosystem: Environmental > Terrestrial > Soil > Desert | place: USA: California | collected... | reverse complement strand
GGTGCCGATCGCCAGCGGAAGGCCAAAGCCGCCAACGATAAGAACGGTGCGGTACCAGCGATGCTGCCACATCACGACCGGGTTCGATTCCAGATCTTTGACCGAGCCGCGCTGATAGTCCGGGTTCTTGCGGAAGACCCAGAGGACATGCGCCCACCAGAAACCGCGCTGGATGCTGTACGGGTCCCAATCCGAATCTGAACACGAGTGGTGCTTGCGGTGGCCTGCCGACCAGCGCAGGATCGAATTCTGCGCAGCCATCGCCCCGAAGAGCGCATAGAAGAGCTGCACGCCACGCGAACACTCGTAGCTCTTGTGTGAAAAGTAGCGATGATAGCCCGCACAGACCGACAGCCCCACGAGCGCGTACATGCCCAGGAATAGAACTGCCATCCACGGTTCAAAGCCGACATGGAGTGTATGCCAGATCAGGACAGGGACGCCAAGAACCGGGGTCAGCGTGAGGAAGAGGATATTCGTCCAATCCAGCGGACGGGGGCCTTCTGCGTGTGAATCCAAGGTGAGTTCCTTTGGCGCCGGACGGATGAAGCTCGGGCGATCGGCTGATGCTAAGCGAAACGCTCGGAATTCACAGTGGTTGCTTTGCGTTTGTATCGGTTTCACGCTCGGGTGCGTACGGGAGCGCCGGCGTCGACACAAAAATCCCGAAGACTGACACTCCGACCAGGTAAGCGGTACCGATGCCCAGGCCGGTTCCCAGTAAAAACCAGAGCACTCTTTCGATGGCCGTGGTCACAGCGCCCGCCCAGGACGCTCCCAGCGCGCCACCCGCGCCGATGATCGCGAGCGCAACAACAAAGCAGATAATGTTGTTAGCCAGAGATAATAGTGCAAGGCTCCGCGATCGCCCTGCGTCGATGATGCCCGTTTCAACAGCGTTCTGAAGCCCGTCGAGCTCCGCGATCCAGAACTTGTTCTCCAGCCGCGAGGGTGCCTGCCCGGCGACGTTGATCACGTACCACGCCTGCACCTGCCGGCTGTTGCCATCATCGCTGACGAAAATTGCAGCCGTCGCCGCCCACGCTCGCGGGGTGAAGGCCATGATCGTTGTGACGTCTTCACCACGGTTGAACTGGAGATTCGCTTCGCCTTCTTTCTGCTTGTATTCGCAAACGCCCATGTACGAGACCGCCCGTTCGCGAACGACGTGGGCCGGCACCTGCGTGTGAAACTCCTTCAGCAGGCGGATGTACGCGTGTAAAGGCGGTGCTTGGGGAGGCGCGTCGGCCATGCTTTCAGCATCGCCAAGGCTGTATGCAGGTCAACGGGCGAGTGCCACGCCGTAGGCGGCAAGCAGCGCCGCTTCGACGCCGGCATCGACGAGGTAAATGTACGAGATCACGCGCCGCAGGCTGTAGATGACATCCACGAGCATCAATGCGAGCGCCGACAGAATCGCGAGCACCAGAACTTCTGGACCTGGCGCCGTCCGCGATCCGGCGATCAGCAGCGGAATCGCAATCGCCGCGATCACTGCGCCCAGAGTCTTCACCAGCCAGAGGTCGCGCTTGGGGCCCGTCACCATCTGGAACGTGCGGATACTGACGATCGGCCACAACCCGGTCACTACGAAGTACGCGCCCTGAGCGAGCAGCAGCATTTCCAGCATGGCAAACTCCCCGCCTGCATGACGCAATGCGAGTGCCCTTGCCGAAATGGAAAGCGAAGTTGCTTTGTTTCGTCTTCGACGTATCCCTTCCGAGCATGCCCTTCGCTCACACAATGATCACAGCCCCGTCGCTGGACGCCGTGCGCGCAGCCGTTCCCTATTGGGAGACGATGCTCGTCACGATCTTGCGCACGATCGTGGACCGCTTCGAACGCCGCCCGGATTATCCATTCATCGATACGAAGCTCAGCATCCTGAACGGTAAGGATTTTCCTGAAGCTGCCAATCCGGAATGGGACTTCAAGAGCCGTGCGGCCGTCTTCGGCTGGATCCAGGGCCGCGGTCTCGAAGCGCTTGCCGGGCACGCGCGCTGGCTGCCGCGCTGTGGCGTCTTGACCGATCGCGAGCGCACTGAACTGTCGCAGCGGCTGAGGCTGATGATCGCGAAAGTCTTCGAGTCGCTCGAGAAGCTGCGCGCGCAGAACCACGGCCATCTCTGTTTTCTGATGACTCCCGACGGCCGAGCGTTCGATATAGCGCCAGACGGCGGTCGGCGCTACATCGACCTGAAGGATTCGCCCAGCACGATGAGCGACCTGTTCTACGTGAAGGGCATGCTCGCCGCGGCGCGGTATCTCGATCGCGAACGCAAAGTCGATGAGGCGCGCACGATCTTTCGCCGCGTTCTCGCCGACATTGAAGCCGGACGATTCCGCAAAGATCAGGTTGGCTTCGATCTGAAGAACAAGGTTGCGCCGGTGCGCGGCCGTTTCGGCCACGGCGCGCGCATGATCGCACTCAGCGGCTGCGCTTTGTTTTCTGCCGAGCTCAACGACACAGAGTTGCGCGAGGCGGGCTTAAGGTTCATCGACTACACGCTCTCGCGGCACATCGTCCACGACGCCTCGAACGGGCTCCAGCAGTATGACATGTTCGAATTTACTGATGCGGAAGGAAAGCCCTGGATCGAGCACAACCGTCTGCATTCCGATCCGGGTCACGCGACTGAGTTCTGCGGCCTGGCGGCGAAATTCCTGCTCACGCTGCCGCCTGAATACTCGCAGCATCCCGTCGTGACGAAGGCGCGCGAGGTGCTCCCGCGCGTGCTCGAACAGAACTTCCGCAACGGCTTCAACGCGAACGTCGGCGGCATCTGCAAAGCGTTCGATCTGATTTCGCGCGCTCCGATCAATAGCGACATGCCGTGGTGGAGTTTGCCCGAGACTATTCGCGCCGCGACGCTGCTCATGGCACTCTGCCCGAACGCGGACTGCGTGTCGCTGCTGCGAATCTTCAAGGAGTCTTCCAACGGGTTTTTCCGCAGTTTTGTGAATCCTCATGTTCATCTGATGGCGTACCAGACCGTGGACGCGACAGGCAAGCCGGCCGATGTCATCCCGGCGACACCTGACGCGGATCCCGGTTATCACACAGGCCTCAGCATCATCGACGCGCTCGACCATCTTGCGAAAATGCCATAGCCTGATTTCGGTTGTGTCGCAAAGAAGGGGGCGGTCATGAGTAAGCGCGAGATCTGTTCCGAAGCGAAGCACACTGTCGATGTCTCCAACCGTTACCGCATTCCGACCAGCAGCGGTGTGACTCTGGGCGCGTGCGTCGCGCGGCCCAGCGGCGCGGGAAAGTTCCCCGCGCTGGTGTGGCTCGACCCCTACCGCAGCGGTTCTGACGGCGGCCTTGGTGAGATGGCGCGGTACTTTGCCGAGCGCGGCTACGCCTTCGTGTACTTGAACGCGCGCGGCAGCGGCAACTCAGAAGGCGTGTCCCGCGACGAATACATGGTCGAGGAGACCGAGGACGGCTTCGACGCGATCGCGTGGCTGGCCGAGCAGCCGTGGTGCAGCGGAAAAGTCGGGATGCTCGGCGCGTCGTACAGCGGCTTCACCGCGCTGCAGGTCGCTTCATTGACGCCGCCGGCGCTCAAGGCCATCGCGCCCGCGTACTTCACCGACCGCCGCTACACCGACGACTGCCACTACAAGGGCGGCTGCTTGCGCGGTTACTACGACGTGATGACGTACGGCTTGAGCATGGTCTCCAAGAACGCACTGCCACCATATCCGGCCGCAGTCGGCGAGAGGTGGGCGGAGCTCTGGAAGCAGCGCCTGGAAGAGAGCGAGCCGTACCTCGTCAAGTGGCTCAACCATCCATACGAAGACGAGTACTGGGCGCAGGGCTCGATCATCGGTAAGTACGACAAAATCAAAGCCGCGACGCTGCTCATCGCCGGCTGGAACGACGGTTACGCCAATCCGCCGCTGCGCATCTACAACAATCTCAAGGTGCCAAAGAAACTGCTTTACGGTCCTTGGTCGCACACGTATCCGAACACGTCCCACTGCCCGCGCATCGACATCTACTATGAACTGCTGCGCTGGTGGGACCGCTGGCTCAAAGACATGGACAACGGCGTCGATGCCGAACCTGGCGTCCATGTGTATCTGCGCGAGTTCGAAGAACCGCGCCCCGACCGTAGGATCATCAAAGGCGAATGGAAGACGGACTCGGCGCTACCCATAGAGAAGCAGACGCTCTTCTGCCTGCCCTCTCCCCTTGTGGGAGAGGGGTTGGGGGTGAGGAGGCTCGGCGGCGCGCCGTCGGAAACATCCGGCAGCGCGAGCGTCAAGTACCTGCCCGCCGCGTGCCGCAACGGCGGCTTGTGGGACGCCGGCGTACCGTTCTGCCAGAGCGGCCCGCAGAACGCCGACGAAGCGCACGCGATCAACTTTACCTCGCCGCTGCTCGAACAGGATCTCGTCATTCTCGGCCAGCCGCAGATCACGCTCTTCTGCAGCAGCGATGTGCCGGTCGTTCCGATTGCCGTGCGCCTGACCGAAGTTGGCCCGGACGGGACGAGCATCCTGGTCACGCGCGGCATTCTAAACGTGACGCGCCGCAACGGCATGGACCGCGCCGAGCCGCTCCCGGTGAACACAGTCACGAAGCTCGAGTTCGAGCTCGAGGCGACTTCATGGAAGTTCACGCGCGGCAACTGTGTTCGCATCAGCATCAACGGCTCGGACTTTCCCAACGTCTGGCCCACGCCAATGGCCGGCACGATCCACGTCCACTTCGGCCCGCAGCATCCCAGCCAGATCAAGCTGCCCGTGTGGAAGAATCCACAGAAGCTGCCGTTCGACTTCCGTCCGTCGCCGAACGACGCGCGCGGCACAGGTCTCGGTTCAGCGCCATGGCAGATCGTCCATCACGTGCTCGAAGACGAGTACCGCTTCTGCATGACGCCAGGCAACGAAATCTGCGTCTCCAACCGCCGCCCCGCGGTCGCGTATGTAAAGGGGCGTCAATCGCAGAGTTGCGAATGGCCCGGCCACAAGGTCCGCTCGGAAGCGATCGCCGCGCTGACCAGCGACGAACAGACGTTCAACATCTCCATCGCGCTGAACGTGTATCTGAACGACGCGCTGTACTTTCAGAAGCAATGGAGCAACACGGTGAAGCGGGAATGGATGTAGGAAGGACGAAGTGCGAAGTGCGAAACTGCGCTAGCTCCTTCGATGCGTGGCATAGGGACCTGAGGCAACTTCGCACTTCGCACTTCGAACTTCGTACTTGGCTCGTCCACATTCCGTCGTACCCTTAATGTGTTGTGCCACTAACCCTGTCCCCTAACCTTTGACCCCTGCCGTATGCAAGTACTCCACGAATTCGTCTCCGAGCCCAGCGCGTGCGCCTACCTGCCGCGGTACTCCGCGAGCATGCATTATTCGCTCGCGCTCAGCCTCACCGCGCAGGAGTACGAAGACCTTATGAACCAGGGCTACCGCAAATTCGGCTCGATCTTCTTTAAGCCCGTCTGCCAGGCTTGCAATGCGTGCAGGTCGCTGCGCGTCCCTTTGAGCACCTTCAAACCCGACCGCAGCCAGCGCCGAGCTCTAAAGGACAACACCGATCTGGAACTCCGCTTCGCCTCGGCCAGCGTCGACGACGAGCGGCTCGATCTGTACCGGCGCTACCACGCGGCGCAGGCGGCGAGGAAGCAGTGGCCGAATGAAGGCACCGGCGTGGACGACTACGCCGGAAGCTTCGTGCTCAATCCGGTCCCGAACGTCGAGGTCTCGGCGTGGAAAGATGGGAAACTCGTCGGAGTCATGCTGAGCGACGTCACGCCGCACACCATCAGCGACATCTACCATTATCACGATCCGGAGCTGAAGGAGCGGGGCCTCGGCACGTTCCTGATCATGCAGACGTTCGAGCTCGCGAAGCGCCTCCAGAAAGACTACGTGTATCTCGGCTACTACGTCGCGGGCTGCGCGAGCATGGAATACAAGACGCGCTTCCGGCCGTGTGAAGTGCTGGTCGAGGGAAGATGGCGGAACGTCAATTCGTAATTCGAAATTCGGAATTCGTAATTGGCTACGAAATGAGAAGCTGTTAATTCCGAACTACGAATTCCGCATTACGAATTGCCCTTCGCTCCGTAGATCGCCGGGTTCGAATCCGGGTCGTTGTACATCTTGTACTGCCGGTAAATCTTCATCTGCTTGCGCGCAGCGAACAGATCATCGAACAGGTTCTGCAGCGCCTCAGTCAGGTCATGCTGCTGCTGCGTCAGGATCTTCAGCCGGTCGCGGCACTTCTGGACGTGCTCGGGTTTCGCGTCGAGCCGCTCGGCCTGTTCGCGCATGTGGTAGACCTTCAGGCTCAGGATCGAGAGCCGGTCGATCACGCTGCCGGGCGTCTCGCTGTTCCACGCCGCATGCGGTGACGGGCGTGCGCCTTTTCCTTTCAGCATCGAGGCGAGATGTTCGTCGACTTTCTCGATCAGGTCGTTGCGCTGCTGATTAAGTTTATCGATCGCCCGCTTCACCGCCGCGATCTGGGCATCCGTCGCGTCCGGCGCACGCGCCTTATCTTCCTCATGCCAGAGATCGAAGTTCCTGCGGTGCTCGTCCTGGACCAGCGCCATGAGTGGATCGGTCGGCGCGCCGGAGCCTGCGCCGTGCCAGACCTGAGTCCAGATGGTCTGGCAGCTGGCAATCTTCTGCGCCATCTGGCGCAGCTCATCGTCGACGGGTTGTTCGTCCTTCTTGAGTTGCAAGGCGTGTTCCTCAACTTAGTGTCTGTGACAAAGGTTATGTTAGAAGCTACAGAACTCAACCGACCCTGCCGGGGAGCCACTATGCGCACGCCAGCACTTATCGCCTTAGCTCTCATGGCTGCCATTTCTTGGCGACCGGTCAGATGCGAAGACACGCAGCCTTCTACCGCCGAACTAATTCAAAGATTGTCGACAGATGACTTCGAGAAACGCGATGAGGCACAAAGGTCTCTCATCGCGCGTGCGGGAGAAGCGTGGGACGAACTCAGGGCAGCGGCTGTAAAGTCTCCCGACCCGGAGGTCCGCAATCGTGCTCTTCAAGCTCTCACCGCAGCGGTCAAGCCGATCATGAAGTCCGTTTTTGCGAGATTCGAGGTGAGAAGTAAGGCCCACCGGCGCTATGTCTCCAAGGAAATGGAAGAATTGAACATAAAAGATCGTGTACTCGAATACAAACTCAGTAAAGAAAAGGATGATGTTCTTCGCAAAAATCTGCAGATTGAAAAGAAAGATGTCGAGGAAGCGTCCAGAAAAGTAAATTTGGACCATGGCGAAATTTGGTTCATCAACATTAGTCATAAGGCGTCGCGTTCGGAGGAGAGTGGCGATTATTCGTTTGTTAAGGACCTACCCATCGAATACGTGGCTGAGATCGTTCCTATAGATCGGAAATTGAAGTTTCTCGTCACCACCACGCTTCACGAAGAGAGCCTCGACGCCATTCTTAAGGAACTCACTGCGCTCACAACGGTGACGCTGACGCTCCGCGAGAAGATTCCGGAGGGCGCGAAATTCACCGTACATTGCAAAGACAAGCCACTCGAGGACGTCCTAAAAGACTTGTGCAACGAGGCGAAGCTGAAATTCAGCCTCGACAAGGAAGGTAAGAAAATCGATTTGTTAGCACAATAGGATCAAGAGTTCAACGACGACGATGGATCGGACCTGACGCGGCAAATGTCCACCGAAACCCAAACCCTCGCCCATCGCTTCGGCGACGTCGCCAAAGACATGGGCCTGCTCAACGATCAGCAGATCGACGCTGCCATGGCCAAGCAGCAGACGCTGAAAGGCAGCGGCGCCCGCTCGCGCATCGGCGAAGTGCTGATCATGATGAACGTGCTCAACGTCGAGCAGGTTAAAAAAATTCTCTCCGAGCAGCGCAAGCGCCGTCAGGCCGACGCCGACAAAGTCCTGCCGATGGAATATTTCGGCGAGTTCAAGCTGCTGCAGAAACTCGGCGAAGGCGCCATGGGCGCCGTGTACAAAGCGCAGGAGACGCTCGCTCAGCGGACCGTTGCGCTGAAAGTCCTGCGCACCAACCTCGCCGGCAACAAGGGCTTCGTCGAACGCTTCGACCGCGAATCGAAGATGATCGGTGGCTTGAGCCATCCGAACATCGTCGCCTGTCACAGCGCGGGCACTGCCCGCGGCGTCCAGTACATGGTGATGGAGTTCGTCGACGGCGAGACGTTAAAGACGCGTCTGAAACGCTCGGGCGGAAAACTTCCCGAACGCGAAGCGCTCAAAGTCTGCCACTACATCGCTCAGGGACTCGCCCACGCGCACAGCAAGGGCATCGTTCACCGCGACATCAAGCCCGACAATATCCTGCTCGGCAAAGACGGCAGCGTGAAGATCAGCGACTTCGGAACGGCGAAATCGTTCCTCGACGAAGATTCGCTCTCGATGACCGGCACGATCATTGGGACGCCGCACTACATCTCGCCCGAGCAGGTCCGAGCGGACAAGGACATCGACCACCGCGCGGATTTGTACGCGCTCGGCGGCACGCTCTACCACCTGCTGACGGGGCACGTTCCGTTCGACGCGTCGTCGCCGCTGGAGATCATGCGCCGCCACCTGCATGACGAACTCGAGAATCCCAGCGACATCAACGCGGAGCTCTCGCCAGGCGCGGTCCAGATCGTCACCAAGCTGATGGCCAAGGATCGCAAGGAACGCTATCAATCCGCGGACGAAGCGGTCGAAGACATCAAGCGCGTGCTCGACGCCAAAGACCCGCTGCACGCAACACTCGAACAGAACAAGTCCTCGATCCGCCCACCGAAGCGCAAGCGCGCGAAGAAGAAGGGCGCGGCAGGCTGCGCGGGGATGGTGGTACTTGTTCTTCTTCTTTTCTTTGCGTCTTAGCGTCTTTGCGCGAGACCCGGCCCGGAATGGACGCGTGCCCCCGGCGGCAGCGACTGGATCAATCGTGCTTCATCCGCACGCATCTCCTCGAGCCGCGATTGCGTCCGATCCGGCCCGAAGAAATCCGCACTCAGGCCAGTAAACAGCACGTAATGGTTCACCTCGCTCGCGTAGAGGTCCTCGTAGAAATTCCCGAGCGTCGTTCCCTTCGCCGCGTCGGCCAGCAGCCGGAAGCGTTCGGCGCTGCGCGCTTCGATCAGGCTGCTGACGAGCAACTGATCCATGAACATGTCGTGATGCGTGTTCTTCCACAGCGCGCGCAACCCCTGCGCGTATTTGTTCCCGCTCATCGGCCGCGCCAGCAACGCACGCGCCTCGGGGCTGAGTTCCTGAATAAACTTTTCGCAGCGCTCGGCGTGTTCGAATTCCTCGCCCGCCAGTTCCGCCATCGACTGCTTCAGCTTCGGAAAGCGCTGCGCGAAGCAGCGTTGCGTGTGCAGCGCCATCGCCGCCGCTTTGCGCTCGCAGAAGAGATGATCCAGCAGCAGCGCCGCAGGATCTGAGAGTGCCACTTGCGCCCACGCGGCAGGGGTTTCGTAATGCAGGCCGAGCATGCGCGCAGTTTACTCGCGCGATATCGGATGTGAAATGAATGGCGATCGTCAGCTCTTCGACGCGCCGGCTTTCATCCCGACCTCGAGCACCTGCATCAAGGCCATATCGATGCTCGTCCCCGCGTTGGCGTTCACCTTCTGCTCCAGCGGGATGCCCATCGCGCGGATCTGGTCGCGCAGCGCACGGCCGAGCATGAAGGGCACCTGCTTCGCCGTCATCTCCTCGATCCAGCCGCGCTTGGCCATCACGCCGCACAGAAACGTGCGCATGATCACGTCCGCTTCCAATTTCGCGAGCTGCTCGCTCTTGGGATCGTGCGCGACGAGGTCCGCGAAGTCATGCTGATGCTCGTCGATGTAACTGCGCCACGTCATCAGCGCGTTCTTCTTGTTCTCGGCAGTGAGCGTCCCGTTGAGCTCATCGCCGTGCGCCTTGAACGCCTCTTCCATCGCCGCGACGGGATGAACAAATCGCTTCTGATGGGGCTCATTCTTTTCCGGTTCGGAGTTCGACCCGAACAAAGATTTTAACCAGCTCATGAGGATCTCCTCGGAGGGCGGATGGAGCGAGCCTACTCGGGATGCGGAAGCGTGGGAAGAGAGAACAGCACGCATCGCGATATAAGGTCAGCGCGACGTGCATGACAACTCTGCCGAAACGTTTCACCCCAGTCGACAACCCGGAACTCGCAACCCGGAACGTTTCTACTTCTTCGGCGGGTCGGGGACGGTCAGCGTCAGGGCTTTCAGGGTGTTGCCGTTGGGGCCCGCGCGGCGCACGCGCAGTTCGAGCGTTTCGCCCGGCTTCTTCGACGCGAGGATGTCGTACCACTCGAGCGACGGGCCGCGCCCTTCAACAGTCGTGATCACGTCGCCCTGCTGCAGGCCGGCTTTCTCCGCGGCGCTGTTGCGTTCGACCGAGAGCACCTTCGCGCCTTCGTTGCCTTTGAGCTGCTCGAGACGCACGCCGACCGGCGCGATGAACGTCGAACCCATGTTGATCTCGTGGCGAGGCAGCTTCACCTTCAGCGTGACCGTTTGCCCGGCGCGCTCGACCCGGAAATCGAGCAGCGACTTCTCGGGATAACTCCGGACGATGCCGGTCAGGCGCGCGTAGTTGTACACGCGCTTGCCGTCCACCGCGATGATGCGGTCGCCTTTGCGGAAGCCGGCTTTGTCGGCCTCGCTGTCAGGCTGAATGTTCTCGACACTGGCCACCTGCGTGTCGTCGGCGCGGCTGGTGAAGGTCATGCCGTCCGGCAGCGTGCCGTGGTAGACGATCTTGCCTTCGGCCTCTTTCAGCAGCGGGAAGAAGCGCTGGATCTGATCGACGGGGATCGCGTAGCCGATGCCGGTGTTGGCCTTCGCGCCGAAGCGCGACATGATCTGGCCGGTGATGCCGATGAGTTTTCCGTCGAGCGTCAGGAGCGGGCCGCCCGAGTTTCCGGGATTCACCGCGCCGTCCGTCTGGATCGCGTCGGAGTAATTGCCCTGGAAGCGGTGCAGCGCGCTGACCGTCCCGAGTGAAACGCTCG
>Ga0196964_10001691_pt1 | contig 11027 bp, 8 predicted proteins | sample S1_10metaG_FD_148615 | JGI IMG/M metagenome (GOLD analysis project Ga0196964, IMG submission 148615) | Soil microbial communities from Anza Borrego desert, Southern California, United States - S1_10 | ecosystem: Environmental > Terrestrial > Soil > Desert | place: USA: California | collected... | reverse complement strand
TCCTGTCGGGCACGCACGAGATCGACACCAAGGTCAAGACCTTCGGCGGCGGCGCCGACGACTACATGACCAAGCCGTTCCACAAGGAAGAGCTGGTCGCGCGCATCCACGCGGTGGTGCGCCGGTCCAAGGGCCACGCCCAGTCGGTGATCAAGACGGGCGAAGTGCTGGTCAACCTGGACGCCAAGACCGTCGAGGTGAACGGAGTGCGGGTGCACCTGACCGGCAAGGAATACCAGATGCTGGAGCTGCTTTCGCTCCGCAAGGGCACGACCCTGACCAAGGAGATGTTCCTGAACCATCTCTACGGCGGCATGGACGAGCCGGAACTGAAGATCATCGACGTGTTCATCTGCAAGCTGCGCAAGAAGCTGGCGACCGCCGCGGACGGCAAGCACTACATCGAGACGGTCTGGGGCCGCGGCTACGTGCTGCGCGACCCGGCCGAAGGCGCGGCGACCGCCGCCGCCTGATCGCGGGTTGTAAGCGTACCCCTAGTGTAGCAGTCCCCTGAGTAGCGCCCGCCGGATCCCCCCGGCGGGCGTTTTCCGTTTGACACGGCGACGCTCAGCGCCTGGGGTGGCGGCGGGGGAGGCCGAGATGTTCGCAGAGTTCAGGCGCGCGGCGGCGATCGTCGTCGGGCTGTGGCTGGCGGGGGCGGGATACGCCTCGGCCGAGACGATCCGCAGGCCGAATTGGGAAAGGCTTCCGTCCAGCGAGACGATGGAGGCGCACTATCCGCGCCGCGCCATCGAGCGCAACCTCGAAGGCCGGGCGGTGATCGATTGCGGGGTCGACAACTCCGGCCTGCTGCAGGGCTGCCGGGTGATCTCCGAGGCGCCCGAGAACGAAGGGTTCGGCACCGCCGCCCTGGCCGCGGCGTGGGACTTCAAGATGACCCCGCTGACCCGCGACGGCGTGCCGCTCGACAGCGGCACGGTGCGCATTCCGATCAACTTCAAGCTCGCGGGGGAGCCGAAAGCCGTCTCCCCGACCGGAGAGGGGCCGGACGGGGAGACCTGGTTCCGAGGGTGGCTCAGCCTGATGGGAGCGCTGCTGGCGATCAACATTCTCGCAGTCGCACTGCTCTGGGTGTGGCCGCTCACGCGCATCTACAAGGCCGCCGGGATCGGGCGCGGCTATGCCTGGCTGCTGATGGTCCCCTTCGTGAACATGGTGGCGTTCTGGATCGCGGCCGCCCAGGTTCGCGACGAGCGGGGGCCGTGACCCGCAAACGATCTGGGCGGTCCTAGGCCGCCGGTTCTCTGCCCTGATCGCTTGCCGTTTCGATTGAAAACGGCTGGGCCGTCTGCTCTTGTGCGCGCCGTTCAGGACCGACGAGGACGCGCCATGACCGACAACCGCCAGTGCAAGCTGATCGCCCGCCCGGTGGGGCAGGCCAAGCGCGGCGACTTCGCCTTCGAGACCGCGCCGGTCGAGCGCCCCGGCGAGGGCGAGGTGCTGGTCAAGGTGCTGTACCTGTCGCTGGACCCGGCGATGCGCGGCTGGATGAACGAGGGCAAGAGCTATATTCCGCCCGTGCAGCTGGGCGAGGTGATGCGCGCGGGCGGGGTGGGCGTGGTGGTCGAGAGCGGCGACCCCGGCTTCGCGCCCGGCGACCACGTGGTCGGCATGACCGGGGTGCAGGAATACGCCCGCCTGCCGGTGAAGGGTCTGAACAAGGTCGATCCGCGCTTCGCGCCCCTGCCGACCTACTTGGGCGCGCTCGGCATGCCGGGCCTGACCGCCTATTTCGGCATCCTGGAGGTGGGCGCTCTGAAGGAGGGCGAGACGGTGGTGGTCTCCGGCGCCACCGGCGCGGTCGGCCAGGTCGTGGGCCAGATCGCAAGGATCAAGAACTGCCGCGTGGTCGGCATCGCCGGCGGGCCGGACAAGTGCCGCGCGGCGGTGGAGGAGTTCGGCTACGACGCCTGCGTCGACTACAAGGGCGAGGACGTGCGGTTGAAGCTGCGCGAGCACTGCCCCAAGGGGATCGACGTCTATTTCGACAACGTCGGCGGCGAGATCCTGGACGCGGCGCTGGCCAACCTCGCGCGCGGGGCCCGGGTGCCGATCTGCGGCGCGATCAGCCAGTACAACAGCACCACCGGCATGCGCGGGCCGGCCAACTACATGTCGCTGCTGGTCAACCGGGCGCGGATGGAGGGCTTCGTCGTGTTCGACTTCGCCGCCCGCTACGGCGAGGCGATCCAGGCCATGGCCGGCTGGATGGCCGAGGGACGCTTGAAGCACCGGGAAGACATCGAGGAGGGCGGCGTCGACGCCTTCCCCGACGTGCTGAACAAGCTCTTCACCGGCGAGAACTTCGGCAAGCTGGTGCTGAAGGTGGCCGGGGAGTGACCTCGGCCTGGGTCTGTACGCCTCAGGACAAGCGCGACCGTTTCCGGCTATAGTCCCCCCGTCGGGGAGGACGCGTAATGAGTGGAGACGTTGGCGGCATCAGCCGTCGCGCCCTGTCCGCCGCCATAGGAGCCGCCTTGTTCGCTCCTGGCGTGGCGCGCGGACAGGTCGGGAACGAAGAAGACACGGCGCAGGTCGCGCTGATCGAGGACGTCTCGCGGCGGATGACGGGTCCCGTCCGCGTCAACGGGCGCGGTCCTTTCTCGTTCGTGATCGACACGGGCGCGAACGTCACGGTCATTTCGCAGGAGCTGGCGGAGGCGCTGGGACTCGAGCCTACGGGCGAGGGCTCGGTGCACGGCATCGTCGGCGTGGAGCGTACGCCGACGACCCTGGTCAGCAGGCTGACGATCGGTGCGGTCAGGGCGTCCAACCTTCAGACACCGATCCTGCGTCGGCGGGAACTGGGCGGCGACGGCCTGCTCGGCGTGGACGTGATGAGGAACCGGGTGGTGCGCTTGGATTTCGCCAAGTGGGCGTTCCAGATCGGCTCGACCGATCCGGGCTTTCGCAGCATCGGCGAGGGGGGCCGCCTGACCCGCGGGTTCGGAGAGATGCTGGTGGGCGACGCGGTGGTGGCGCCGGCGCGCCAGCGTTTCGGTCAGTTGATGACGGTCAACGCCAGCATGAAGGGCGTTCGGGTCTCGGCCTTCATCGACTCCGGAGCGCAATCGACGGTCGGCAACGCGGCGCTCCTGCGCGCCACCCGCGGGGTGCTGGGCGAGGGCGAGCAGAGCACGCGCGTCACCCTGGTCAGCGCCACCGGCCAGACCATCGGTGGAGATCTTCTGACCCTGCCCGAACTCAGGATCGGGCGGGTGCGGCTGGGACGTCTGCCGGTCGCCTTCGCCGATCTCCACGCCTTCGACATCTGGGGCCTGCAGGACACGCCCGCCATCCTGATCGGCATGGACGTGCTGCGAAGGTTCCGTTCGGTGGAGCTCAACTTCCGTCGTAGCCACGTCGTTTTCGAAGGCGCCTGATCGAACTGCAGGGACGGGTCGTCTCGCGTGCCTTTCGCCTCCGCTCCCGCTAAGCTCGCCCGTCTTCTCGGGGGAGCGCATGAGATCCTGGACGTTGTTCGTCTGCCTGGCGGCGGCGCTGGTGCTGGCTTGGGCGAGCGCGCGGACTCCCGCGCCGCTTCCTGAAACCGCGCCCCCCGGAGCCTTTTCCGCCGAGCGTGCGATGCGCGACGTCGAGGCGATCGCTCGCGCCCCGCACCCGACCGGCTCGGCCGAGAACGCGCGGGTGCGGGACCTTCTGGTGTCGCGGCTGCGGTCCCTGGGACTGGAGGTCGAGGTCCAGCGCGCGGACGCCGCGCATTCCGCCGGATGGGCGCCTGACTTCGTTTTGGGCGCGACTGTGGAGAACGTGGTCGGGGTGCTGCCCGGACGCAATCGAGACCTGCCGGCCCTGGCCCTGATGAGCCACTACGACAGCGTCGCGAACTCGCCGGGAGCCGCAGACGACGCCGCCGGAGTCGCGGCGACGCTGGAGATCGTGCGAGCCCTGGTCGCCGCCGGACCGCGCGAACGGGACGTGGTGGTGCTGGTCACCGACGGGGAAGAGGCGGGCCTGCTGGGCGCGCGCGCCTTCTTCGACGGCCACCCGTTGGCGGGCCGGATCGGCGCGGTGGTGAACCTCGAGGCGCGCGGAAGCGCAGGCCCGGCGATGATGTTCGAGACCGGAGCGGCCAACGGCGGCTGGATCGAACTGTTCGACCGCGCCACGCGGCGGGTCTCCTCCAACTCGCTGATGGGCTGGGTCTACGACCGGATGCCCAACGGCACCGACTTCACCGTGCCGAAGCAGAAGGACGTCCCAGGGCTGAACCTGGCCTTCATCGGTCGCCCGTTCGACTATCACTCCTTCAGCTCTACCCCGGAGACCCTGGACCGGGGCAGCCTGCAGCACATGGGCGACCAGGCGCTGGGCGTGACCAAGGCGGTCGCCGCCGGGCGCGAGCTGCCGGAAGCGGCGCCGAACGCGGTCTATTCCGACGTGCTGGGAACCTGGTTCGTCCGCTACCCCGCGTGGGTCGGCTGGGCGGTGCTGGCGGTCGCGGCCCTGCTGGCCGGGGTCGCGCTGACGGGGGCCGTGCGGCGCGGCTGGGTCAAGCCGATCGACGCCCTGCGCGGCGCGGGGCTGGCCCTGTTCGTGCTGGTCGCCTCGGCCCTGGCTCTGCGAGCCGCGGGCGGGCTGGTCGGCGGGGCCGACGGCCTGGCCCAGAGCCGCAATCTGCTGGCGCAATTCCCGCTGTACCTCGCCGGATGCGCCGCGATCACGGTCGGCGTGACCTTGTGGGCCCTGGTGGCGGTGCGGCGCGACACCAAGCGGCTATGGCCGGCGGCGGCGGTCGTGGCGCTGGGCGCGCTGGCGATGGTCGGGGCCGGAAAGATCGACCTCGTCACTGCCGGCGCGGCCGTCGCGGGCGTGATCCTGGCGCTGCTGGTGTTCGGCCGCGCCGCCGGGGCCTGGTGCCTGTGGACGGGCCTGCTGGGCGTACAGTTCCTGCTGGCGCTCGCAGCCCAGGTCCTGGCGCCCGAAACCGCCTTCCTGTTCGCCTGGCCGCTGCTCGTCGCCGGCCTGTCGGCGGCGGCGATCATGACGCTGGCGAACGGCGAGTTCCCGCGCGCCGCGGCCCTGGCGACCGGCGGGGCGGCGGCGATCGTGGCCGTGGCTTGGCTGGCGAGCTTCGCCGGGTTCCTGTTCCTGGCGATGGGGGCCGACCTGCCCGAGGGGCTGTCCCTGTTCGCGGTGCTGGCCCTGGCGCCGCTCTGGCCGCTGGCGGCGGTCTGGACCCGGGTGAAGGGCGCCGGCGCGGCTTCGGCGGCGGTCCTGCTGGCGGGCGTCGCCGCCGTGGCGGTCGTCGCCTGCTGCCCGCGCCCGTCCGCCCGATTCCCGGAGCCGTCCCAGGCCTTCTACCTCGCCGATCCGGCGGCGGGCCGGTTCCTGCGCGCCAGCAGCCTGGAACGCCTCGACCCCTGGTCGGCGAAGACCCTGGGCCAGGACGGTGGAAAGATCGCCCGCCGGCCCATGCAGGACCTGTTCCTGGACGACGCCGCCGTCGCTCCGGCCCGGACGGTGGCCGTGCAGGCCGGCCAGGCCCGCTTCGCCCGCCAGGGCGAGCGCGTGACCCTGACCGTGGTCCCGGCCGCGGGCCGCGAACTGCGCCTGTCGATCCGCTCCACCGTCCCGGTGCGCGCGACGACGGTCCAGGGGCGCCCGGTCGATCTGCTGAAAAAGCCCGGCGAGTGGTCGAAGGTCCGCTGGCAGGCGCCGTCCGGCGGCGTCGCCGTCGCCTTCACCCCCGAGCGCCCGGGGACCGTCGAAGTCCGCTGGGCGGAAGTCCGCGACGGCTGGCCCGCCGACGCGCCGCCCCCGCCCGCCCGTCCGCCCGCCGTAGCCCCCTGGGGCCTGTCCGACACCACTGTGGTGACCGCGCAGGCGCGCTGGTCCTGGTGAGCCGCCGCAGACCGCCGTTGCGGCCGGAGGCGGGCTCGGCTAGCTGACCTGCGTGCAAACTCCCGTCCGCATCGGCGCCCGCGGCTCCAAGCTGTCCCAGACCCAGTCGCGCTGGGTACAGCGGCGCGTGGCCGAGGCGCTGGGCGCGCGGCCCGAGCAGGCCGACGAGGTCGCGCCGCTGGTGCTGATCACCACCACCGGCGACCGGGTGCAGGACCGCCGCCTGCTCGAGATCGGCGGCAAGCAGCTGTTCACCAAGGAGATCGAGGAGGCGCTGCTGGACGGGCGCGTAGACATGGCCGTCCACTCGATGAAGGACGTGCCGGCCGAGCAGCCGCCCGGCCTGGCGATCGCCGCGGTGCCCGAGCGCGAAGACCCGCGCGACGCCTTCGTCAGCCGCCGGTGGAACAGCCTGGCCGACCTGCCGCACGGCGCCCGTCTCGGCACCGCCAGCCTGCGCCGCCAGGCCCAGGCCCTGGCGGCGCGGCCGGACCTGGAGGTCGCCCTGCTGCGCGGCAACGTGGACACCCGGCTGAAGAAGCTCGACGACGGCGAGTACGACGCCATCCTGCTTGCCGCCGCGGGCCTGAACCGCCTGGGCCTGGCCGGCGAGATCGGCTCCTGGCTCGATCCGGTCGCCGCACCCCCCGCGCCGGGGCAGGGCGCGCTCGCCCTGCAGACCCGGATCGAGGACGCCGGGGCCGAGTTCCTGCGGGCCCTGCACCACGCCGAGACCGCCGTGACCGTGGCCGCCGAACGCGGGGCCCTGGCGGCGCTGGAGGGCTCCTGCCGCACCGCCATGGGCGCCTATGCGACCGTGGAGGGCTCGCGCCTGCGCCTGCTGGTCGAGGCCCTGACCCCGGACGGGCGCCTGCGCTGGCGGCGGGAGGGCGAGACCTCGCTGGACGTGCCCGAACCGCTGGCCGAGGCGCGCACCCTGGGCGTGGTCCTGGCCGAGCAGGTCCGGCTCGAAGCCGGCGACCGGCTGGAGCTCTGAGACGGATGCGCGTCTGGGTCACCCGTGCGGAACCCGGCGCCTCCGAGACCGCCGAACGGCTGCGGCGGCTGGGCTGTGAGCCGGTCGTCCGCCCGGTCTTGGCCGTCCGGCCTCTGGATCCGCCCCTGGATCTGCACGGCGTCGCCGCGCTCGCCTTCACCAGCCGCAACGGGGTGGACGCCTTCGCCGCCCGCTCGCCGGCTCGTGACGTCCCCGCCCTGTGCGTCGGCGACGCCACCGCCGAGGTCGCCCGCCGCGCGGGCTTCGCCGACGTGCGCTCGGCCGCGGGCGACGTGGAGGCCCTGGCCGCCCTGATCGCGAGCCTCGGGTTCGACGGCGTCGTGCTGCACGCCGGGGCGCGGGAGCCGGCGGGCGACCTGGCCGGCGCGCTCGCTGCCGCGGGCGTGCGAGCCCGCGCCGTCGCCCTGTACGAAACCGTGCCGGTGGAAGGCCCTGCGCCCTCGGCCGACGCCGTGCTGGTTCACTCGCCCAAGGCCGCGCGCCTGCTCGCGTCCCGCCTGGACCCGGCCGAGGCCCCGCCGGTCGCCTGCCTCTCCGCCGCCGCCGCCCGGCCGCTCGCCGAGGTCGGGTTCGCCCGCGTGGTCGCAGCCCCGTTCCCTGACGAGGCGGCTTTGCTTAAGCTGCTGTCCGAACCGCCCTTCGTCCGAGAGCGCGAGCCGCAATGACCGACGCCTCCTCCGCCGAGACCGCCACCTACACCACGGTGTCCCCCGGCCGGGCGATGCGCCGGTCCTTCTGGCTGCTGCTGGCGGTCGTGGGCGTCTGCATCGTCGCCGGAGTGGCGCTGGCGCTCTACGCCACCGAGCGCTGGGGCCGACCGGCCGGCGTCGCGGCGACCGCCGGCTCGCCCGCCGAGGCGCGGCTGCGCGCGCGCATCGCCGAACTGGAACGTCAGCTGGCCCAAGCGCAAGGGACGCCCGCCTTCGCCCCCGCCGGGGCCTACGACGCCCAGACCGCCGCCGCGCTCGACGCCCGCCTGCGCCGGCTGGAGACGGCCCAGGCCCGTACCGCGCGGGCGGCGTCGGCCGCGGTCGCCGCCGCGGCGCTGGAGGAGGCGTCCCAGACCGGGCGTCCGTTCATCGCCGAGCTCGACGCCTTCCAGCCGTTGGCCCCCGATCCGGCCCTGATCGCCGACCTGCGCCCGATCGCGCGCACCGGCGCGCCCACACGAGCGGCGTTGGCGCAGGAGTTCGACCGCGTGTCCGCCCGCGCCGCGACCGCCGCCCGGCGGCCGTCGGCGGACTCCAGCTTCCTGACCCGCGCCGTCCACGCCATGGGCTCGCTGGTCACGCTGCGGCGGGTGGACGACACCGCCGGTCCCGGCGTGGACGCGGCCCTGGCCCGCGCGGAGGGACGGCTGGCCGACGGCGATCTGGAAGGGACGCTGCGCGAGCTCGACGCCCTGCCGCCCGGCGGACGCGAGGCCCTGGCCGCCTGGCGCGAGAAGGCCGGACGTCGGGTCGAGCTGGAGCGCCGCATCGCCGCCCTGCGCACCGGCGCGCTGCAGGACCTGTCCGCCGCCCAGGCGCCGGCGCCGGCCCAAGGGGTCGCGCCGTGATCCGCGCCGCGCTCACCTTCCTCGCGGTCGTTGCCCTGGTCGCGGTCGCGCTGGCCGTCGCGGGCGATCCCGGCGAGGCCAGCGTAACTTGGCTGGGCTGGCGAGTGGACACCACCGCCGCCTTCGTCGCGGTGATGATCGGCGCCCTGGCCCTGCTGGCCGTCGCCTTCTGGCGTGTGGGGCTGTGGGTGGCCGAGGCGCCGCGCCGGGCCGCCCGGGCCCGCGCCGAGGCCCGCCGCCGCCAGGCCGCCGAGATCCTGACCCGCGGCTTCCTCGCCGTCGCCGCCGGCGAGGGGCAGGAGGCCCGCCGCTGCGCCCAGAAGGCCGCCGACCTGGCCGACGACAGCCCGGCGCTGGTGCGCGTGCTGGCCGCCCAGGCCGCCGAGGCCGCGGGCGACCTGCAGACCGCCGAGACCGCCTATTCGGCCATGCTGGGCTTCCCGGAGATGCGCCTGGCCGGCCACAAGGGGCTGATGTCCATCGCCACAGCGCTGGGCGACCAGGCCGCCGCGCTGAAGCACGCCGAGGCCGCGTACAACCTCGCCAAGACCGCCCGCTGGGCGTGGCGGGCGCTGTTCGAGGCGCGGCTGCAGGCCGGCGAATGGGCCGAGGCGCTGGACCTGGTCGAAGGCGCCCTGCAACGCAAGATCGTCACGCCGCTGGTCGCCGAGCGCGCCCGCGCGGCCTTGCTGGCCGCCTCGGCCGCCAGCCTCGAGCTCGCAACCGACGCCAAGCTGCGCGAGCAGGCGATGGACTACGGCGTGCGCGCCGCCCGGCTCAGCCCCGCCTTCGCCCCCGGCGCGGTGATCGCCGCGCGCCTGCTGGCCGAGGCCGGCCGCATCGGCAAGGCCGAGGACGTGGTCGAGCAGGCCTGGGAGGCGGCCCCGCACCCCGCCTTGTTCCTGGCCTACCGCGACGTGCGCACCGACGAGACCCCGCGCGAGCGCGCCCTCCGCCTGCAGAAGCTGATCGACCGCAACCCCGCCCACCGCGAGAGCCGCATCCTGTCGGTGGAGCAGGCGCTGCTGGCCGGCGACCCGGCGGGGGTCAAGGCCGCCGCCGCCGTCCTCGCCGCCGAGCCGCCGACCGCGCGGCTGTGCGGTCTGATGGCGCGCGCCGCCTGGGCGACCGGCCAGGCCGACGAGGCCCGCGCCTGGATCGCCCGCGGCACCGCCGCCCCGCAGGAGCCCGACTGGTCCGACCTCGACCCCGAGGGCCGCGCCTTCGCCTACCAGCAGTCGGACTGGACGCGGCTGGTGTCGGTCTGGGCCGAGACCGGCGAACTGGTGCATCCGCGCTTCGAGCGGCGGGAGCGGAGCCTCAGCGACCTGCCCGAACTGCCGTCGCGCTGGGAGGCTTCCGCGCCGTTCGTTTCGGCGGCCGAGAGCGGCCACGCGGCCGCGCCCCTGCCCGACGACCCCGGCCCCTACGACGAGGCCATGGCCCCCTCGCCCGAGCCCACCCCGCCGGTCCGCGCGCTTCGTCGCGGCCGCGCCGCCGGCCTTGGCAAGGGCGGCGGTTCCGTCTAGAAAGCCGCCTCCCGCGACAGCGGGTCCGACCGGCCTCCACAGGCTCCATGGGCCGCCTTAGCTCAGCCGGTAGAGCACCGCATTCGTAATGCGGGGGTCAGGTGTTCGAGTCACCTAGGCGGCACCACTTTTCAGACATTCATGCGACCGCCCCTCACAACACAGGATTCCTCCTGGGTTGACTCTCAGCCCCCCCTTCGGAATCTATAAGAACAGAACAAGAACATTATTTCTGGAGCAATCCGTTTGGCCGACGCGGGCGCCCTCGCGGCGCTGCGGCGTCGCCTTGTCCGGGACGGGGTCGCTTCGACGAGGAGCGGGCCGGTTCAGGGCCGTCTTGAGTTCGATCTGACCCCGCTGGACGCCGCGTTCGGCGGGGCGGGGCTGCCGCCGGCGGCGGCGCAAGAGGTCGCGGCGGCGGCGGCCGGCGAGGAGGCGGCGGCGTTCGGGTGGGCGGCGGCTCTGCTCGGGCGGGCGCTCGATCTCAGGCCGGGGCTGAGCGCGCTGCTGGTGCAGGAGGCCGGGGCGGGGCGGGAGAGCGGGGAGCCGGACGGGCCGGGCCTGAGCGCCTGGGGCGTGGACCCGGATCGGGTGGTGGCGACCCGCACGCGGGACGCGGCCGAGACCCTGCGGGTGATCGACGACGCGCTGAAGTCCGGAGCGGTGGCGGCGGTGCTGGCCGAATTCCGGGGGGCGGACCCGCGGCTCGACCTGACCGCCACCCGCCGGTTCAACCTGGCCGCGGCTCGATCAGGCGCTATGGCCCTGCTGGTCACGCCCGCGCAGGCGGGGACCAGCGCGGCGGTCACCCGCTGGCGGGTGTCGTCGGCGCCCAGCCGGTCGCCGTCCCGCGGGCTGCTGGGGCCGCCGGCGCTGCGGGTGGAGCTGACGCGCAATCGATACGGACGAACGGGGGCGTGGACGCTGGAGTGGGATTGCGATGAACGCCGCTTCCGAACGCAGAACGCTGTCGGTGTGGTTCGACCGGTTCTCGACCGACCGGATCGCCCTGACCTCGCCGCCGACCCGGCCCCGG
>Ga0196964_10001690_pt1 | contig 11028 bp, 6 predicted proteins | sample S1_10metaG_FD_148615 | JGI IMG/M metagenome (GOLD analysis project Ga0196964, IMG submission 148615) | Soil microbial communities from Anza Borrego desert, Southern California, United States - S1_10 | ecosystem: Environmental > Terrestrial > Soil > Desert | place: USA: California | collected... | reverse complement strand
AGTTTTCGATTACGCTCTTGACCATGTTCTCAACGTCGGCCTTGTCGGTGATATCCACGGGAGTCGCCATGGCGCTGCCACCCTGCGCCTGGATTTTTGCCACCAGCGCCTGCAGGCGGTCGATGCGTCGCGCCGCCAGCACCACCGAAGCGCCCTCGCGCGCAAACATCATGGCGGCCTCCTCGCCAAACCCCGAGGAAGCGCCAGTAATTAATACAACTTTATTTTTCAGTTGATCTGACATCTTCATGCCTCTTATGGAACGACGATATATCTTTAAATAACGATGAACATCGCCAAGAGGTATTCTATATTTTAACCATTCAAGGATATAAGGTGGTAAATCTGAGCTTCCTGAACTGATTAAGTTGTTGTATTTATACAGGTCCAGGAACTTCCCAGGATCATAATCTTCCCCGGCTTTTCGGTGGGGATGAACGACTGTGCTATATGGTCAGGCTTGTTTTTCCCATATTGATTGAGAATAATGTAGCAAATTCGTCCCTACGTGGTTGCTCTCAATAAGCCCGCGGCTTTTAAGCAGATTTTCGTTGATCGGCTTGCCGTTTTCCTTAGCAATACTCCCTGAGAACCTTGTAAAAACGGAACGCTCTCCTGGGGCAGTTTTGTTCGACGAGCCAACAAATTTTTCCTGGATTTCGTTAGCAGGAAAACCGGGGGTTTTCACTCCATCGATGACTGGCTCCTCGATACTCTTTAGAAAAAGTTGGTAATCTTCCTAGTAAGATGGTTTTCTCTTGCCAGGTCGTTGATTGTCCTTTTTAAAGGCAAAAATTTCAACAGATCCACACTTTTCTCATGCTCGTTCAATCATCTTCCATCTGGTCCGGCTGTCCGTCCTCAGAGCGTTTGCGTGGACGGGGTGGCTCGACGATAGCCTCGGGGTAGAGCGCCACTTCCAGCACTTGGTCCATGTGCTCGACAGGGATGATCTTCAGATCGGTGCGCACCCGTTTGGGGATCTCCACCAGGTCTTTCAGGTTGCGCTCGGGGATGATGATGATCTTCATCCCGGCACGGTGCGCAGCCAGGGCTTTTTCGCGCATGCCGCCGATGGGCAATACGCGTCCACGCAGGGTGATTTCCCCGGTCATCGCCACCTGACGGTAGGCGGGACGTCCCGTCAGTGCGGAAAGGATGGCGGTTGCCAGGGTGATGCCCGCGCTCGGGCCGTCCTTGGGGATGGCGCCCTCAGGCATGTGGACGTGCAGGTCCATGCGTTCGAACACGTCCGGGTCGATGGCGAATGCCTCAGCGCGCGATTTGATGTAGGTCAGCGCCGCCTGGCCTGATTCCTGCATGATCTCGCCGATCTGCCCGGTCATTTGCAGGCCGCCTTTCCCTTCGAGCACGGCTACTTCGATGGTCATGATCTCGCCGCCGTTCTCGGTCCATGCCAGGGATGTGGCGACGCCCACCTCGTCGCGGCGTTCGGCCTCGGTCTGGAAGAACTGCGGCGGGCCGAGCAGTTTCTCGACCGTGGTTGGTGTCACCAGCGAGGGGTACTGCTTGCCCTCGGCCTTCCAGCGCGCCACCTTGCGGATCACGCGCCCGATCTCACGTTCCAGGTTGCGCACGCCCGCTTCGTAGGTGTATTCGCGGATCACTTTTTGCATGGCTGTCTCTGAGAAGCGCAGCCCGGCCTCGTCCATGCCGTTCTCTTCAAGCTGGCGCGGGATCAGGTAACGGTCCGAGATAGCCAATTTCTCTTCTTCGATATAACCGGGGAACTCGATCACCTCCAGCCGGTCGAGCAGGGCGGGGGGGATGCTCGAGAGGGTGTTGGCAGTGGTCACGAACAGCACTTTCGAAAGGTCGAACGGCAGTTCGAGGTAATGGTCGCTAAACGAAAAATTCTGCTCTGGGTCGAGCACTTCCAACAGCGCCGAAGACGGGTCGCCGCGGAAGTCGTTGCCGAGCTTGTCGATCTCGTCGAGCATGAAAAGTGGATTCTTGCTCCCGGCGCGTTTCATCGTTTGGACGATGCGCCCCGGCAGCGCGCCGATGTAGGTGCGCCGGTGCCCGCGGATCTCGGCCTCGTCACGCACCCCACCCAGCGAGACGCGCGCAAACTTGCGCCCCAGCGCCTCGGCAATCGAGCGCCCGAGCGATGTCTTGCCGGTGCCGGGCGGGCCCACAAAGCACAGGATCGGCTGGCGTTCCTTCTTCGGTTTGAGCGAACGCACGGCAATAAATTCCAGGATGCGGTCTTTGGCTTTTTGCAGACCGTAATGGTCGCGGTCGAGCACGTCACCGGCGTGGCGCACGTCCAGGTTGTCGGTGGTGAAGACGTCCCAGGGCAGCTCCAGGATCCAATCCAGGTAAGTGCGGATAATGCCCACCTCGGGCGCCATGGGTGGCATCTGGTTCAGCCGTTCGATTTCCTTTAATGCCGTAGCCTTGGCTTCTTCCGGCAAACCGGCTTCGTCCACCTTTTGGCGAAGTTCGGTCACATCGCGGGTGAAAATGTCGCCTTCACCCAGCTCGGTCTGGATGGCTTTCATCTGCTCGCGCAAATAGAACTCGCGCTGTGAGCGGTCCACTTCCGACTGCACACGGCTGTGGATTTCATCTTCCAGTTCGAGCACGTCCACTTCGGCGGCCAGCAGTTCGTTGACACGTTCGAGCCGCGCCTTCGGGTCGAGCATCAACAGCAGTTTTTGGCGTTCATCGAAGTTGACCGAGATCGATGTGGCGATCATATCGGCCAGCCAGCCCGGTTCGGCAATGTTGATCGCAAACAGGTGCGCCTCTTCGGGGATTGAGCGGTTCAACTGCACACAACGCTCGAACTGGCTGAGCGCCGAGCGCATCAATGCCTGGGTCTTTTTATCGTTGGGTGTGGGTTCGGTAATCACACGCGCGCGCACTTTAATGTAAGGCGCAAGCCGCGTGAATGAAATCACCTCCACCCGGCGGCGGCCCTGCACCAGCGCCGAACTGTTGCCATCCGGCATCGAAAGCAGCCGTCCGACCGCGATCTCGACGCCAATGGTCAGGAAATCCGCCGGTTTTGGGGACGCGCTTTCGGGGTCCTTCTGCGTCAGCCCGATCACCGTCTGGTTACGTTCGTGAGCCGTTTGCAGGGTTAGGATTGAAGCTTCGTTATCCACAAACACTGGCGAGACCATGTGGGGAAAGACCACCAGGTCGCGCATGGGCAGCACCAGTGCTTCGATGACGTTGTTTTCATCCGCTGTATGGTTGGGGATTCGGTACAACTCCTCCGTGCGCTGCGAAATCGCCACGTTAAAAACATCTTCTTCGTCGTCGTTCCAGTCTTCGTTTTGGCTCATTTTTTAAGTTCTTATCCGTTTTATCGAATCCGTTGTCATCCGTTTTTCCGTTTCAACATCCGCTGTCGAACCTCAGCTGTGACAAACAAGCTGCCTGCCGAGAGGACAATGCTACCATCTTTTTGCGATAAGTCCAGCGCCCGGCCCAATGCCGTTTCGACGAGGGCAGCCGCCTCCACCTCCACCCCAAGCCGCTTCGCCGTTTCGATGATTTTCCCCGGCTCCAGCGCTCGTGGATGGTCAGCGCGGGCGGCGATCACGCGCGCCAGCAGCGGCTTCATAGCAGCCAACATGGCCTCCAGATGCTTATCTTCCGAAACGCCGAAGATCAGCGTCACCTTGCGCCCTGGGAAATATGTCCCCAGCGTATCGACCAGCTTCTCGAACGAATCCCGGTTGTGGGCAGAGTCCAGGATGACAGTCGGGTCCTCACGCTGGATGATCTCGAACCGCCCCGGCCAGCGCACCTCGGCGAAACCTTTGACAATCTCCTCGTCCGAAACCTCCAATCCTGAAACCTTGAGCGCCGTATAAGCCGTTGCCGCATTCTCAGCCTGGTGCGCCCCCAACAAGGGAATTCGCAGCAACACTGAATCCTGTTCGCTGACCGCTGACGACTGAACACTGAACACTGAACACTGAACACGCTGTTCTTCCAACGATTGACTCAAAATTTTGTAGCGAACATCCCGCCCCACAAGTATTAAGTCACAACTGCGCTCTGCTGCGACCCTTTCCAAAACCCTGATGGCTTCCTCCTGCTGCGGCGCTGACACCACCGGGACTCCTTGCTTGATAATCCCAGCTTTTTCCCCGGCGATCAGCGTCAGTGTTTCACCCAGCACCATGGTGTGGTCGTACGAAAGCGACGTAATCACCGAGACGTGCGGCGTGATGACGTTCGTGGCATCCAGCCGCCCGCCCAACCCGACCTCGATCACAGCCACGTTCACCTGCCGGCGCGCAAAATAAAGGAAGCCCAGGGCCGTGGTCAGCTCAAAGGTCGTCAGGTGTGGCACACGCGCCACCGCCGGTTTGATCTCCTCCACCAGCTCCGCCAGTTCGTCGTGCGTGATCGGCTCCCCGTCCACCTGGATGCGTTCGCAGAAATCCTGCAAATGCGGCGAGGTATACAGCCCGGTTGTGTATCCAGCCCTTCGCAGCGCCGACTCGCATAAAGCCGAGACCGAGCCTTTGCCCTTCGTCCCGGCCACATGGATGGTGGGGTAGGCGTCTTGCGGGTTGCCCAGGTGCGCCATCAGCGCGCGCATCCTGTCCAGGTTAAAATCGGCCTTGGACAGCTCTGAAGCGTGCTTCAGGCTGTAATCGACGAAGCTGTATAAATAATCTAGCGCTGCTTGATAGCGATCCATACAAACATTGTAAAACCGAACCTGCAAAATGAAAATATCCGCTTTTGCGATGTTCAACTTTCGTTTCGGTAAGCCGATGTTAAGCCTAAACTCTTGACATCTCCCTGGAAATGCTTATAATCAATTTATTAATAAGCATATGGACACATATACCTTGTCAGTCGTCGTTGTAATCCTTATTTCGGTTCTCGTCGTCATTGAGAACCAATTTCGGGTTGCGACGGACACGGTGAAAGCCAGGTAGAAAAATCTACCAGCAGGAAACAAAGGAAGACACCAAAGAGCCGCCCAACCCACGGGTGGCTCTTTCTTTACTAAATAAGGAGAAAGATCATGCTTAAGGAAAAAACATCCATGCGCTCCGAGATGATCAAGGTCGGCTACGAGAAGGCCCCACACCGCGCCTTACTGCGCGCCACCGGCGTCACCGAAGAAGATATGGGCAAGCCTTTTATTGCTATCGTTAATTCTTATGTGGATATCGTCCCCGGGCATGTCCATCTTGGTGAATTCGGTAAGATCGTCAAGCAAGCGGTGCGCGCGGCGGGGGGCGTGCCGTTCGAGTTCAACACCATCGGTGTGGACGATGGTATCGCGATGGGCCACCTGGGCATGAAGTATTCGCTGCCCTCGCGCGAACTGATCGCCGACTGTGTGGAGACCATGATCGAGGCGCACCGTTTCGACGCCATGGTCTGCATCCCCAACTGCGATAAGATCGTTCCTGGCATGCTGCTTGGGGCGATGCGCGTTAATATCCCGACCATTTTCGTCTCTGGCGGGGCAATGGCCGCAGGCCGCACGCCCGAAGGCGAGACCATCGACCTGATTTCGGTCTTCGAGGGCGTGGGCGCATTCTCTGCCGGGAAGATCGACCAGGCGCGTCTGACGACCCTGGAGCGCTTCGCCTGCCCCTCCTGCGGTTCCTGCTCCGGAATGTTCACGGCCAACTCGATGAACTGCCTGATGGAAGCCATCGGCCTGGCGCTGCCGTACAACGGCTCGGCCCTTGCCAAGACTCCGGAACGCGAAGCCCTGGCAAGGAAGGCCGCTGCGCAGATTTTGGAACTGCTGGCGCAAAATATCCGCCCGCGCGACATCGTCACCCCCGATGCCATCGACGATGCCTTCGCGCTCGACATGGCCATGGGCGGCTCGACCAACACCGTGCTGCACACCCTGGCCCTGGCGAACGAAGCCAACGTCGATTACCCGCTCTCGCGCATCAACGCCGTGGCCGAGAAGGTCGCGCACATCTGCAAGGTCTCCCCGGCGGGCAAATGGCACATGGAAGACGTGCACCGCGCGGGCGGCATCCCGGCCATCCTGAACGAGATCCAGCGCGGGACGGGCATGCTGCACCTGGACCGGATCACGGTCAGTGGCACGAGCCTGGGCGAATCCATCGCGGGAGCCGAGATCAAAGATGAAGAAGTCATCCACAGGGTGGAGAACGCGCACTCGAAGCGCGGCGGGTTGGCGATATTATTCGGCAACCTGGCGCCCAAAGGCGCAGTCGTCAAGGTTGGCGGCGTCAGCGCCCCAATGCAGAAGTTCTCGGGGCCGGCGGTCATTTTCGAATCGCAGGATGCGTGCATGGAGGGCATCCTGGCCCGCAAGGTCAAGGCTGGGGACGTAGTCGTCGTCCGCTACGAGGGGCCGCGCGGTGGGCCGGGTATGCAGGAAATGCTCTCGCCCACCAGCGCCATCATGGGCCAAGGCCTGGGTGACAAGGTCGCGCTCATTACCGATGGCCGGTTTAGCGGCGGCACGCGCGGGGCCTGTATCGGCCACGTTTCACCGGAAGCGGCTGCGGGTGGCCCGATCGCGGCCCTCGAGGAAGGCGACATCATTGATATCGACCTGGAAGCCCGCACCCTCGACGTCCGCCTGACGGATGCCGAAATCCAGCAGCGCATCGCTGCGCTGCCCAAGTTCCAGCCCAAGATCAGCAGCAAGTGGCTCAAGCGTTACGCACACTTTGTCACCTCCGCCGACACCGGCGCAGTATTGGCAACCGATTTTTAGACCGTGGACGGTGGACCGTTGACCGTGGATAAATCTCCACGGTCAACGGTCCACCGTCGAATTAACAAAAGGAGAAAAGATCATGAAACGCTCAGGCGCTCAAATTGTTTGGGAATGTCTTGTTAAAGAAGGGGTGGAACTCGTCTTCGGTTATCCCGGCGGCGCGAACCTGCCGATCTACGATGCCATGCGCGATTATCCCGTCCATCATGTGTTGGTGCGCCATGAGCAGGGCGCTTCACACATGGCCGACGGCTATGCGCGTGCCAGCGGCAAGGTTGGCGTGGCGATGGCCACATCCGGCCCCGGCGCGACCAACCTGGTAACCGGCATCGCCACTGCACAGATGGACTCGGTGCCGATCGTCTGCATCACCGGGCAGGTGACGAGCAAGTTCATCGGCTTCGACGCCTTCCAGGAAACCGACGTGACCGGCATTACACTCCCGATCACCAAGCACAACTACTTGGTGACGCGTGTCCAGGACATCATGCCCGTACTGCGCGAAGCCTTCTACATCGCGCGCTCGGGTCGCCCCGGGCCGGTGCTGGTCGATATTTCCAAGGATGCCCAGCAGGCGTTCATCGAAAACTGGGAGTACGACAACAGCCCGATCCGCATGAAAGGCTACCGCCCCGACCGCCGCCCCGCGCCCGCCAGCATCCAGAAGGCGCTGGACTTGATCCACGAGGCCAAGCGCCCGTTGATCTTCGCCGGACACGGCGTATTGATGAGCAATGCGATGAGTGAAGTGCAGCAGTTTGCCGAGAAATCGAATATCCCTGTCAGTGTCACGCTGCTTGGCATCGGCTCGATGCCGGCCACGCACCCGCTCAACATGGGTATGATGGGCATGCACGGCGAAGCCTGGGTCAACAACGCCATCCAGGAATCGGACCTGATCCTGGCCTTTGGCATGCGCTTCGACGACCGTGTGACTGGCAACCTGAAGACCTACGCCCCCAACGCCAAGAAGATCCACGTTGAGATCGATCCTTCAGAGATCAATAAGAACGTCAAGGTGGACGTGGGCCTGGTAGGCGACCTGAAGGGCATCCTCTCACAAATGCTGCCGCTGATCGAACGCCGCGAACGCACCGAATGGATGCAGCACCTCGATGAGATGAAGGGCGATACCGCTGTGCGCGACATCCAGAACCTGCCCGATAACGGCCACTTGTATGCGGCGCACGTCATCAACGACCTTTCGCGCCTTACCAAGGGCGAGGCCATCGTCACCACCGACGTGGGCCAGCACCAGATGTGGGCCGCGCAGTATTATCGCGTGGACCGGCCCCATCGTTGGATCACCTCGGGCGGCCTCGGGACGATGGGCTTTGGTCTGCCCTCGGCCATCGGCGCCAAGTTTGCCTGCCCCGATGCGGACGTATGGGCCATCGTTGGTGACGGCGGTTTCCAGATGACGATGTGTGAATTATGCACCGCCGCCCAGGAAGGCATTAAGGTCAACGTCATGATTATCAATAACGGGTTCCTCGGAATGGTACGCCAGTGGCAGGAGTTTTTCTACGACAAGAACTACGCCGCCACCCCGATGCGCAGCCCGGATTTTGTCAAGATTGCCGAGGCCAACGGCCTGAAAGGCATCCGCGTCACCGAGCGTTCGCAGGTGGAAGCTGCCATCCGCGAGGCGCAGGAGAGCGAAGGCACAGTAGTGCTCGATTTCCGCGTGGAACAGGAAGACAGCGTGTTCCCAATGGTGCCCGCCGGTGCGGACCTGCACGCCATGATCCGCCGCCCAAGCGTGTTGGTGGAGACGTCGCAGGACGTTTAGCCCCACTCCTATCCCCCCATTTTCGCCCGGTTTTGCTTCTGGAAAGCACATGATTGGCCAGTGAAAATGGGGAGACGGAGAGGAAGAAAAGGAGAAGAAAATGAAACATACACTTGTGATTTTGGTCGAAGATAAACCCGGTGTGCTGAACCGCATCGCGTCCCTGTTCCGCCGCCGCAATTTCAATATCGAATCGTTAACTGTCGGGCATACCGACATCGACGGCGTCTCGCGTATGACAATTGTCGTCGATGGTGACGAGTTCAGCATCGAGCGCTTGACATCGTATCTGTATCGACTCGTCAACGTTATCCAGGTGGAAGATTTGTTCGACAAGCCGATGGTCAGCCGCGACCTGGCGCTGATCAAAGTGAGCGCCACGTCGGTCAATCGGGCCGAGGTGATCCAGATCGCTGATGTCTTCCGCGCGCGCGTGATCGATGTGACGGCGCAGTCGGTTGTCATCGAAGTCACCGGCGACGTGGAAAAGATCAACGGCCTGGTGGAAATCCTGAAGCCATTGGGCATCATCGAAATGGTGCGCACCGGTTCGGTTGCCATGGCGCGCGGCAGCGATGCGCTGATGGGCCTTGCGGTTGAAGGACTCGTCTACGACATGGCGGAAGTTGGTTAACAAACGCTCTGTTGGGGGCTTAGCCCCCAACAGGGCAAAGCAAGTTCATATCACTCGTAATAATAAATTATTCATTCCATAGGAGACTCTGCATCATGGCGAAATTCAATTTTGGCGGCACCGAAGAAGAAGTCGTTACCCGCGACGAGTTCACGCTCGACAAGGCGCGTGAAGTGCTGAAAGATGAAGTTGTGGCGGTGCTTGGCTACGGCGTGCAAGGCCCAGCCCAGGCGCTGAACATGCGCGATAACGGTATCAAGGTTATCGTCGGGCAGCGCGAAGGCACCCCCAACTGGGACCGCGCCGTCGGCGACGGATGGGTCCCGGGGGAGACGCTTTTCCCCGTCGAGGAAGCAGCAGAACGCGGCACCGTCATCCAGTACCTGCTTTCAGATGCGGGCCAGCGTTCGCAGTGGCCCAAGATCGTCGAGTGCCTGAACCAGGGCGATATGCTCTATTTCTCGCATGGTTTCTCGATCACCTACAAAGAGCAGACTGGCGTCGTCCCGCCCCCACACGTGGACGTGGCCCTGGTTGCGCCGAAAGGTTCCGGGCGCAGCGTGCGCGTCAACTTCCTGGAAGGTTCAGGGATCAATGCCAGCTTTGCCGTCCACCAAGATGCCACCGGCAAGGCCCGCGAACGCGCTCTGGCACTCGGCATTGCCATCGGCGCTGGGTACCTCTTCGAGACCACCTTCCAAAAGGAAGTCTACAGCGACCTGACCGGTGAACGCGGTGTGCTGATGGGCGCGCTGGCGGGTGTGATGGAAGCCCAGTACAACGTGCTGCGTAAGAACGGTCACTCACCTTCGGAAGCCTTCAACGAAACGGTCGAAGAGCTGACCCAGTCGCTGATCCGCCTGGTCGGCCAGAACGGTATGGACTGGATGTACGCCAACTGCTCCACCACCGCCCAGCGCGGCGCGCTCGACTGGAAAGGCCCCTTCCGCGATGCAGTGGCCCCGGTCTTCGAAGACCTATACAAGAGCGTCGTTAGCGGCGAACAGACCCGCATCGTTCTCGACAAGAATAGTGATCCCCACTATCGTGCAAAGCTCGATGAAGAACTGCGAGAGATGCGCGAATCTGAAATGTGGCAGGCCGGAGCAACAGTCCGCTCGCTGAGGCCGGAGAATTGGAAGAAATAGATCAGAGATAAGACGATTAGAGAATAGAGATTAGGGGAATCCACGAAGTCTGAGGGTCGAAAGACTAATCATCTAATTCTCTAATCATCTAATATCGATTAAATCAAAGGAGCCTTCAATGTTTACGACCCGTGTTTCAAAGTACCAACTGCCTGTGTTACCGGTGGATTTGCCGGACCGGCAGTGGCCGTCTCGCACGATCACACAAAGCCCGATCTGGTGCTCTGTGGACCTTCGCGATGGGAACCAGGCCCTGCCCAACCCGCTTAACCCGAAACAAAAGCTTGAGTACTTTGATCTGCTTTGCCGCATTGGGTTCAAGAACATCGAAGTGGCCTTCCCCTCGGCCAGCCAGGACGATTTTGACTTCACGCGCCAACTGATCGAGGAAAACCGCATCCCAGATGATGTCTTCATCATGGCCCTGACGCAGTGCCGCCCGCACCTGATCGAGCGCACCTTCGAGTCGATCAAGGGCATCAAGCGTGCCATCTTCCACGAATACATTGCCACATCTGAACTGCACATGCGCCAGGTCTTCGACACTGACCGCGAAGGCATCATCGACCAGTCCGTCAAATCGGTGGAGCAGACCCGCCAGGGCGTCGAATCGATGAGCGGCAGCGACATCCGCCTGGAGTTTTCGCCCGAAGAATTCACCGACTCCGATCCGGACTTTGTCCTGACCCTGTGCGAAGCCGTCTTCGAGACCTGGGGCCGGGCCACCCCTGAG
>Ga0196964_10001689_pt1 | contig 11030 bp, 11 predicted proteins | sample S1_10metaG_FD_148615 | JGI IMG/M metagenome (GOLD analysis project Ga0196964, IMG submission 148615) | Soil microbial communities from Anza Borrego desert, Southern California, United States - S1_10 | ecosystem: Environmental > Terrestrial > Soil > Desert | place: USA: California | collected... | reverse complement strand
TACAAGTGCGAGTCCAACTCCCGTACCTTCATATTCAGCCGGCTTGTGAAGTCGCTGAAAAAACCCAAATAGCTTATCAGCATATTTCATATCGAAACCGACCCCGTTATCCTTGATCCAGTAAACGATCTCTTTATTTTCCCTGCGGGAACGGATCTCGATACGAGGGTCGGGGTTAGCCGCTGAATATTTCATGGCATTGGAGATCAGGTTGACCCAAACTTGTCTCAAAAGACTGCTGTCACCATGCGCCTGCGCAAGGTCGCTCACCGAAATATTTTTAGAATTCGGAGCATCCATTTCTGAAATGACAGATCTTACCAGCCTTGTCATATTCACTGGTTGAATATCCAAATCCTTTCTTCCATAGCGGGAAAGATTGAGCAGGTCATCGATCAGCTTTCCCATCTTTTGGGCATTTTCCCTTATGATATCAACGATCCTGTTTCCTTCGTCGTCCAGTTTACTTGCATAATCCGAGATTAGAATTTCCGCATATCCATCAATAATGCGGAGTGGCGCCCGGAGGTCATGTGAAACAGAATAGGAAAAAGCTTCCAGCTCTTTGTTCAACTGCTTAATATCCTCTTCCTTCGTTTTTCTTTCGTTGATCTCAACCAGTAGTTTCTTGTTGATTTCCTGTATCTCCTGCGCTCGTTTGAACGTTTCCATTTCCATCTCTTCCAGCTGTCTCCTCAGTGTTTCGGTGAGCTGCAATTGTTTTGTTTCCTGATTTTTTAGCCGTACAAAATTTGTAACATCCTCTACCCGGTGTATGATGTACATGACATTCCCGTTCTCATCCAGGACTGGTTTATTCAGCGGGCTCCAGAACCTTTCTTCAAAGGCTCCATCCGGACCGCGTATATCATATTTCTGAACAGCCATTGTATGCGCCATCTTATTTTGTCGTACATAGTCCAGCGAAGCTCTTAGATTAGATACCCCAGTCGCTGCCGGATCTTTGGGATTATCCGGGAATACATCAAAAAGGCCACGACCCAGTATTTCCTCACGCTTTGTCATTGTTGCATTCAGATACGCATCGCTTACAGCTACGATGCTCAGGTCCGGTTGCAGAATCAGGTACAAACCAGGCACAGCTTCAAACAATTGTTGAAATGCTATTTTTTCGTTCAATTCCATACGATTCAAATCGACGGTTTATTTAAGGCCTCCTGGTAAAAAAAAATTTCAGTTTACAAGGGTAGATCCTTGAACTTGCTATTCTAACCAGGCTTTTTTGTTTGCAAAGAGTTTTTTAATAACTCTCTTTATGATCTTATAATAGAAAGATACTCTTCAAATTTAAAGTTCGTAAAAGCTTACTAAAGTTGCAAGATGGATGTTGGATAATTTATAGAGATTTTCAACTGACTGCTATGCATTCCATACTGAAGTAGTAGAATTTGAAAGAAAATAAAACCTCTTTTAAGGGTTGGTATATTCTGATTGCAAGCTTCGTTTATTTAAACAACCTAAAGGTTGTTAGGAAACAACGTTGCAAAAGGGTTAAGAAACCAGTTATTAAAATTTCCTTATTAACTTTGGAAAGATTTTATTAACTCAGTTCTGGGTAAAGGCCGATTATAGTAGCGAGCAAACTGAAAATATCGACCTGGGTTTAGAAATGCAACTATGCCGGAAAACCTGGAGAAAAGCTTTATAAGCTGGTCATTCTATCTCGCTGTATTAGCCGGCCTGATTGGTACGTTTGTGCTGGTCGGTTGGCAGTTTAATGCGGATTTTCTTAAGCACCCTCTTTCCGGTTTTAAAGAAATAAACCCGGCAGCTGCTGTGGTATTTATTACTTCAGCTTTCTATTACCTTCTATTAACAGGCGCGCCTGGATTCTCCCGAAGAACATTTGCTTTGCGGTTCAAGATTTCTTCCGGCATTACCCTGGCAATATTGGTTTTGCTAACCGGATCGCTCAAATTGTTTTCCATTTTTTTTGGTTTTCAATTTCCCGATCGATGAGATCCTGTTCAGAAAAATAAATGAGAGAATAAAACAATAATATATATGGAACCCAACCAAATTGAAATTCTCCTGATCGAAGATAATCACCAGGAAGCCGAACTTACCATCAGAAGCCTGAAGAAACATAACCTATCAAACAAGCTGCTGCATATTGATGACGGCGAGGAAGCCCTGGATTTTATCTTTTCCAGAGGCAGGTATGCCAACAATATGAGCACACCAAATCCCAAGCTGATTCTTCTTGATCTTAAATTACCCAAAGTGGATGGATTGGAAATACTCAAGCAGATAAAGAGTGATGAACGCACGAAAACGATACCCGTGTCGATCCTTACTTCTTCCAAAGAGGAAAAAGATATAATTGAAAGCTATGCCCTGGGTGTAAACAGTTACATCGTGAAGCCGGTGAATTTTGAATCCTTCAGCAATGCGGTTTCCGAACTCGGATTATACTGGCTTATTTTGAATGAAAGTCCTTTTCCTGGCAAATAATATGAAAATCTATGGATACCCCATTAAGATTGCTTATCCTGGAAGATAATCCGGACGACGCCTTTCTAATACAAAAACTTCTTCAACGATCTGGCCTGCGATTCATCGCTACCGTAGTAAGTGACGAAAAAGAATTTCTAAAAACGCTGGATGAAAATGGTTTTGACCTGGTCCTGTCAGATAATGCACTGCCCCAGTACAATTCGTTAGAGGCTCTTGAAGAAATAAAAAAAAGAAATCCTTTTATAGCGTTTATTCTGGTCACAGGCACCGTATCGGAAGAATTTGCTGTAAATATCATCCAGCGGGGAGCCGATGATTATATTTTAAAAAATAATCTTACCCGTTTGCCGGCTGCTATCAGGAAAGCCATTGAAAATAAGAATGCTCAACGAGCAAAAAAGGAGGCTGAAAAGGAGCTGCGTGAGAAAAATTTACAGCTTCGCAGGCTGGCTGCGCACATCCAAAAAATACGGGAAGAAGAACAAACCCGCCTGGCCCGAGAAATCCATGATCAGCTCGGACAATTAATGACGGGACTCCAGCTGGACCTTGCCTGGATCGAAAAAAATTTAGGTGAAAAAATCGGCGCGGAGGTCCAGGAAAAAATAAATGAAATGTCAGCGCTCCTGGTTGAAGCTGTGACGAGTATTCGAAAAATTGCGGCAGATCTTCGTCCATCTATACTGGATGACCTGGGTTTGGCAGACGCCCTGCAGTGGCAGGGAAAGGAATTTGAAAAAAGATCAGGCATATTGGTTCATTTCAAAAATGCTTCTGAACTTTTAGAATTTGATCCTGAAATTTCGATAGGCTTATTTCGTATTTATCAGGAAGTTCTTACCAATGTGGCACGCCATGCTGCCGCAAGAGAGATTGAAACTACCCTGGATGTAGCTGAAAAAAAAATTATTTTGAGTGTTTCGGATGACGGCAAAGGTTTTGATCCCGCGTCGAAAAAGAAATCGCTTGGCTTGCTGGGCATGAGGGAGCGGGCCATGATGATGGGGGGTGACTTTAATATTGCCAGTAAGCCGGGCAAGGGAACCCGAGTGAATATCATTATCCCCTTACATAAAGAATAAGTTGCTAAGTCAACTGAATTAGCGATTGGCTTGGAATGGTTCTGATGCGATGAGTGTATCTCACCATGAAGTCATTTATTGAGCTTCTTATAAGAGACCCTCAGTCTTCCGTTCGGATCTACCACCAGAACGCTGTAAAACTTAATCCAGGACTTTGATGATCCAGGGCAAGAATCCTTTTTTCTGATATTCAAATGCCTGGTGAATTTTTGTAGCCTCTGTACAGTTTGTAATAGGGTAAGATCGTCCGCAGAATAATTTTTCATAAAACTGATTTTACTGTCCAAAGAAAGGAAAAGTAAAAATCGAAGAAAATAGAATATTCACTTAAGTTCATGTAATAGCAATAAGCCTTCGAGTGTAGAAAATAATTTACGAAAGTTTACCAGGGTTTTGTTGGCTTGACAGAAATTTTACAATGGCAGCATTTTCGTAAAACTTCTTAGTAGTACTTCGCAATGAGGTAACCTTGAAACATAAGCGAATACACTTAAAGCATTGAATAATCAGGGTTAAGCCGTTTGACAAGCAACCTATATTTTGGAAATTTACGTTAGTAATACTGCTACTATCAGAATTGTGGAATAGATATTGTGTTTGGTTGAATATCGGGCTATGAATACAGCTACACCCTCAAAAAAACAAAAGCCCTGGATTAGAGTTACAGGCCTTTTCATACAGCAACGACTTCCTCTATTGATTTATATGCTGTTATTATCAGTAATTGTTACGTTCACCTGGATATCTCGCCTTGGTATTTATAGAGTTTCACTTAATAGGGCAGCGGCGAGACTGTACAATCTGACGGAACGGCTCGAAACGATGTTTAGTCAATCAAGGCAAAACTACAAAGTGGTGAGTGAGTTGGGACTTTACTGGTTGCTAACCACCCAATCGCCAAGGCTTAACAGGTAATGAAGTAAATATGAGTACCCTTTTAAAAATATTGCACCTGGAAGATCTGCATGACGATGCTGAATTGGTAGCAAGAGCACTAAAAAAAGGAGGATTGAACTGCGTGACCATTCATGTAGATAATAAAGATGACTTTATTAATTCCCTTAATGAATCACATCCTGACATCGTACTCTCCGATCATTCTCTTCCGTCGTTTGACTCTCATGAAGCATTGGAAATAGTTAGAAAAAGCGGCTTGAATATTCCTTTCATATTGGTAACTGCTACTGTATCTGAGGAATATGCGGTAAGTATTATCAAGGATGGCGCAAGTGATTATATTTTAAAGGACCGGTTGCAACGATTGCCAAATGCCATCATTGCAGCAATAGAAAAACAACAGCTTGAGAAGGAACGCAGAAGGTCCGAAGAACTGCTGAGGTTTTCGGAGCGTAAATATAAAATGTTGTTTGAAAGCAACCCAATGCCGATGTGGATGTTGTTGAAAGAAACCCTGGATATCATTGCAGTAAACGATGCAGCGGTACAGCTTTATGGTTATAGCAAGGAAGAATTTCTTAATTTGAATTCAAAGGATCTGCGACCGGAGGAAGATGTTGAAAAATATCTTGCGCATACGCTTTCGAATAATTCAGGCATGAAGCGATCGGGCATTTGGAGACATAAGAAAAAGGACGGAAGGGTTATTATGGTTGAAATTTTTGCGCATGATCTGATTTACGAAGGAAATCTTGCCAGGATCGTACTCGTCAATGATGTGACTGAAAAGTTAAAGGCCGAGGCTGAGCTAGCTGAGCAGCGGTTGATGCAACAGAAACTCATCACAGAGGTTAGCATAAAAGTACAGGAAAGGGAACGCGATGAAATAGGTAAAGAACTTCATGACAATATCAACCAGATTCTTGCAGCATCTAAACTGTATGTCGATATGGCCATTAAAAAGAATGGGCATGGAGCTGAGTATCTTAAGAAATCGGATGAAAATATTACACTTGCTATTTCAGAGATACGCAAACTTTCGCATGCGCTTGTGGCTCCATCGCTGGGAGAAGTAACGCTTATCGATGCTACACGGGATCTGTTTAATGACATAGAAGAAGCAACGCCGCTTGCTCTGAGACTCATAGCCGGTAACTATAAGGAAAAGGAAGTTGACAAAGAGATCAACCTGATGTTTTACCGAATTATCCAGGAACAGGTGAATAATATCATTAAGCATGCACATGCCAAGAATGTAATCGTAAAATTAGATTCGACTCTTCACAAAATAAATCTGGTCATTCAGGATGATGGGCGTGGCTTTGACAGTGATAAAACATCTGGGGGAATCGGCCTCAGAAATATCAAGAACCGTGTAGGGTTTTACGATGGTGAAATGCGCATTACATCTTCACCAGGCCAGGGCTGCAGACTAGAAGTGTCGATCCCTGTACATCATCATATCAATACATGAGCTGAGTAAAGAATTTGATCGCTGCACTTCTGTTGTGAATGTAAATAAGAGTTTCCCTAAACCTGGTGTAGGGGTTATTTCGGAGTTAATTCAATTTCGACTTGATGAGGATCAAGAGCTCTTGAGATTTTCAACCCGTTGACATAGTATTGAAAAGTCAACAATTTTTAGTCAGATTAATTTGAATGAAGAGTCCCGAATCGCTCGGGGCTTTTTTCATTTTCATCCCGAATGGTCTGTATACAGATACCATTTACCTTTTATCTTCTTCATTAATCCTGAATACCTGCCATTTATTTTCTTTCCATCGGGGTAGCTTACTTCGAAGTAGCCGGTGACGTAATAATATTTATTCGATATCCTCTCAAAACTATCGCCGGTCAATTTTAGCTGGCCCATCTTTTCTCTCGGCCAGTATTTATTGTAAAAAGCAAGAATGTTTTCTTTTCCATAGGCGGCACCTTTTGAAAGGACCATACGAGTTGAATCTTCAGGCGCATATAGTTTCACGTAGCCTTCAATATCTCCCTTGTTCCAGGTTTCTTCTTCCTGGCGCATGACTTCCATGATTGCTTTCACATCTTTTGATTGTGAAAAAACATTCGTGCTGATAAGAACTAAAGCAATCTTTAGAATTAGTTTGGAAAAGAAGAGCCATTTATTTCTAAAGATCAACCTGGAAATAATGGGCCAGTAATTCTTAAATCTTTTCATTTATCGAATGGTTAAGTATCAGGAAAATTGTTTCTCAAATCTATGGTTACCCGACCACTCAGGGTTTACCTCTCATGTAATACAAATTACCCGTCCATATTAAAAACCGGTTAATTATGTGGCTTGCCTTTCAAGTAAAAATCTTGTTTTGAGACTGGCAAAAGCATTTCTTCGTGGCGGACAAGCAGATTTCCGGTTCTTTAGGAGTATTATCATTTAGCGGTAAACATTAAATTGATTACGATTCAATTTATAAGTAAAACCACTTAAAATAGTGTTTTTCCGATCTTGATTTTCAATTAACGGCGGTTCTTTTGCACAGTTCATAAGTTTATTTACTAATTTGAATGGTCGAAAAAACCTTATCTACTGTTAGCCGCTATCCCATGGACAAGATCACGATCTTACTCGTTGATGATCATAAGCTCATTCGGGATTCATGGTCATTGATTCTCAACAACGATCCACGTTTTCATGTAATAGGAGAATCCAGCAGCGGAATAGAAGCCATAGAGATTGCCAAGACAAAAAGACCCCGGATAGTCCTGATGGATATCAATATGAGTCCTATCAATGGCTTTGACGCCACCCGTCAGATCCGCAAATATTCCCCGGGATCCAGAGTGATCGGTGTTTCTATGCACAGCATGCCTGCCTATGCCCGGAGAATGCTCCAGTTAGGGGCCATGGGTTATGTTACAAAGAATTCTTCCAAAGAAGAAATGATCGAAGCGATCATACAGGTGAACAATGGAAGAAAATATATCTGTGAAGAGGTCAAAAATATCCTGGCCCAAAAAGAACTGGAAGAAAAAAGCGATGAGCCAGATATGAACGTGTTGTCCCGCAGGGAACTTAGCATTGCCCAGCTGATCAAAGAAGGATTATCTTCCAAAGAGATCGCGCACAAGCTAGATATATCGCTCAAAACAGTTGAAGTGCACCGGTATAATATCCTTAAAAAATTAAATCTGAAAAATACCGCCGCACTGGTTAATTTTATCAACACACAGGGGCTCTGATACCCTTAGATTTCTGCTTCCTTAAATGAAACGGTTTTCAATTCGACGGTTATTTGCCGGGAACAATGAACCGGAACAACGGCTCAGGCAGTTCAGCGGGGTAATGGAACAGGCGGCCCTTGAAAAAACAGTCCTGATCAACCAGCCGAAAGAAAATTATTTCTCCCTTATCAACACAGTGGATGGTATTGTTTGGGAAGCGGATGCTGCCAGCTTTCGTTTTACATTCGTCAGCAAGAAAGCGGAACAACTATTGGGATATCCGTTGGACCAATGGATGGAAGAAGGCTTCTGGGTTAGCCATCTTCATCCAGAGGACCGGGAGTTCGCAATCAATTTTTGCCAGCAAAGTACCCGTGACAGAAAACCTCATGAATTTGAGTACCGGATGATCGCGGCGGATGAAAGAATTATCTGGTTACGGGACATCGTTTCCCTAGAAATAAAAGAAGACAAAGTTTTGAGGCTGAAAGGGATCATGATAGATATCACGCATACCAAAGAAGCCGAAAGGACTCTCAGGAAAAGCGAAGAAAGATACCGGACACTGGTGGAAAATGCGCCCGAAGCCCTGGTGGTTTTCGATACCAACCAGGGACGATTCGTGAATGTGAGTGAAAGTGCAGCCCGGCTTTTTAAAATGTCGAAGGAAGAATTGATGAAAATCGGCCCCGGAGAATTAAGTCCCGAATTTCAACCTGATGGGACTTTATCTGAAGTAGCCATTCGTAAGAATTTGGCTGATGCCGTTGCCGGGAGTAAACCCGTATTTGAATGGATGCATAAGGATGCCTATGGGAATCCAATCCCCTGCGAAGTTTGGTTGGTGAGATTGCCTTCTGATGAAGGAGTACTGATCCGCGGCAGCATAATTGATATTACAGAAAGAAAAAAATTCGAAAAACAACTACAGGATTCATATCGCGAGATCCGACAACTGACAGAATACCTGCAAAATATACGTGAGCAAGAGAGGAGTCATATCGCCCGGGAGATCCACGATGAGCTCGGTCAGCAACTCACTGCGCTGAAAATGGATGTATCCTGGCTCACCAACAAAGTGGCCACGGACGATGAGCAGGTAATGCTTAAATTGTCCAATCTCGCGCATATGCTTGACACCACGGTAAAGACTGTCCGCAGGATCTCTTCCGAACTGCGGCCTAGTTTATTGGATGACCTGGGACTGGTGGCGGCTATGGATTGGCATTTGCATGAATTTGGAAGGAATTTTGGCTTAAAGACCATATTCCAGGAACCCGGGAAAGATATCAACCTGCCCGAAATAGTAAAGACTGGGTTATTCCGCATCTTCCAGGAATCGCTGACCAATGTAGCCCGACATGCAGAAGCGAAAAAAGTAAAAGTTGCCCTGGAAGAATTTCCCAGGCATTTGAGTTGAAGATCGAAGATGATGGGAAAGGTTTTGATGCCACCTTTACCGCGAACCAGCAAACCCTCGGTATCCTGGGAATGAAGGAACGCACGAGCATGATCGGAGGCGATTACCGGATAAAAAGCCATTTGGGAAAAGGAACTATCGTAGAAGTAACCGTTCCTTATGAATTGAAAACAGAAGACAAAATGAACTGACGATGCGTATTTTAATTGCAGATGATCACGCCATTGTTCGCCGGGGCTTAAAGCAGCTGCTTTTGGAAGAATATCCTTCAGCACACATCGAGGAAGTGGGTGATGCGGAATCCCTGATAAATCGATCAATACAGGATAAGTGGGACGTTGTGATATGCGATCTAAGCATGCCGGGAAGAAGTGGGTTGGATGCTTTACGCCAGTTGAAACAATCAAACCCTGTGCTGCCAGTTTTGATCATGAGCATGCATCCCGAAGATCAATATGCCCTACGTGTTTTGAAAGCTGGAGCTTCAGGATATCTCGGGAAGGATTCCATACATAGCGATCTCATCCAGGCGATCCGAACAGTGATGCTTGGGAAAAAATTCATTACTCCTAGTATTGCGGAAAAGCTGGCCGAAGCATTTGATTCCAGTTCTGATAAACTTCCCCATGAGCATTTATCTGACAGGGAATTCGACGTTTTTAAATTACTCGCTGAAGGCAAATCGGTCACCGATATCGCCTCCCAACTTTCCCTAAGCATTACTACGGTTAGCACCTACCGGTCCCGTATAATGGATAAGATGAATATGCGATCCAACGCAGAACTCACGCGTTATGCTTTAGAAAAAGCCCTGATTTAAATTTCTTACTGTAGTATTTGTTCTACTGTTTAAAAGTTTCATTGTCTACTTTTTATGTTGAGGGCACGCTTTATTTTGCTGTCAATTTCCAATACCACCACACATTTAATCCTATGTTGAAGATCCTTATTGCGGATGATTATGAAATAGTTCGGCGAGGTTTGAAGCAGATCTTGCTGGATGAATTCCCATTGGCTACAATCGATGAAGCTGTTGATACTACGGACCTGGTGCAGAAAGCAAGGTCTTATCATTGGGATATCATTATTTCCGACCTGGTAATGCCTGGAGGCGGCGGTTTATTTGCGATGAAAGAGATCAGGAAGGAAAAACCCGGAATGCCTGTTTTATTTCTCAGTATAAATTCCGAAGATCACTATGCATTGCAGGTATTGAAAGCTGGCGCACATGGATACCTGAATAAGGATATTGTACCTGCTGAATTGGGAAAGGCGGTAAGACAGATCCTGACGGGAAAAAAATATATCACGGAATGGACAGCGGAGAAAATTGGCCATAAATTAAATGGCAGTGGTGTCCATATGCATGAATTTTTAAGTGAACGGGAAATGGAAGTATTCCGGTTACTGGCTGCAGGTAAAACGATTACTGAAATAGGAGAGATCTTAGCGATGGAATCTTCAATAGCCACGACTTATCGATCCCGGGTACTGAAAAAATTGAATTTGGGAAGCAATGCCGATGTGACCCGGTATAGTATTGAATACAAACTGGTGGATACCCAATGATGATGGGATCGGTTTTGATCCTCATCAGTCTTCACGCGGTATTGGTTTATCAAACATCCGGGAAAGAACAAAATTTTACAATGGACCGGTAGAAGTGCGGGCCGCCCCGGGAAAAGGGTGTATGCTAATTATAAAAATTCCAATTGGTAAATGATATACTTGTATTTTAATCTGGTGGAACAGTTCCGAATCTATTATGCGTTGGTTTTGGTTCTATTGTTTTGGTGGATAAAATGGAGACCTAAGCCTATTCCTGTACCGGTATTAGTTCGAAGCTGATATGGGTTGTTGTGGATTTAGCGTTTAGTGCTGAGGTTGAGATTGAGAATAAAGATAACTCTACCCTTACTAATTACTATTGGCTCTTAACCGCTAAAAGCATTTCCCATCCT
>Ga0196964_10001686_pt1 | contig 11050 bp, 8 predicted proteins | sample S1_10metaG_FD_148615 | JGI IMG/M metagenome (GOLD analysis project Ga0196964, IMG submission 148615) | Soil microbial communities from Anza Borrego desert, Southern California, United States - S1_10 | ecosystem: Environmental > Terrestrial > Soil > Desert | place: USA: California | collected... | reverse complement strand
CGTATTCTGTTCGGCCACACGCGTCCGACGGAGCACGTCTCAACCGGGGCTTCTTGTCGCTGCGCGACACGGCCCGTTGGGCCGTGCCACCCCGCCGAGTTTCGGGCGGCAAACTGTTCGGCGGCGCTTGAGCCACACCACTCCGTGGCGTGGCACAACAGACCCGCCACCCAGCTCGGAACCCGTGTTCGCGTGCGACGCTCTCAACGCCGTTCTTGGCGCCTTGGCGTTTTGGCGGTTCACAAACAAAAAACTCTGCCTTGTCGTTGATGGAAGGGGAAAAATATGAAACGTCATGATCCGCAGGTGCTCAAACTTTTCGGACTCACGGAAGAGGAGGCCAACAATCCTGGAGCGGCGCTGCTCTCGGAGGGCGTCAAAAAACTGCATCGAGTCGTGCAGTTCATGAAGCTTCCAGAGGACCTCGACGCCGAACGCAGATGGAGCGAGCGCGCCGTCGAACATAAAACGCTGCCGCTCTGGCAGTCAATGACCGGGCTCACTCCGAATTCTGAAGACAACATGTCCCCGGAGAAGCGCGAAGAGGCGCTCGAAGAGCTCATCAAGATCGTGCTCCATCTCTTGCGCTACGAACTGAAAGCCGAGGCCGAGTCACCGCGCGAGTTTCACACCGCGTACTGGGACCCGCTGCCGAAGGTCTGTTCAGCGCTGGGTCTTGCCCGAACGGAACTTTCGCGTTTGTCGAGAGCCGGGTGCGGCCTGGTCGCGCATGAGCTCGTTGACGTCGTGCGCGTCAAAGCAGTGAAAGACATCATGAAGGAGCGCGTGCGCGAATTTATGGCGGTGCTCAACGCTCCACGCGAACCAGGCGAAAAGTTCACGCCGCCGACGACTGCCAATGGCATTCACAAGATGCTGCTCGCCGCGCGGCGCGGGCCGCACTTTCACCGCGGGCAGTGGGCACTGACGTTCAACTTTCCCAATCACGCCCGCTTCCACCGCGCCTGCCTGGTCTTCTATAAACTCGCCCCGCAGCAGCTGGAGCTTTTGGTGATCGAGGAACTCTTAAAGGAGATGAAAGCCGAGCGCGCCGCCGAATCGAACGCGACGGAGACTGCGTCCGAGAAGCCGAGGTTCACGGTCTACGAACGCCTGAAAGCCGTCGTCTGGGACCAGCTCAAAGCGCAGCACGTGCAATTTTTTGCAGAACGCGAGAAGGCGTGGGCCTCGTGATTTCAGATTTCGGATTGCGGATTTCGGATTGGCGGAGTTTTTTTAACGACTTCAACGCAGAGGCGCAGAGAACGCAGAGGACGCAGAGATTTTTAGGAGGTGAGATTAAAGCTCGAGAGTGATGGCGAGGACACTCCTGCGTCGCAGTGGTGGCGGGGACACTCCTGTCCCCGGGAGGGTCGCGCCCACTCGCAGTTTGCGAACTCAATTCTGCGCGTCACACTTAGCCCACGCAGACAGGAGTGTCAGGGCCACCAGTGCGAGACGGATTTTGATTGCAGATCGGAGGTGTTTCTGTTCGGCTGTGGACATCGACAGAGCGCGTCTTAACTGGGGCTTCTTGTCGCTGCGCGACACGGCCCGTTGGGCCGTGCCACCCAGGTTGTGGCGCGAGCTTTAGCGCGAATCGAAACTGCGCGCCGTGTTTCGCGAACTAAAGTTCGCGCCACAAGGTCGATTTCGCGAAGTAAAGTTCGCGCCACAAGGAGTCGATTTCGTGAACTAAAGTTCGCGCCACAGAACTATCGTTGACGCACACCGCCGCAGGCTGAAAAATGTCACGGGTGCGTTTTCAAGGCGAGAGGGACGGCATGAAATCGATCGACAGCAGCGTTTCGACTTTTCTGGATGAGCTCGCCGCTCGCACGCCCACTCCCGGCGGCGGAAGCGCGTCGGCGCTTGGCGGCGCGCTGGGAACGGCGCTGGGGTCCATGGCGGCAGGTTTTACCATGGGTGAGAAATACAAGGCCGTCGCGCCGCAGATCACGGCGCTGATCGAGCAGCTCGGCGCCCTGCGCAGACGCTTTACCGAGCTGATCGAGCTGGATATCGACGCCTACGGCGGCTACTCGGCGGCGCGCGCACTGCCCAAAGAAACGGCCGAACAGAAAACAGCGCGCGCGCAAGCTATCGCGGCGGCGCTGGAGAAATCCACCGCGATCCCGGAACGCATCGTGGACACGGCCGTCGAGGCCTTCGGCGTCATCGAACAGCTGAGCAGCGTGGCCAATCCGAATCTTGCGGGCGATGTGGCGGTCGCGGCTTATTTTCTGGAAGCGGCGGCGCGCGGGGCAGGGATTCAGGTGTTCTCCAATTGCGCGCTGAACGATACTGAAGGACGCAACGCCGCCCGCCGCGCCGCAATTGCGATGAAGCTCTCACTCTGTCAGGCAGCGCGTGAACGCATTGATCAGGCTGTTCTGAAAATGATGAAGATTGCTTGAAGGCAGGCGTCGAGAAGGGGAAGGATGATCATGACCGCACGCCACGCCGCCACTCTCCTGCTGCTCACCGCTGCCGCATTGCCGGCCGGTAGTTTCCAGCCGGCGCCACCAGCTGGCGAGGCGCCGCGCCGTTCAGCCCCGCGCGAAGAGGCGGTGGTCGCCGGCGACAAGGACAAGAAGAAAGACAAGGACAAAGATAAGGACAAGGAAAAGCGCGAGGCGGAAAGCCTGGCCGCCGGTTCCGATCTGCGACGTCGTATTTTTGCACAGGTCGTTGAAGACGCCGAGCCCAATACTTTTACCGAAAGCGCGGTGATCGAAGGCGCGGCATTCAAGTTCATGCTGCGTTCGCTCGTGAATGTCAGCCACGACGCCATCCGCAAACACACCAATGAGCAGCTCACTTTCGACGAGCTCATGACTCGGCCGGGCTCGTACCGCGGACAGGTCGTCACGCTGGCACGCGCGGTAATTCTTGAAGTATCGAAGGCTGAAGTGCCGCCGGAGTACGGGCTGCCGCCAGGATACACCATTCTGCCCGCGGTCGCGGTCGATGCCTCGCGCGACGTGTACGCCCTGCGTATTCTCTGCCCGCCGGGCTCGACGCTTTTTGAGAAGCTCGACAAGGGCATCCGCGAGGACGCTCTGCCGGTGGTGCGCGTGTCGGGTTATTTCATGAAGCTCTATGCCCGAAAGACCAACGACAAGATCGAACCACCCTGGCGGCGGCCGCTGCTGGTCTGCCCGGAGCTGGAGCTTTCGCAGGGCGCCCCGCCGCGCAAAGTCCGGCAGGAACTCGAGGAATCGCGCACCGACCGTTTTCTGCCGAGCGAGCGCATCGAGACCGCCGGCGCCGAAGAGCGGCTGCTGATCGAGCTTATCAAGCCGGAGAGCGTGGTGCGCATCGATGGGCGAGAGCTGAAAGGCGAGTTAAAGACGTCGATCGCTTCGATGGTGAAGCTTTTCAAAACGCGCCTGCCCGAAGCGCAGGCCGAACATCCATCGGCAGTGATTCTGATCTCCGCCGGCGCCGGCAGACAAAGTTTGAATGAAGTCGTTGCCGCGCTGCACGCGGCTGGTGTACAGAGAGTCGCCGTGAAGTCTGAGTTGTAGCAGCGAGCAGGCTGTACAGAGACGCCTGGAATGACTGAGCCCAAAGAGACGATCAATTCTGAGGAGGATGACGAAGCCACTGTCATCGTGCCGCCGCGAAACTTTTCCGTGCCTGTTCCGCCGCCGCCGGCGGAGGAATCATCGAGTGACGACGATCGCACGTATATCTATTCGCAGCCCATTTTTCCGGCAGGCTTTGCTGCCAAGCCCGCGGACAAAGACCGCATCATGGCTCACGCGGGGCCCGACGTTCAGAAGCAGGTGCAGATCACGGGCAAAGAAAAATTCGAGTATATGCTGCTTTACTGCCTGAAACTTCTGGCCCAGGCGGAAGGAAAAATCTGCGCATTTTACATGGAAGACTTCGGTGACGTGGACGAATTCAGCATGCGCGTTCTGCAGCAGCTGATCGGCCGTAGCGGCTATGTGACCAGCGACTTCATAGATCATGGCACGAACAAGTACACAGGCTTCTGGGCATGGCTGAAAAAATAGGTTCTTTTCGAATAGTTTGTAATCAGCTCATCCAGCGGCGCTGGCGCAGCGACGTGATCAGCACATTTTCGATGGAGGTCGATGAGTCGGCGCGCAGGTAGTTGCCGCCGCGCTTGCGGAAGCTTTCTTCAACCGCGCGGCAGTGTGCTTCCAATTCACGGCTGTAGCGCTCGGCCAGATCGCCGCCGGCAGAGAGCTCGAGCTCCGTGTCTTCTTCAAGCGAGCGCGCAAGCAATTCTCCATCCGCGTGTGCCGACAGTTCTTCAGGCGCGAGCACATGAATGCCGGCCGGATCGAATCCTGATGAAGATAATCGCGCGATGGCGCCGACCACGTCGCGTTCGTCGTGCCAGAAATCGGAGATGACAATGACACGGCCCCGCGCCGGACTGCCGTGCAGGAATTTCTGAACGGCGTCGCTGAGTCCGCCGGGATGGAGTGGGCTGGGAGTGTCAGTTTCGCGCGACAGCGGTTGGCTCAAGGGGCTCTCTTCGAGAAATCGGAGCAGCTCGCGAATGCCGCCTTTGGCTCCACGCGAGGGAAAACGGTCGAGCGGCTGGTTGTCGCGGAAGATGTTTATGAAAACGACATCGTTGCTGGCCAGAGCGACGTGGGAAAAAAGAGCGGCGACACGCCGGGCGAACGTCCACTTATCCGGACGGCCGAGCGCCATGGAGGGTGTAGCATCGAGGAGCAAATGAACGACGCCAGCCTCCTCGCGTGCGAACTCTTTGACGAACGGTTTGCCGATGCGCGCGTACGTGTTCCAGTCGATGTAGCGCAGGTCGTCGCCGGGACTGTAGCTGCGGTGGCCATGGAATTCGAGCTGTCCGCCCTTGTACGCGCCGAGCCGGTGGCCTTCGCGCACGCCGCCGCCGATAGCCTTAAGCGCGACCAGCCGGAGGCGCTCAAGCGTGCTCAGGAAATCCGGCGGAAACGCGAGCTCAGAGGCGGGCGCGGGCCTCGCCGAACCGGGCGCGAGCGCCAGCAGCCGGGAAAGCCAGCTGGTGCGCGGATTTTCTGGAGCCTTCGACATGGCACACAGTATAGCGCCAAAAAACACAGCTAAGCAGTATTTTCAACGTCAACGCGCGCGACTAAGCGCCGACTGATTTGCTGAAATACTGCTGCGCGTACAAAGGGGGAATCGGCTGAACGGACGGCAGAGCCACATTGGACTTCGTTGCCTCGAGTGCTTTCGTCAACGGCTTTTGCCCGCGCGCAATACGCTCAAGATCGACAATAAGTGAATTACAATCGGAATACCGGTCATCTGGACTCTTCGCCATCATGCTTCGAATCACACATACAATGGAATCGGGAATACCGGTACGCAGGTCGTGTGGATTAGGCAGAGTGCAGGAAACGTGTTTCAAGGCGATTGAAAAGCAGTTTTCGCCATCAAAGGGCGGCCAGCCAGTAAGCAGATGATAAAACGTTGCTCCCAGGGAATAGATGTCTGTTCGAGCGTCGATAGCAGCCTGCCCCGTCGCCTGCTCCGGCGACATGTAGAGTGGTGTGCCCACCATCATGCCGGTCTGTGTCTTGAACTTCTGGTTTTTGTCGGCCGACTTGCAGAGTCCGAAATCAAGGATTTTAGCTATGCGTTCCTGCGTGAAGTAGATATTGCTCGGCTTGATATCGCGGTGAATGATTCCGCGTTCGTGGGCATAACTCAGTCCACGAGCGACCTGGGTGACAATCTCCAGGACATCGTCGATCTTGAGAAAACGCTCACGTACGAGCATCAGATCGAGGGACTCACCTTCGCACCACTCCATGACATAGTAGAGGCGGCCGTTCCATTCGCCCGCGGAGAGGACCCTCGTGATGTTTATGTGATCTAATCTTTCAGTGAGCCGCATTTCGCGCATGAAACGCTCGAGCATTTCTTTATTTCCGGCATTCTTATGTGAGAGCAGTTTCATCGCAAACAGCAGCCCGGTATTCGAGTCTGTCACGAGATACACTTCGCCCGTTGAGCCCTCGCCAAGCTTTTTTATAAAACTGTAGGGACCGATGCTTGTATGACTGATTTTTCGCATGACAAGTTCCTGCTCCGCCTGATTCCACTGTTCTGCCGTAATGATGCCTTCCTCGATCAGAATGGACGCAAGCGAAACGGCGCTGCCGTTCCGGTTCAGTATTGCATGAATTCCCATTGCTCGTCCGAGCTCGTCTGCTGAAGCCATTCCGGATTCGACAAGGTACGTAAGGGACTCTTCGTCTGTAAAATGAATAGCCATGGGTAACCCCTTCGGATTTTCGATATGGTTCAGAACTCAAAGGCGCATACGTACCACTGCACAAATACAATAAGCCGAGCTCTTCATTGGAGGTATTCGCAACATTGAAGCCAGCACTGAGAGCGGCGGGAACAAATCTAAAAGGTGCACTGCCATTGACGTGAATGTGCATCAACCGTTCCGCGGTATTTGAAACGGTTTTAGAGTGACATTCGAAGGTTGGATTTGGCCGTTGCCGAGCCGGACGGCTATAAGAGAGCCAATCCAGATGAGCAAAATTCAACTTGGATTTTCAAATCTCAACCGGCTACGCCAGCCCGCACGCCTGCTTGGCTTCGGCGAGCGTCTGGCGCGCGACCGCGCGAGCCTTCGCGGCGCCGTCGCGCAGGACATCGTCGACGTAGCCGGGATTCTTCAGCAGCTCTTCGCGTTTGGTGCGGTAGGGCGCGAAGTACGTAACGACCTTTTCAAGCAGTGCTTTCTTGGCGTCGCCGTAGCCCATGCCGCCGGCGCGGTAGCGAGCGGCGAGCGCGGCTTTTTCCTCGTCGTTCGCAAAAAGCGAGTACAGCGCGAAGACGTTGTCGGTATCTGGATTCTTCGGCTGCTCGACAGGTGTGCTGTCGGTCTTTACGCTCATGACGACTTTCTTCAGTTCCTTCTCATTCATCTGAAGATCAATTGTGTTGCCGTAGGACTTGCTCATCTTTTCGCCGTCGGTGCCGGGAACTTTCGGCGTGCTGCTCAGCTTGCCTTCAGGGCGCACGAACACTTCTTTCTTGTACGTCTGATTAAAATACGTGGCCATGTCCTGCGTCATTTCGATGTGCTGGATCTGATCCTGTCCGACCGGAACCTGGTTAGATTTGTAGATGAGGATGTCGGCGGCCATGAGCACCGGATAATAGAACAGTCCGACGCTGGGCTTGATGCCTTTGGCGACTTTGTCCTTGTAGCTGTGAGCACGCTCCAGCAGCCCCATTCCGGTAACAGTCGAGAGCAGCCACGCGATCTCCTGTACTTCCGGCACGTCGCTCTGGCGGAAGAACACCGAGCGTGCCGGATCCAATCCGAGAGCCAGGTAATCGATCGCGACGCCGCGGATAAAGTCGCGCAGCTTCGCCGCATCCTGCACGGTCGTCAGCGAATGGTAATCGGCGATGAAATAGAAGCGCTCGGCGTTAGGAATGTCCTGCAGCGCGATGTGCTGCTTGATGGCTCCGAAATAGTTGCCGAGGTGAAGTTTGCCCGAGGGCTGCACGCCAGAGAGAATACGCATTGAACGACTGTTCCTTGTTTCTAGTTTGGTGACTGAAAAAAACCGAGCGAGAAAGTATACCCGCTGGGCCTTGGCTTGTCAGTTGTCGCATGCAGGATTCTCAGCTAAATTCAGGGAATGAACGCGCCTTTGACACCGTCGCTCAATACTGCTCAGAACGCACAACCCGATCCCATCAGCGCAGTTGAAAAGGTGCTCGCCGAGCTGCCCGCGAGCTCGTCGCCGGGCATTACATTCATCAGCGCGATGAAAAATGCCTGGAACAGTCTGCGCAGCATGGCGGCACAGACCAATCGCACGCAGGGCGGCCGCGCGGCCGGCGAGGTGCTCTCTGGCGGAGCCGACCGGCTTCTGACGCTCATCCTTAATTTCGCCGCGCGAAGGGCAGGGCTGCTGCCAGATGATGGTGCGCCTTCCGGATTTTCACTCTTGGCGATGGGCAGTTACGGCCGCAATGAACTGGCCCCGTATTCGGACATCGACATTCTGCTGCTCCACGACGTGAACATACCCGCCGACAAGCTCGAACTTCTCGTTGGCAATCTGCTGCGCCCGCTCTGGGATGCGGGCTGGCAGGTCGGCCATGCCGTGCGCTCGAAACAGGAATGCATCGAGGCGATGGAAGACGCGGCCTCCGGCGAGAGCGCCGTCGAGACCGCCACGTCTGTTCTTGAAGCGCGCTTAGTTGCCGGCGACCGCGAATTCGGCGAATCCTTTTACAAAAAGGATCTGCCTGATTTCTTCAAGCGCCGGGGCAGGCAGTTCGTCGATGCGAAATTCGAGGAGACCATCAAGCGCTGGGCGGGCCTGCATGTATACCGGACGCAACCAAATTTGAAGGAGAGCCCCGGCGCGCTTCGCGATTTTCAGCTCGCCGTGTGGATCGATAAGGCCAGCCAGCTCTCGGGGCATCTGCCGCGATTGAACAACCGCCCGCTGGTATCGAAAGCCGCGATTGACGATGCTCAAGCGGGCTACGAGCGCCTGCTTACCTTCCGCGTCTCCCTGCACGCGCACTGCCGCCGCAAGCAGGACGTGCTCGATTTTGCCATGCAGCAGACCGTCGCCGAAGATCTTGGCTATGTCGGCACCGACGAACTGCGCGCGCAGGAGCAGTTGCTGCGCGATTATTACCGCGCCGCCAAAGCCGTGCACCGGCTCGCGCAGACCGTCACGCGCCGTTACCTTGAAGAGCGCGCCGTTGCCTCACGTGACATCGAACGGCTTAAGCGCCGCAAGGTTGATCCGGAATTCACGCGCATCGGCGATTACCTGTACGCCTCGCGCGATGATCTCTTCAGCGGAAAAGATTGGCTCGAACTTGCGTTCCGAGCTTTTCTGCATACGGCGCGCTTGAATATCTCGATCAGCCAGGACATGGCCGAAGCGATTCGTTCGCGGCTGCCGGAGATGAATGACAAGCTGCGCGCCAATCCGGCTGCGGCCTCGCATTTCGGTACTCTCATTCGTTTCCGCGACAACGTCGCCAAGACGCTGCGCGAAATGCGCGACATTGGGCTGCTCGGCGCGTATATGCCGGAGTTCAGCGAGATCGAAGGGCTGGTGCTCAGCGATGTGTTTCACGACTACACCGTCGATGAGCACACGCTGTATGTCGTCGAAGCCGCAGACCGGTTGTACAAATCAGTGGAAAGTTTCGACCGTTTCCGCCGCAGCATCCTGGAAAGTCTGCCGCGTCCGCAGCTCCTGCGCCTGGCGTGCCTGTTTCATGATCTGGGAAAATGCCGCGGCGCGCCGGGGCACAGTGAACGCGGAGCGTTGATGATGCCGCAGATCGGCGAGCGTCTGCATCTGAATGCCGCCGACGTGCGAACGCTGATTTTCCTTGTCCAGGAACACCTGACGCTCTCGAAAGTCAGCCAGCGTCGCGACACGGGCGAAGGCACTCTGCTCAAGCGCCTTGCCGACAAAATCGGCACGAAAGAGCGCCTCGACCTGCTCTTCCTGCTGACCTACTGCGACTCGATTTCCGTCGGGCATGGCTCGTACCCGCTTTGGAAAGACGCGCTCCTTGCCGAGCTCTACCATGGCATCCTTCAATTTATCAAGATGCCTGCCGGCTCAACTGAGAATACGTCGATTGACGTGAACGTGGTTTCGGCGGATCAAACCAGCGCGCTCGAAGCGGCGATCCTTAAGCGCATGCAGACGGAAGAGGATCGCGCGCTCACCGTTCAGCATTTCCGGCGCGTGCCCACGCGTTATCTGGTCGAAGTGAATGAAGACGAAGCACTGCTGCATCTGGATGCACTCAGGCGCATGCGCGACAGCGGCAAGGAAGCCGTTGCGGCAGTGCAGGGTACGGGCGGGCTGGTGGACATGTGGGTGGTTTCAACCGACCGGCCCAAACGCTTCTCGCAGATCTGCGGCGCGTTCCTGGGTGCGGGAGTGACAGTTATTTCGGCGCTGGCCTACACGCGCGACGATGGCGTCATCCTCGATCACTTCCGCCTCGCGCCCGGCCTTGATTCACAAGACACCAGCGAGCAGTTCTGGCAGAAGGTCGCGTCTGGAGTGGAGGACACGCTGCTGGGCAAGGGCGACTTCCTGGCGCGAATCGAAGCGGCTCGCAAGCGCATTCCGCGTACGCCGGCGATCACGCGGCGAGTCGATCCGGAAGTGCGCGTCGACAACAAGCTCTCCGACCGTTTCACGGTGGTGGACGTCATCTGCGGCGACCGCATCGGCTTGCTTTACGGCCTGAGCCGAGCGCTCGCGGATTTAAGCTGCGATATTCATTTCGCAAAGATCTCGACCAACCAGGGGCTGGTGACCGACGTCTTTTACATCTCTGAAGTTGGCGGCGGCCAGATTACTGATGCGGAAAAAATGCTGAACGTCAAACGTCTGCTCAAAGCGGTTGCGGCTGACTTCCAGGAAGCTTACCGCTAACGGACTCAACACAAAGACACGTAGACTCAAACACACCAGGAGGTTTCAATCTCTCAGTGTCTTTGTGCCTTTGTGGCGTCCGTTAAGGAACAACGTTGATGGTGTTGTAGATTTCGCCAACCACCGCTGAGCCATCGGCTGCTTTGAGCTTGCACTTGATCGACATCTGCTGCACGGGCTTGAGGCCATCGATCTCCAGGAAGACGGTCTTCTTGTCGGCGCCGAGCTTCACTGATTTTACCGGAACCGTGTCGTGGCCTTTTTTGTCCGGCTCGGCCACGGAGTAATCGGCTGAACCGTAATCGAGCGACGATTTATAATTCCACTGTTCGACACCGTAATTCTGATCATCACCTGCGCTGGCGGCATCGAGTTCATTACTGAATGCGATCTCGATTCCATTCTTCTTCACCGCCAGGCCGACAGGCATGTTGATTGGCTTGCCGGTGTAGCGCACACGCTGGAGGTTTCCGTCTTTTCCGCCTGAAGTCTGCCAGCCCTTCAAACCGCACGCGTAGAGCTGGCCGTCTTTCGGCGAGAAGCGCGCGCGCATGACGCCCGAAGCGAACGTGAGCGGAAATTTTACGGTG
>Ga0196964_10001685_pt1 | contig 11050 bp, 9 predicted proteins | sample S1_10metaG_FD_148615 | JGI IMG/M metagenome (GOLD analysis project Ga0196964, IMG submission 148615) | Soil microbial communities from Anza Borrego desert, Southern California, United States - S1_10 | ecosystem: Environmental > Terrestrial > Soil > Desert | place: USA: California | collected... | reverse complement strand
TCTACCGCGACCTCGGCGACACCCCCTGCCACCTCATCGCCACCAACTCCGGCCTGTGCTGGCCGGCGAAGGGGATCGGGTTCAATCCTGGCGTGGTGGTGTTCGAGTTCCTGCCGCCCATTCCGGCCGGCCTGAAGCGCGGACCGTTCATGCAGGAACTTCAGGGGCGGATCGAAGAGGCGAGCCAGAGGCTGATCGCGGGCGGCTGAGGCCTTCCGGCAGATGTCCGGCGCTACGCGCCACCCCACCACCCCCGGCCCCTCCTCCATCGCGGAGGAGGGGAGAGAGGCATCGATCTCTTGGTGGAAAGGATGCGCCCTTGGGGAAGGCTGTCAAGGACGCCCCGGAGGGGCGCCGCGAAGCGGTAAATCCTTGACTGCCTTCCCCAAGGGCGCTGCGATCTCGGCAAGAGATGAATGGCTTGGATTGAGCGTGCGCTCATTCCATGACGCCCCCGGAAGGTGACCATGCCCGCCGACCACGACGCCTACATCGCCGCCGCCCCCGAAGACCTTCGCCCCCTGCTGGCGAACCTGCGCGCCCAGCTGGCGCGGGCCCGGCCCGACGCTGAGGAGGTCATGGCCTACAACATGCCCGGCTTCCGGATGGGCAAGGCCATGATCGCGGGCTACGGCGCGTTCAGCAAACAGTGCGGCCTCTACCTCGCGCCGTCGTCCATCGCCGCGAACGCTGACGCCATCGCCGCCGCCGGGCTCAAGGCCACCAAGACCGGCGTCACCTTCTCCCCGAACCAGCCGATCCCCGATGATCTGGTGGAGAAGCTGGCCTTGGCCTCGCGACGGGATCAGGGGGTGTAGCAGCGCTCAAGCCTCCTTCCCTCCTGGGAGGGAAGGACTTCCCGGCATGCCGAACCCCGGCGAAAGCCGGGGGTAGGCCAATGCCGGAGGAAGAGTTGGGAGCGCGCGCAGGCGCGCTTTCCGAGCGGGTGCAGTCCGGCGCTGCGCGCCGCCCACCCTTCCTCCCGCGAATACCTCCGGCTCCGCCTCCGGTCCGCGGGGCCCTCCTTCCCTCCCAGGAGGGAAGGAGCATCAGCCTCAGCTGTCCGCGAACGCCTGCAGGGCGTCGAGCAGCACCGCGTTCTGCTCCGGCGTGCCCACGGTGATGCGCAGGCAGTCGGTCAGGCCGTAGCCGCCGACCGGGCGCACGATCAGGCCGCGCGTATGCAGGAAGGCGTCCGCCTCGCGCGCGCCCTTGGCCGGGTCCGGGAAGCGGACCAGCACGAAGTTGCCGGCCGACGGATAGACCTCGAAGCCCATGCCGCGGATGGCCTGGGTCAGGCGCGGGCGCCATTCGCGGACCAGCTCGCGCGAGCGCTCCTGGTGCGCCTCGTCGGTGAGCGCGGCCACCGCCGCCTCCTGCGCCGGAATCGAGTTGTTGAACGGCAGGCGGATGCGGTCGACCGCGTCTGCGATGTCCCTGGGCGCATAGCCGAAGCCGACGCGCAGGCCGGCGAGGCCGTGGATCTTCGAGAAGGTGCGGGTGACGACGAGGTTTGGCGCCTCCTTGGCCAGCGGCAGCGCGCTCTCCCAGTCCGGCTCGGTGACGTACTCGGCATAGGCCTCGTCGATGACGAGGATGACGTTCTCGGGCAGGCCCGCGTGCAGGCGGCGGATCTCCTCGCCGGAGTTCCACGAGCCGGTCGGGTTCGACGGGTTCGAGATGAAGACCAGCTTGGTCTTCTCGTCGACCAGTTCGAGGACGGAGTCGACGTTCACCCGCAGATCCGGCTCCGGCGCGTAGAGGATCTCGGCCTGGTTGGCGGTGGCCGAGATTCGGTAGGCGAGGAAGCCGTACTGGCCGGTGACCATGCGGTCGCCGGGCTCCAGGAACGCCTGGTTCAACAGGGCGAAGACCTCGTCCGAGCCGTTGCCGAAGATCAGTCGTTCGGGCTCGAGGCCGAACTTATCCGCAACCGCCTCGCGCAGCTTCGACGCGCGGCCCTCCGGATAGATGTGCAGCCGCTCGATGGCGGCGAGATAGGCCTCGCGCGCCGCCTGGCTGCAGCCCAGCGGGTTCTCGTTCGAGCTCAGCTTGATGGGCTCGGCGACGCCCTCGATCTTCGACTTGCCGCCGACATAGGGCGCGATGGTGAGGATGCCCGCTTTCGGGGCCGGAGCAGCGGTCTGGGTCATGGCCTACAGGTCGAAGGGTTGCGGGGCGGCGCCGATGACGCCGGAGAGCCGCCCGGGCGCGCGGCTTAGCCGCTCGTCGTCGGCCTGCACATAGCCCGCGAGGCCGAACAGCTTCAACCCGCCGCCCTGGGACACCAGCCGGGCGGCGAAGCCGAGCTGGGACAGGCTGTCCTCCAGGGCCTCCGCCGTGCGGGCGGAATCGGTCACCCAGAAGGTCTCGTCGGCGCCCGTCGGCTCGACCTCGACGTCGCCGACGGCAAGCGCCGTGAGCGGGCCGTCCGACATCAGGTCCGGCAGGGTGGCGAAGACGCGCAGCTTCGGTTCGGCCAGCAGCTTGCCCCACCAGAATTGGCCGGGCTCGAGCGCAACGACCGCGATGCCGCCGGGGAGGCGGGCGCGGGCGATGGCCTCCTCGGGGCTGTCGGCCTTGGCCAGGGGGAAGGCGGCGCCGAAGCGCATGCGCGCCAGCTCGCCCACGTGCGCCGGGTCCCTGCCGCCCCACACCGAGAGGTTCAGGCGCGGGTCCTGCAGCGCCAGGTTCTCGCCCATCAGCTCGCGCCAGATGGTCACCACCAGCCGCGCGCCCGCATAGGTGCGCGGTCTCGCCAGCAGGCCGCGCAGCACCGCGGCCTCGCGGCCGGTGCGGATCGGCAGGCCTTCGTCCTCCCCCTTGGCGCGGATCACGTCGGCCGCCATGGCCGCGCGCCTGTCGATCAGGGCCAGGATCTCGGCGTCGAGCGCGTCGATGCGGGCGCGGACGTCGGCCAGTTCGGGGCGCAGGCGCTCGGGCATCAGAAGACCTTGGGCGAGCCGGTCAGGCGCACGGGCCCGAACATGGTCCCTTCGTCGGCGAAGCGCACCTTCACCTTCGCCGTGCCCTCCAGCCCGCCGGCCGCGGCGGCCGTAGCGGCGGCGGCGGTCGCGCCCACGCCGCTGACCTCGCCGGTGCGGGCGAGCGCCATCAGCGACTTGGGCCCGCCGGTGAGGCTGAGGTCGAAGCTCCCGCGCAGCCGTCCGTCGGGACCGACCCACAGGGTGTCGGCCGAGCCGCCCGCCTTGGTGGGGCCAGTCTCGGCCTCGATGTTCACGGCGTTGAGCCGCCCGCCTGCGGCGGTCCAGGCGCGCACCGACGGGCCCCAGGCTCCGCCCTGGAAGCGGTGGAATTCCGTCAGCAGAGCCTCGGCCCGCATGGAGAAGGGCGCGCCGTTTCCGATCCAGTCGAGCATGCCGTCAGGCCGCGGCGTGGCCTTCTCGACCCGGAACATCAGCGCGCCGGTGCCCTTCGGTCCCTCGCGGGGCTCCAGGTAGAAGTCCACGAGATCAGCGGCGGCGAGCGGGAACGGCTCGGCGTCCGGCCGGGCCTTGAAGGTCGCGCGGCGCAGCGAAATGCCGAACCGGGCGGGCGAGCGGTTCACCTGCGAGATGCTGGCGCGGATGGCCTCGGCCTTGATATCCACCGCGCCCTTCTCGCCGCGCACGATGGTCAGGCCGTCGGGCGCGACGGCCACCCACTTGCCGAGATCGTAGGTGTTGGCCTGGGCGTTCAGCTGGGGCGCCATGACGGCGTGGCCGGTCGGCGCGACGAGGCGGAAGTCCTTCAGCCGGATCAGGGTGCGGAACGGCCAGCCCTCGACCTTCCTGGACGACCAGCTCACCTCGTAGCCCGCCTTGCGCAGGTCCTCGGCGGCCCTGTCGAGACCGTCGTCCACCTGGGAGGCGGCGACGAACCACCAGGCCGACCAGGCGATGGCGAGAACGGTCACCAGCCCCCAGAGGATGGCGAAGCTGCGCGGCTTGCGCGGCGGCGGCGCTTCGGGGGAAGCGGTTTGGGGGTCGGGCGCCTGCGGGGAAGTCATGGGCGCTAGTTAGCCTTTCGGGGCCGAGACCCCAAGAGAGCCGTCCCCGAGGAAGCCGGCGACCTCCTCGATCGCCTCCACCAGCCCCAGGCGGCGCACCTCGACGCCCGCCGGCAGGCTGCCGAACAGGCGCGTGGGGGCGGCGGCGTCGAGGAGGACGAACACGCCCCTGTCGTCGGCACGGCGGATCAGGCGGCCGAAGGCCTGGGCGATGCGGGCGCGGGCGATGGCGTCGTCGTAGGCCTTGCCGCCGAAGCGGTTGCGCCGCGCCTTGTGCAGGATGTCCGGCCGCGGCCAGGGCACGCGGTCGAAACAGATCAGCCTCAGCGCCTTGCCCGGCACATCCACCCCGTCGCGGATCGCGTCTGTGCCGAGCAGGCACGAGTTCTCCTCGGCCCGGAAAATGTCCACCAGGGCGCCGACCTCCAGCGGGTCGACGTGCTGGGCGTAGAGGCTGATGCCCTGCCGGGCCAGCGCCGGCCCCAGCAGCTCGTAGGTGGCGCGCAGGCGGCGGATGGCGGTGAACAGGCCAAGCGCCCCGCCGCCCGAAGCCAGGAACAGCTCGCGCATCGCCGCCGCCATCTGGCGCGGGTCGTCGCGGCCGACGTCGGTGACCACCAACACGCGCGCGTTCGAGGCGTAGTCGAACGGGCTCTCCAGCCGCACTTCCTTGGGCGGCTCGGCCAACCGCGCGGAACCGGTGCGCATGCGGGCGAGCTCGAACGGGTCCTCGAACACCGGATCGGTCAGGGTGGCGGAGGCCACCAGCACCCCGTGAGCCGGGGCGATCACCGCGGCCTCCAGCGGCACGGTGGGGTCGATCCAGTGGCGGCGCAGGCTCGCGTCCACCACCCGGCCGAACATGGCCTCGGCCGAGAACCAGTCGACGAAGTCCGGGTCCTCGGTGCTGGCGGACTGGTCGTAGTCGGGATCGCTCTCCAGCCCCTGCAGCATCGACCGCCAGGCCGGCAGGGTCATTCGCGCGCGGCGGTCCAGCCCCCTAAGCGCGCCTTCGATGCGGGCGCGGGCGGCGGTGTCGAGTTCGGCCGCCTCGTCGTCGAGGATGTCCTCCAGCGCCCGGGCCAGCGCCAGGAGCGGCGCCTCCACGGCGGCCAGGGCCTTGGCGGCGGCGGGGGCTGCGGCGGCGACCGCGTCGGTCACCGGGTGGGCCTGGCACTCCATGCCGAGGTCGGTGGCCGCGCCGGCGTTCCTGGCCCTCAGCTGCTCCAGCACGGCGGCGAGCAGGGTCTCGACCGGGCCGATGGGGTTCACCTCGCCAGACGGCGGGGCGATGCGGCCCGACCAGCCCTCGCCGGGCAGCCCTGCCGCTGCGCGGATGGCGGCGTTCAGCGCCTCGCGGCCGCCCTCGTACTCCGCGACGATGTCGCCCAGCCGCTGCTCCAGCCCGCGCCCGCGCCGGCCCCGGCCCTCCGGCCCGCGGATCCAGCGGCGCAGCTCCGCCGCCTCCTGGCCCGACAGGCAGGCGGAGAAGGCGCTGTCCGCCGCCTCGAACAGATGGTGGCCCTCGTCGAACACCAGCCGCGGCAGGGCCGTGGTCTCGACGTCGGTCTTCAGGTTGCGCGCGGCGCGGGCGCCGTCGAACGCCGCCTGGGTCAGGACCAGGGCGTGGTTGGCGATCACCAGGTCGGCCTTGCGCGAGGCGCGGATGGCCTTCTCGATGAAGCAGACGCGGTAGTGCGGACAGGCGGCATGCACGCACTCGCCGCGCCGGTCGACCAGGTTCGCCGCCGAGGCCTGGGCCGGTCCGCTCACCGCGAACAGGCCCGGCAGCCAGCCCGGGAAATCGCCGCCCGTCATGTCGCCGTCGCGGCTGAAGCCTGCCCAGCGCGCGGTCAGCGCCACGCCCACCGCGTCGACGGCGCCCAGCGCCGACTGCTGCACCATCTCCTGCATGTTGAGCAGGCACAGGTAGTTCTCGCGTCCCTTGCGGACGACCGCCTTCTTCGCCCGCACCGCCGGATCGGGGAACACGGCGGCGCTCTCGCGGTCGATCTGGCGCTGCAGGGCGCGGGTGTAGGTCGAGACCCACACCGCCCCGCCGTTCCGCTCGGCCCAGAGCGAGGCCGGCGCGAGATAGCCCAGGGTCTTGCCAACGCCTGTGCCGGCCTCGGCCAGCACCACGCGGGGGCGGCCCTCCTTGTCGCGCGGCGCGAAGGCGTGCGCCGCCTCGGCGGCGAAGTCCGCCTGGGACGGCCGCGCCTCGTCCAGGCCTGCGCGCCCGAGCAGCGTCCCGAGCCGCTCGCGCGCGGCGGTCTCCGTGACCGGCTCCGAGCCGGGATCGCCGCGGGCGCCTGGTCCTCCCACTCCTGAAGACGGGTCCAGACGTCGAGGCCCGAGCCGCGGTAGCGGCGGTCGCGTACCGGGCGGGAGCGGATCGCCGCCAGCACCCAGGGCGCCCAGGACCAGCCGGCGCGCTCCAGCGTCTCTGCCACCTGCAGCGCCTCCTCGCGGTTGGGCAGGGGGTTCGCCGCCAGTTCCTCGAGCAGCAGACGCGAGGTCTCTCGCAGGGCCTGGGCCTGCGCCTCCGCGCCCTTCGGCTCGCTCAGCCCCAGCGCCAGCGCCAGCCCCACGGCCGAGGGCGCGCAGAACTTCGCCGGGCGGATGAAGGCGAACAGCTCCAGCGCATCCAGCAGGTGCTCGCTGCGCGCCGGCGCTCCCAGCCCCAGCCGCTTCGCCGTAAGCGAGGCGTGGGCGACGATCACCGGCCCTTCCGTGAACAGCCGCTCGGCCTCGGCCCGCGGCACGGAGCGCGCCCCCGCGGCGTCGGCGATCGCCCCGGCCCCGGGCGGGCAGGCGAGCGCCGCCGGCAGCGCCCGGGCGCTCACGGGCGTTGTCTCCACAGGCAGTTCGCCGCCGTAGGGGTCGAAGGGAGTCACCGCCCACGAATACCGCGCCCGCCGCCGAAACGGAACGGGAACGCCGTCGCAGGGGACACGTCGCGCGCCCATGGCGCCGGACCGCCTATCCCGCAAATAAACCTTGCCCGCTCCATTGCGGGCTCAGCCTCGAAACACCACATTACAGAGGCTGCGCGCGAGGATATACTTTCGCCGTATCAGATCGACCAAGCCGGGTAGAGGGACAAACAGTTTCCGCCGTGTGAATTCGACCCGACCCGGGGCAGATCGTCTGTCACGGTGACTTCTGGAGAACCATGGCATGCCAATACGGAAACGACGCGACCTTCAACTCCTGGCGCTCGGCGCTCCCCTGAGGCGCTACGCCGCCACGCTGGAGGCAGACAAGAACGCCTCCTTCCTCCTCGTTCACCAGGCTCTGGCGGCGGCCGGGCGTGAGGCCGCCACAGCGCGCACCAACGAGGAGATGGAGCGGTCCCTGCGCCTCCACATCGACGAAGGCCATGCCGAGCTGCGGGCCCCGTCGAGGCGCGATCGATGAGCGACGTCGAACTCCAGACCCTTCGCCGCGAGAACGACTACCTGAAACGCCGCTGCGCCCAGCTTCAGGCCGACGTCATCGACCTGGAAGGGCAGCTCGCCCGCGCCCAGCAGGAGCGCGAACGCCTCGCCGGCCGGGTACGCCAGCCGCCGAACGCCCTCTCCGGCGGCCAATAGGTGACGCAGCTCGCCGCCGACCAGCTCCACGCGCTGCGCAACCTGTCCCGCAAGGCCGAGGGCGAGGAGGTCGACTGGATATCGATCGCCTGCGCCCGCGCACTTACGGATCTCGGCCTGGCCGAACGCAACGCGTCCGGCTGGAACATCTCGGCCAAGGGCCGCGAGGCCCTCGCCGCCGCCGACCGCAAGGTCCGTCACCGCGATCCGCCGTGAGCAGGCCCGCCGCCTGATGAAACGTATCAGGAACATGCTATAGCGGCCGGGTGTCCCTGCCCTCGCCGCCTCCATCGCTGCCGCCCGCCTTCGAGGCCTGGTTCGCCTCGCGCGGCTGGGCTCCGCGGCGGCACCAGCTCGAGATGGTCGAGACCGTCGGGCGCGGCGAGCACGCGCTGCTGATCGCACCGACCGGCGGCGGCAAGACCCTGGCCGGTTTCCTTTGGACCCTGACAGACCTCGTCGCCGGTCCGCGCCCGGGCAACGCCGGGCCGCACACCCTCTACATCTCGCCGCTGAAGGCCCTGGCCGTGGACGTCGAGCGCAACCTGCTCACGCCCGTGCGCGAGATGGGCCTGCCGATCACCGTGGAGTCGCGCACCGGCGACACCCCGACGGCGAAGCGGCAGCGCCAGCGCGAGCAGCCCCCCGACATCCTGCTGACCACGCCCGAGCAGCTCGCCCTGTTCTGCGCCTGGGAAGGCGCTCGCCAGTACTTCGCCGACCTGAAGGCGGTGATCCTGGACGAGATCCACGCCATCCACGGCTCCAAGCGCGGCGACCTGCTGAACCTCGGCCTCGGCCGTCTTCAGAGCTTCGCGCCCGGCATGCGCCGCATCGGCCTGTCGGCCACGGTCAACGATCAGGACATGATCCGCCGCTGGCTCGCGCCCCAGCCCGTGCCGCACGTCAGCGAGGACGGCGAGGTGCTCGAACACTTCGCCTCGCTGGTCATGGGCGATCCCGGGGCCCCGCCGCAGGTGGAGGTGCTCTACTCCAGGGGCGACGTTCCCTGGTCCGGCTGGACCGCCCAGCACGCCACCGCCGAGGTCTACGAAGTCATCAAGGCCAACAGGACCACCCTGATCTTCGTCAACACCCGCTTCCAGGCGGAGATGGCCTTCCAGCAGCTGTGGGAGATGAACGACGAGGGGCTGGCCATCGCGCTTCACCACGGCTCGCTGGCGGCGGAGCAGCGGCGCAAGGTCGAGGCCGCCATGGCGCGCGGCGACCTCAGGGCCGTGGTCTGCACCTCGACGCTCGACCTCGGCATCGACTGGGGCGCGGTGGACATGGTGGTCCAGCTCGCCGCGCCGAAAGGCTCGGCCCGCCTGATCCAGCGCATCGGCCGCGCCAACCACCGCCTTGACGAGGCCTCGCGCGCCCTGCTGGTGCCCGCCCACCGCTTCGAGGTGCTGGAGTGCCGCGCCGCCCAGGCGGCCGTCGCCGCCAACGACCTCGACGGGGATCCCGAGCGCATCGGCGCCCAGGACATCCTGGCCCAGCACGTCATGGGCGTGGCCTGCGGCGAGCCGTTCGACGAGGATGGGCTCTTCGCCGAGGTGCGCAGCTGCGCCCCCTACCGCGACCTCAGCCGGGAGGACTTCGACCGGGTGGTCGATTTCGTCTCCACCGGAGGCTACGCGCTTCGGGCCTACGACCGCTTCCGCCGCATCGTGAAGGGCCACGACGGCCTGTGGCGGGTCCGCAACGGCCTCGTCGCCCAGCGCCACCGCATGAACGTCGGCGCCATCGTCGACATCCCGATGATCAACATCCGCGTCGGCTCCGGCATGCGCGGCGGGCGCAAGGTCGGCGAGATGGAGGAGAGCTTCATCGAGCAGCTGACCCCCGGCGACACCTTCCGCTTCGCCGGCCAGGTCTGGAAGCTGCAGGGCGTCGAGGGCATGGACGCCTACGTCCTGCCCTCGCCCGATCCCGACCCGCGGGTGCCGAGCTGGGGCGGCTCCAAGTTCGCCCTGTCCACCTATCTCGCCGCCCGCGTGCGCCGGATGATCGCCGACGAGGACGGCTGGAGCCGCCTGCCCGAGGACATGCAGGAGTGGCTGCGCATCCAGAAGCAGCGCTCGATCATCCCGACCGAGGACGAGATGCTGGTGGAGACCTTCCGCCGGGGCTCGCGCCACTACCTGGTCTGCTACCCCTTCGACGGACGCATCAGCCACGGCACCCTGTGCCAGCTCCTGGCGCGCCGGCTGGAGCGCGCCAACAAGCGGCCGCTGGGTTTCACCTGCAACGACTACGCCCTGGCGATCTGGGCCACCCGGCCGCTCGGCGACCTCGACTTCGACGCCCTGTTCGAGGCCGACATGCTGGGCGACGACCTGGAGGCCTGGCTCGACGAGAGCGTGATGATGAAGCGCGGCTTCCGCCAGGTGGCGGTGCTGTCGGGCCTGATCGAGCGGCGCTTCCCGGGCCAGGAGAAGACCGGCCGCCAGGTCACCTTCTCCACCGACCTGATCTACGACGTGCTCAGGAAGCACCAGCCCGACCACCTGCTCATGCGCTGCACGCGCGCGGATGCGGCGACGGGGCAACTGGACGTGGCGCGGCTGGCAAGGCTTCTGCAGCGCATCCGCGGGCGGATCACCCCCGTGGCGCTCTCCAAGGTCTCTCCCTTCGCCGTGCCGGTGATGCTGGAGATCGGGCGCGAGCCGGTGTTCGGCGCGGCGCTCGAGGACATACTGGAAGAGAACGCCCAGGAGCTGATCGCCGAGGCCATGGACCTGGAAGACGCCGCATGACCGCCGCCCTGGCGCAAGCCGAGCCCCCCGCCCGCCCCGCCTTTGCGCGGGCCGAATGCGGCGGTCTGGTCACGCGCCTGAACGGCACGCGCGCGGTGCTGCGCGCGTCGGGCGCGCTGTGGCTGCCGGCCAGCCAGACGCTCGCCGCCGCCGACCTGCACTTCGAGAAGGGTTCGTCGTACGCGGCGCGCGGCCAGATGCTGCCGCCCTACGACACCCACGAGACCCTGATGCGGCTGGAGGACGAGGTCGCGCGCCTGGATCCGTCCGTCATCGTGCTGATGGGCGACAGTTTCCACGACGGCGAGGCCGAAGGCCGCATGGACCCCGGCGCCGCCCAGCGCATCGCCGCCCTCGCCTCGGGCCGCACCTTCGTCTGGATCGTCGGCAACCACGACGAGGAAGGCCCCCGCGGCCTGCCCGGCGAGGTCACCTACGCCGTCGAGGTCGAGACCCTCACCCTCACCCACGAGCCCCTGCCCGGCCACAAGCCCGGCGAGGTCGCCGGCCACCTCCACCCCTGCGCCCGCGTCTCCGCCTTTGGCCGCGCCGTCCGCTCCCGCAGCTTCGCCACCGACGGCGAGCGCATGGTCATGCCGGCATTCGGCGCCTTCACCGGCGGGCTGGACGTGCGCGACCGGGCGTTCGCGGGACTGTTCGTGCGGCCGCCGACGCCCTGCGCG
>Ga0196964_10001684_pt1 | contig 11051 bp, 9 predicted proteins | sample S1_10metaG_FD_148615 | JGI IMG/M metagenome (GOLD analysis project Ga0196964, IMG submission 148615) | Soil microbial communities from Anza Borrego desert, Southern California, United States - S1_10 | ecosystem: Environmental > Terrestrial > Soil > Desert | place: USA: California | collected... | reverse complement strand
GCAGCGTCACGTCGGCCGCCCCAAGCAGATCGGCGACATCCTGTTCGGCGAGCTGTCCCTGCCGGGAGGCTCCAAGACCAAGACCGGCCAGTGGTCCACCGACGCCTCTGTGCTGGAGGAGCTGGCGACCGCCGGCCACCCCCTGCCGCGCGCCATCCTGGACTGGCGCGAGCTGTCCAAGCTGAAGGGCACCTACACCGACGCCCTGATCGCCGCGGCGCGCCAGGACACCTGCCGGGTGCACACCTCCTTCACGCTGGCGGCCTCCTCCACCGGGCGGCTGGCCTCCTCCGACCCCAACCTGCAGAACATCCCGATCCGCACCGAGACCGGCCGCCAGATCCGCACCGCCTTCATCGCCGAACCCGGCCATGTGCTGATCAGCGCCGACTACAGCCAGATCGAACTTCGGCTGCTCGCCCACATCGGCGACATCCCCGAACTGAAGCGCGCCTTCGCGTCGGGGATCGACATCCACTCAGCCACCGCCTCGGAGATGTTCGGCGTGCCGGTCGAGGGCATGCCGGCCGAGGTCCGCCGCCGGGCCAAGGCGATCAACTTCGGCATCGTCTACGGCATCTCGGCCTTCGGCCTGGCCGCCCAGCTGAACATCAGCCAGGGCGAGGCCGGCGACTACATCAAGACCTACTTCGAACGCTTCCCCGGCATCCGCGCCTACATGGACCGGACCAAGGCCGAGGTGCGCGAGCGCGGCTTCGTCTCCACCGTGTTCGGCCGCCGGATCGACATCCCCGAGATCCGCTCCAAGTCGGTCGCCCAGCGCCAGTTCGCCGAACGGGCCGCCATCAACGCCCCAATCCAGGGCGCCGCCGCCGACGTGATCCGCCGCGCCATGGCCCGGATGCCGGGGGCGCTGGCGGAAGCGGGGTTACGCACGCGGATGCTGCTGCAGGTCCACGACGAACTGGTGTTCGAGGCGCCGCAGGCCGAGGTCGAACGCGCGATCGCGGTGGTGAAGCGGGTGATGGAACGCGCGCCCTGGCCGGCGGTGGACCTGTCCGTGCCGCTGGTGGTCGATGCGCGAGCGGCGGCGAACTGGGACGAGGCGCATTGAGGGGGGTTATGAAAGTCCGTATATTTCCTCTGCATAGGAATGTACTAGGGGGTCCGCCGCAGCCTCTAAGCTCCTCAGGTAAGAAATAAAGTCATCGCCACGGTTCATGCAGAATATTTTGTCGTCTAAGCCCAGTTCTTCGCGAAGCGGGGATTCTTGTAGCAACCCCGCACATTCGTTGTCTATGAATATAGCGTCTACATACGGTCCGTATATTGATAAGGCGGACACATCGTTTACGAAGCCTCTTGATGGACATCGTTTTTGACCAGAAGCCATCTTACGTGCTGCGGCCGCAAACAAGTACGATGATATTCGGTGGTGTGGAATATGTATATTTTGTGGAGAGTGCCAGAACTCTATAATCTTTTTTGTGGAAGACTCTTCATCATATCCGGCTGACTGTAGATGATCGGCCATGCATGTAAACTGTCGGTACACGCGGTGATGCGTTCCCTCGATCACATCCATCACGTCGCCCTTTATGTGTCCGTTATGGATGCGGCTCATGGCACCTAACACCGACTCAACGTGTGACCGACCGAAGCTGTTAAGCTCATCTTGAAGGACTTGCTGGAATGTTGGCTTTTCGCGAGCCCATCGTTCGGCAACTTGCGATATTGCGCCTGCAGTGTTGTCCCGGGCGGTGCGAATACCTTCAGCAAACTGGCTATAGTTCATATTAACGCTTATATGCAGGTCGGCAATCCATGTATTGCGGTCACCGATCAGGATTTTATCGACGCTGAAATTAATGTGAGGGGGCGAGCGATTTTCGATGAAGGCTAGGAAAAAATCCCAGTTCTGGGAAAACACAATTTTATCGGGCGATACAAATGATATGTCACCTCCGAGCATTTCGTGAGCTACGCGAAGCTCCGTTGGAAACGGCGAAACGATAGTCTCGTTGCTGTGTATCTCGCTCTCAGGGAACACGGCTTGCTGAAGCAAGCTCACCCTACGAATGACGCGCTCTAGCTCTTTCCAAAACGCCTGACTGTTTGCTTTCGCTTTGCGTATGTTTGACCGTAACTTGTAAATCTCACTTACGGCGAATTGATCTAGATAGATCACCTTCTTATTCAGCGGGGGCAAAGGCGAGGTCTCGCTATAGCGGCAGACACGGCATCGGCGAGTAAGGCTCAACCCACCAGCTGAGAGCAACCCGAGCTGGCTGTTGCCGCACGCGGGACATGGTCGAAAGGGAGCTCGTTCAAACATGGGGCAGCCTCAAACTAGGGGGGCGTGGCCGCAGTCTTAGTCGGAGGCGGCCCTCTATCATGGGTAGTTCTGCCTGCACGTTCGCTTCTGACTCAGTCCCCTCGGCGTTCGATGGTCAAGTCGTTGCGGCAGGCGAGGCGGCTGTCCTGAAGGAGTCGGGACGCGGGGCGTCCGGTGATGAGGTTTGACGGCCTGCGGCCGGTCGAATTCGGGGCTGGGGCCCCTAGCTGTCGAACGGAACGCCTCGCGCGATCCGTACGTCGTCGACGAACCGGCTGAACCGGGCGAGTTCGCGGTGGTCCAGTACCCACCAGTTTATCGATCCGACGCGCCGCCCCTTCTCAAGGTCGCGCACGAAGATCAGACGCCAATCCTCACCCTTTCCCTCGACGGTGCCGGCGCGAGGTACGGGAACAGACCACATGGTCATTCCGAAACGCCGAAGCCAAATGCGTTCGGAGGAGGCGTGGACCTCCATGGTCGCGTAGTACAATCCGAACGCCAAAGACCCTGTGAGGAGCACGACCGGTGCGACGAGCGGCCATGAGAGGTCGCCGTGCTTGACGGCGTCGAACAGCGCGAGCAGGCCCGCCACGACCCCGACCGCTCCGAGCGTTCCAGTTCCAATAGACACGCCGATCTGGGGGCGAAGCACCATGTGCTCTGATGAATTGCGCATTCCATCGCCGCGGGCGGCCTGAACGTAGGCGTAGCCGCCGGGGCGGGGCCGTCAAGGCGCGCTTCGCTCTCCGGCCTTGACCGCCCCGCCCCGGCGGCAGTCCTGAACGCGTCGGGACGCGGGGCGTCCCTTGATGAGGTTCGACGGCCTGCGCCCCCGCTTTCGCGGGGGTGAGCGGACCGTCGAACTCGGGGCCTCCGGCTCCTTCTCCCCTTGCGGGAGAAGGAGGGACCCGCGCACCGGAGCGTCCGCGGAGGTCCGCGCGGGAGGATGAGGGGTCTCGCGGCGGGTCCGGTTTCCTGCGAGGGCGGCGCGACCCCTCACCCGGTCGCTTCGCGCCCACCCTCTCCCGCAGGGGGAGCGGGTCACGGGGTGGGCTCCTCCTCCCCCGTGATAGACTCGTGCGCCGAGCGCGCGTCGAACTCGGGGCTCAGCCTCGATGGCCGTTCAGCCAGCCCAGCGCCGCCGCTCCGCACCAGACCAGGAGCTGCGCGGCGACGGCGGCGACGACGAGCCCGTTCAGGAAGGTCAGACGGCTCTCGCCCGCGCCAAGGGCTGCGATCGCCAGCACCGCGCAGGCGTAGGGCCACACGGCGGTGGCGGCGACGCCTGCGGCGGCGGCGCTGACGCGAACACGGCCGCCCTCGAAGAACGCGACCGCGAACTGCGCCAGAACCTGGCAGTAGGCGACGGCCACGCCGATCTGGACGCATCGGCGCGCGAGATCGCTGCAGAACCCTAATGTTTCCGGAGCGAGCGGACGGGCGGCGTAGAGGGCCGCCGCCAAGGCGGTCGAAGCCGTCACGATCAGCGCCCACCAGAACGCAAGCCGGACCGGGACCATGGCGAGGCTGCGACGGTGCTCGTCCTCGCTCAGGATTTGATCCATGACGCGCCTCCCGGGGCTTAGGGGTAGCCGCCGTGACAGGGCCGTCAAGGCGCGCTTCGCTCTCCGGCCTTGACCACCCCGCCCCGGCGGCCAGCCTGAAAGGGTCGGGACGCGGGGTGCCCCGTGAAGAGGTTCGACCGCCTGCGGCGCGTCGAACTCGGGGCTCCGGACTCTTTCTCCCCTTGCGGGAGAAGGGGTCACGCGGCGGGTCGAGGTCTTTCCTGCGAGGGTGGCGCGACCCCTCGCCCGGTCGCTTCGCGCCCACCCTCTCCCGCAAGGGGAGAGGGTCGAGGCGGCCGTTATGGGGCGGCTTGCACCAAGTCGAACGAGTTCGTACCCGCCGAGACAATCCACGCGCGTGAGATCGGCGAAGTCGATCGAGAAGGGGCCGTCCGGGCGGCCGGCGGTGTCGACCGTGTCCACGGTGACGGAGCGGGACGAGACGGCGGCGACCCTGCCGACCTGGCAGCTGTCGGGCTCGGTCCGCTCCTCGTAGAACGCGGCCGTCGTCCCGGCCTTGAGCAGCCAGCGGCACAGGGCGGGGAACGAGCAGACGTCCAGGCGGGGCGCCGCCGCCGGTTCGCCGCACAGCTTGGCCTCGCCGACGGCCTTGATGAAGGCGCTCCGGGCGACCGGCGCGACGGCGGTCACGTCTTTCGCGCTCATCTGGTCACGCCGTCAGCGATCAGCAGGTCGTGGATCGGCGCGCGCCTCAGCCCGCCGAAGCTGTGCGCTCGATGAAGCCCCCGCCCAGCACGCGGTCGCCGTCGCTGGCCGGGTCGTAGAACACGCAGGCCTGGCCGGGGGCGACGCCCTCCTCGCCCTGGTCCAGCAGCACCGCGGGCGCGCCGTCCTCGAGCGTGAGGCGCCCGGGAACCGGCGCGCGGGTCGAACGGACACGGGCCAACACCGATCTCCCGGCCTGCGCGGCCGCCTCGAACGACGGCTCGTCGCCCAGCCAGTTGATCTCTTTCAAAGTCACCGAGCGGGTCAGCAGCGCCTCGCGCGGGCCCACGATCACGCGCCGGGTCTCCGGCTCGATCCGAACCACGAACAGCGGCTCGCCGACGGCCACGTTCAGGCCTCGTCGCTGGCCGATGGTGTAGCCGACCACGCCCGCGTGCTCGCCCAGCACCCGGCCGTCCAAGTGGACGATCTGGCCGGGCGCGCGCCCCTGCGGCCGCAGCCGGTCGATCAGGGTCACGTACTTGCCGTCCGGCACGAAGCAGATGTCCTGGCTGTCCGGCTTGGCGGCGATCTTCAGCCCGACGTCGGCGGCCACCCCGCGCACCTGGGGCTTGGGCAGGTCGGCCAGCGGAAAGCGCAGATAGTCGAGCTGCGCGCGCGTGGTGGCGAACAGAAAATAGCTCTGGTCGCGCGACGGATCGGCGGCGCGGCGCATCTCCGGGCCGTTCGGTCCCTCCGCCCGGCGCACGTAGTGGCCCGTCGCCATGGCCTCGGCGCCCAGGTCGCGGGCCACGTCCAGCAGGTCGCGGAACTTGACCGTCTGGTTGCAGCGGATGCACGGCACCGGCGTCTCGCCGCGCAGGTAGCTGTCGGCGAACTCGTCGATCACCGAGGCGCGGAAGCGGCTCTCGTAGTCCAGCACGTAGTGCGGGATCCCCAGCAGCTCGGCGGCGGTGCGCGCGTCGTGGATGTCCTGGCCGGCGCAGCAGGCGCCCGTCCGCTTGGCCGCCGCGCCATGATCGTAGAGCTGCAGCGTGACGCCCACCACGTCGTAGCCGGCCCGCTTCAGCAGCGCCGCCACCACGGTGGAGTCGACCCCGCCCGACATCGCCGCCACCACCCGCGCGCCCACGGGCAGGCCGACGGCCGCGCGCGCGGATTCCGCCGCGGCGTCCAGGTCGGCGCGTTCGATCACGGGCATGGGGCAGGCGGCGACGGTCATCGCCGCCCATGTAGCGGCTTCGGCGCGCTTTTTCGAGGCGCGTGCGTCAGCTCAGCGCCGCCGCCTGCTCCGACTGGTGATGCGCGACCACGGCGCGGGCGACCGCCTGCATGAACTCCAGCCGGCGCGGGGTGGGCTCGCGGGTCTGGCCGATGAACACGGCGATCGCATAGGTCTTTCCGTCCGGGGCGGTGATCAGGCCGACGTCGTTGATCCCGACCGTGCCGCCGGACCAGTCCTGCCCGGTGCCGGTCTTGTGCGCCAGCCGCCAGCCGGCCGGCAGGCCGCCCTTCAGCCGCCGCCGCCCGTTCACCGAGTCGGCCATCACCCCCAGCAGGCGCGCGGTGGAGGCGTTCGATAGGAGCTCGCCCCGGTGCAGGCGCGACAGGGCGCTCACCGTCGCGCGCGGGCTGGCGCCGTCGACCGGATCGGCCAGGTAGGCCTTCACCGCCGCGTCGCGCCGGTCGCGCGGCATGCGCGCGCGCAGGATCTTGAACGAGGCGTTGCCCGCCCACGCAGGGTCCCACTCCAGCCCGGTGATGCGGCTCTGCAGATAGCGTTCCTCGCCGAAGATCTTGATGTCGGAGAGGCCCTTGGCCGCCAACGTCTCGCGCACCGCCTCGACCCCGCCCACGGTGCGCATGATCTTGTCGTTGGCGGTGTTGTCGCTGTCGGTCATGGCCCGGCGCAGCAGGTCCTCCAGCGTCGTGGCGTAGCCGAAGTCGCCGATCTGCTGGGAGATCGGCTGGTGGAACACGCTCATGTCCTCGCGCCGGACCACCACCTGGTCGGACAGGCTGAGTTCGCCCCGGTCCACCTTGTCCAGCAGGGTGATCGCCACCCAGGTCTTGGACACGCTCTGCTGCGGAAACAGGTCGTCGCCCCGGTGCGCGGCGATCCAGCCGGCCTCCACGTCGGAGACAGCGACGCCGACCTCGCCCGGGAAGGTCTCGGCCAGGTCGTCCAGCCGTTGCTGCAGGGCCGCGGGCGCGGGCGGAACGGGTTTGGGCGCGGCGGCCTGAGCGGCGCCGGGCTTCGCCGCCTCTTCGGGGGCGGGACGGCCGCAGGCGGCCAGCGCCAGCAGCAGGACGGCGACGACGAGGGGACGCAACAGGCGACGCTCCTTAACCCCTTGATTTCCGAACGCGCCAGCGCGCGTGCGGAGCCGGGCGGTGATGATGAAAACGATTTGCGGGCGGGCTCAAGCGGCTTTCGGCGCGACGGCTCACCACACCCGCGAGCGTTCGCCGACGGTCGGGCCGCTGCGACGCGAGCCCAGCCCCTTCAGCAGGGCCAGCGACGGCTTCTCCAGCAGCTGGTAGCTGACGATCCCGGCCAGTATCCCGAACGCGGTGCCGCCCAGGATCAGCAGCCAGGGCGCGCCGACCAGCTTGGCGACCGCGGCGATGGCCAGGGTGTGCAGTAGGTAGACCGAATAGGAGGCGTCGCCGAGCAGCCGCAGCAGCGGGATCTCCGGCGCCCGCCCCGCCCGCTCGATCGAGACCGCGCCGCAGACGATGCAGAACGCCGGCACGCCCCAGATCAGCGCGCGCCAGCGGTCGTCGTAGAAGCCCGCGGCCTGCAGCGCCGCGTAACCCGCCACGCCGAGCACGACCAAGGTCCAGCCGACCCCGCGCCCGGGCAGCTTGCCCGCGGAGAACGCGCAGGCCAGCCAGATGCCGGCCAGGAACTCCAGCAGCAGCGGATCGGTGTAGGTCCGCCCCGGCACGCCCTCAGGTCGCCACAGCAGGCCCAGCAGCACCAGCCCGCCCAGCGCCGCGCTCATGAACAGCAGCCGCAGCCGGGTCTGGAGCAGCAGGCCCAGCGCGAACACGGCGTAGAAGAACATCTCGTAGTTCAGCGTCCACCCCGGCACGATCAGCGGCCAGGGATTGCCGTCCGGCGCGGCGTGGGGGACGAACAGCAGCGACATGGCCACGTGCCCGGGTTCGGGCCGCATGTTGGGAAACAGCGCCGGGACCATGGCCGCGGCGGCGGCGACCCCGAGCGTCACGATCCAGTACAGGGGCACGATGCGGATGACGCGGTTCTTCAGGAAGGCCCCGGGGCCGCAGGGACGCCGCTCGGTCACCGTCCACATGATGAAGCCGCTGATCACGAAGAACACGTCCACGCCCGCCGCGCCCACGGCGAAACCGCCCGGCAGATCCGCCCGCTCCACGGCGTGGTAGAGCAGCACGGCGATGGCGGCGAAGGCGCGCAGGTACTGGATCGACAGGATCTGGGGCATGGCGGCTCGCAGGGTGGGCCGCCGTCCCTTCCGCGGCCTCTCCAAAGAACCCCCCGCAACGGTTCAGGTTGCGATCACACGCGCTCGAATTCGAGGAACACCGGCGCGCAGTCGCCCAGCCGCTTCTCCTCGTAGCGGGTGGTGACGTGGTCGGCCGGGGGTACTCGCCAGTCGTCGGCCCGCTCTGCGTTCCAGCGGAAGCGCGGCTCGGCCAGGAACCGCTCCAGCGTCCAGGCGGCGTAGTCCTTCCAGTCGGTGGCGAAACGCAAGGCGCCGCCCGGCTTCAGCACCCGCGCGAACGCGGCCACGGTCTCGGGCTGGACCAGGCGGCGCTTGTGATGGCGGGCCTTGGGCCAGGGATCGGGGAACATCACGAACACCCGCTCCAGGCCGGCGTCCGGCAGGGCGTCCAGCACGTCGCGCGCGTCGCCCGCATGCAGGCGGACGTTCTCGAGCCCCCGCTCGTCGACGTGCCTCAGCGCCGAGCCCACGCCGTTCAGGAACGGCTCGCAGCCGATGATCAGCACCTCGGGGCGCCGCGCCGCCTGCTCGGCCATGTGCTCGCCGCCGCCGAAACCGATCTCCAGCCAGACCTCGGCGGCGTTAGGCTTCAGCGCGCGCGGATCGATCGGCCCGGCCTTAGGGTCCGGGACAGCCACGCGCGGCAGCAGGGTGTCGAACAGCGCCGCCTGGCGGGGCTTCAGGGTACGGGACTTGATACGCCCGAACGAACGCATCGGTCCCCAGGTGGGTGTTACGGTCATGGCCTTGTCCTGGTCGCCCGCGTGCTTCTCCCTTCCCCCTCGATGGGGGAAGGGTCGGGGATGGGGGTGCGCGCGCTACATTGAAGCAGAAGGCGGCGGAGGCGGTCGCGCCTCAGGTGCGGAGCCCGCGACCGGCGGCGGGCCTCACCCTCCACCCCGTCCTCCTCCCATCGAGGGAGGAGGGAGATATCTTGCGACCTCACGCCGCCCGGCGCAGTTCCTCGACCAGGTCGGTCTTCTCCCAGCCGAAGCCGCCCTCGTTGTCGGGGGTGCGGCCGAAGTGGCCGTAGGCCGCAGTCCGCTCGTAGATGGCGCGGTTCAGGCCCAGGTGCTCGCGAATGGCGCGGGGCGTCAGGCCTCCGATCAGCTCAGGCAGGATCTGCTCCAGCTTCTCCTCGTCCACCCGGCCGGTGCCGTGGGTGTCGACGTAGAAGCTGAGCGGCCGCGACACGCCGATCGCGTAGGACACCTGGATGGTGCACTTGTCGGCCAGGCCCGCGGCGACGACGTTCTTGGCCAGGTAACGGCAGGCGTAGGCGGCCGAGCGGTCGACCTTGGTCGGGTCCTTGCCGGAGAAGGCGCCGCCGCCGTGCGGCGCGGCCCCGCCGTAGGTGTCGACGATGATCTTGCGCCCGGTCAGGCCCGCGTCCCCGTCGGGTCCGCCGATCACGAAGTTGCCGGTCGGATTGACGATCCACTCGGTGCCGCCGTCGATCATGCCCTCGGGCAGGGACTCGCGCACGTAGGGCTCGATCAGGCCGCGCACGTCGGCCGGGCTCAGGCCCGACTTGTGCTGGTGGCTGACCAGGATCTTCAGCACCCGGACCGGTTTGCCGTTCTCGTACTGGACGGTGACCTGGCTCTTGGCGTCGGGCTCCAGGCCCGCGACCTCGCCCGAGCGGCGGACCTCGGCCAGCCGGCGCAGGATGTTGTGCGACCACTGCAGCGGCGCGGGGGCGAGTTCGGCGGTCTCGTTGGTGGCGTAGCCGAACATGATGCCCTGGTCGCCCGCGCCCTCGTCCTTCTGCTCGCCCGCGTCCACGCCCATGGCGATGTCGGCGGACTGGGCGTGCAGGTGGCAGGCGTAGTCGGCGGTGGCCCAGTGGAAGCCGTTCTGGGCGTAGCCGATGTCGCGCACGGCCTGGCGGACCTTGGCCTCCAGCCCGCCGACGATGTCGCCGATCAGGTCGTCGGAGGTGCGGACCTCGCCGGCCAGGATGATCCGGTTGGTGGTGACCAGGGTCTCACAGGCCACCCGCGCGACCGGGTCGCGCGACAGGAAGGCGTCGACGACCACGTCGGAGATGCGGTCGGCGACCTTGTCGGGGTGCCCCTCGGACACGCTCTCGCTGGTGAAGATGTAGGAGGGGCGGATCACGGCGGGCTCCCGCGCTCGGGTCTTAAGGAGCGCGGAACATATAAAGAGGTCTTTATATCCGCAAGCGGCGCGGCCGCGGCGATCAGTCCTCGCGGTCCTCGTCGGCCAGGGTGCGCACCAGCTCGAGGATGCGGCGGCGCTGCTTGCCGCTGAGCTTGGGGAACAGGGTCGCCAGTTCGATGCCCTCGCCGGTCATCAGGAACCCGTGCACGAACTGCTCGGACTCCGATTCCGCGAAGCCGGGCGCGCCGACGTTCTCGCTCAGGCCCTCGAAGAAGTAGCCGGGAGGCGCCTGCAGGAAGCGGCCGATCTCGAACAGCTTGGACGCGCTGATGCGGTTGGTGCCGCGCTCGTACTTCTGCACCTGCTGGAAGGTGAGGCCCAAGGCGTCGGCCAGCTTCTCCTGGCTGACGCCCAGGAACTTGCGGCGCATGCGGACACGCGCGCCGACGTGCAGGTCGATCGGATTGGGAGAGCGGTCGGCGTCGGCGGCGTCGGGCATCGAAAGCGATCCGGGCTGAAGCTTAACAATTCACCGCTCAATTAATACTTTCTCGGCGACTGTCACGCGTTTTTAACATCATAGCGTCGAGACCACAGGGCGACAGCCATACCGAAGAACGTCAAGACCCAGAAGCTTACGTCACGTAAACGCGAGTATAGCGTCGGCTCGATCTTCGCGGGTATCGCCGCGTCGATCACGCCGCTCTCGCCGGAGTCCAGTCTAGCGTCTTCGGAAACTCTCCCGTACGGGTCGATCACCGCAGATACGCCCGTCGGGGTCGAGCGGATCACCGGCAAACCTTCCTCGATCGCCCGGTAGCTGGCGAGGTTCAGGTGCTGCAGCGGGCCGCTGGTGCGGCCGAACCAGGCGTCGTTGGAGAT
>Ga0196964_10001683_pt1 | contig 11059 bp, 8 predicted proteins | sample S1_10metaG_FD_148615 | JGI IMG/M metagenome (GOLD analysis project Ga0196964, IMG submission 148615) | Soil microbial communities from Anza Borrego desert, Southern California, United States - S1_10 | ecosystem: Environmental > Terrestrial > Soil > Desert | place: USA: California | collected... | reverse complement strand
TGACAGAAGTTTATAATGGGGGTAGCTGGGAACAGGTTTTGAAAATATATCAAAAGCTTTGATCAGGGATTTACTTTCACCTGGACCGATCTTGTTCCTACATTCAATCCATGATCCTCAAACTGGACTGTAACTGTATAATCACTGACTGCCGTAACAAACGTTTTGTGATCTAAAGAAAAATTATAGAAGGTAAATCCGTGTATCTCGTAAAGCTGTTCCCTGACAACAGCATTGGTTGCATCATTCGTGATACGTATAAATCCGCGGTATAAACCATTATCGGTGATCCGGCCGCGGATCTTAATTGTATCCCCCGATTGAATTACCTGGTTTGCCATCGGGGAAAAAATATCGATCACAGGGTCAGTACTATCAGTCGTGGTGATCACGTGTGGTCCGCCTCCACCCGGATCGGGTACGCCGGAACGGGAACAGGAAATAATAATCACAGATATAATGAAAAATCCAATTATTTTCATGATATAAAATTACCTACTTTAAACGAGGAATGGCCTTTACCACTTTATCAAACCTATTTCTACCAAAATTGCACCCCTAAGGGGCTTTTACTTTTTTGAAAAAAATCAATTATTGATGACAGGACCAGAAGACTGTCCTGAAAGAAGAACATCGGGCGGACATTTTGGTAATAGGCTGATCCAGCATCCAATTAACCCCGCAGGGGCGACATTTTAAGCGCGATCTTCTCAAATCGATTTTCAAATTATCGTGCAACTTCAGATTCAAAATCAAGTGGCACATGGATTTTAAAAGAAAAATTCCTTCCCATATTAAAAACGCCGGATCTGCCGGTGACCGGGTTTCCCGGAGCATATTTCAACCGGCTTAAATGCTGCTGGTAACTCACATCGGTTATATTATTGGCCCCAAAGAACAGGCTAAACAATTTTTTATCCTTATTCATAATATCACCTCCGATCCCGGCATGTAATAATGAATAACCGCGTGTGGGTGTTTCAGTATTATAACCCGTGAAAGGTTTGTTCTGACTCAGGATGTTGTCTACCTCCAGCTTGATAAAACCATTTCTCAAAATTTTTCCTTTTGGGAAAAGATCCACTTTCAATTCATCAATCAATCTTGCGGCAGGGATCAGGGGCAGGTTTTTGCTTCCATCTTCCGCTTCAATAAACCTTCCACTCACCCAGGAAAAACTGTTTTCAATATGCAACCAGTCCAGGGGGTGAGGATGTATGTCAAGATTTAATTCAGTTCCAAATAATCTCGCATTTTCTTGACGATACGTGAAAGCGACAAAATCTTCTCCATTCACATTTAGAATCGAGTCTCCTCCACTCACGGACTCCAGCTTGCGAAGAAAGATATAGTTATGGATCGCGTTGTAAAAAATATTCATTTCAAAAGATACGTGATCAGATGATGCCAGTAGCCCGGCATCAGCCTGTAAACTGCTCTCCGGTTTCAGCCCTTGATTTCCATAGATATACTGGAATGAGCCTTCGTGTACACCATTAGCACCTAATTCGGTGAGATTAGGGGCCCGATAACCACGGGCAAGGTTCATTTTAAGCGTCACATCCCTGGACAGATCATAGGCGAATCCTGCGCTACCCGATATATCTATATAATTCTTTTCAAAAGCGGGAAACTTTACGTCCGATCCCTCCATTCTCAGTTTGGATTTTACAGATCGATCGTCCAGGCGTATACCCCCACTGAAACTAACTTTTTCCGTTCTTTTTTGCGCATATACAAATCCACCGATATCGAACAACGAGTAATCAGGGATCACGGCTTCTTCCCCCCTGTTGGTATTTTTTTGCTGCATTCCATTCGCGCCTAACGTGAATCGCCACTGATTTTTTTCTGCAAAATGATACCGAAGATTATAATTGAAACTTTCCAGGTCAAAAAACAATTCTTCCTCATCCGGATCCAGGACATTGGCAAATTCCTTTCGTTTGTTTTCCTGGTAACCGAGCACAATTGTCATTCGGTCTTTCCCAATATTGAAACTATTATCCGAAACGTATTTCAGGTGTTTGATGTCCTGCCCTGGAATAAAGGCCTCAGTTGTTTTAAAATCTGTCATTGTAGCTGGAACTTCCATTTCCACACCTCCTTCGTTCACCAGCTTTAAAAATCTCCCCAGGGAATCCCGCTCTCCTTCCACCAATCCGGGCTGTTGGCTGAAAAAACTGAAATAAACATGTGAAAAGCCCCAGTTCTTATTCAATCCGAGATAGGCGCCAAAATTTTTCTCAGTGAATTTTGAGTTGAACACATAGCCATCAAATTTATTCTTATAATCAGCCGCAGCTTTAGAAGAGCCATACAATCCCCAAATAAATCCTTCCTTATTTCCTCCAATATCTGCATGAAAACTCCGCTGGCGGTTATTGGTCTGATAACCGGACATGATATTTCCTTCAATTCTTCTCTCGGCAGCCGGCTGAATAGAAATGATATTCATTACACCTGCCAGCGCATCACTACCATACATCAATGAAGCTGGACCTTTGAATATTTCCACCTTATTCACGTTCAATTCATCCACTTCGATCCCATGTTCATCGCCCCACTGCTGACCTTCCTGCCTGATCCCATCGTTGACCACAACTACTCTGTTGTATCCCAAACCTCTTATGAATGGTTTAGATATAGCAGGACCCGTTGTTACCTGGGACACACCCGGGACTTTTGAAAGATTGTCGATCAGGTTCGTTGAAATGCCGGTGAATAATTCATGCTGGCGGATAATATTGACCGGTACTGGGGTTCTTTTTGTTGAAGTGGCAGACGAAACACCAGTTATTGTGACCGCTTCATTTTCGATAAATGAAGGTGTGAGCGAAAAATCCTTTTGCGTATTACTGCCAATGTCGATCGATTCAATAACAGGAGCAAACCCAAGATGGGTGATCTCCACGAGGTGTTTGCCTGCCGAAATATTTGAAATCACATAATTCCCTTCTGCATTTGCCACCACTCCTCTTTTCAGATCCGGGATATTGATGGATGCGCCGGGCAATGCTTCTCCGGTGACAGCGTTACTGATCTTGCCGCTAATCGATAATTTAGGTTGTGCCCTGCTTTGAAATATATATAATGACATAATGGTGAATAGAATCAATGATTTCAAGTTCATAAACCTCGTTTTAGAATGAACAAACGTACTCGTGGAGAGAATGGTCGGATAAAATAACCCGGAAAATTATCAGGCAATAAATACTGGCGGGCCCCGAGATGATGAAGTTTCAAAAAATGGAAGACAAAGATCCTGCTGAGAAGAGTCCTTTTGGAGAGCAAATAAGAATAATGGTGCAAGAACTGAGACTACAGGATTTTCAGCAACAGGGGATAAAAAATCATCGATGCAATTACAGGCATAGGTTAATTCATTTTCTGCCTGCCGCGGGTGTTCTGTTATCTCTATGTTATTATGGAAAAGGTTGTGCAGCAATAACCCGTTGCCCATTTTCAGAGAAAACAGGAACGATAGTAAGATGGCTGCTATCCTGAGCCGGAGCTTCACTTTTCAAAAATAGTGAATTTGCAACTTTGTTACATTTTTATTCATGAGTCTGCCAGACCCCTACTTTAAATACAGGGGTTACACCTAATTTTTTATCTTGTATTGTATTAAACCCTTTGAACCTCCTTTATTCAAACTGCCAGATGAAACTAAAACCATTCATTAACTGCTTGCTGCTTTTAACTATCCTGGCAGCCTGTGGCAGGACTGATGTCACCCCGCCTGATCCCTGCACCGGGGTGAATTTTACGATCAATCATACTCATACCGCGGCCGTGGGCACATCAAATAATGGGACAATAACCATTCTTGAGCCCAGAGGCGATACCGTATCTTATAAACTGAACAATGGCAGCTACACTACTTCCTGGTATTTCAACAACCTGGCACCGGGAAATCATGTAGTGACTATCAAGAATAAAAATGGATGCACCGATACTGCCCGGGTCAGCATTCCTAATTATGGCCCGAAATATTACCTGGTCAAAGAGATCATTGTAGGTTATTGCGGCCCCTGTCATCGCAATGGAGGAATGGATGGCGGTAAGAATTGGGATACGGATAGTAGCATTATTGCAAATTGGGACAGGATCAAGGCCAGGGCCGTGGATAATATTCCTTCTCCAATGCCGCCGGCTCCAAATTCTCCTTTAACACCGGTAGATAAACAGAAAATTACTGATTGGGTTAATGCAGGACATAGAATATCTGATTAAATTCACAAATACCAAATTCCAACATTGGGATTTGTGATTTGGTATTTAAAGTTTATCTAACCTTCAACATCGGCCAAACCTTCTGAACAACTCCATTTTGTAAACGCGCATAATATACGCCATTGGAAAGTGTTTCCGCATGGAAGGTTACTTTGTCTGTGGTAGCTATGGTGTAATCCCGTTCCAATAAATTAGCAATCACTCTTCCAAAACTGTCGATGATCTGTATCAGTGTATGACCTCCCTGGGTCTTGAAATGGATCTCAGTATTGTGCGTAAAAGGCTGCGGATAGTTCCAGATTATTTTTTCGGTCGTTGGTGTTGGTGGAGGCGGAGTCATCGAACAGGTCGCCGTTGTTTTGATCAGCGGGAGCGTTTGTAATTGCGTATTGATATTCGGAGGGTACAAACCTTCAACTATCGTTTTATCCAAACAGAACCATTTTTCCAGGACAGTTCCATAAATGCTCCGGAAATCATACTGCATGGGAATATTGTCATTTACCGTTGCATTGGCGGGGATATTCGGATTATCTCCCAATATGCCTCCATCTACCTGTGTACCAAAAATAAACATCGGAGCTGCCGCACCGTGATCTGTTCCGGTACTTGAATTTGATTTTATCCGGCGTCCAAATTCACTAAAGGTCATCCCAACAACGCGATTCTGAATTTGCAAGTATTGCAGATCATCCTGGAAAGCCTTGATAGCAGCTGAAACACGCTGTAATAAAGTCGCATGTACCCCAGTAGTAGTATCTGCCGCATTTACCTGGACTGAGTGAGTGTCAAAACCTCCAAAGCTGACCATGTAAATCCTGGTCATCAAACCTCCCTTGATCAACCGGGCAACAATACGCAACTGGTCAGCTAAAGAATTACCGGTCGGATAGGGAGCTTGTTGAGTGACCTGGTTCGCCGCATTTCGAATAACTGTTGCGTACTTCTGTGTTTGTTGATTTACCAGACGGATGAACTGTAACTCTTTTCCGGCAGGTGTATTCGGCACCGGGTCGGTCGTGCCGTTTATGAGATTATAAAAATTAGTAGGATTCGTAATGCTCATGCCCATGTTCACCACCGGCCCCTGGAATGTCAACGATGCAGTGGAACCGATCTGGATCGCCAATGGATCCGGCGTGTTGGAATTTGGATACCCGGTCGGAAAATTCGGGTATTCATAATTCAAATAACGCCCTGCCCAGCCCGATGGAACTTCCTGGGTACTATTAGATGCACTCATCCATATATCGGTAGCCCGAAAGTGGGAGAAATTGGGTTGCGGGTATCCCACGGATTGAATGACCTTCATCATGCCATCATTGAACATGGTTTGCATGCCGGTCATCGAAGGGTGCAAACCGGCATAATTTGCACCGTTTAGCGAAAGGATCCTGTTCTGCGGGATGGCTACATTACTACGGGCATTCAGGTAAGCTCCATAGTTAGAGATCGGTATCACGGTATTCAATCCATCATTTCCGCCGGCCAACTGGATGATCACCAACACATGATCTGTATCTGTCGTGCCTCTCATCAGGGCCTGCACCAGGGGGGATTCCATTCCAAACGCCTTGACAGAATAACCATTGATCAGTGCCGGCAATAGCGTTGCCGCCGGAATGCTTTTTTGTAAAAATTCTCTTCTTTTCATGACAGGTTGATTTGGATGAAAAATTTTACGACAGCTGGTATTCTGACAGGTTAAAGAAATACTGGAATAATTGCCTTAAGCGCATGTTTACCACATTGAGATTTGCCGGCGTGGGGCTGGAGATATAAGCCATCCAGGCATTGGTCCAATAATAATCCCATTGCTGGTTACTCAACAATATTTGAGTCTTTATCGCTTTTTTCGTTTCATACGTGAGCTGGTTACGGAAAACTAATTTCAATGCATCATCGATGAGGTCATTCGGATTACCCGGATTCGGGAACTGCCTTACATAATTCACCAGGTCAAATTGAACTCGTCTGCCATTACGGGCAAAACCCGTATTTACCATTATATCGGTGAACTGGTTTCGCTTGGGGAGGGAATCTGAATTAATCCAGATCTCATGGAATAATGGCTCCTGGTAATAAGCTGGTAACCCTGAAACGTTAGGTGGATCATGGAGATTTTGCCCCGTATTCACCATGTTGGCAAAAAAGAAATTCCACATTCCATAATTAGTATCCCAATCGGTCAAAGGCGGGAAGATCACATTCATTTCCCGAAGCGAACCGATAATATGATCCGCCGGGCTTTTGATGTAACAGTTCTGATTAAGTACATCGAAGAAGTGTTCGCTTTTGAAGAGGGTTAATAGTACTGGCCTTATATCATAATTATTATTCCGGAAGATGGTGGCCAATGGTTCGATCACATTCACCTCCACGTTCGCATCAATGGTATAATAAACAAAGAAACGGTAGAATTTACGACAGATAAAGCGCGCGGTTTCAGGAGTATTGAAGATCATATTCACAAGATCATTCAACTCAAGTTGTCCTGCGGTAGGCCCAGTCCGGCCCGTGATAACGGTATTATTAAAGAAAGAAGAAAAAACTTTATTGGTCGTTGAATGCCTGTTTGGATTGAAGAACGAGGTCCAGTTCGTGCCGTTGATCTGCCAGCCAGTCAATACTTTCGCCGCTTCCTTCACATCGGTTTCCGTGTATTGTGAGCCGGGTCCCTTTCCAATAGTGAATAGTTCAAAAAGCTCCCTGGCATAGTTCTCATCAGGTGCTGAAGCCACATTCAAATATCCATTGAGGTATCTCAGCATCGCGATATCCTTGGTAATAGCGTCAATCATTGCTTTGAAATTCCCCAGCGCGTATTGACGGACCAGGTTGTGCTGCATGTAGATGTAGTTTCCATGTCCGACTTCGAGCGCTTCATTCCCGAAATGATCGATCCAGAACATGACCAGTTTTTCGCGAATGCTCCTGTCCTGGTTGATGAGGTTACCGGTGAACCATTTTTTGTATGATGCAGTTCGTTGTCCCTGTACCGTACCATCATTATTAATATCATTGATCCAGGTGGTTCCCTGGGCGATGTTGCTATCCGGCCTTACCGCATTTGTAGAAGTCGCATACTCTTTTATCGGGGGAGTTGGCTGGGGTGCCGTGGGATTCAATAATTCGTCCACGGCCTGGCTGACGGTCCGCGTTTTAAAATAATCCACGTCGGCCTTCTTTGCTCCGAACATGGTCCGTTTCAGCAAATGAATCACCTCGTTTTCTGTCCAGGGCCCGGTATAAGGACCTATGCCTGAGGTTATTTTACGGGTTGAAACGGGGGAGGACGCAGTCTTTTTCTCCTTCTTCCTGCGCTTAGCAGTGAGGAAATCTCTTCTGTCCATAGCTATGGTTTTGATTCTGGAAAACTTACTGACCTTAAAAGTACTAATTCGTTTAAATTATTCTCAGCAATTCCCGGCTATTTCTCCAACGTTTATTCAATGGTTGCAAGATCTGTATTAATTAGTTTGCTTCGGATTCCGGCTTCCAAATAATGTATTGAACAGTAAAAGAAGTAATTACAGGTTTTCAATGATGACGGCAATCCCCTGCCCACCTCCTACGCAAGCGGTCACCATTCCATACTTTTTATTTAACCGTTTCATGTCCTGGATCAACTGGATGGTCAGCTTGCAACCTGTACAGCCCAAGGGGTGGCCCAGGGCGATCGCTCCCCCATTGATATTCACTTTCTGAGGATCCAGACCCGCTTCCCGGATCACGGCCAGCGATTGAGACGCAAAGGCCTCATTCAATTCGATAAGATCGATCTGCGAAAGGTTCAGTCCAGTTTGTTTAAGCACCTTCGGTATCGCAGCTACAGGCCCAATCCCCATGATCCGCGGGTGAACACCAGCTACTGCTGAACTAACCAGCCTGGCAATAGGTTTAAGGCCGAGTTGGTTCATCATTTTTTCACCCATTACAATTACGAAAGCGGCACCGTCTGAAGTTTGGGAAGAATTGCCGGCTGTAACGACGCCATTGGCAGCAAATGCCGGTTTTAATTTAGCCAGCGCCTCCAGTGAAGTATCGGCTCGCGGGCCCTCATCGGTATCAACAGTATGATTTCTTTTTTGTTTTTTTCCTTTTTCATCGAGATACACTTCTTCTACATTTATGGGAAGAATACCTGGCCTGAAAATGCCATTCTTAATTGCATGAATGGCTTTTTGATGGGAGTGGTAAGAAAATTCATCCTGGGATTCCCGGCTGATGCCAAATTCTTTTGCGACTGCCTCTGCGGTAAGTCCCATACTTAAATAATAATCCGGTTCCTCCTTTGCGATAGAATAAGCAGGTACTGTTTTCCATCCAGCCGTTGGAACAAGACTCATGCTTTCTGTACCACCTGCTATAATGCAATCCGCCAGGCCGCTGCGGATCTTAGATGATGCAATAGCAATTGTCTCCAAACCCGAGGCACAATAACGGTTTACCGTCATACCCGGCACATCGAATCCCAATGCCCTGGCGGCAATAATACGTCCTACTTGTAATCCCTGTTCTGCTTCGGGAACCGCGTTTCCGACAATCACATCATCCACAAGTTTTGGTTCCAATTGTGGCACTGAAACAATCAATCCTTTAATAACATCCACGGCAAGATCATCGGGACGATAGAATCGGAAGCCTCCTCGTTTTGCCTTCGTCACTGCTGTGCGATAACCGGCTATGATATATGCTTCTTGCATGCTGTAAAAATAAGAAATAAGAAATGAGGAATCAGGAATCAGGAATTACCGGCTGGTTATTTCCTCATTTCTCATTTCTTATTCCTTATTCCTAATTTAGTCAGGATATGTATCGAATTCTCCGAAGCATTCTCTTCCTCTTCCCCCCCGAATGGACCCATTATTTCTCTATGAATTTTCTGAAGGCGTTGTGCAGTATCGGTTTTATCAGAAAGCTGCTAGCTGCGAGCTTCGAGCCCCGAACCAAAAACCTGGAATTTGGAATTTGGTCTTTGTTATTTTCTAATCGTATTGGTCTGGGTGCAGGATTCGACAAAAATGCCAAATACCTCGGGGAACTTGAGGTGCTCGGGTTTGGATTTGTAGAAATAGGCACGGTTACACCGCTTCCACAATCAGGAAATCCAAAACCAAGATTACTCAGATTACCGAAAGATAAAGCGCTTATTAATAGAATGGGTTTTAATAATGATGGTGTGAAAATTATTTCTGAACGGCTAAAAAGTTGGAAAGAAAAACATTCACGATTCACGATTCGCGATTCCCGACTTATTATCGGAGGAAATATCGGTAAAAACAAATCAACCCCGAATGAGGAAGCCTGGCGCGATTATGAAATCTGTTTTAAAGAGTTACATCCCTATGTGGATTATTTCGTTGTGAATGTAAGCTCACCCAATACACCGGGGTTACGAGAACTGCAGGAAAAAGAATCGTTGAGGAATATTATTACCAAATTACAGATGTTAAACCTGAATATGAATTGGGACCAGCTTCATAAAAAACCAATTTTATTAAAGATCGCGCCTGATCTTACTCAAGACCAGTTGGATGATGTGATCGATTTGGCTTTGGAAATAAAATTGGATGGGTTGGTTGCCACAAATACAACGATCAGTCGGGAACAAATCAAAACCAAAAATTCAAAAGTCAAAATTGAAGCAGGTGGTTTAAGCGGAAAACCTCTACAAAAAAAGTCGACCGATGTCGTTCGATACATCCATGAGAAAACAAACGGGCGGATCCCCATAATCGCTTCAGGCGGTATATTTGATGCAAAAGACGTCAGGGAAAAAATCGATGCCGGTGCTTCACTAATACAGGTTTGGACCGGGTTTATTTACGAAGGACCGGGAATTGTCAAACGAATTGCAAAATCTTTTACCCACGATTAATAATTATTAATTATTAATTAATAATTCTAAAATGGAACATTTATTTACTTCCGAAAGCATCATAAGTTTTGTTGTCCTGGTCATTCTTGAAGTAGTCCTGGGTATTGACAACGTGATCTTCGTCAGCATCATCATGAACCGGATGCGTAATATAAAAGAGCAGAAACGTGCCCGCACGATCTGGATGATCACCGGCATCATTTCGCGAAGTTTACTATTACTCGCATTGGGTTGGTTGCTTTCCCAAAAAGGCAAATCTATTTTCACTGTTGCAGGAAAAGGATTTGATCTGGCTAGTCTTGTCATGATCGTGGGAGGATTGTTCCTGATCTATAAATCGGTGAAAGAAATACATGCCAAACTGGAAGGAGAAGATCCGAACGTGGAATTGAGAAAGAAAAAAGGACTTTCTCTGGGACAGGCTATCGCTCAAATAATGCTGATCGATGCCGTTTTCTCATTCGATAGCGTTATCACAGCCGGAGGAACTGCTAAATATGTAGAGATCATGATCGCAGCCGTTGTAATTGCCATGGCGGTGATGTTCTTATTTAGCCCGAGGATCTCGGCATTTATTCATAAACATCCCACGCTGAAAATGCTCGCACTTTCTTTCCTTGTTATGATCGGTCTGAGCCTGGTGATCGAGGGTTGGGATACAGAAGCCGCCCACCAGCTTCACCTGAAAAACTATATTTATTTCGGAATGGCATTTTCATTCATCGTTGAGATGCTCAACATGGCTTTGCGCAGCCGGATGGCGAAGCAACGGGCTCGCCTCGTGGAATTAAATGAGCCTGTGCTGGAAAAAGAAAAAATTACATGACCCGGTTGGGTGAAATACTAACAAGATGTTTGTTTATACTTTCGCTCCCACCGTTTTAATTCTGATCCGTGTATTGCAAAATGAAACCGCTGCAAATGATTTTTGATCTGGCGTCA
>Ga0196964_10001682_pt1 | contig 11060 bp, 12 predicted proteins | sample S1_10metaG_FD_148615 | JGI IMG/M metagenome (GOLD analysis project Ga0196964, IMG submission 148615) | Soil microbial communities from Anza Borrego desert, Southern California, United States - S1_10 | ecosystem: Environmental > Terrestrial > Soil > Desert | place: USA: California | collected... | reverse complement strand
GGCGGCGGCACCTGGGACGTGCTCAGCCGCAACGCCGACGAGATCCAGCGCCGCGCCGGCCGCGCGATCCAGATCTCCCGCGTGGCCGATCGCGAAACCGAAAAGGCGAAGAAGCTCACCGGCGGCAAGGCCGAGATCCACGCCGATGCGTTCGAGGTCGTAAAGGCCAAGGACGTGGAGATCGTGGTCGAGCTGATCGGCGGCTACACCGTCGCCAAGGAGCTGGTGCTGGAGGCGATTGGCAACGGCAAGCATGTAGTGACGGCGAACAAGGCGCTCCTCGCCACGCACGGCAACGAAATCTTCGCCGCCGCGCAGAAAAAAGGCGTGATGGTCGCGTTCGAGGCGGCGGTGGCGGGCGGCATTCCGCTCATCAAGGCGCTGCGCGAGGGGCTGACCGCGAACCGGATCGAGTGGATCGCCGGGATCATCAACGGCACGTCGAACTTCATCCTGTCCGAGATGCGCGAGAAGGGCTTGCCTTTCGACACGGCGCTCAAGGACGCGCAGAGCCGCGGCTACGCGGAAGCCGATCCGACGTTCGATATCGAAGGGATCGACGCTGCGCACAAGCTCACCATCCTCTCCGCGCTCGCCTTCGGCATCCCGATGCAGTTCAAGAAGGCCTACACCGAGGGCATCTCGCGCCTCACGCAGACCGACATCCGCTACGCCGAGGAGCTCGGCTACCGCATCAAGCTCCTGGGGATCACGAAAAAAGTCGCAAAAGGCATCGAGCTGCGCGTGCATCCCACCCTCGTCCCGGCGCGCCGCCTGATCGCCAACGTGGAAGGCGTGATGAACGGCATCCTGATCAAGGGCGACGCGGTGGGTGCGACCATGTACTACGGTGCGGGCGCCGGCGCGCAGCCGACCGCGAGCGCGGTGGTTGCCGACCTGGTCGACGTCACGCGCCTCATCACCGCGGACCCCGAGCACCGCGTACCGCACCTTGCCTTCCAGCCCGACCAGCTTTCCGCCACGCCCGTGCTCGGGATAGACGAGGTCGAAACGTCCTATTACCTGCGCATGTGCGTCGCCGACCAGCCGGGCGTGCTCGCCGACATCACGCGCATCCTCGCCGACTCGCGCATCTCCATCGAGGCGATGGTGCAGAAGGAGCCGAGCGAAGGCGAGCAGCGGGTCGACATCGTGCTTCTCACGCATCGCGCACTCGAGAAGAACGTCGTCCAGGCCATCGCCAAGATCGAAAGCCTGCCGACCGTGGTCGGCAAGGTCACCCTGATCCGCCTGGAAACGCTGCTGTAGTGAAGTACGTCTCCACGCGGGGCGATGCCCCGGCCAAGCGCTTCTCGGAAATCCTGCTGGAAGGCCTCGCGCCCGACGGCGGACTCTATCTGCCGGAGTCGTTTCCAAGGCCCGACGTCGAGTCCCTCAGGAGCCATTCGTATCCGGAGCTCGCCTACGCGCTGCTTTCGCTTTTCATGGACGACGTTCCGGACCTGCGCGGGCTCGTCGAGAAGACGTATACCGCGCGCATCTTCGGCTCGGCCGACATCACGCCGCTGAAGACGCTCGAGCCGGGCCTTCACCTCCTGCAGCTATCGAACGGCCCGACGCTCGCCTTCAAGGATATTGCGCTGCAGCTCCTGGGGAATCTCTTCGAGACGACGCTTAAAAAAGAGAAATCCGTTTTGAACATCCTGGGCGCGACCTCGGGCGACACGGGGTCGGCCGCGGAATACGCCATGCGCGGCAAGGAGCGCGTGCGCGTGTTCATGCTGTCGCCGCACAACCGCATGAGCGCGTTCCAGCGCGCGCAGATGTTCTCCCTGCAGGACGCGAACATCCACAACCTGGCGGTGGAGGGCGTGTTCGACGACTGCCAGGACATGGTGAAGGCCGTGAACTCCGACGCCGCCTTCAAGGCGCGCCTGCATGTGGGCGCGGTGAACTCCATCAACTGGGCGCGCGTGGCGGCGCAGGTGGTCTATTACTTCAAAGGCTATTTCGCCGCCGGGGCGAAAGAGGTTTCCTTCGCCGTTCCGTCGGGCAACTTCGGCAACATCTACGCGGGCTACGTGGCGCGCCGCATGGGCCTGCCGATCCGGCGCCTCATCCTCGCCACGAACGAGAACAACGTGCTGGACGAGTACCTGCGCACCGGGCGCTATCGCGTGCGCCGCCAGGTGACGGAGACGACCAGCCCGTCGATGGACATCTCCAAGGCCTCGAACTTCGAGCGCTACGTCTACGACCTGGTGGGACGCGATGGCGCGCGGGTGAAGCTGCTGTGGCGGGAGCTGGACCAGAAAGGCGAGTTCACGCTGAAGCCCGGGCCCGAGTTCGTCTCCGGAACCAGCACGCACGCCGACAGGATTTACACAATAAGATCGGTCGCGTCGCGTTTTTCCTATGTTGTTGACCCCCATACCGCCGACGGCATCAAGGTGGGGCTCGAGCACCGCGAGCCCGGCGTGCCGCTCGTGTGCCTGGAAACCGCGCTGCCGGTGAAGTTCGCGAAGACCATCCGCGACGCGCTCGGCCGCGATCCGCAGCGCCCGGGCGAGCTCGCGGACCTCGAGAAGCGACCGCAGCGCTTCCACGTCATCCCGCCGGATGCGGAACGCGTGAAGCGCTACATGGAGGCGAACTCCTGAACCCCGAGAAGAACGTGCTGGGCGGCGAGCTGCGCGCGTGCAGCTACGCGCCGCTCACCGGGTACTTCCGCGACGGCTGCTGCGCCACGCATGACCAGGACGGCGTCGCGCACCTCGTCTGCGTGCAGGTCACGGACCAGTTCCTCGACTTCAGCGTCGCCAAGGGCAACGACCTTGTCACCCCGCGCCCGGACCTGCGGTTCCGCGGCCTCAAGCACGGCGACCGCTGGTGCCTGCATGTCCTGCGCTGGATCGAGGCCTGGGAGGCCGGCAAGGCGCCCAACGTGATCCTGGAAGCCACGCACGAGAACGTCCTCCGGTACGTCCCGATCTCCGCCCTCAAGCGCTACGCGCTTGATTTGAATTAGCATCTTCCGCGCTGTCGAGGCGGCCCGGTGCCGTTCGACTAAGGGGCATGAGAACCTTCCTGATCATCGGCGGTGCCGTCGTGGCGCTGGTCGCCGCCGTGCTTGTCTTTGCCGCCACCCGCCCGGACACCTTCACCGTCCGGCGCTCGGTGAGCGTCAACGCGCCGCCCGAGTGGGTGTTCCCGCTCATCAACAACTTCTTGCGCTGGCGCGACTGGTCGCCCTGGGAGAGGAAGGACCCGGACATGAAGCGCACGTTCGGCGAGCGCTCTGCGGGCCAAGGCGCGGTGTACATGTGGCGCGGCAACAAGGACGTGGGCGAGGGCCGCATGGAGATCGTCGAGGCACGCACGCCCTCGCTCGTGCGCATCAAGCTGGAGTTCGCAAAGCCCATGAAGGCGCAGAACGAGGTCGACTTCACGCTGGAGCAGCGGGGGACCGGCACCGAGGTGGTGTGGACCATGCGCGGGCAGCTTCCGTACCTCGGAAAGCTCGCGCATCTCTTCATGGACATGGACGCGATGGTGGGCAAGGACTTCGAAGCCGGGCTCGCGAATCTCAAGAAGGCGGCGGAGGGACGATGAAGGCGCTCACCCTCCTCGTAGGCACCCGCAAGGGCGCATGGCTCTTCCGCTCCGACGGCGCACGGCGCAGCTGGCGCATGGAAGGCCCCCACTTCCTCGGCAACATCTTCAATCATGTCGTGCTCGACCCGCGCGACGGCCGCACCATCCTCGCCGCCGCAAAGGCGGGTCACCTCGGGCCGACGATCTTCCGCTCCACCGATCGCGGCAAGACCTGGAAAGAATCCTCCCGCCCACCAGCGTTCGCCAAAGCCAGAGAGGGTCAAAAACCACTTGCCGTCGACCATACGTTCTGGCTCACGCCCGGGCATGCCTCGCAGCCCGGCGTATGGTTCGCCGGCACGTCGCCGCAGGGCCTGTTTCGTTCCGACGATGGCGGCGCCACGTGGGACGTGCATTTCTCGCTGCACGACGACGCGGAATACCGCAACTACATCGGCGGCGAGCAGGACGGCACGCCCGACGGGCCGAAGATGCACTCCATCCTCATCGATCCGCGGGATCCGAACCGCATGCTGTTCGCCATGTCCGGCGGCGGCGTGCACGAGTCGACCGACGGGGGTCGCAGCTTCAAGCCGCTCGTCGACGGGCTCGACGTAGTGGAGGGATTCGATGCGAAGAACATCGCGTTCCACGACCCGCATTGCCTGCGCCTCTGCCCGAGCAACCCCGACCGCATCTACCAGCAGAACCACACGGGCGTTTACCGCCTCGACCGGCCGTCGAGAACGTGGGTGCGCATCGGCAAGGGCATCCCGAAAAGCATTGGCGACATCGGCTTCCCGATGGTCGTACATCCCCGCGACGCGGATACGGCGTGGATCATGCCCATGGACGGCACGACCGTATGGCCGCGTGTCAGTCCCGGAGGGAAGCCCGCCGTTTATCGCACGCGCAACGGCGGCAAGACCTGGGAACGGCTGACCGCGGGATTGCCAGAAAAGCAGGCGTGGTGGACGGTAAAGCGCCAGGCCATGAGCGCGGACGCCGGCGATCCCGTTGGCCTCTACTTCGGCACGACAAGCGGCGAGATATGGATGAGCCGCGACGAAGGCAGGAAGTGGAGTTGCCTCGCGCGACACCTTCCCGAGATCTATTCGGTGGAAGCGGCTTGAACGTCCTGATCCCGAGCCCGCTCCTGCCTTACACCGGCAAGACCCGCGTCGAGGCGAGCGGCGCGACGCTCGGCGCGCTGCTCGCCGACCTCGATCGGCAATACCCCGGCATCCGCTTCCGCATGATCGACGAGCAGGAGCGCATCCGCCGCCACATACGCATCTTCGTCGGTGGGGACCAGGTCTTCGAGCTGCAAAAACCATTGGAAGCGGATGACGAAGTCATCATCGTCCAGGCACTCACGGGAGGATGAGCGGCGGTTAAACTCGCCGCATGTTTCGCACGCCGCAGGTCGACGACCTCAATGTCGTCAACCAGGTGCGCCTGGTCTCCCCCGAGCAGCTGCACGATGAGCTGCCGCTATCGGAGGCTGCCAAGCAGAACGTCCTCGCCGGGCGCGAGGCCATCAAGCGCATCCTGGACCGCGCCGACCGGCGCTTCTTCGTCGTCGTCGGCCCGTGCTCGATCCACGACCCGGCCGCCGCCATCGACTACGGCCGCCGCCTCGCGGCGCTCGCGAAGGAGGTCGCCGACACGATCTTCGTGGTCATGCGCGTCTATTTCGAAAAGCCGCGTACGACGGTCGGCTGGAAGGGGCTCATCAACGATCCCGACCTCGACGACTCGTTCCACATCGAGAAGGGGCTGCGCATCGCGAGGAAGCTGCTCCTCGACCTGAACGAGCTGGGACTCCCGTGCGCCACCGAGGCGCTCGATCCCATCACGCCGCAGTACCTCGCCGACCTCGTGTCCTGGAGCGCCATCGGCGCGCGCACCACGGAGTCGCAGACCCATCGGGAGATGGCGAGCGGGCTCTCGATGCCGGTGGGCATCAAGAACGGCACTGACGGCAGCCGTGGCGTGGCGATCAATGCGCTTGTCTCGGTGTCGCAGCCGCACGCGTTTCTCGGCATCGACCCGGAAGGCCGCTGCGCGCTGACCTACACCAGGGGGAACCGCTATGCCCACATCGTGCTGCGCGGCGGCGCCGCGGCGCCGAACTACGACACCGTTTCGGTGGCCCTGACCGAGCAGGAGCTCGAGAAAGCGGGCTTGCCGAAGAGCATCATGATCGACTGCTCGCACGGCAACTCGCAGAAGGACCCGGCGCGCCAGCCCCTCGTGCTCGCGGACGTGGTGCACCAGATCATCGAGGGCAACCGCTCGATCATAGGCGCGATGGTCGAGTCGAACCTCGGCTGGGGCAACCAGCCGCTCACGGACCGCTCAAGACTGCGCTACGGCGTGTCGATCACCGACGCGTGCATCGACTGGCCGGCGACCGAGAAGGCGCTGCGCGAGGCGCGCGCGAAGCTTATGCCGCGCTAGGGCGCGCGGCGATGGTTCGCGACGAGAAGGGATAAGACCAGAGACGCGACGCGGCTCTCGATCGGGTCGTTGCGGTTGGCGAGCACGATCGGCACCGGCGCGCCGAGCACCACGCCGCCCGAGATGGCATCCGAGAGGTGCTCGAGCTGCTTCGCGAGCATGTTGCCGGCCTCGAGGTCGGGGGCGATCAGCACGTCGGCGTGGCCGGCGACCGGGGAAGTGAGCCCGGCATTGCGCGCCGCGGTGACCGAGACCGCATTGTCGAAGCCGAGCGGGCCGTCGAGCGCCCCGCCGGTGATCTGCCCGCGCTCGGCCATCTTGCAGAGCGCCGCCGCATCGAGCGTGGCGCGCATCTTCGGCGTCACCGTGTCGATGCCGGCGAGGATCGCTACCTTGGGCTCGATGATGCCCATCACCTGGGCGAAATCGATGGCGTTCTGCACGATCTCGACCTTCTCCTCGAGCGTCGGCTCGATGTTCACCATCATGTCGCTGATGATGAATGGCCGCGCGTAGCGCGGCACGTCGAGATAGAGCGCGTGCGAGAGGCGCCGCTCGCCGCGCAGCGGCCCGGTGGCGATCACGTTGCCGAGGAACTCGTGCGTGGCGACCGCGCCCTGCACCAGGATCTCGGCATCGCCGGTGGCCGCCATCTCCACCGCGCGGGCGACCGCCGCGCGCGCATGCGGCACGTCGACGATTCGGCAGCCCTTGAGATCGATGGCATGGGCCTCGGCTGCCTCGCGCAGCAGCTTCTCCGGGCCGACGAGATAGGGTCGCAGGATCCCGGTGTCGCGCGCTACCGCGGCGCTTTGCAGCGACTCGGGCTGGATGGGATTCGCGAACACCGCGCTCGCGGCGGGAAGCCCTTTCGCGCGCGCGATCAGCTTGTGGTAGCGCGCCCAGCGGTCGGAGATGGTGATCTCCGGCAGCTCCATGCGCTCGCGCCTGATCTTTTGCGTCGGGGCGAGCACCTCGGCTTCGCCCGCGATCACCTTCTGGCCCTCCTGGTTCGTGCACAGGCACTCGAAGATGATGCGCTTGTTCTGCTCCTGCTTCTGCTTGCAGGTGACCGTGACGGTGATGGTGTCGCCCACCTTCACCGGGCGCGAGAAGCGCAGCGTCTGGCCGATGTAGATGGTGCCCGGGCCGGGGAACTCGGTGCCGAGCACGGTGGAGATGAGCGCGCCGCCCCACATGCCGTGCGCGATCACCTCGCGGAACATCGAAGAGCCCGCGTACTCCGGATCGACGTGCGCCGGGTTGACGTCGCCGGACATCACGGCGAAGAGCTGGATGTCCTCTTCCTTGAGCGTGCGCGTGAGCGAAGCGCTGTCGCCGACCTTGATCTCGTCGAAGGTGCGGTTCTCGATGAACGGGGAGGCCATGGAGTGAATTCTGCAACAATTACCTATGCTTGAAGCGACCGGGCTCGAATGCCAGCGGGGCGGACGGGTGCTCTTCCGCGCGCTCTCGCTCGCGCTCGCGCCGGGCGACGTCCTGCGCCTTGCCGGCGCGAACGGCAGCGGCAAGACGAGCCTCCTTCGCATTCTGTGCGGCCTGCTCGAGCCCGCGGCCGGCGAGGTGACATGGCAAGGGCTTTCCATCGCCTCCCTGAGGGAGGAATACTCGAAGAACGTCCTCTACCTCGGCCACGCCGCCGCGGTGAAGGAGGACCTCACCGCCGCCGAGAATTTGCGCATCTCGACCCGGATCGCAGGTGTATCGACGACGGGAAAGTCCATTCTTGAGGCGCTGGACCGCTACGGCGTCCCCAAGGGGCTCGTGCGGCGGATGTCGCAGGGGCAGCGCCGTCGCGCGGCCCTCGCGCGGCTCGCGCTCAGCGCTTCGGTGCCGGTGTGGCTGCTCGACGAGCCGTTCACCGCGCTCGACAAGTCCGCCTCCGCGCTGACCGAGGAGCTCGTCGCCGCGCACGCGAAGGCGGGCGGCATGGTGGCGTACACGACGCACCACGCCGCCAACATTTCCGACCGCAAGGTGATCCAGCTCGATGCTTGAGACGGCGCGCTGCATCGTCCATCGCGACCTGCTGCTCGCGCTGCGGCGGCGGAGCGATGTCGCGATCGCGCTCCTTTTCTTCGTGATCGTGGCGAGCCTTTTTCCGCTCGGCATCGGCGCGGAGCCGAACCTCCTGCGCGCCATCGCCCCCGGGGTGATCTGGGTCGCGGCGCTCCTTTCGTCCATCCTCTCCCTGCACCGGGTGTTCGAGGCCGATCATGCCGACGGCACGCTCGAGCAGATGCTCCTGGGCGCCGCGCCGCTCGGCGTCACAGTCGCGGCCAAAACGCTTGCCCATTGGCTCGTGTCGGGATTGCCGCTCGTGGCGATCGCGCCGCTCATCGCCCTGCAATACGACCTCGACGCCGCGCTCTACGGCATCCTTGCCTTATCATTGCTCCTCGGCACGCCGGTGCTCAGCCTGATTGGCGCCGTCGCTGCGGCCCTCACGCTGGGATTGCGCGGCGGCGGCGTACTGCTCGCGCTCCTCGTCCTCCCGTTGTATGTCCCGGTGCTGATCATGGGCGCGGGCGCGGTCGAGATGGCCGCAGCGGGGCTGGGCGGGCAGGGACAGCTCCTGCTGCTTGCCGCCCTGCTGGTAGTCGCGATGGCGTTCGCCCCGTGGGCGATCGCAGCCGCCCTGAGGATTTCATCGGAATGAAGCTTTTCTGGTACAGCTCGCCGCAGACGTTCTACCCGCTCGCCGGCACCCTGGCGAAGTGGACGGGCGCTCTCGCGGTCGTGCTCATGGTAGTGGGCCTTACCATCGGCTTTTTTGTCGCGCCGACCGACGCCCAACAAGGCGAGGCGTACCGCATCATCTACATCCACGTGCCCGCGGCGTGGATGTCCATGTTCATCTACGTCGTGATGGCGTTCTGGGCCGGGGCGGGGCTCGCGTTCAACACGCGCCTCTCCGCCATGATGGCGCGGGCGCTCGCGCCCACGGGGGCGCTGATGACCTTCATCGCGCTGTGGACCGGGTCGCTGTGGGGCAAGCCCACCTGGGGCACGTACTGGGTCTGGGACGCGCGGCTCACCTCGGAGCTCATCCTCCTCTTTCTTTACCTCGGCTTCATGGCGCTGCAGGCCTCCATCGACGACCCGCGGCGTGCCGACCGCGCCGGCGCCGTGCTCGCCCTTGTCGGGGTGGTCAACATCCCGATCATCTATTACTCGGTGCAGTGGTGGAACACGCTGCACCAGGGCGCGACCATCAAGCGCTCCTCCAGCATCGAATCGACCATGCTCACGGGAATGCTCGTCATGGTTCTGGCGTTCTGGATGTACAGCATCGCCGCGTCGCTCGTTCGGGTGCGCTGCATCATCCGCGAGCGGGAGGCCCTATGAGCGAATTTTTCGCCATGGGCGGGTATGCCTGGTATGTGTGGGGGTCTTACGGAATGACCTTTTTGCTTCTGCTTGTCGAAATCGTTTTATTGAAAAAGCGCTCGCGTGAAACCAAGACATAAGCGCATCGTCGCCATCGTCGGCGGGCTGGCGGCGCTCGGCATCGCCGCGGCGCTGGTGCTCGTCGCCTTCCAGGAGAACCTGGTGTTCTTCTTCACCCCCACGCAGGTCGCGGCGAAGGAAGCGCCCGTCAACAAGACCTTCCGCATCGGCGGCATGGTGGAGAAGGGCAGCGTGAAGCGCGACGGCGTGGACGTGCACTTCGTGGTCACCGACACGGCGAAGACCATCCCCGTCGTCTACCGCGGCCAGCTCCCGGATCTCTTCCGGGAAGGAAAGGGCGTCGTCGCCCAGGGCCAGCTTGGCTCCGACGGCGTGTTCCGCGCGCGCGAGGTGCTCGCCAAGCACGACGAGAACTACATGCCTCCAGAGGCGGCGCACGCCGTGGAGAAAGCGCAGAAAACGCTGCAAAAATGATCCCGGAAATCGGCCAGTTCGCGCTCTCGCTCGCGCTCGTCCTCGCCCTCGTGCAAGGCGTCATGCCGCTCGCCGGCGCGCATCGCGGCGATGTCACCTGGATGGGGCTTGCGCGGCCTGCGGCGCAGGGCGGGGCGTTGCTCGTAGCGTTCGCCTTCGGCTGTCTGACCTACACCTTCGTGGTGAACGACTTCTCGGTAGCGTATGTCGTCAACCATTCGAACAGCGCGCTGCCCCTGCATTACCGGGTCGCGGGCGTGTGGGGCGGGCACGAGGGATCGCTGCTCCTCTGGACGCTCATGCTGGGCGTGTGGACGTTCGCCGTGAGCATCTTCAGCTCGCATCTCCCGGAGGAGATGGCGGCGCGCGTCCTGGGCGTCCTCGGCCTCGTGACCGCCGGCTTCCTCGCCTTCATGCTGTTCACCTCCAACCCGTTCGACCGCATGCTGCCCGCGGCGCCGGACGGCCGGGACCTGAATCCGCTGCTGCAGGACCCGGGCATGGTGATCCATCCGCCGATGCTCTACATGGGATACGTCGGGTTCTCGGTGGCCTTTGCCTTTGCGTGCGCGGCGCTCCTGTCCGGCAAGCTCGACGCCGCCTGGGCGCGCTGGTCGCGGCCCTGGACCACGGTCGCGTGGTGCTTCCTCACGCTCGGCATCGCGCTCGGCAGCGCATGGGCCTATTACGAGCTCGGCTGGGGCGGCTGGTGGTTCTGGGATCCGGTCGAGAACGCCTCCTTCATGCCCTGGCTCGTCGGCACGGCGCTCATCCACTCGCTCGCGGTGACCGAGAAGCGCGGCGCCTTCCGCAGCTGGACCGTGCTCCTCGCCATCATGGCGTTCGCGCTGAGCCTCCTCGGTACCTTCCTCGTGCGCTCGGGCGTGCTCACCTCCGTCCATGCCTTCGCGGTGGACCCCAAGCGCGGCATCTTCATCCTTGGCCTGTTCGCGCTCTTCATCGGCGGCGCTCTCGTGCTCTATGCCTGGCGCACTTCGCGCATCGGCCTCGGCGGCGGCTTCGAGGCGGTCTCGCGCGAGAGCTTCCTCCTCGCGAACAACGTGCTGCTTGCGGTCGCGACCGGCACCGTGTTCCTCGGCACGATGTATCCGCTGCTCATCGACGCCCTGGGCGCG
>Ga0196964_10001681_pt1 | contig 11060 bp, 9 predicted proteins | sample S1_10metaG_FD_148615 | JGI IMG/M metagenome (GOLD analysis project Ga0196964, IMG submission 148615) | Soil microbial communities from Anza Borrego desert, Southern California, United States - S1_10 | ecosystem: Environmental > Terrestrial > Soil > Desert | place: USA: California | collected... | reverse complement strand
CGACAGGGAGCTGTCCCTGGCCGGACCCGAGGGTCCGGACACACGGCGCCCACCTGGCTATCCAGGTCCGAGGGGATTGAAACGCCACCACGGTTCTTCGCGGCGCCGCCACCTCCTCTCCCCTCCACATTGATCAACAGTGCGGGCAGGCGTCCTGCGCCGAGCGCTCGATCTGCAGGGTCGCGTGGTCGATGCGGTAGCGGCGGCGCAGCTGGTCCAGGGCGTCGGCCAGGAAGGCGTCGTCGCCGGGCTGCTCGCGCACCAGATGGGCGGTCAGCGCCGTCTCGGTGGTGGACAGGCTCCACACGTGGACGTCGTGGGCGGCGCTCACGCCCGGCAGCGAGCGTAAGAAAGCGTTCAGCTCGGCCATGTCGATGCGCGGCGGGGCGGCGTCCATCGCCAGGTCCGCCGACTCCTTCAGCAGGCCCCAGGTGCCGAGCAGCACGACCGCGACGATGGCCAGGCTGGCCAGCGGGTCGATCCAGCTGAATCCCGTGAACCAGATCAGCACCCCCGCCCCCACCACGCCCAGCGACACGCCCGCGTCGGCCGCCATGTGCAGGAAGGCCCCGCGCGCGTTCAGGTCGTCGTGTCGGCCGCGGAAGAACAGCAGGGCGGTGCCCAGGTTGATCACGAAGCCCGCCGCCGCCACGCCCATCACCACCCCTGACGCCACCGGCTGAGGGTCGAGGAAGCGGTGCACGGCCTCCAGCGCGATGGCGCCGCAGGCGAACACCAGCACCACCGCGTTTATCAGCGCCGCCAGGATGGTGGCCTTGCCCCAGCCGTAGGTGCGCCGCTCCGACCCCGCCCGGCGCGCAAGCCAGGCCGCGCCGCCGGCCAGCGCCAGACCCAGCACGTCGGACAGGTTGTGGCCGGCGTCGGCCATCAGGGCGGTTGATCGCGACCACAGGCCGAAGCCGAACTCCACCGCCACGAAGGCGAGGTTCAGCCCTATGCCGACCGCATAGCGCCAGTCGCCGTCGGCGGGCGGCGCGTGGTGGTGATGGCCGTGCGCGTGGCTATGGCCGTGCCCGTGGTGATGCGCGTGGGCGTGGCCGCTCACGGGTGCAGCACCAGCACGAGGACGCCGAGCAGGCAGAGGGTCGATCCGAGCACGAGGCTTTCATAGCGCTCCAGCCGGTGAAGCCGAAGCCTTTCCGCGCCGGCCAGGGCGGCGACAGTGAAGATCGCCATGCCGGCCGCGGTCGCCGCCGCCAGCACCAGGCTCAGGGCCACGAAGGCGACCCAGCCGTAGGGCGCGCCCGACAGGTAGAGCGGCAGATAGCCCTCGCTCGGCGACAGCCCCAGCAAGGCGACCAGGCTGATCAGGGCGGCGCGGTCGGAGGCGAACCGCCGGGCGGGGCGGGAGGCTTCGTCCAGCCGCTTCCGCGCGGGGCGCAGCAGGTAGTAGAGGCCGAGGCCGACCAGCAGGGCCGCGGCCAGCAGCGGCAGCACGCCCTCGATCCAGCGGTCCAGCGCCACCCCCGCGCCCAGCAGCAGCAGGCCCAGCAGGATCGTGAGCAGCACGTGGGCGCCGCCGGCCAGCGCCGTGGCGCCCAGGATGCGCGGCGCGCTCCAGCCTTGGCCGCGCCCGACCAGCACGAACGGCAGCCAGTGGGTGGGCAGGGCGGCGTGGAGGAAGGCCACGGCGAACCCGGTGGTCAGGATCGACACCAGCAGGGTGTCGGAGGGGAGCGCAGCGCCGTCGAGCATGACGCGGTTCTACCGCGTTACTTTATAACAGTCGAGCCGGATCAGAGGTTGAGCAGCGCCGGGTCGCCGCCCTGGGCGGCTATGTTGACGCTGACCGCGCGCTCCACCGCGTAGCGCAGCAGGGCGTGCGGGCCGCCCGCCTTGGGGCCGGTGCCGGACAGGCCTTCGCCGCCGAACGGCTGGACCCCCACCACCGCGCCGATTATCGAGCGGTTGACGTACAGATTGCCGGCGGGAACCAGGCGTCGGACCTCCTCGGCGAAGGCCTCGATGCGGCTGTGCACGCCCAGCGTCAGGCCGTAGCCGCGCGACGCCAGCCTGGTCGCCACCTCGGTCAGGTCGGCGGGATCGTAGCGGTAGACGTGCAGGATCGGGCCGAACACCTCCCGCTCCAGGAAGTCGGGCGAGGGGACCTCCGCCAGCACCGGGCCGAAGAACTCGCCCTTGTCCTTCAGCGCGCCGACGTCGATCCGCTTGAGGATCTTCGCCTCCTTCGACAGCCGCTCGGCGTGCGCCTCCAGCGCCGCGCGCGCCTCGGCGTCGATCACCGGGCCGACGTCGGTGGACGGGTCGGCGGGGTCGCCGATCACCAGGGCGTCCATCGCCCCCGCGAGGCCCTCGATCAGACCCTCTGCGGAATCCTTGGGCACGTACAGGCAGCGCAGCGCCGAGCAGCGCTGGCCGGCCGAGCCGACGGCGGACATGATCACGTCGTCGATCACCTGTTCGCGCAGCGCCGTGGTGTCGACGAACATGCCGTTCAGCCCGCCGGTCTCGGCGATGAAGGGCACGATCGGCCCCTGGCGCTCGGCCAGCACGCGGTTGATCCGCCAGGCGGTGTCGGTGCCGCCGGTGAAGGCGACGCCGTCAATCTCCGGGTGGCCGGTCAGGGTCGCGCCCACGGTCTCGCCCCGTCCGGGCAGCAGGGCCAGCAGCCGCGGGTCCAGCCCGGCGCCGTGGAACAGGCGCACCGCCTCGGCGGCGATCAGCGGGGTCTGCTCGGCGGGCTTGGCCAGCACCGCGTTGCCGGCGGCCAGCGCGGCGGCGATCTGGCCTGTGAAGATGGCGAGCGGGAAGTTCCACGGGCTGATGCAGACGAACACGCCGCGTCCGCGCAGCTCCAGCTGGTTGGTCTCGCCGACCGGCCCGGTCAGGGTCTCGGGGCCGGCGAACTGCTTTTCCGCCAGGTGCGCGTAGTACCGGCAGAAGTCGACCGCCTCGCGTACCTCGGCCACGCCGTCGTTCAGGGTCTTGCCGGCCTCGCGCGCCAGCAGCGCCACCAGCACGTCGGTGTGGGTCTCCAGCGCGTCGCCCATGGCGCGCAGCACCTGCGCGCGCTTGGGCCCGCCCGCCAGGTCCCAGCCGATCTGGGCGCCCTGGGCCAGGCGCACGGCCTCGTCGATGTCGGCCGTGGTCGCCTCGAACACCTCGCCCAGCACGCGCGAGCGGTCGGCGGGGCTGGTCACGGGTTCACCTTTCGCGCCCTCGCGCAGGCGCCCCGCCACGATCGGGCCGGACTGGATGCGGCCGTCGTCCACCGCCTGGACGGCGCGGGAGATGCGGGCGCGTTCGTCGGCCTGGCTGTAGTCGCGGCCGAGCGGGTTCTTGCGGGAGGAGCCGTACATGTTTTCCGGAGCCGGGATCTTGGGGTGACGGTCGGGGGCGGCCTCGACCGCGGCGATCGGATCGCGCACCACGTCGGCGGCCGGGACCCGGTCGTCGAGCAAGGCGTGGACGAAGGAGGTGTTGGCGCCGTTCTCCAGCAATCGGCGCACCAGGTAGGGCAGCAGGTCCTCGTGGCCGCCGACGGGCGCGTAGGCGCGCGGGATCAGGTCCTGGTGACGCTTGGACGCCGCCTCGTACAGCGCCTCGCCCATGCCGTGCAGGCGCTGGAACTCGACCTGCACCCCCTTCGCCTCGGCCATGCGGCGCACGGCGGCCAGGGTGTGGGCGTTGTGGGTGGCGAACTGGCCATAGAGGTCCGGCGCGGCGTCGATCAGCGCCTGGGCGCAGACCAGATAGGACAGGTCGGTGGCGGGTTTGGTGGTGAACACCGGGTAGTCCGGCCGCCCGGCGATCTGGGCGCGCTTGATCTCGCTGTCCCAGTAGGCGCCCTTGACCAGCCGCACCATCAGCCGCCGGCCGGTGCGGCGCGCGAGGTCGGCGACCCGCTCGATCACCTCCACCCCGCGCTTCTGGTAGGCCTGCACCGCCAGGCCCAGCCCCTTCCACTCCGCCAGCTCCGGCTCGCGGCACAGGCGCTCCAGCAGCTTCAGCGACAGGACCAGCCGGTCGGCCTCCTCCGCGTCGATGGTGAAGTTCAGGTCGTGGCCTGCGGCGATCAGCGCCAGCCGCTTCACCCGCGGATAGAGTTCGCTCCAGACCCGCCCCTCCTGCACCGCCTCGTAGCGGGGCGACAGGGCCGAGAGCTTCACCGAGACGCCGTGGCCGTACTCGGGATGGGCGTTCCCCTTCCAGCGGCCGACGCTGTCGATGGCGTCGGCGTAGGCCTTCTCGTAGCGCTCGGCGTCGGCGGCGGTGCGGGCGCCCTCGCCCAGCATGTCGAACGAGCAGAGGAAGCCTTCCTTGTCGGCCCGCTTCAGCGCCGCCTCGATGGTGCGGCCCAGCACGAACTGCTCGCCCATGATGCGGATGGCCGCCGCGACAGCCTGGCGGATCACCGGCTCGCCGATGCGGTTGGCCAGCCGGGCGATGAAGCCGCCGAGGTCCTTCTTGGCGTGCTCGTCCACGTCGACGATGCGCCCGGTCAGCATCAACCCCCAGGTGGAGGCGTTGACGAACAGGCTGTCGGATTTGCCGAGGTGGCTGGCCCAGTCGGCCGAGCCGATCTTCTCGGCGATCAGGCGGTCTCGGGTCTCCTCGTCGGGCGTGCGCAGCAGGGCCTCGGCCAGGCACATCAGCGCCAGGCCCTCGCGGGTGCCGAGCGAGAACTCCTGCAGGAAGGACTCCACCACCCCCTGGCGCTCGGCCCGGGCGCGGGCGGCGCGAACCAGCGCCTCGGCCTCGGCCTGCACGCCGTTGCGCTCCTCAGGCGTCAGCGGGTTTCGGGCCAGCAGCGCGCGAACCGCCTCGCCTTCGTCCTGGAACTTGTGCTGGTCGAGGCTGTCCCAGACGCTGAACGCGGGGGCCTGGTCGAGCGGCATGGAGAACTCCGGAAAATCCGCGGCTGTTTAGGCCTTTCCGCGCCGCTTGGGGAGGGGCGCCGTTCGCTGCTCCCGCCTGGCGCTCGTCGCCCAATCGTTGGCCGCGAACGAGCTGTTGTCGATCAAGCGGGTCTCATTCGTCAGGACCTCTGCGCCATACCGGTCTCGGCGAACCGTGGTAGAGGTCGCCGACGCATGCCCGCCCGCCCCGTCACTCAGAACCGCGCCTTCGCCCTGGTGTTCGCCGCCCTGATGACCATGGCGGCGGGAGGCAACGCGCTGGTGACAGTGCTGCCGGCGATCGGGCGGGAGATCGGGGTGTCGGACACCCTGATCGCCTCGGTGTTCGCCCTGTCGGCTCTGTTCTGGACCATCAGCTCGCCGTTCTGGGCAGAGCAGTCGGACCGGCGCGGACGCAAGACCCTGATCATGCTGGGGCTCTCCGGGTTCGTGGTGTCGATGTTCCTGTTCGGCCTGGCGGTGCTGGCGGGGCTGCACCACCTGGCGCCCCCGCTGGCGATCTTCGCCGGCATGGCGGCGGCGCGCTCGCTGCACGGGCTGATCGGGGCGGCGGGGGCGCCGGCGGCCCAGGCCTATGTCGCCGACCGGACGGGTCGGGCCGAGCGGACCAACGCGTTGGCCCTGCTGGCCTCTGCCTTCGGCCTGGGCACCATCGTCGGGCCGGCGCTGGCGCCGTTCTTCGTGCTGCCGGGAGTGGGCCTGGCCGGACCGCCGTTCGCCTTCGCCGTCATGGCCGCGGTGGTGCTGTTCTTCGTCTGGCGCGACCTGCCTTCCGGCGACGCGCCGAAGACTCTCGGCGGCGAACCTCCGACCCGGGCGGCGACGCCGCGCCTGGGGGTGTGGCGCGACCCGCGGGTGCAGCCGTTCCTGATCTACGCCTTCGTGGTCGGCAGCGCCCAGGCGGTGAACACCCAGGTGCTGGGCTTCCACGTGCTGGACGCCCTGCACATGCCGCCATCGGAGGCGCAATCGTTCATCGGCATCGCCATGCTGGCGGGCGCGGCGGCGGCGCTGATCGCCCAGTGGGGGCTGATCCGCATGCTGCGGCTGAGCGCGCGCGACCTGCTGCGCTGGGGCGCGGGCCTGGCGGCGGTCGGCAACGTCATGACCATTCTGGCGCCGAATTACTTCGCGGTGGTGATCGGCTTCTGCGTGCTGAGCCTGGGTTACGGCTTCGCCCGCCCAGGGTTCACCGCGGGCGCCTCGCTGGCGGTGGGTCCGCGCGAGCAGGGAGCGGTGGCCGGGGCGGTGACCGCGGTCAGCGGCGCCTGCTGGCTGGCCGCGCCCATCGCCGGCGTCGCCCTGTACGAGTGGGTGGAGGACACGCCGTTCGTCATCAATCTCGTGCTGCTGGGGGCGATGCTGACCTACGCCTGGGCGCAGCCCCGGCTGCGCTCGGCCGGCGACTCCCCCGCGCCGGAGACGATCACGCCCGACCCCAAGGCGTGAGGCGGTTCTCAAGCCGAACTTAAAGCAAAGCATAAGCACAGCCATAGAACTGAGAGTCGCTCTTTGTTTTGAGCCGACTTGAAACAATCCGACGCGAGCGCCGTTTCTGTGCGGCCATTACAGGAGCGGCCCGCCCGCTCGCAGGAGATTGTGACATGCTTCGTAAAGCTCTACTGGCGAGCGCCTTCGCGCTGGCCACCGCGCCCGTGGTGGCGCAGGCGCCCCAGATGTTCGCCCAGTCCGACGGCGCCTCCGGCTCGACCATGACGTCGGGCTCGGCTCAGAGCGGGCAGGCTCATCACAGCGCCGCGCACGGGACCACCCGGCAGGACGCCGCTTCCGGCTCCATGCAGCACTCCGGATCGACGCACCATTCCGGCGCCGCACATCAGGGCATGACCCACGCCCAGACCGGATCGGCGACGGGCGGCGCGGGTGACCATGCCAGCGTTTCTCACGCCATGCACCAGGGCGGCATGGTGGCGGTGACGCCGATGGACGCGCCGGCCACCGACGCCTACCTGCGCAAGACCGCCTCCACCGACCTGTACGAGATCGAGTCCGGTCGGCTGGCGCTGGAGCGCTCGCAGTCTGCGCAGGTGCGCCAGTTCGCCCAGGCGATGATCGATCATCACGGCCAGACCTCGGCCATGCTGAAGCAGGCCGCCGCCCAGGCGGGCTCGGCGCCCGCGCCGCAGATGGACCCGGCGCACCAGGCCATGCTGAAGGCCCTGCGTGACGCACCCGCCGGGGAGTTCGACAGCCTGTACCTGCGCCAGCAGATCACCGGCCACATGAACAACCTGGCGATCCAGGCCGGCTATGCGAGCGAGGGGCAGTCCCAGCCGCTGCGCCAGGTCGCCATGGCCGCCACGCCGGTGGTGCAGAGCCACCTCGACGCCGCTTGGTCGATGAGCGAGATCCCGCAGACCATGGCCAGGCACCGCCAGCAGGACGAGCAACGCTTCGCCGCGCTGGACACGGCCTCGGGCCGACGCGACAGCCGCGGCTACACGGTGCTGGGCCCGAGCGCCTGGGGCGACACGGCCATGGCCGACGCGCGCACCGACGCCACCTATCGCGGCTACACGACCGGATCGGCCGCCGCCGGAACAACGACGACCGGCGCGACGCCCGGAACGGCTAGCACGGGAGCGGGAACCGGCGGCGTCGGCACGGGCGTCACCTCTTCCGGCGCGACCACGGGCACGAGCACGGCCGGGACCGGAACCGCGGCGGCGGGCATGGCGGCCGACACCGCCAGCGGCCGGGCCGACCAGCAGTTCGGCGTCTCCGGCCCGGGCAGCCCGGCCGACGCCCTGCGCACCGGCACCAGCGTGAACGCCCAGCCGGGCGTGTCGACCGGCGTCGACTCGACCTCGCCGACCGGCGGCAGCGGCACGACCACCGGCACCACCGGCTCGGGTGAAGACGAAGGCGGCGATCCGCCCACCGGCGATTGATCCGCCTGTCGCTCAGGAGTTCGGCGCCGTCTCCCGCAGGGAGGCGGCGCCTCTTCGTTCAAGCCGCGGCTACAGACCCGCCTGGGCCTTTAGCCGAACGACCAACTCGGCGGTCAGGTAGCCGTCGGCGATCAGGCCGACCGAGCGCTGCCATTGGCGCAGCGCCGCGCGGGTGCCCGAGCCGATCACGCCGTCGACCTCGCCCACCGGGAAGCCCAGGGCGTTCAGCGCCCGCTGGGCGTCCATGCGCTGGTCGCGCGACAGGGCGGGTTCCTGCGGCCAGCCCTTGACCAGCTGGCCTTCGCCGCGAATGCGGTCGGCCAGCAAGCCCACGCCCAACGCGTAGGCGACCGAGTTGTTGTAGGCCCGGATCGCGTGGTGGTTCGGAAAGATCAGGAACGCCGGTCCGCCCGCGCCGGCGGGCAGGATCAGCTGCGCCTCCGACGCCTGGTCGGCGGCCGAGAAGGGCCGGCCGTCGGCGCGCCGGACCCCGGCGCCCTCCCAGAACGACGGCGCGGCGCGGCGCTCTTCCAGCAGCGAGTAGTCGAAGCCGGACGGCAGGCTCACCTCGACTTGCCAGCTCTGGCCGGCGCGCCAGCCGGCCCTGGCCAGCAGGTTGGCGGTGGAGGCGAGCGCGTCGGGGGCCGAGCCCCAGATGTCGCGTCGCCCGTCGCCGTCGCCGTCGACCGCGCGCGCCAGGTAGGTCTCGGGAATGAACTGGGTCTGGCCCATGGCCCCGGCCCAGGAGCCCTTCATCTGGCCGCGGGTGGCGTGGCCTTCGGAGATCATGCGCATGGCCGCCAGCAACTGGGTCTCGGCCCAGGCGCGGCGGCGGCCGTTGGCGGCGAGCGTGGCCAGCGAGCGCACCGTGTCGTTGTCGCCCTGGATTCGGCCGAAGGCGCTCTCCATCGCCCAGACGGCGACGATCACCTCGGCCGGCACGCCGTACTGCTGCTGGATAGTCTGTAGCTGGGCGATCTCGGCGATCTTGCGGCGCCCGGTCGCGATCCGGTCCTCGCTGACCGCGCCCTGGACGTAGGTCCCGATCGGGCGGGAGAACTCCGGCTGGCTGCGATCGGCTTCGATCACCTTGGGATCGAGGGTCAGACCCTGCAGCTCCCGGCGCAGGATCGGCGAGCCGGCGCCCGCGCGGGCGATGAAGTCCTCGCGCCAGGCGTCGAACGCCATCTGCTCGGCCGAGGGCTGCGGCGCGGGGGGCGTGGAGGACTGCGGCGGCGACGGCTCAGGATCAGGCTGGGACGCCGGCGGGGTCGCCGGACCAGGGCTGGTTCCGCCGCCGGGGGGCGGGCCGGACTGGGTGGCGCACCCCACCAGGGCGACGCTGAGCAAGAGACCGAGGTGACGCTTCATGCGCCGAGATTATCGGGCGAAGATGAACGGCGTCCATCACAAGCGCGAGATTGACTCGATGGACGGCCCCGCCTATACGCACGCCCTCGCACCGCTCGGCGCCGACCCCGGCGACGGCGGCGTTTGTTTTTTCGAGGCGCTCGTCATGAAAGTCCGCAGCTCGCTGAAGTCGCTGAAATCCCGCCACCGCGACTGCAAGGTCGTGCGCCGCAAGGGCGTGGTCTACGTGATCAACAAGACCGATCCGCGCTTCAAGGCCAAGCAGGGCTGACCAGCCTCACGCCTGACCGAAGTTCCGAAAGGCCGCGGATCGCTCCGCGGCCTTTTCGCTGTCCGGCGCACAGTTATCCACAGCCTTGGCCCGGCTGTCCGCAGGCGCGCGGGTTCGCCGCGTTGAGACGGCGGGTCGGCATGGTTAGCGTCCGCCCCCGTAATCCTGATCCCCGGAGCCTCCCCGTGGCCGACGACGCGTCCTTCGCCTCCAACCCCGACGTCATGACCGCGACCGCCCAGTCGCGGCTGAAGAGCTTCATCGAGCGCATCGAGCGCCTGGAGGAGGACAAGGCGGCGATCACGGGCGACATGAAGGAGGTGTTCGCCGAGGCCAAGGGCGAAGGCTTCGACGTGAAGATCCTGCGCAAGGTCATCCGCCTGCGCAAGCAGGACAAGGCCAAGCGACAGGAGGAAGAGGCGCTGATCGACCTCTATCTGTCGGCCATCGGAGGCCTGTGAAGCGAAAGCTTCCAGACCGCAGGGCGGCCGCCAAGCGCGCGGCCCTCAACGCCTTGAAGAAAGCCCGCCGCGCGGCCGAGAAGGCGGGCGTCGCCCTGTCTGAATGGGAAGACGAGTTCCTGGGCAGCGTCGCCGACCGGGTGAAGACCTACGGCCGCGCCTTCGGCGACCCCGAGAAGGGCGACCCGAACGCGCCCCTGTCGATGATGCAGGCGGTGAAGCTCAAGGAGATCGCCGCCAAGGCCAAGGGCGAGAAGCCGAAACGCAAAGGTTTCGGCCGCGCCCGCAACCCCGACTAGCCCGCCTCCTTGACCAGCCCTTCCAGCCCCTGCTCGCGCACCTTGCGGTAGAGGGTGGAGCGGCCGATGCCGAGCCTGCGGGCGACTTCGCTCATGTGGCCCGCGTAGACCTCGATCGCGTGCTGGATCAGGTCGCGCTCGATGTCCTCCAGCGTGCGCAGGTGGCCGCGGTCGTCGAGGATGCGCACCGGCGCCTCGGGTAGAGGCGGTAGGCCCATGGCTTCGAACGCCGAAGCGGGCGGCGCCTCCTGCGGGGCGGCAGTCTCGACCGGCACGGCCAGGCCGGAGATGGCCGGGAAGTCGTGCGGTTGCAGGTACGGCCCGTCGGCCAGCACGATGGCGCGGTACACCGCGTTCTCCAGCTGGCGCACGTTGCCGGGCCAGTCGTGGGCCTGGAGCATGGCCAGGGTCTCGGGCGCGGCGCCGACGACGCGCTTGCCTTCCTCGATGTTGAACCGGCGCACGAAGTGCTCGACCAGGGCCGGCACGTCCTCGCGCCGCTCGCGCAGGGCCGGGGCCTCGATCGGGAAGACGTTCAGGCGATAGAACAGGTCCTCGCGGAACCGCCCCTCGGCCACGGCCTGGGCCAGGTCGCGGTTGGTGGCGGCGATGATGCGCACGTCGATCTTGACCGGCCGCTTGGAGCCGACCGGGTCGATCTCCTTCTCCTGAAGCGCGCGCAGCAGCTTCACCTGCATGTCGAGCGGCAGTTCGCCGATCTCGTCCAGGAACAGGGCGCCGCCGTCGGCCTCCTTGAACTTGCCCAGGTGCTTGTCGGTGGCGCCGGTGAACGAGCCCTTCTCGTGACCGAACAGGATCGACTCCACCAGGTTGGCTGGAAGCGC
>Ga0196964_10001680_pt1 | contig 11061 bp, 10 predicted proteins | sample S1_10metaG_FD_148615 | JGI IMG/M metagenome (GOLD analysis project Ga0196964, IMG submission 148615) | Soil microbial communities from Anza Borrego desert, Southern California, United States - S1_10 | ecosystem: Environmental > Terrestrial > Soil > Desert | place: USA: California | collected... | reverse complement strand
CGGCTGTTGGAGTTGCTTCGGTAGACGCCCTGGATGCCGGCGATCTGCCGCTCGATCACCTCGGTGATCCGGGACTCGATCACCTCCGCCGAGGCGCCGCGGTAGTTGGTGGACACCGAGACCACCGGCGGATCGACGTTCGGGAGCTCGCGGATGGGCAGGACGAAGAACGCCGCCACGCCGATCACGCAGAGGATGATCGCCGCCACCGCGGCCAGCACCGGACGGCGGACGGCGACGTCGGAGATCATCATGGCCCGACCGCTCCGGCGGGCGCCGCCTTCGCCGCGGGTCGCGGGCGGCGCGGGCCGGCCAGTTTGACCGGGGCGTTGGGCTGGATGCGGTTCAGTCCCGAGGCGATGACACGATCGCCGGGGCGCAGGCCTTCGAGGATCTCGACGAAACCGGCCTCGTTTACGCCGCGGCGGACCGTGGTGCGCTGGGCCACCGTCCCGCCTGCGCCCTGGACGATCTTGAAGGCGAAGGCCGTCTCGCCCTCGAACTGGACCGCCGCTTCAGGCGCGGCGGGCGCCGTGCGCGTGCCCTGCTCGATGGTCACGCGCATCATCATGCCGGGGCGCAGGACACCCTCGGGGTTGGGAATCTCGGCGCGAGCCGTGACCGCGCGCGTTCGCTCATCGACCCGGGTGTCGAGCTGGGCGATGCGGCCGACGAAGGCGCGGTCGCGGAAGGCGTCGGCGCGCGCCGTGATCGGCAGGCCGGCGCGCAGGACGCTCAGGTAGCGCTCGGGCACCGGGAAATCGACGCGGATGACGCTGATGTCGTCCAGGGTCGCGATGCGCGAGCCGGGGTTGATCAGGGTGCCGGGCGTCACGTCGGTCAGGCCGACGACGCCGGAAAACGGAGCCCGGATCACGCGGTCCCCGCGCCGGGCCTCGGCCGCGCGCAGGTTGGCGCGGGCGGTGTCGTAGGCGGTCTGGGCCTGCTCGTACTGGACCCGCGGCGCGATGCCCTTGTCGGCCAGGGTCTTCCACCGGTCCCGGTCCTTCTCCGCCTGCGCCAGGCCGGCGCGCGCCTGGATGATGCCCGCCTCCTCTTCGCGCGCCTGCAGCTCGACCAGGGCCTGGCCGCGGCGCACGTACTGGCCGTCGCTGAACATCACGCGGGTGATCAGCTCGGTGGTGCTGGAGGTCACCGTCAGGGACTCGCGGCCCTTGGCGACACCCAACACCTCGATGCTGTCGGAGAAGACCCGCGGGGTGACGACAGCGACGTCGACGACCTGGGCCCGGCCCCCCGGTCCGCCCCGTCCGCCGCCCGGCGCTCCCGGTCCGCCGTCCTTCTCGTCCTTGCCGAAGGCGAGCTTCCAGCCCGCCGCGAGCGCCATGAGCAGGACGACGGCGATGGCGGCGACGAGGAAGAAGTGGCGTTTTGCGACGCTGCGCTGAATCACGCGGTGTTACCCTTCAGGCCGGCTCTGCACTGCTCGCGCGGTCCAACCACAGAATAATGACGATGAACAGACGGCTGAACGCGGCAAACCCAGCCATCCGTCGCAAAAACTGTGGCGGACTCCGGGATCGCCCGGAAAATTCATGCGCTAGAACGGTTTCGGCCCAAAAACCTTACAAATTTGTCATGGTTTGCGCCGCCGATCCCGGGCGTCAGGCGTCGTAGCCGGGCAGCTTGCGGTCGAGCCGCCGGAGCATGCCCGGCCAAGTCAATCCGGACACGAACGGCATGGCCATCGAGCCGGCCTGCCCGACCTCCTCCTGGGCCGCTTCCGGAGCGATCAGCAGGTTCTCACGGCCGGCGGCCATGGCCATGGTCTGCTGCAGACAGGCGCGCTCGAGGAAGAACATGCCGAGCCAGCACTCCGCCGCCGTGGAGCCAACCGCCAGGGTCCCGTGGTTCCTGAGCAGCATGAGCTTCTTGTCGCCGAGATCGGCCACGATGCGCTCGCGCTCGTCGAGGTTCAGGGCGATGCCCTCGTAGTCGTGGTAGGCGAGGTTCGGCAAAGCCAGCAGAGCGTGCTGGGTGATCGGCAGGAGGCCTTCCTTCTGGGCGGAGACCGCCGTGCCCTGGTCGGTGTGCAGGTGCATGACGAACAGGGCGTCTTCACGCGCCGCGTGCACGGCCGAGTGGATCGTGAAACCCGCCGGATTGATGAAGCTGGCGGTCTCCTGGACCACCCGGCCATCGAGATCGACCTTGACCAGGGACGAGGCGGTGATCTCCTCGAAGAACCAGCCGTAGGGGTTGATCAGGAAGTGGTGCTCGGGACCGGGCACGCGGGCCGAAATGTGGGTGAAGATCATGTCGTCCCACCCCATCAGCGCCACGGCGCGATAGAGCGCAGCCAGGTCGACACGGGCCTGCCACTCGCCCTCGCTGACCTTCCCCTTGAGGGAAACCAGGGATCCATCGGCCATGGCGGCCTCCCGTATTGAGCCGCCGGGACCGTCGCGCCTTGGGTGAACGTCGTCAAGATTGACGGCTCGTTAAGCTTGTTTTCACCGGCGCTCGCGAGGTTGCGGAAGGGAATCCACCCGGGGGATGCTGCCTTGTCGCTGGCGGTGCAAGGTCACGAGCTCATCAAGCTGGCGCGCAGCCGCGAGATCGGCGATCGCGAGCGGCTGCTGCTCGGCGTCACCGAGCTCTGCGACAAGTCCCCCGAGAGCCGCCGGCCAGAGGTCCAGAACCTGCTGGACAACGTGTTCATGGCCCTGGTGGTCGAGGCCGAGCGCGACATCCGGAAAGCCCTGGCCGACCGCCTGTCCGACGCCGACTGGGCGCCCAAGGCGCTGATCAACGTGCTGGCCCTCGACGAGATCGAGATCGCCCGGCCGGTCATCGCCAAGAGCCCGCTGCTGCAGGATCACGACCTGATCCGCCTGCTCATCGAGTCCACCATCGAGCACCAGATCGAGGTCGCCCGCCGGCCCAAGCTGAGCGCCCGGGTGGTGGACGCCGTCATCGACCGCGCGGAGCCGGCGGTGCTCACCGCCCTGGTCGGCAATCCCACGGCCGAGATCACCGAAAGCGGCATGCGCCGGCTGGTGGAGTCTTCGCGCCGGATCGCGGCGCTGAGGTCCCCGCTGGCGCGGCACCCCAAGCTGACCCGCGTGCTGGCCGAACAGCTCTATGCCTGGGTCGGCCAGGCCCTGCGCATGGCCATCGCCGAGCGGTTCCGCATCGACAGCGAGGCGCTGGATCGCGCCATCGCCGACGCGGTCAAGGCCGCCCACGGACAGAGCGGCGAGGAGCGCCAGGTGCTGCTCCACCGCGACGGCGAACGCGAGGAGATGGAGCGAAGGCTGATCGCCAAGCTCGACGCCGCCGGGCAGTTGCGGCCCGGCTACCTCATCCGCGCTCTCAAGGAGGGCAAGCTCAGCCTGTTCGAGAACGCCCTTGCCGTGCTGGGCGGCTTTTCGGTGCGGGACGTGCGCGCCGCCCTCGACGCCGCATCGCCCGAGCCCCTGGCCCTGGCCTGCGCGGCGGTCGGCATCGATCGGGTGGTCTTCCCCAGTCTGCTGTCCCTGGTGCGCGAGCTCAACGGCGGCCGGCCCTACGGCGCCGACGCCAGCCGGGCCATCCTGCAGGCGTTCGGCGCCGGCGGCGGGACGGCGGCCGATCAGTTCCGCCGTTCCGTGGGCGGCGCCTGACGCCGGCGGCCACACCGGCGTTTGACAAGCCGCGTCTCTCGCGTTCGAAGCTAGGTCCATGACCAGCGCCGCCCGACCCCTGCGTCTGTGCTTCGTCGCCACCGACCGGCCCCAGGCCCAGCAGGCGCGTGAACGCCTGGCCGAGCTCTACGGGGAGCACAGCGCGGAAGAGTGCGACGTGGTCGTGGCCCTCGGTGGCGACGGCCTGATGCTGGAGACGCTGCATCGACACCTCGAGCAGGACACGCCGATCTTCGGCATGAACCGCGGTTCGGTCGGTTTCCTGATGAACGACTACGACGAGAGCGGTCTCGTCGAGCGCATCGCTTCCGCCCAGCGGGCGACCATCCACCCGCTGCGGATGGCGGCGCGCACGGTCGGCGGCGAGACGAAGACCGCCATGGCGATCAACGAGGTCTCCCTGCTGCGCCAGACGCGGCAGACGGCCAAGCTGAGGATTTCGGTCGACGACAAGGTGCGCCTGCCGGAACTGTTCTGCGACGGGGCCCTGGTCGCGACGCCGGCCGGCTCGACCGCCTACAACCTCTCGGCCCACGGGCCGATCATCCCCTTCGGGGCCCAGGTGCTGGCGCTGACGCCCATCAGCGCCTTCCGCCCGAGGCGCTGGCGAGGCGCGCTCCTGCCGCACACCGCCAAGGTGGCGTTCGAGGTTCTGGAGGCCAGCAAGCGACCGGTCAGCGCCACCGCCGACAACTTCGAAGTCCGTGACGTGGCCCGCGTCGAGGTCGAAGAGGTTCGCGACCGCGCCCTGACCATGCTCTTCGACGCCGATCACAGCTTCGAGGAGCGCGTTCTGGTCGAACAGTTTTCCGTCTGACCGTTAGCACTTCATAAGCCCCTTTCGGACCATGATGGACTTGGCGACGGCCCTATTCCGGGCCGGCCGGAGGACAGGCAGTGACGAAGTCGGGCGCACAATTCATCCAGCCGCCGAACACGCTGAGGCTGAAGGTGGGCGGTAGCCGTTTCGGCGGAATCGATCCCGCCGCGCTGGCCAAGGCCGAGGCCGCCCTGCAGAGCCTGTCGGGCCAGTTCGACGAGTGGCTGAACGACGAGCTGGTCAAGCTCGACGCCGCCCGCGCGGAGATCCAGGCCAATGGCTACACCCCCGCCAGCGCCGAAACCCTCTATCTCCGCGCCCATGACATGAAGGGCCTTGGCGGCACCTACGGCTATCCGCTGATCACCCGCGTGGCCGCGTCGCTGTGCAAGCTGACCGACGAGGAAGCCGTGCGCATGAAGGCCCCCCTCTACCTGATCGACGCCCACATCGACGCCATCAAGGCTATCGTCCGCGACCAGATCCGGGCCGAGGACCACCCGGTCGGAACCGCCTTGGCCGCCGAGCTGGAGCGCAAGGTCGGCGAGCACCTCGCGTCGCTCTGACCGCATCTGAAGCCTCAGGCCGAAACCGCCGCTTTCCGTGAAGACGAAACTCGGCTGAAGGGTCAGGCCGCGTTCGCCTGAGCGTAGGCGTCGCCCGCGCGGTCGAGCCGCTCCAACAGGTAGTTGAGGTCCTCCCGCGGCGCATAGGCCTGGGCGGTCAGGAAGCGCTGGACCATTCGTTCCTGGAACCGCGCCCGGTCCTGCTGGCCGCCGTCGAACTGCAGGGAGCGGTAGGCGTCGACGCCCGCGCGGAAGGCGGCGAATAGGCGCGACGGAAGGCCCGCCCTATCGTAGATCGCCCGCAGGCCAAGGGGCCCCGCATCGTGGATCATGAGCCAGGTGCGCTGGTGCGGCACCCCGGCCAGTTCGGCCACGGCGTGCTCGAAGAAGGTCATGTGGCCGCGGCCGAGCGCCCGCAGCAGCAGCGACGGCGTCAGCCGCCGGTTTCGCGCCAAGTGAGCGACGAAGGCGGGCATGTCGGGCGTCACGCCCGACTGCTCGACGAGGTCCACGGTGGCGCGCTCGCGCGCCGCCGCGGCCAGCTCGAGAGCCGTTTCGGGCCTGAGCGCATGGCGGGAGACGAGGTGTTCGCGCACCGTGTCGCTGACCAGCTTCACCAGGCGCTCGGACACCGAGACCGGAAGGACCGCGCGATAGGCCAGGGCCGAGGTCACCTCGTCGGAGGTCGCGAAACGATCGACGACTGTTTCCAGGGCGGTCTCGGTGAACGCCGCGTTATCGTTGGCGCAGGCGGCCTTGACCGCCGGCTCGGCGGCTTCCCTGGCAATCACGGTGGTCACCACCGGCGAGAGCCGTTCGCGCTTGGCCACCGCGGTCTGCTTGGCCACGGAGCCGGCGCGCACGATCTCGATCAGGTCGTCGTCGGTGAACACCGGCGACCAGTTCACCACCGGCAAGGCCACCGACTCTACGTCACGCGCGAGCCTGAGCGCGGCGTCGCGCGGCAGGAGGGGGGAGGCGCGCAGGGTCACTGCAAGGGCGCGGCGGACCAGCTCGGTCGCGTCGGCCGCCAGCACCCGGATGATGTCCTGGGCGGCAAGGCGCTCGTCGTCGGTGAGCGCCGCCTTTTCGATCGACCGGCACAGCTTGTGGGCCGCGGCGGCGCGCTCGTCGGGGCTGTCGCCTTTCAGCAGCCGGCGGATGTCGGCTTCGGTAAGACGGGCGCGCATGGGCGTCATGGAAGGATCTCGGAGCGCTCAAGGGTCCGACGATCATCGTTTGTCAACCCTAACGAAGGTTTACGTTAGCGGCCGGAGAAACCCCTTACGCTTCGTAACCCTGCGGCAAGGATGGGCTCGTAGACTGGCTGTATGTCGGACTCCCTCGCGCCGCCCCCCAGGCCCAAGCTTCGCACTCTCGCCGAGATCGAGCGCGCGGTTTCGCGCCAGGCGCTCGACGCCCAAGTTCGGATGCTGCCCTACGCCCTGGCCTTCTTCGGCCTGTGCCTGCCGATCTTCGCGGCCACTGCATCCTATTCGCCCAATGCCGTGCGGCTGCTGATCTGCCTTGGCGTCTACGGTTTCAACTGGGCGGTCTTCTACGGCATCGTCGATTGGCTGAGACGCGAGCCGGAGGCCGCGGCCGACCTACCGCGGCGCACCGCGATGCAAATCGGAGGCGGCCTGCTGTGGGCCATCGCCGTTCTCCAGACCTCCTACTTCGCGCTCGGGGCGGGCCCCTATGCCGAGACCCTGCTGGTGCTGTGCGCGGGCGCGGCCGCGGGGGTCATCTTCTTCTCATCCCCGTCGCTGCCCAACCTGCTGCTGGTCGGCCCGATCGCGGCCGCCGGCCCGATCATCGGCCTGCGCAGCAATCCGGAAACCGAGTGGACCGGCCTGCTCGTCCTATGCGGCTCGGCCTTGGCGTTGGCTCTGGCGCTGATCCTGAACCGGCATCTGCGCGAGCACTTCATGCTCAACCTCGAGCGCGACGGGCTGATCGAGGATCGTGAGCTGGCCCTGCGCGAGGCGCGCCGGCTGGCCAAGTCCAAGTCCGATATCGTCGCGACCCTGTCGCACGAGATCCGCAACGGCCTGTCGGGCGTAGCCCACGTTCTGGCCGGCGCCCTGGGCGCAGGTTCGCGCGGCGCGCCATCGCGCGAACAGCTGAAGGCTGCCCTGCACGCCGCCCGCGACCTAGTGGACGTGCTGGACGCCACCCTGGACTCCGAGACCGCCGAAACCGGCAAGCTGGTCGTCAACCCCAAGGCCGTGGACGCCGCGCGACTGGTGCACGACATGGTGCTGCTGCACCGTCCGACAGCCGCCGCCAAGGGCCTGGAGATCGTCGCCGAGGTCGATCCCCTCGCGGCCCAGGGCGCGGTCATCGCCGACGGCGCGCGTCTGCGCCAGATCCTCAACAATCTCGTCGGCAATGCGGTGAAGTACACCCTGCGCGGCCGCATCGAGGTGTGCGCCACCCTGAGCGCTCCGGACCGCATCACCTTCGAGGTCGCCGATACCGGGCCCGGCCTCAGCGCCGACGAGCTCAACCAGGCCTTCGAGCCCTTCACCCGCGTGTCGCGGACCGGAGCCGGCGTGCCCGGGGCAGGTCTGGGGCTGTCGTTGTCGCGCAGCCTGGCGGCCCTCATGGAGGGTTCGCTCACCGCCGAGAGCGCTCCGGGCGTCGGCAGCCGCTTCAAGCTGGACCTGCCCTTCGACGCCACCGCCACGGCCGTCGACGTGCTGACCGAGGGCGCGACCGAAGTGGCCGCCCGAGCCCTGCGCGTGCTGGTCGCCGAAGACGATGCGCTGAACGCCGCCATGCTGCGCGCGGTGTTGGAGCAGCTGGGCCATCGCGTGCTGCACGCGCAGGATGGCCGCCGCGCGCTCGAGCTGCTCAAGGTCTCGGAGGTCGACCTGGTGATGCTGGACGGCCGCATGCCCGGCATGGACGGGGCCGCCTGCGCCCGCGCCATCCGCGCCCTCGACGGGCCCCCCGGCCGCCTGCCCATCGTCGCCGTCATCGGCGGCGACCTGGACGAGGCCCAGGCCATGACCGAGGCCGGTTGCGGCGCCGTGCTGCGCAAGCCCGTCAGCGTTTCCGCCGTGGCCCGGGCGGTGGCCGACGCCTGCGCCGCGGACCGCGGCCGCGGCGAGGACGAGCAGCGCGCGGTAGCCTAGCTTTCGTCGGTCGGACCGAAGGCGCCCAGGAGCTGAGCTTCGAACAGGGAGCGGCCGAGGCCGCCTTCGCCGTTCATCAGGTCGAGCATCTCGCGATCGCTGCGAAGGCGGTCGAGGCGCCGCGCCAGCGTCAGGTCGCGCAGGCTCTCCGCATCGGCTGGCGGAGCCGCCTGGGCCGGCGCCGCTATCGCCGGCCCAGGTCCGCCGGTTCGCGTCAGGTTGGCGTAGACTTCGGCCACCGTCGCGGCGCGTCCGTCGCGGTAGAAGATCGACCGGTTGGCCCCGGCGGCCTCGGGAAACAGGGCCGCCGCCGAGGCGTTCGGCGTCGACCGCACGGCCTCGATCAGCTTCGCCGAGCCCGCCGGACCCAGGAAATGGGCGGCATAGAGGTCGCCGGCGCTCGGCTCGCGACCGGTGCGGCCGCGCAGGTAGGCCGCGTGGTCCGAAGCCAGTTCGCCCGCCATCAACGACGCCGCCTGGGCGTCATAGCGAAGGTTCAGCACCGCGCGCCGGGCCTGAGGATCAAACACCCGGTAGCGGCCGTCGGCGCCGCGCGCGATCAGGTCGGCGAACCCCTGCAGCCCGTGCTTGGCGCCGTGGCGCTTCACGGTGGACAGCCAGGTCTGCTCGACGAACTGGAACAGCCCGGCGGCCGAACTGGTCGGCGCCTTGGCGGAGGGATTGAAACTGCTCTCGCGGCGGGCGGTACGCACGAGGAAGTCGAAGTCGACCCCCGTCGCGGCCGCAGCCTGGCGCAGGGCCCCCTCGACCGCTCCGAATCCTCGCACCGCACCCACGCTCATGGGGCCACGCTTCGGCAAACATGGTTAACGGGCGTCTAAGGCCGTCGCCATGATCCGCCGCAATGTCGCCGCAGGCCGGCCAAGCGTCGCCGTAAACCGGCCCCCGACCGCGCGCACGCTTCCCCCTGAGCCGGGCGCTCAAGCCCGGCCGTACCGGGAGGACCGTGCAATGATCCTGAGAGCCGCAGGCCATGGAGGCCTCGTCAACCCGCTGCACTTCGGCGAGGAGCGTAGGCGTGCGCCGCCGTGGATGCTCGCCGCCGTCGGCGTGTCGGTGGCCGCTCACGTGGCCGCAGGCGTCTGGCTCTATAATCAGCGTTTCTCATTGGATATCGCGCCGGCCGAGCCGACGGACCCGCCGGTCTTCGTTCTCGAACGGTGGGAACGGCCCGAAACCCCGGCCGCGACTCCACGGCCGGCTCCGCCGCGGATCGATGTGCATGAGCCGCCGATCACGCGCGAACCGCCCTTCGTCGCGCCCTTCTACCCGACCGACGATGCCGTCGACACCGGCGGTCCCGTCACGCTTCCGGTCGACCCGCCGGCATCGAACGTAGGGGCCGGAAACGGCCAGGGTCAGGGCGAGGTGGCCGCGCCGTCGGTGATCACGCGGCCGAACTGGCTGCGCAAGCCCACCGCCGCCCAGATGGAGCGCCACTTCCCGAAGCCCGCGCTGCAGGCCGAGATCGGCGGCAAAGCCAGCATCCGCTGCGCCGTGACTCTGGAGGGCGCCCTGACGGGCTGCGGCTTGGTCTCAGAGACCCCTGGCGGATACGGCTTCGGCGACGCCGCGATCAAACTGTCGCGCTACTTCGTCATGAGCCCCAAGACCGTCGACGGTCGTCCCGTCGCCGGCGCCGAGGTGACCATTCCGATCACCTTCAACCTCGACTGAGACACCGCTCAGGCCGGATCGAAGCGGTCCGGCCTGAGCAGGCCTGCCTCGGGCGGCGGCGGTTCGCCGGCGATCGCCGCCGCAACGGCTTCCGCAACCAGGGGCGCCAGCAGCCAGCCGTTCCGCCGCGGCGCCAGGGCCGCGAACACCCCCGGCGCGGACGTCGCGCCCGCCATCGGCAAGCCGTCGGGCGTGGCGCCGCGAACGCCCGCGGCCCCGCCGACCGGAGCCATGTCCTTCAAGGCCGGCACGGCTTCGACGGCGGCGCTCAGCAGCCGGGCGATCGCGGCGGGTTCGACCGTGACGTCGCTTCGACCGTATTCCATAGTGGCTCCAACGATCACCGAGCCCCTCTGCGGCGACACGTAGATGTCCGGCGTTCGAACGGTCCGCTGCACGGCGGCCAAGGCCTGGGATCCCAGCACCGCCGCCTGGCCCTTGATCGGCGAGATCAGGCCACGGAGCCGCAGGCCCTCCACGTAGACCTCGGGGGCTCCAGCGCCGGCCGCCAACACGACGGCGTCAGCTCTGAAGCGCTCGCCGCCGGTATGCACGACCGGACCATCAGCGTCCGGATCGATGCGCTCGGCGCGCAATGGCAGACATCCAGAGCCGCCGCGCAAACCTCGATGCAGCCTGCGCAGCGCGGCCGCCGCCTCGAGCCGGCTCTCCCCCGGCAAATAAAGACCTTCAGGGCCATCCTCGAACTCGACGCCCAATGCCGCCAGCCGTCCGGCCAGCGGCTCGCGCGGGCCGCGCCAGTCGGCCCCGTCCTCGACGAGCCCGAGCTGGAAACGCTTCGAGAAGGCCGGCCACAGGTTAGCCGCGACACGGTAGAGGGCGGCGCGTTCAGCGCTGGCGCCCTCGATCGCCGCTTCGAGTCCGGGCGCGATCATCCCGGCGGCGACGGCCGAGGCGCTATGGGCGCCGAGACCCGGGTCGAGGACCGTAACCCGCGCGCCTCGCTCCCCCAGCACGGCCGCGGTCGCCATGCCCATGACCCCGGCGCCGACGACCACGACGTGCGACCGGGTAAGGGGGTTCATCGATGAGGCACCTTGGGTTGGGGCCTTCCCCATAGGACGCAGCCGCCGCGTGGTTCAACCCATGGAACCCTCCGCCGCAGACGCGCTTTCAGGCTTAGCTTGAAGGGAGACAGCGATGTTTCGCAACTACGCCTATGCGTG
>Ga0196964_10001679_pt1 | contig 11062 bp, 10 predicted proteins | sample S1_10metaG_FD_148615 | JGI IMG/M metagenome (GOLD analysis project Ga0196964, IMG submission 148615) | Soil microbial communities from Anza Borrego desert, Southern California, United States - S1_10 | ecosystem: Environmental > Terrestrial > Soil > Desert | place: USA: California | collected... | reverse complement strand
AGCCTGGCCGAATTCGCGGACGATGGGCCCACCCCCCTTGCGACAGCCGATGCCAATGCTGCGGAGAAGGCGAAAGCTGAAGCAGCAGCGATGGCAGCAGCCGCGGCCGCGGAAGCAGAGAGACAGCGCGCTATCGCTGAGGCTCAGAGAAAGCGAACAGTCACCACGGTCGTTGTTGTCGGTATTGCCGCGCTTGTTCTCTATCACCTCAGCAAGGCAGGCGACGGTATGCGCCGCGCACTCGTCCGCCGAAGAGCTGAAAATTCGCCTCCTGATTCTGGACCGAGCAAAGCGTTCACTCACCTCTCTGGTGAGTACAAGAAGCGCGCCGCTGAAAAGAAGAAAATTCTTCGCCTCATAGCCAAGAACCTTCCCGACGAAATCAAGCGTGGTGATCTTGTCACGTGGAAGGAACGGATGCCGGATGAGGAAGCGACCGAACGATATCGAGTGCTCGAAGTAGACCGCGAACGGGCGTTGGTCCGCCTAGAAGGTGATTTCGCCAAGAAGCTGGCCATCAAGCCGACGAAGCGAGTCAACGTGTCGGACCTGAAGCGCGTCGAATAGTTGCTCTCCTGGCGGGGGAGAGGTGAGCCGTCTTCTCTCGGGTTGTACGGTGAACCCCTCCCCCGCAGGACCAAAGGAGTGAACGATGAAAGCGGATGACGTTCAATCGCTCATGCAAATTCGCCAAAGCCGTGCGGGTCAAAAAGCGTTCGATATCCACAAGCTCTTCTGGGGAGTGGACCCACAGGCACTCATACAGGTTCGGACGCCTGGGCGGCGACGAAACCGCGTTGTCGCCAGCCTTGGCCGTTCGCCGGCCGTTCATCTATCGAATCGGGCGTATGAACGCGCACGCGGTATACGGCGACGCCGCATCAAGCACCGTGGCAGGTTGCTCGTCACCGCATCGCGCCGTGGCCGTCGCCTGATGATCTTGAACGTGAGGAAAGGAATTCCCGCGAAGCCCAGATTGAAGTTCGTGGGATGGGCTCCCGTCACGGAGTACATCCCGTCACCCGACATCGAGCGAGCGGGAACGTTCAAGAAGGGCAAACGTTGGGTGCATGACCACGATCACAACCGCGGCAAATGGCCGAAGGTCTGGAAGGATCAGCACGGAAACTACTACTACGGCAAGGCGACGTACTTCATTGGCGACCGTGGATGGCTGGAACGTTGAGAAATGGAGACGCACATGAATAAAGACGGATTGGTACTCTTGGCTCTTGCGTTGGTGGGTTGCTATTTGGTCTGTAAGAAGCCAAGCAATCTCTCGGGACTCGAAGATGTCGAAGATCACGAACATGGAGGTCTGAGAAAATTTCTACCGCCGCTCCCGTTCGAACCGATAACGCTCGACGATGGAACGATACTCGCGCAGGCAGAACCAACACCAATTGATGTATTTGTTCGAGGTCCAGCAGACTGCCGCCGTTATGGGGCTCGCTTTGTTAAAGGACGAATACAGCGCAACGGTAGACGCATCCTGAACAAATGCGTTCTGCCTCGTCATGCGCGGCAACCAGCCTCGTACCTTCCGCCAGGCGCGCTGCGCGATTCCATCTGACTCCTTCAAGCGTGACAGGAACCGCGTATGCCAATCTACGCCCTGAATCCTCCAATTGAGCAATTCGAATCCGTGAAGCGCGGCCATGTCGTAAGATTCGCGCCGAAGGACGCAATCGGCGGGGCACGAGGCCTTCGGAAGGATCTCACAGGAGCGGTGCGACACATCGACCCGTCGGCGGGAACGGCACAAGTTCGTGATTGGATTGTGCCACTCTCGAAGGTTCGGCGCCTCCCTGGCAACGTCTGGCGTGAATGGTCACGCGCTCAGCGTCGCGAAGATCGGCAACGGGTTTATGGAAAGCTCGGACGGGCAGAGCGGAAGCGTTTAGAAACGTGCGCCAAAGATGCGCGTCTAGCGTTCGCAAGCCTCAGCGATTGGACCGGACCACGCGACGCGATGTTCAACGCGGAAGTTAAGCGCCGGCGCGAGGCCCTGATGAAAGCGCACGGCATTCATGATCTCGGAGACGTGGGACAGTGCAAAGCCACGGCTCTGTTTCTTGAGAAGGCACTCGCGAAGAGTCCGGACAGTGGACCGCAACTCAAGGGCGTGCATTACATCAGCGCGGAGAGTGGCACCGTCGGTCCGGGAGATACCGTCGTTCTCGGTGGAGTTCCGCTGAAACTGACAGAATTGAAGCACGATTTCGCACACTTTGAGGGCAAGGATTTCTCCGTCTCGTTTCCCTGGCACGCAATACCCGTGGATAGCGGCGCGCCGATCCGGACGACTTCAGAAGACTCGCCCACTCCAAGACCGTTCAGAGAGCGGCGTCGAAGACGACGTGAGAAGCGTTGGTGTTTCCGTCGCGACAAGCGGGGCCGCTTTCGTCCGATCACGCCGCGAGCGAGGAATCCTCAGAATGGAAGCACGGGAGGGGGGGTGATGAGCACGCTTGCGTTTCTTCCCATTGGACTTGGCGTGGGCATCGGCGCGTACCTGCTTCTACGTAGGCCAACGCACATCACCTCCAAACCAAGTTCAGCCTCAAAGCCGTTTCCGGCTGCAGCTATACCAAGCAAGGCAACACCGATAGGCCGGACGTTCGTCCAGAACGGCAAGTATTGCTACACAGGACCCAGTTCGTGCTCTACCGACCGTGGCTGGGGAAGAATGTGCACTCTCGACCTTCGAACGCGTTGCTACGATAAAATCTCTGACCTAGTGGCAAACATTCCAATGGCTTCTGCCAGAAAGCAACTATCCGGGATGGATGATGCTTTCTTGGAACTCTTTGGCGCTGATCCTCGCGGAGTGATCACGCCGTGGTCATGCTCGCGCGCCGGAGGCCGCTTCTACGCTGCGAGGAGAACACGCGCCGGCGTCACTCCGGCCCGATGCATACCGCGGCTGCAGTTGAAGCGCAGCGCTCCGCAGTTCCCTGAAGGCGGAGAGATCACGTTTCAAGGAGCGACACAGTTCGACGCCTTCGGAACTCCATGCAAGTACACGCAGATGACGGGATCAACTGGCGTGTACGTCCGCAAGATCGATAAGCGCACGGGGCGCTGTACCATCCAGTTTGATCCATTCCAGCCAGGCAGCGACGGCGGTGACGGAGGCGACTGATGCTCGACTACCTCTACGATTTAGCCGCTCCACGTCGTCACCGCCGCGAGCCTGTCCGCCGTGGTCGCATCGCACGCCGCCAGGATCAGTGCATCTACGTTGGATTCTTCGAGGGTGATCTCGCAGGCGGGTACATCCCACCTCCGGGTTACGGCATCGTTAGAGACGGCGGAAACCTCTACTACTGTCCCGCGGGAGTGCAGCCGAGCACGCCAGAACAGACGGGCGGAGAGAAAAAGCCGAAACCCAAACCGAAGCAGCCGCCAAAACCGAAATGGAACCTCTCCGCGATACTTGCGACCGTGGACAAGATTTTCAATCTTCCGAATGAGATACCACTCCAAAGCCCTGAAGAGCTCGGGATCACGACGGCGCACACAAACACCTTGCATCCGAAGATTCAGCCAGGGCCTCAAGAACAGAACCGACGCAAAGGAAATGATTTCGGCCGGCGACTGCTGACACTTGGCGTGGACTTGTTCAAGGCCGGCGCTGGAAACATTCAGGCGGAAGCGAACCGAATCGGACTTTATGGAGACGATGGTCTGGGGTCATTGTTCAAGAGAGTGATCGTTGATCGGACGCCGACATGGGGCGGAGAGCGAACAGTCGGACAAATTTACATCGAGACCTACGAACTCTGGAAGTTTCTGCAGGAGAATCGAGGCACTTGGCTTCAGGTGAAAGATCACATCGAGCCAGGGATTGAAGGACTGAGGCTTGTCACCGAACTCAATAAGGGAAACGTCCTCGCAGTTTTCAAAGGCTTGCGCTCGGGCATCCAGCAGACGAAGCCCTATTTCGCTGAGAAGCTCGGAGCGCTTCACGATGCCTTGAAGATGATGCCTTTGCCACCGGACCCCGCCCAGGCGAACGCGCAGAAGAAATCGATTGCAGAATACTGGAAGGACGCAAAGACAAGCGCGAAGTATCACTTGGATCGCGTCGCGAAGGGATCTCAGACGAACTCGCCGCCACGGTACAAAGACAAGGACGCGTGGGAGTGGTCAGAGCTACCGCCGAAAGTCCAAAGCAGCGCTGGCGACGCGCTGAAGGGCTTTGAGGTAGGCTCAGGGATCGAAGTTGCCGCAATACTTGCGTTGCTTTTCCTCGGAGCGCGAACTTGAAAACACCCTCTGTCCGCAAACGCCGTCACAAGCCACGACGGAGACACTGTTGCGCTTCGAGAAAGGACGGCGTTCGAGTTCTCTACGCAAGTCCGTTGGCCGAGGCATCCACCGCCGAACTTCTCGCGGAACTCAAGAGGCGGTCGCTTGGCTTCATGGCTGTATCGATCGCCATGGATCATGCCGGAGAGCGGACCGTCGCTGAGGCAAAAGGCTCGCCGGCCATGCGCCGCGCACTTATCGAGGAACTCGAATCACGATTCCTTGAAACTGACGAGGATCTTACCTGTAGGTGAACCAGGTCCTCATCAACGTCATTTACTCGGAAGTTTGTCAACTAGCGCCTTTACTAGAGCCTCCGCCGGCATTTCTGGAGAATTCGTCTTCTCTATGAATCCAGTGGAACCCACACTTGCAAGCTGAGGTAGTATCGTAAGCAAATACTGATTGCGTTCCGGCTCACTCATCTTCGGTGCAACGGCGATATACGCGTCGCAAAGGTTCGCACGATGGCGGTTTACCGCCGCCAGATGCGAGTAGTTTCTGCGTTCGTTCAAAAGGTGGCCGAACATCCATCCTAAGAAACCCACAACAATGATGCGATATGACAGATTCCACATTGTTGTGGCATCGATCGGGCCAGGGGAAGCTGCTCCGCTGGCGACTAGACCATGCGTATGGTCGAGGAAAAGGTAGAGGAGTAGACCTACGACACATGTGAGCATCGTGGCGATCCACGTCTTTACCGTAGAATTCTTTGCCTCTGCTCGAAATTGCGTTCCGAACTCGGACATTGCTTTGCGGCGGTTGAGTTCCTGCGTTGTCTCGAAATCCTTCTTTAGCCGCTCGTTCAGTTCACTCCCGACCCGAACCGCCTCCTTGAGTTCATTCTGAAAGGTAGAAAGCAGTGTCTTTGTAGCTTCAGCAGCCTGCCGTCGATCGGTGTCAGCCGCTTGTGTGAGCGCCGAGTAATCCGCCTTAACCTGATCATAGGCTTGAGCTGTGTTATCCCGTAGAGCGTTGAACTTGGATCTCAGTTCATCGAATGCGACAGTGAGTTGCCGCGCCGAAGAGTTTAGGTCGGGAACGTGCAACATCACTGAACGAAGCTCGTAAAACTCCACGACAAGATGCATGTTCTCTCGGATGTTCTGCATACAGCTTCGCAATTCGTTTTGTGCCTGTGTGATCTTTCCGAAGTCCTCCTTAAATTTTGAGATATCAGAGATGCGTTCTAAGAGATCGATTAGTGCCTTTGCGTGAGTCTTTGCGCTGCTGTACTGATTATGATCAAACTGCTTCGACGGGACATCTGAACTGACGTGAGCGCACTTGTCGATCCATCTCAAGTCCTCGGCGGCATTCTTAGCCCTCACAAGGATTTTCTGATAGTTCGACTCACCCTTTGTGATTGAGGCCTTGGCAAGGTGTTCCTCTATGGCCTCATTCGTGAGGTAGTATTTTTCATACGCCATCGCCTTGTCCTCTTGATTCGCTCATTGTAGGACGGACAACCTACGACGCTACCGGGTGTCACCGAAGAGAATGAAGAGTCAAACAGTGTTATGCGAGCAGAACCCTTGAACATGAGGAGATCCGGATGGACAAACCGTGCAGCCCTGAACCCGCAACACATTTTAAGGCTGACTCACCAATAGAGTCGGCCTCTCAAGATCGGCTTCGCAGGAAGGAGTTTTCTAGGGCGTTAGGTAAGGCATTGGTTCGGAACATCGGGAATGATCCGCTGGTGGTCGCACTCTATGGTGCATGGGGGACCGGGAAAACCTCAGTTGTAAACATGGCGTTGGAGGAAGTGCGCCTAGAAACCAAGGACTGGGCGGACAAGAACAAACCATTGATTGTGAGATTCAATCCTTGGCACTTCTCTGATCAATCTCAACTCACTATGCAATTTCTGCGCGCCCTCACTGTAGCGCTTGAACGCACGGAGCCTGGGGCTCGTGCACGAGAAGCAGGAAAGAAGTTGGGAACCTATGCGCAGTTGCTAAGTCCGGCTTCGTACATCCCGGTAGTCGGTCCGTGGGCGAGGCTGGCGGCTGACACGTTGAAGTCCACCGCGGACGCATCGACCGCGTTAGGAGATCAACTTAGCGCGGACGTGGAAGCGCTGAAATCAGAGATCAGTGCTATCCTTTCGTCCGAAAGCAGAAAGATACTCATCATCATCGATGATATCGATCGCTTGAATTCAAATGAGATTCGGCAAATTTTTCAGTTGGTGAAGTGCGTCGCGGACTTTCCAAACACTGTTTATGTATTGGTCTTCGATCAGACGGTTGTTGTAAAAGCTCTTGAGAAAGTTCAAGAGGGTAATGGCGATGACTATCTAGAGAAAATCGTTCAGGTGCCGTTCTATTTGCCTCGCCCGGACAAGGATGAAGTTCTCCGCTTAGCCTTTTCACTCTTGGATGAAGTTCTCAAAGACGTGAGAGAAGTCGATTGGGACAAGAAACATTGGGCGAACCTCTTCCACTCGGGTATCCAGCATATGCTCGGGACCGTTCGAGATGTCGCGCGATTCTCGAATGCCCTGCGGTTTGCGGCTCCTTTGGTACAACACGAAGTCAACCCCGCTGATCTCATTGCGATTACAGCAATACAGATATTCGCGCCCAAGATGTACGATGCAATTCGTGCGAACCCAGAGATGTTCGTCGGCGGCGTTAGTGACTCGGATCGCGCGGTCGATGAGGAGCAGCAACGCTGGTATGAGCAGGAATTTTCAAATAACCCTGCGCTGTCGCCTGAGCAGTGGAGTGAGTTCTTGAAGCACTTATTCCCCCGCCTGCATAGAATTTTCGGCTTAGGTAGCTACGGGACCTCATTCCATTCGCAGTGGCGAAAGGAACGACGCATTTGCAGTCCCGATATCTTCCCGATTTATTTTCAACTTTCAATCGCTGCGAGTGAGATATCTCGCGTGGAAATGGAAGCAATCCTAGCCACAGCGACCGAGGCAGGAGCCTTCGCGGCGGAAGTCCAGCGCCTGTCACGCGACGAAAGAATCGATCGTTTTCTATCTCTCTTGCATGACTTTATTGATGGTATCCCTCCGGACTCAGCCCAGACAATTATCACCGTGTTGTATCGCATCGGAGACAGCATACCTGATACAGGAATGAACGTGTTTCAAGTTCCATTGCAGATGAAGATTTCCTATTCAATATCAAGCTTGCTCGAACGCCTCCCGGATCAACGATCTCGGTTCGGACTCATTGAATGCCTTACTGGCGACACTGCTAGTAGCATTCGACGGGTCGTCGAGGAAGTCTCGAACTATGATCGGGAACACGGACGGTATGTATTCGCAGGTCGCGAGAGCCCGGAGCCGGAGCGCACGTTTACTACAGAGCAAGTTACTAGTCTTGAAAAACTCGCCCTGGGAAGGATTAGAACCGCTGCCGAACGCCAGACGTTAGCATTGGATCAACACCTGCCAACAATTCTCTTTCGTTGGAGAGAGTGGGGTTCTACGGAAGAGGTAAATAGTTTTGTAAGTCAGGTTACGCAGGACGATTCTGGTTTCATCAAGTTCCTTGGATGTTTCGCGGGAGAGAGTCGCACGTGGGCGATGGGGGATCAACTGGCTACTGTAACGAGGACTATCGCTATTGAGAGTATGGGTAAGTTAGTCGATCTTGATGCTTTTGCGACTCGTGCTCAGGCTATCGTAGCAGCCGGTCCTCTTAATAAGGATGACGCGGAAATCCTTTCGCTTTTCTTGAGCCGGTTGCCGAAGAAGGAGAACTAAACCGTGTCAGTGGCTGAGGTGGTCACGCATAACTCTATAGATTGTTGGACGGCTAAGTCCCGTTGCGCTTGAAATCGCGGTCACGCCTTTACCGCCGATGCGGAGCTGCCGAATCACCTCTACTTGTTCTGGTTTGACATGTAGCAAACGCCCCTTTCGCGAGCCACCCCACTGCTTTCCAGAGGCTCGGGCCACTGCCTGTCCGGCAAGTACACGCTCGGCACGGACTTCGGTTTCGTAGGCCGCAACAGAAGCGAGAACGTTCGCCATCAATCGACCGGCCGGCGTGGAGAGATCAAGGCCATCCTTCAGCGAGACAAGGTTGACTCTCTTCGTTGTTAACGTCTCGAAAAGAGTTGTGAGGCCTTTCGCCGTCCTACCGAGACGATCCAAGCGCCACACCACTAGAGAAGCGACCTCACTACGCTGGATGGCCTCCAGTAGTCGCGTCATGGCAGGGCGATCCATCGTCTTCCCTGTGGCTTTATCCGTGTACCACTCAACAGGCGCCGTCTGTGCGGCAACCCACCGCTCAAGATCGGGTTTCTGGCTGGCGGTGTCCTGCTGTGCGGTGCTGACTCGGATGTAGATGGCGACGTGTTTACCGGCCACGGTTAGTCCTCTCAAAGCGGTATGTTACGACTCAACTATAAACCAGAGGGACCAACGTATCGATATTGTAAGTCGATAAAAATCGGGCTGTGAATGTGCCTTTGGCAGGTGATACTGACCCGTTACAGATTCCAGCGGTCGGGAGCCTCTGCATGGGAACGTACAAAGCAAATGAAGCGATTCTGCAAGCGCGAGCACTTGCCGAACTGTTGGGACGTCTATCCGACGACGACTTGGTGGTATTTGATGCCTCCGGCGCTATTAATGACTTGGTAAAAGGAATTTTCGACGCGACCAAGAGACCTGACGGTGAAAGGATCGGAGACTATCTACTTCGCCACAAGCGTCGCGCAACCATAGCTGCCCATTTGCGGCTAGCACTCGTCCGCCTTCACACTTTTAAGGTTGTTCATGACGGAAAGGACTACTTCCTATCACCGAACCCAATGCAACCACCGAATCCTGACGCCGTGTACTTCCTAGAGGGTGAGGAGGCATTCGCCGGTTTCTTAGGCGTATATCGAAAGGACGGCACCATGGGCTTTGCGATTCTCAATCGAGACATTGGGCCTGGCGAATCATTCGACGACTCCGCTTTTGACTTTATTACCATCGATGAAGTGAATGAACGAATGAAGCAACGGCGCAAGACGTTGCCCCTCATGCAACAAGCGATTGACCGATTGAAAAATCTGCTTCAAGGCGGGGTTACAGATGAAAGCCAGTATCAACAGTGGTTTCAGGAGAACCCTTGGTCTCTGGGCCTCAAGTACGAGAGCATTGAACCTCACAAGAAATTGGATGACAAAAACGTACCTGACTACTTAGGAGTAAGAGTCACCGATAAGGACCGGGACCTATTCGAGATTGAGCAGCCATTCAAGCCAGTGCTTACTAAGGCAGGTGACTATTGCCAAGAGTTCAATCAGGCATGGAACCAAGCCGAGCGTTACCGTACTTTCGCCTATGAAAACCGACAGTACTTGAGTGACAAGGGTTTGAGATTTGTGGCACCGCACTCAATCCTTATCTATGGTTATAATCTCACCCCCGAAGACCTGAAGGCTTTCCGTGACAAGAGCCGCGCGAATCCTCACGTGCAGATGATGACGTACAATGATGTCATCGCGTTCGCAGAGAATACCGTAGAGACTGTAAGGCGCCTCGGTCAGAACGCGATGGCAGGCACGAAAACCGAGAAGTAGGCGTGGACCGAAAACCTAATCCAAAAAAGGCCGACGTGCACCTACGAACGAAGGAGCCTACGGCAAGGACCGATAAGCTGAAGTAAGTTGGTCCAGTTGACACGTTGGCGTCGCCAATGTAACACATGCGAACTGCAAACGAGGTTCTGCGGCAAGGTCAAACGCGGTCGAAGGCGACTTCGCAAGAGCCCTTCCACATCCTGATGAGCGGAGGCGTCGTGAGCTCAGACAATCGACAATTTGCAATCATCCGCAAGGACGGAAGCATCGAAGCTATAGTGCTTACTCGGGGCAGCGAATTTTACTGCTTCGAGCGCTGCGAAGATGCGCCAACCAACTTCAAAGAGGCAATGGACCAGTATCCTGGCTGTACCCTGGCTGAGCTTAAGCTTACCGTCAGAGACAAGCCGGAACTTGCTGCCTTATCAAAGTAGCTTAGGCGCTAACGGTATCCGTTCCCCCTTCAGCGAAGAATTCATACCGGCCTCCGCTGGTAGACTTGAACCGTGCGGTGAAGATTCGCTTTGCGCGACTTCCCGCATCATCTTCATACTGAAGTTCAAGCTTGCCGAATTCCCCTTCTTTGATGGTTGGTGCTGCCCCGACAGGCCCCACATAAAGGCGCCGAGAAGGGCGTCGGGAGGCTCTGCATCTTCCATCGTCGCCGGCGGCATAAGTGAGAGCCGCTTCGTGCTCGGCTCGTAGCGCCCTTTGAACATTGTGATGGCCTTGCCACGCCAGATGGAGTTGTGCGTGCCGTCGCCGATGGACCTAATCTCAAGGCTCCCGGTGTGGTTCCACACCCACAGGAGCGAGTCTGGATCACGATGGCCTATGTCAGTGTATTCGATGCGCTGTGCCATTGCCTTAAGACGGTACCCGGCGTTCCCGGCCCCACAATCCGATTTGCGGGTTGTATCGCGTGGGGTAGGTTGCAGGAATGAGCTATGTAGTTCAAGTTTGTCGGGACAAGCAGGACTCAGAGCGACGGTGCATCGCCTTAGTGCCGAGCCTTTCCGGATGCCAAGGGTCTGGATCTTCGATACTAGAGGCGTTGCAGAACGCTGAGCAAGCGATTGAGGTCTGGATGGAATCGCACAACGAAAGCGACGTAAAGGCAGCGCCGTTGCGCTACAACGATATCGCGCATGGGAACTCACCAGGGTATCTGTGGTTCTTCGATGGTCGCTTTCCTATACAG
>Ga0196964_10001678_pt1 | contig 11062 bp, 7 predicted proteins | sample S1_10metaG_FD_148615 | JGI IMG/M metagenome (GOLD analysis project Ga0196964, IMG submission 148615) | Soil microbial communities from Anza Borrego desert, Southern California, United States - S1_10 | ecosystem: Environmental > Terrestrial > Soil > Desert | place: USA: California | collected... | reverse complement strand
CAGCGCCCGAACTGCTTGAAATCACAGCCGCAAAGCGCTCGTCCAGGGCCGACGCGATCAGCGAAAGCTTTCCGTTGCGCGAATGCCCGGTAATTGCCACTCGCTTCACATCGGCAATCGGAAGCGTCTCCAGATAATCCAGGCAGCGGCTGGCCGCCCAGGCCCGGCGCGTGAGCCGCGACCAGTCGAATCCGGGGTACGCGCTCAGAAACGAATCGGTATCATCCTTCGAATCGGCGCCCGCATAGACGCAGCACAGGTAGCCGCGCCGCAAGGCAATCAGCGCCCAGCCGCGATGGTTGTGCTGCGTCACGAATACGGGAAATGGTCCGTCGCCCTTTGGGATCAGCAGTTCGAGCGAGAGCCTGGCCTTCCGCTCAGGCCCGAAACTGAGCTCGATCTCGCGCGACGTCGCGCCGGACTCGTTGCGCTCGCCAGTGACACGCGCGACGATGTTGCCGGGCCGCGGCGGAACATTTCCCAGCAGCCACTGGTGGAGCAATTCTTTGATCTGCTTGCGCCGCTCGCCCCATTCTTCGGCATCTTCGACCGCCTTCGGCGGCAGGAGCGATTTCTTATTTGGAATTCCAGCCAGAGGCGAACGCAGGCCATGTTCGGAGACCAGCGCATCGAAATCAGGCGGCAATTCACCGGTACGAAGCAGCCAGTCTTCCCACGCCTGGCTCTTGGGCAGCACGCGCAGCAACTGCTCAAGCGTTTTCACACGCTTTTCGCGTCCGGGCTCCCCGGCATTCGCACCCGGCAACACAAAGAGTAAGGCAAGCAGAACGATCGCACGCATCAGCAGACAGACTCCGCGCCAGTTTTCGGGACTCAGAGTAACATACCGAAAGCGTGCAGAAAACGCGCCGAAAAATTCGCGCTTGAGCAGCAATCGTTGAGAGCTGATTCAGGCCGCCGTCGTTTCAGTAAGAGCCCCGGCCAGAGAGTGCACCGCCGCGCGGTGGTCAATTTGGCTGCGAATGCATTGCAGAGGTGCGCGCCGTGCGTATAATACGCGTCCCCGCTGATCCAGCAGCGGAAAACTTCTGCAGCGGCCTAGCGTCGCAGCGGGAAGCAATCAGAGGTGGAGCGGTGTCCGAGTGGTTTAAGGAACACGCCTGGAAAGCGTGTAGACGGGCAACTGTCACGTGGGTTCGAATCCCACCCGCTCCGCCATACTTCGTTTTAATGTTTGTCCCAGCTGTGTCGGCAGCGGCCGCAATGTCTCCGCGTCAATCTTCTTAGATTTCCCGATGAGAATTCTCGTGAGGCGACGAATGCAGAGTTCGTCGATGAACTTGAGGAACCGTGCCGCTGAATGGCGCAATCAGGCGGCGGGAAGTCTAAAAGAGCGCGACAGATTTTTGTGGGCCTGTTTTAATAGTTTCTCCATGGTGCAAAGTTGCGATGCGCTGGTTAAGTGGTATCTTGGTAGAGCTTGTTGAATCCAGGGAGGATTAAGTACCATGAGCCTGATCCGCACATTTGCTGACTTCGCAATGTTCCCGCATCGTTAGAGACCATCAGTTCTCGGAGTCGAATGTTTAGCCCGCTCGACCGAGCGGGCATTTTTATTATGTCTTGTTGCTGCTGTTGAATTAAAGATGGATCAAATGTCGAAACACGGTTTGGACAAATTGTGGGTGCTTTGGGCGATGATGCGCGGCCAGAGGCTTCGCTATGTTGCGGCGATGCTGGCGATGGTCCTCGGAGTGGCCGCCGCGTATCTGGTGCCGTGGATCTGCCAGATCATGCTCGATAGTGTGATCGCCCGGAAGCCGATTCAAGCGCCTGAAATCTTGCTTACGTGGATACAGCGTTACGGCATCGAATCTATCGTTGCCACAAACATCTGGATCGCTGCGTTTGCCATCCTGGGCGTCACGGCCCTCGGCGGTTTTTTCGTTTACCTGAAGGGCAAGTGGTCCGCGGAAGCCTCTGAGACAATCGCCCGGAATTTACGTGATCGTCTCTACAGCCAGTTGCAGCGCGCACCCAGTTTCTTTCACAACCAGATGAACACGGGGGATCTTGTCCAACGCTGCACGTCTGATGTTGAAACAGTGCGCGCGTTCCTGGCGACACAGGTCGTGCAGATCGTTCACGCTGTCGTCTTGCTCGTTACGGTGCTGCCGATCATGCTCTGGATGAGTCCGAGGATGACGCTGGTATCGCTGATCACCATTCCGCCAATCGTCGCGTTTTCGATTTTTTTCTTCATCAGAATCCGTTCATCCTTTCTGAAGACAGACGAGGCTGAAGGAGCACTGTCGGCGCGCCTGCAGGAGAATCTGACCGGGATACGCGTTGTTCGTGCTTTCGCCCGGCAGGAGTTCGAGTGCGAAAAGTTCGGCGAACGCAACGATGAATACCGCGATAGGACCTATCGCATGATCGTTTTACTCGCCTGGTACTGGAGTCTTTCCGACCTGCTGGCTCTTGGGCAGAAGGGCGCAGTACTTATCGCGGGGGCGTGGTGGGTTACACAAGGCGAGATGACAATTGGGATGCTTTATGCCTTCATGGTTTACGTCAACATGTTCCTCTGGCCTGTGCGCAATATGGGCCGGACACTCACCGATACCGGAAAAACTCTAGTCTCGCTCGGACGATTGGAAGAGATTCTGAACCAGCCGCCGGAGGATGCAGGCGATCCGAAGCGCGAGCTGCCTGCGCCGCGGCTCAATGGCACAATTGCCTTTGAGAACGTGTCGTTTTCGCACAAAGACAAAGTGGTGCTCAGCGACGTGTCGCTCCAGGTGGAAGCCGGGCAGACTCTTGCAATTCTGGGACCTTCCGGCAGCGGAAAAACGACCCTGATTCATCTTCTGCTGCGGCTCTATGAGCCTGCTTCGGGCCGCATCACTGTGGATGGCCGCGACATCAGGGAGATGAACCGCAAGGATCTGCGCCGCGAGATTGGCGTCGTGACGCAGGAGCCTTTTCTTTTTTCGAAAACGCTGCGGGACAATATCCGGCTGGGACGAATGGCTGCCGTGGACGACGACGTTGTTGCAGCCGCGACTACCGCATGCATACACGATGGCATCGCGGGCTTTGAAAAGGGCTACGATACTCTGGTCGGTGAACGCGGGGTCACGCTGTCTGGCGGGCAGCGGCAGCGCGTTGCGATTGCGCGAGCAATCCTGAAAGACCCGTCCGTGCTGGTACTCGATGACGCGCTGAGCGCCGTTGATACGGAAACCGAAGCGCTGATCCTGAACGCGCTCAAATCGCGCCGCGGACGGCACACGACGCTCCTGATTGCGCATCGTCTTTCAACACTGATGCATGCTGACACGATTGTCGTGCTTGAACACGGCCGTATCACCCAGAGGGGAACGCACAGCACGCTGGCTAAACAGGAAGGGCTGTACCGGAAATTATGGCGCATCCAGGCGTCGCTTGAAGAAGACTTGAGCCACGAATTGCAGCCGGATGCTCCGGTCGTACGAGATTCGCGCACGCTGGCGGTGGAAAGACAGAACTAATGTCTACGCAGGATCACGAAGAAGAAGATTTCAAGCCGCGACTTCAGTGGGAGTTGTGGAAGAAAATCGCGCAGCGGGCACTGCGGCAGAGAACGCACGTCATCGCGCTTGCGGTGGTCTCAGTCGCGCTGGCAGTCATTGACGCTCTCTTCACCCTGGTAACGCGGGAAGTCGTAGACAGCATCGACAAGCATGGCGCGAATGCAGACCTTCTGACGCCGGCGCTTATATATGCAGCGCTTACCATTGGCATCGCGGCGTGCGTCTGGATCTTCATCGTACTAGCCGGCCGCATCACGACCCACATGAGCCATGACATTCGAAGAGACCTTTTCACTAAATTGCAGGAACTGTCATTCTCCTACTACGACCGTCGTGCTGTAGGGTGGTTGATGTCTCGCGTCACCTCGGATTGTTCGCGACTGTCGGATTTTGTCGCGTGGGGATTGCTTGATGCGGTCTGGGCTCTGACGCTGATGACCGGCATCGCCGCAATCATGTTCTGGCTGAACTGGAAACTTGCAGTGGTGGTTTTACTCACCATGCCCGTGCTGGCGATTGTGACGGCGTGGTTCAAGAAACTCATTCTGCACAGCTCGCGGCAGATCCGGAAGATGAACGCGCTGATTACTGCCGGCTATAACGAAGGCATCTCGGGCGTGCGCACCAGCAAGATGCTCGTCCGCGAAGACGAGAACCTGGACGAATTCAAATTGCTTTCAACTGAGATGTGCAACGCTTCGCGCCGCAACGCCATTCAGTCCGCCATCTATCTTCCGATCGTTTCCACGCTCGGTGGCGCGGCTGTCGGCCTGGCACTGTGGTACGGCGGCTCAATGACAATGAGTGAAACGTTGTCATTGGGCACGCTCGTCGCATTTATGGTCTATCCCGTGCAGTTTTTCGAACCGGTCCAGCAGCTCGCGCACGTGCTGACGCAGGCCTATCGCGCGCAGGCCTCGGGCGAACGCATTTTTGACGTGCTCGAAACGGAGCCTGAAATCAAGGATTTGCCGCCGGTGCTGCTGGGTGGGACTCCAGCGACGAGCGCAATGACGATGCAGCCGAGAATGAAGATCGAAAAAATCGAGTTCCGGGAGGTCGGTTTCAAGTACAAAGACGGCCCCAAAGTCCTGGAGAACTTCAATTTGACCGTCGGCAGCGGCGAGACTATTGCGCTGGTTGGGCCTACTGGCGGCGGGAAGTCAACGATCGCGAGTTTGCTGTGCCGCTTCTATGAACCCACCTCAGGACAGATCCTGATTAACGGAGTCGATTACCGGCAGCATTCGCTGCATTGGCTGCAGTCAAATTTAGGCATTGTCCTGCAGACGCCTCACTTATTCAGCGGCTCTGTGCTCGAAAATATCCGTTACGGCCGGCTTAATGCGACCGATGATGAAGTGATGGAAGCGGCGAAAGCCGTTAACGCGCATGATTTCATTACGCGAATGGAGAAAGGTTATCACAGTGCAGTAGGCGAGTCCGGAAACCATCTTTCGACGGGCCAGAAACAGCTCGTCTCGTTCGCGCGGGCGGTCCTGGCGAACCCGCAGATCTTTGTGATGGACGAGGCTACGTCATCCGTGGATACCCATTCGGAGCAGCTGATCCAAAAAGGTCTGGACGCGGTATTGAAGGGGCGGATCAGCGTTGTAATCGCGCACCGCCTCTCAACCATTCGATCCGCGAGCCGTATTTTAGTAATTGAGGAAGGACGAATTTCCGAATCGGGGACGCATCACGAGCTGATCTTACAGCGCGGCCATTACTACCGCCTCTATACCAACCAGTTCATATCGGAAAAGGAGACGGAGATCCTGAACGCTGTTTGAGTTGCGGCCCTTTGTTTCCACCTCGCGCGCAACGGGCTCAAGGCTTTGATTCAAAAATCAAAACGTCGCCGGGCTCGAGCGTAAAATCGGTTTCGGTGACCGGGCGGTCGTTGCCGTCTTTTCTCCCCTCCGTGATTTTTGTCGCATCCTCGAAGGCAATCTTCAGGCTGAGCTTCGCGTCGATGTCGCGATTGAGAATCGCGATGAACTGGCGAGATCCTTTCTTTAGATACGAAACCACGGCATTGCCGGCGCCGGTGTCCAGGCTGCGCAGTGGCGGAAGAGCGGTAAATGGTGTGGACCTGGGTGCGGGTTTGTTTCCGGCGTGCATCACTTTTAAAACCTCTGCATTCAAAAAGACGCGGGAGAGTGCGCGGATTTCGGAGTTGACGGTTTTCACCATCTGATACATGGCGGTGCGCTTGCCGTCAGCGGCGATCGGCGCGTCATAGAACTTTTCTGCAGCATTGGCTGGCGGGGTCCAGTACGTGAACACCTGCACGCACTGCGCGCCGTACAGCAGATTGCTGAAACTCTCCAAGCGCAGTTCGGCAAGAGTCCGCGCGGGCATCACGTTCCAGCGTACGGCCTGGTAGAAACCCCAGAACGGTTTGCCCGCCTTGCGCGCGGCGCTTGAGACAATCTCCAGGTTCGCATAAACGTCCAGGTCCAGTTTTGCGTTTTTCGTCGGGTAGTTATCGAAAGAAATCATCGGCACGGGCACGGTCTGCACAAACTGTTCGATGTGCTTATCATATCCCTTTGTACCGAGCTGTGCGTCACTGGCGTACGTGGGGAACAGATTGATGTAGCAGGGATGATTTCGATCGAGCGCCTCAATATCTTTCACCCACACAGCCAGTTCTGGGAATGCCGCCGCGGACGGCTCATCGACTAAATGGTACCCCGCAAGCGCCGGATGCCTGCTGAGGACCTGGACTGTTTGCGCCGTCGCGCTCTTGAGTTCCGGACAGGATACAAAAAGTTTAACGCCTGAATCTTTCGCTGCATCGAGCGCCTTGAGCGCATCCGCCAGATTTGAAAACGGCGACATGCTGGTCGTGAAACCAGCCTCAGCGAGTTCGCGGTAGCGTTCCGGCGTGCTGAAGTCGGCGGGAATGCTCCACCACGCGTGTACGGGGATCCTCTCCACGGTCATTCCAGCGAACGCGCTGCTTGCAATCAGCATGACAACAGTCGCACTCAACTTTTTCATTGCAGAGCCTCCCTGCGAAATTTTATCAACATCCCGGGCCAGCATCACAATTCTAGATAACGGCTGGTCAAACTGACGTTTAAATGTTTGTCTCTAAAACTCCGCATTCGTCATAGTCGCACCTGTCGTCACGCAATCTTGCATGTCCGCGTGTATGAAATCGGCCTCGGTCAGGTCGGCGTTGCTCAGATCTGCCCCCGGTAGCCAGACGGTTCCGAACGAAGTTCGAACGCAGCTCGCATGGGATAGAGTTGCGCCGGCCAGGTCACTTTTGTAAAAGCTGGCACCGTCGAGTTGCGCGCCGGACAGGTCTGCGCCCACGAGCGAGGCCTCGATAATCTCTGCACCCTGGAGGCGTGCATTCCTCAGATTCGCAAAGTCCAATTCCGCGCCGCAGAGGGCCGCTTCGCTCAGATCCACGTTTCTCAAAACGGCCTCTTCCAACGCGGATTTCTGGTCTTCAGCCTCTGTTTCATAGATCAGCCTGCCATGTAAATTAAAGATCTGCTGGCGCATGATTCGTTTCTCCTTGCTCGCGAAGGCGGCTCCAAGTTAGCTGCTTTTCAACTTCGCAGCCACAAGTTCGGGGTATGCGTTTGCATGAAGAACATACTTCGATTCCTCAGCATTCTGACGCTTCACCTGCTCTGCGCGGCGAGCCACGCGGGCGAGAAGCGGCCGAACATCCTCTTTCTGTTCAGCGACGATCAGCGTCCCGACACCATCGCAGCACTTGGAAATAAGCACATCCAGACGCCTGCGCTCGATTCGCTGGTCGCAAGCGGCACGACGATGACGCGCACCTATTGCATGGGCTCTTACGACGGAGCGGTGTGCGTGCCCTCGCGCGCGATGCTGCTGAGCGGCCGCACGCTTTATCGCCTGGATCAGTTTCTCAAGCAGGCGCCAACCTGGCCGCAGTTCTTCGGCAAGGCAGGCTACGTCACGTTTGGCACCGGCAAATGGCACAATTCGCCAGACAGCCTGAAGCGCTCGTTCCAGCAGACCCGCTCCATCTTCATGGGCGGAATGGGCCATCCAACGCAGCTGAATACCTCGGATAAGGAAGCGCCCGCCGGCGAAAAAGAGCACTCCGTAAAGCGCTTTGCCGACGCTGCAATCGGCTTTATCTCCACGCAGAAGGGCGAGACTCCGTGGCTCTGTTACGTCGCGTTTAATGCGCCGCATGATCCACGCATCGCGCCGAAGGAATTCCACGAACGTTATGAAAAAAATCCGCCGCCGCTGCCGCCGAACTTTCTTCCGGACCATCCGTTCGACAATGGGGAGCTGAAAGTTCGCGATGAAAAGCTGGCAGCAAATCCGCGAACAGAAGCTGAAATCCGCAAGCATCTGGCCGACTACTATGCGTGCATTACGTACATGGATTTCCAGATCGGCCGCATACTCGAAGCGCTGAAAGCCTCCGCGCAGTGGGAGAACACGATAATCATTTTCAGCAGCGACCACGGGCTTGCGATCGGAAGCCATGGATTGATGGGAAAGCAGAACGTGTACGAGCATTCGATGGGCGCGCCGCTGGTCGTCTGCGGCCCGGGGATTCAGCGGGACAAAAAGTCGGATGCATTTGTCTACCTGCTCGATATCTTCCCGACGCTCGGTGAGCTCTGCAGTGTCAGCGGTCCGCCTGCCAGCGAAGGGCTCAGCTTTGCGCGCGTGCTGAAAGGCGAAGCGACCTCGGCACGGCCGTATGCCTTCCTGAGCTATAAGCAGATGCAGCGGGCGATCAACGACGGCCGCTGGAAGCTGATCACGTACGTGGTCAAAGGCGAGCAGACCACGCAGCTTTTTGATCTCTCGGCCGATCCATGCGAGCAGAAAAACCTGGCGTCAGAACCGCAGCACGCCGGTGAGCTTGCCCGCATGCTCGAGCTGCTTCAGAAAGCGAAAAAAGAGTTTGGCGACGAAGGCAAAGCTACCCTGAATTGACGGCCGGCTAGATTGAAATACCGCTTAGCCGCCGCACCAGCAGGCGGCCTTCAAGTGCCAGCACGATCACATTGAGCAGCCGCGTGCGCCTTTCTAAACCAGCCCAGAACTCCAGAATGTTAACAACGCGTTTACCGGCACGGGTCGGTTCTTTGGGAATATCGAGCAGAGCATCGTGCAGCGCTGCTGCCATCGCGCGCGCCTGGCGCGGAGAAATAGAGGAACCGCTGCGCAGGTAGTTGTGGCAGCTTCCGCGCCAGCCATACAATCGGGCCAGCGAAAGACTCAGGCGCCATTCGGCGGGGCTCAATGTAGCAACGCTGCTGGGGCTGTAGATGACATAACGCATGAGGCGGGAGGGCAATGCAGACGACGTACCAGATCAAGGCGCTCCCGGCCATAGGCAAAAATGTTCAAACTGAAAAGTGTGACAGCCACCTGCATCCAAGGCGAGACATGCCAAAGTGAAGCAGCGAAAAATGTGCGTGCACGTTTTTCCTGTACACGCTTTTTGCAATATGTGGACGAAAGTCACAGTTAGTATAAGGGTACCTTTCATTATCAGATCGGAGCGCACCGTTTGATTCTTGTGTGCACAGTTCACGAAACCTTTTTTTGCACATGTGCGTATGACGGTCGGTTCTCGCTGATACGTGAAAATTACTCCGCGGCCGCTGCTGGCCTGAGAAGTGCAAGCATTCAGCACATCCTCGCGGACAGGACGGCAAATCGACAAGCCAAAGCTTCGCAACGTAGTGCGGCGGTGACGTGTACTTCCACCCCGCGCGTATCGTGCAGAGTAGTTATCTGAACGCAGTTGCAGTATCTTTGAAGCCGGGCTTATTGCCCGGCTTTTTATTTTTGAATCAGTGTTACGGTTCCAATATTTCGTGCTACTCGTGGCGTGTGCCTTGAGATGATGTGCTTGAAACGGGTGCTCTGTTTGCGGGGTATTGGCGCGAGGTTGTGAACAGGAGTCTATCCAATGAAAATGAAAAAAAATGTCGGACCCAACGAACGTTACTGGCGTTTTGGAATCGGCGTGGCAGCGGCATCAGCCGCGGCACTCGTAGGCGGTCTGGGACGCTGGCGCATTCCGCTGGCGATCGTCGGAGCTTCACAGATGATCTCGGGCGCGACTCGATACAGTCTGTTGAACGCGATGCTGCGGATGGACAATACCCGGCCCATGGAACGCCTTCAGGAAGAGGCCGAAGAAGTCACCGAGCGGGCGCAAGAGCTGGCGGGCGTCTGAAGCAGCACATTTTTCTCATATGCTACCGGAGCCGCTGAAAGGGCTCCGGTTTTTTATTCTGGAATCACTTTCCCACGCAGTAAAGCTTTTCGCCCGTCCGGATAAAGATCTGTTTGTGCGCAAACGAGATCGAGGCGTTTGCCACGCCGGCATCTTCAAAGTGCACCGTATTGAGAATCTTGAACTCGGGCCCCGGTGAGACGACGATCACGTCCGATGCTTCGCTCATGCAGTAGATCTTGCCATCGGCGGCGGTCGGCGACGCGGTGAATTCAGCGGTCACGCCCAGGCTGCCGACCCATTTGCGCGCGCCAGTCTTTGGATCCAGGCAGCTGAGCATCTTTTTCTTCACGTCAATCAGGTACAACGAACCTTGATACAGCAGCGGCGAGCCCACGTTCGCCGGGAATTCGGCGTAACTCCAGACCTTGTTCTCCGCCGGAAGAAGGCCGCTGCCGCCGGGCTTGATCGCCAGCGTCGGATTGCGCTGGGAAGCGCCAACGTAGATCAGCCCATCGCCGATTACCGCCGAACAGCACGTGCGAGAATCGCCAGGATTAACAAAGCCGAGCCAGCGCCAGATCTCCGAACCGGTTGACGGGTCGTGGGACGTGAGCGCGTCGGCGCCGGTGAGCACCAGTTCCGTTTTGCCGTTGTTGTTGAACGGAATGGGCGTCGTGTAGCCTTCCTTGCCGCCGTCTTTGGCGCCCCCCACTCGCGTCTGCTTCCAGATTTCTTTTCCGGTTGCGCCATCCAGGCAGATGAAAAAACTTTCGTACGCCTTGTCGGCACGCGCTCCGGCAGTGTCCACCGCGTGTTCGCGCCGGAGAAGCGGAATGTAGAGCTTGCCTTCGTAAAGCAGCGGTGAGGAACTGAAGCCGTGCATGTACGTGAGCGCACCGTATTCCTTCACCAGCGATTTGGCCCAGAGCTCCGTGCCGCTGAAGTCGTACGCCACGATGTCGCCGCTGCCAAAGGTGAACCAGACCGTTTTTCCGTCGGTCACCGGCGAAGGTGAGGCGTGCGTGTTCTTTCCGGTCTGCGATGCTTTGCTCGCACCGATAGCGACCTTCTTCGTCCAGCGGATCGTTCCGTCTTTGCGATTGACGCAGATCGCCTGCAAGTCCTGCGTGCGCTTATCGTGCGTGCAGACGAAGACGCTGTCTTCCCAGACGATCGGCGTGGCCGCGCTGCTGCCACTCAGCGGCACCGTCCACGCGATATTGTCGGTCTTGCTGAAGCTTGAAGGCAGGCCGGTTTCAGGGCTGGTGCCATTAAACGCCGGACCGCGCCATTGCGGCCAGTTTTCAGC